>FTEL01004222.1_pt1 | contig 10696 bp, 13 predicted proteins | sample 1658911 | NCBI WGS metagenome assembly FTEL01 (sample SAMEA3914869, study PRJEB12502) | metagenome | biome: forest; material: soil | place: USA | collected 2012-03-12 | depth 0.1 m
GTGACCATGGGCTCCAACACGCGCCTCGACACCATCTCCAAGCGCAACCACGCGTCCGCCCGCGAGATGGAGACGCTCCTCTGGCGCGCCATCTGCGACGACCCGAGCTCCCTCAAGGAGTACATCGCCCACGACTGCGTCATGATCAACCCGCTGCTGGCCCCGCACGGCGACAACTCGCCGCTGAGCAAGGACTCGTCGCCCACCGTCGCCGAGGTGCTGGACGAGGCGGCCAAGGGGGGCCGGTTTGCCGGGTTCAAGTTCCGCGGGGATCCGCTGGTGGTGGAGGTCGATTTGATGGCTGTTGCGCTGGTGTATAAGATTAGCTTGTTTAAGATGGGGCGCAAGGGGGGGGTCAGGGAGATTCCGGCTACGGCGGGGAGTACGTGGAGGCAGACGGCCGGGGCGGATTGGTTGTTGGTTGCGTTTCATGTGGCGTATGCGGATGAAGAGGAGTGAGATGGGGGGTTTTGGGAAGGGGGAGGTGAGTCGATGAGTGGAGGGGTTGAGCATGGCTTTGTTTGTTTGTTTTGTTTGGAGTATAGGTTGTTCACGCTAGATGTGCTATTAGTATTCCACGTTTTTTCTCCCAGTTGAAGTAACGAGGTGATTCGAACTGGCTTGAAACCGTGTCAAGTTGAGCTGGGTACCTATGGCCTGCCATGGCGGAGATCCATGATCAACAACCTCATTCCGCCTCGTCCAACTCGACTCGCTCTTCAAACTCCAAACCCCCATTAATGACGGCAACCTCGTTAGATCGTACGAACAAAATATCACCGTTGCAGGTGGCAGCGATGAGTAGCTCGCGCTGTTGGTTTTGCCAGTAGGACGGGATAGGAAAGTGGCGCAAGTAGTACTTCAACTCAACCCAGTTCGTATCCACCGAGCAAACCCAACGTTTGGCGTCTAAAAACAACAACTTCGAGCCGTGGACGCCAATCACGTGTTTGATCCTCTTGACGAACTCTTCGAATTCGGTGGCCGGGACCAGGGGCTCATCGTTCGGCTCGGAGGGAGGAAAGGGATATATCATAGTCTCCCTTAGGACCTCCCCGCACAAGTAAGTCCTTGACATTGGTGGACAGAGTTCTACAACTAGGAACTTGCTTTGCGCCAAAGCAAAAGCGTTGTTGAGACCCCGGCCATCGAGCGCGCGATCCTCGCTGGTCGATCCGGCCAGTCTCCTATCAAAGGATTCCGATGCCCACTCAAAGATTGTCGCCGTGGTTTTCGTTATCAGGATGCGGTGTGCCGGACTTCCCGGATGGTTGATCCAGCGAAACAAATCCTGAGGCACCATTCCTGCTTGCTGACGAGCTGCCTCGTGGTCAGATTCCAGACACTGTTGTGTCTAGTGGTCGATACCAGCAGGAGCTCATTAGATGGGTTCAAGAGGAGCTGGACCAGAAAATCCGGTGGGCCCGGTGTGTAGTTATACGCGTTCTTGAAAGCATGGGTTGCTGAGACCTCCCATCCGATTTTGTCGTCGGGCTTGAGGAAAGCGACTCTAAGCTGGCTCCAAGAATTGCTGGAAACAATTATGGACTTTTTCGACCCCCAGGCAATGTCGATGGCCGTTCGGCTCAGATGAGGGTTGCGTGAGCCGAGGATAGTCCGCTGCTCGCCAGAGGTAGTGTCGGTGAGAGAAACCGACTCGTTAGACCTGCCTAGAAAGAAATATCGCCCGGAATCGACCAGCTCAAGGCTCGTGATGTACACCCTGCCCGCCTGCTGCCAATATAATCCCTGGAAGACGGGCTCACACGTGGCCAACTCGGTCGAGGGTTCGCCGCGTCTCGCCATGCCGCGCAGGACGGCCGGCTCCCAAACGTTGCATTGCGTCCCCCGGAAGTCCAGAAACCGCAGGTTGTCGGCGCCAAACGAGACCATCTGGATGAACTTGATGTTGGCGCTGACTTGGTACATGGGCTGTAGCGTGTCAAATTCCAACAGCCGCACCGTCCCACGCCGACCCCACGTCGCCAATGTCTTGCCGTCCGGACTGCACGCCGCCTTCCTTGCATTCCATGGGAATGAACGGATCATCTTGAGCTTTTTATAGTCGAAAAGGTACAGCTTGGTGCCGCGGTTGATAACCACAAGAATTGGGCTGTCGCTTTGAGAGTTGAACGTGAGCGACCTGGACTGAGCCAACATTTTGACTTTTCGATCTCTCGGATCCCCCTGAACATGGCCAACAAAGCCATGCCAGCGGTCGTTTCTCAAATCGTAGAGGCAGACAGGGTAGCACATGTACACGAGACCAAGGATCGATGCGTCGGGGCTGAATGCGGCAGTCTCGGGCTTGGGCAGCGCCCAGTCTGGCCCCAGATCTCCAGCTGGAAACGGCCACTTTGCCTTGAAGTCCAGCGTCCGTTCGACCTCGCCCGTCTGCATGCTCCAGGCTGTGAGCACGCTGACTTTGTTTATGGTCATAACTGTTTTCCCATCATCCGTGGTCTTTAGGGCTAGGATGCGATCGGAGTCGGCGGCGGTCCAACACTCGAGGCCACTGTCGACTTCCCACACTTTGATGTTTTGGCAACCAGCAGACACGAGATAGGTGCTTGAGTTAGCGAACACCAAATGATTCACATTGACGCCATGATCGAGAGTTTTCCAAGGCAGGCATGTATTGCTGTGATACAGGATGATGGACCCAGTGTAGTAGCCAACGGCGAAGACAGTGTCTCCACAGGCAACCGCCAAAGCTTGCATGTGTGGCGTCTTGATGCAGGACACGCGGTCACTCCAACCTTCGTCCTTGAGACCCTGAACAGTGATCCGATTGGAATTTGCAGCGGCCGTGGCGGCAATGGCGGAGGACTTGGGGCAGAATGGCGGTATGAACCAGTATATGCCCCAGGGATACGCCAGCAGGTCTGAGCGAAATCCGGCGACGATTCGATGGAGGTCGAGGACCCATTTCTGACCGAGTTGCACAAAGTCACTGAGATAAGGGGAACTTTGCATTTGTCGCTGGAGGTACGGCTCGATCGAATCCGCTGTCCTCACCAGAACAGTCAGGTTGCCCGCCTCCGCAACGTACTCGATCCAGGACAGGACGTTGGCCCGGAGAAAACTGTCAAGCAATCTGCTTAGCGTCGTATCAGGAGAAGCCGTGCGCCGCAGGTGCTCGCCAAACTCGACGCACGCGTATCCTGCAAGCAGTGGGCGAGTGCGTGGTTGGGGTTGCTTTCGCATTACTCGCCAGCTTCTTGGCGGCTTCATCTCCTCGGAGCAGAGAAACTTGAGACAAATTGTTGCCAGGTGGACATGACCGAGTCTCTCGTCGATGCGGAACTCGGATTGGAGCTCGTCGTTCGTCAGGAAGCTTCTCGCAGTGAGGTGCACCATCATCACCCTTCCGGTCCCATCAACGTGAACAAGCTGTGCACACAGCGATGAAATATCTCCCTCCAGCTCGGGTATTTCGTCGTCCAGGTCGAGCTTCATGGCCTCGCTCAGCTCGGCCACGGTCAGTGGGCGGATGGAACAGACGATCCATGTGAGAATGGCGCGAGCGAGGTCTCGACTGGGCTTCGGCCGCGATGACATGACGGCCAGCGCTCGCGAGTACAGGGGATCCATTCCTTGGGGAACTTCGGCCAGAATGCGCTGGATCTGGCTGACAGACCAGGCAGATGCGAGCTCAACCAGGACGGTATGAGCCCACAGGAAGCAGCCTTCGCTTTTGTCTAGGAGACGGTCACGAAAGGCATCCTTTTGTTTTTCATCCCCGACGTGGAATTTGTGCCGGTTTTCTTCAAGATACAGCCGGATATCCGTTCTGGTGTTCTCAAGGGAGATCTCGTCGGCAAAGAGAGCAATGCAGGCGTTGGGGTTCCTTCGCAGCTCTGCAAACTTTTCTGTGATCTCTGTGAGCTTCCGACTGGTAATGAAGATGCGGATTCGGGTATGTCGTCCTATGGATGCCATGACCGGGAAGAGAGACTCGAAACCGGAGCATTCGTCTAGCGCGTCGAGGACCCAATACTGCACCGTGGCGGGGGCATCGGCGTTGCAAATGACGGGTCTTGCCACCTTGCGCCAGACGGACTTGCTGTCGTCCTTGTTGAACTACATTCCTGACTCAATCAAGGAGAGGAGTTGTTGTCGCACTTCGGCGCTTCGAAGGGCCATCTGAAGCAACAACGACAATAAGAACCCGCTGACTGTGGATTTGTCCTTGTCTCCGTGGCGGAAAAAGTAGTAACTGCAGTCGAGGCTCAGGCCTGTGAGCAGATTGACCACGTATCCAGAGAGCACCGACTTGCCAGTGGCCGGGTTCGCCGAGATCCAGTACGCCATTGACGCGTCTTCGGACTCGGGATCCGTCCATCTCTGGAACATGGCGTTGTCCGCAAGCCACTCGCAAGAGCCGGCGATTCGTGCCTCCTCGACGTCTTGGAGGTCGTCATCCGGGCTTGTCGGCATCTCGAGGAAGCTCTTAATCTGCCGCATCGCCCGTGAGGTCGCTTGAGCATTCTCAGTGGACAGCCTTCTCAGAATGGTTCCTGTAACACTTTGCAGCGCCCCACGAACGGCTATGTAATTTGGGTCGGATGGCGACTCAAACTTGCACACCTGTCTGTGGTTGGCATCGAGCATGGCCTGCCGCTCTTTCGGGTATCCCAGAACGGCGGAAGCCTTCTCGACGATGACTTTCGAATGAACAGGGAGAGTGGTAGGTCGAGACTCGTAGAAGGAATAGATGGAGACATCAGCAGCATAGTGGCGGAAAGAGTCGTTGAGCAGTGAGAGGAGCTCGTTTTGATGGGAGAGGTTCGAGATGTAGGAGCGCGTAGGCAATGCGATTGACACCCGAAGGATGTTGTTCAGCGTTTGTGCAAGATCGGACCCCTTGTGCGGAGTGGCTAGGAACACCATGGCTTCCATCCGTTTGGCCAGCTCAACGAGGGACGGGTCCTGGCGAGCGAGCACATACGCCTGCTTAACAACAAGCCCGCCCATGCTGTGGGCAACAAAGACGATCGGCCTTGTTTGTGAGCTTGTGAGGTGGGTGGAGTTTCGAAGTCTTTCTAGCAATTGACGGCCAAAGTCGTGGACGTTGATGGTGGGAGTGGCTTTTGTGCACTGCCAATTCGCATCGTAGCCATATGAATGGATGCAAATGTTGCCGAATCCCGGCTCTCGGGGCAGCCATGTCTTGGGCCAGAAATGGGTTGCATCATGGGAAAAAGACCAAGTTTTGGTGCTTCCTCCTCCGAGACCGTGAACAAAGACAAGGTCGAGGAGTGGCTCGGTAGGACAGTAGAGGAGGTTGAGCCCGAGACTTCCGTGGGCATTGAAATCCGACTGAAGACCGGATCGCCGGCGTGCTAGGAGACGTTGAAGGAAGTTTGGGCGGCTCTGAGTTTGTTGATCCTGGATTAAGCTTGGGTCCAACTGCAAGAGTTCAAGCTGGTTATCAGCAAACAAGGTAGCCATTAGGAGAAGGAGTGATCCCATACTGCGGATTCGGGCTCTGGAGGGGCCCTGGCCGTCTCCAACGTGCTGCTACTCCGGATCGGAAGCATGTTCAATCTCGGTGAAGTATCGGACCCAATACGGCTCCGACGCGCCACGGAGTCTGTTGCCGGAGGAATTGAACTGAACGGCAGCCACAAGACTTTGAGCGCGGTTGAACCTTTCTTGCTTGGTGGTGACGATTATCACTCAGCTGTTGGATCCAACGATGTCCAACTGCGCAGAGCTGCCAAGGCGGGGGGCTGTGTCAAGCCTCGTCGTCGCAAAAAGTGAGGGGAAGGCATGTGTCATGCAGTCTGGGATTGGCCGGCGCGAGGTGTCTTCGGCGGCTGAGAATCTTCACTCCATCCACTGGGAGAAACCGATCGCGGCATCATAGGTCGCTCAGCCAACATCTGGATTGTTCGTCTTGTTTCTTCGTAAAAGGTGTAATCTCGTAGCCCCGTTGAAAATATTGGTGTGAGCCAGTGCCTTGAAGATGAGAATGTGCGTCCTCACTGTCATGACGTCTTCACAAAGGAGTTATACACTTGGATCTTTCCGTCTGCGGGCTCGAGCGTAAGATGATTGTAAAGGCAACCACAAATGGACCACCTTATTCTACTGGGTGAGGGTGGACAATTAACTGACGGAGGGACATGAGACGAGTTTGTATCGTCGTGGGGTTTCTGCCCCTTTCGGATGATCTCACAGCCTCGTAGTCGTCCAACCCGACCCTACTTGTAGGTTCATGAGCTCTAGGCCTGGGATGCGGGAACACTTGTCCAACTGAGAGCAGCTTCCTGAACCGTGAACGGCACACACGCATGAGCCCTTATCTCCATGACATGAATCCATACCCCTGCCCGGAGCTTTGATTGCCCCGTCTTATCGCACACAGCGGCATGTCGTGATGGAGGGTTGACGTTGCACAAGCTGCGGGACGGTTGACGCCTTGCGCGATCACCCGTTCCTCGTGGCTGGATCGTAGATCTGCCATGCGGCCTGGCGACCAAGGGGCGTTCCGATCCCTTGGGTCGGTAGCTCGTCGTGGGTAGATCTTCAGGGGTCTGCGGGTGGTGGTGGTCGCGCATGTGCATGTCAAACTTGGACGGGCCGATCAGGTTGTTTCAGGCTCCGGGCACACGGGTGGCGCTGTCCGCAGTAAGGCCGTCACCGCAGCGAATATTCAATCACGATTTCTTCGAGTCGTGCCCCTCCTCTTGCCGATGGTCAGCGCAGCACATGGAAATCGACACCGCAGAGAAGGTACTAAGAAGGGTGGCGCCGAGGTACGGTCTGATTCTGGTCTCTTGATCAAGGACATGGCGTGTTACGGGCGGACGATTTCTTCCGAACAAAAAAGGTTGCTTGTTCCTGCTCCTATCGGCCGGCTTCTCAGGACCAAAGGGGTGAGTGCTCCGGTGTGGGGTGTGGCTCCGGTTGAGCGGCCAAGATCCGAGATGCCTGCCGGGGCACGATAGTATCGGCGACTAGGGTGTTCCAGTCAGTATTGTCAGGGTCCATGCCGAGGTTCCTTGCCAACAGTTGACCTTGGCACGGGGGTGAGCGAGCTTGGGCGTGGGATGCCTCAGATGGGTGGGCCAAGTTGGACTGGAAATCGGACAGCAAGGAGTCTGCGGTGATGTTAAAAGCTGAGTAGAGAACCGTCGGCGGGATGCGGCGATTGCCGTCGACCTGGTGATGGAGCCAAGCGATTCACCAAGCTGTGTGCGCTGAACTGCAGAAGAGACCGACCAAGGCCCGAGGGGGTCTAACTATTCAGAAGTGTGATTCAGAAGTGTTTACCGTGTACCGTCTCGCGGCAGGACAAGCAGCATGCCGGATGGGAAAGTTCCTAAATGCCCTGCATCGTCGCATTTCGCTATCGATGAATCAGGGATGGTTGGTCCGACGTTGCATGCCAACGTTGGTCTGGGCGTTATTACGAGACTCTGCAGCACCTGAGAGGTGCAGAGGTGCAGAGTGCTGCCCTGGGTTCCTGCTCCTCCTTCCTGACCGAGGTCCACCACATCCTTCTAGGATAAGGTTCAGCCTGTAAGAGCCAAGAGGCTCTGCGCGATATTGTCGGCCGTGCCGCTGTTTTGATTGATGTCGGAACGGGAGTGCTGCAGTTCAATTTTTGCCGCGTGTGCCCCGGATGCCGCGGCAGCAGACGGCACGCCATGGAAGCGGCCTGGAAGGACCGAAACTACCGCAACTGCATGAAAGTGACATGCAGGTCTGCACGGGGATGAAGTTTAAAGGGGACTCGGTGACGAGAATGGCTTGGTGTTTCACGCAACTGTCTTGGGGATGGGACGGGGTCGGACACTTGACATCCTGCGCGCAACAAGTGTCGCGTGTCCACCTGCCGATTCTGGTGTGACTTCTTGCCAGGGCTTGGGCATTGCGGCTGAGAGGCGTCGAACTGATTTTCCGCCTCACCGAGGCTTGCCCCGTTCGAGCTGTCGCCGGCGGTCGCCGGGTTTCATGACAGCGGCATCTGGATCCGGGGAAATGGCACGTGAAGATGGAGATTGGGCCGAAATGCAAGACAGCGTGAGTTGCGTGCTCGTCGCCGCACTCTGGAGCCTGGACCCGATCAAGGTAATCTTATTGCACTGCACCGCCATGAAGAGCCGTGAGGGGGATTCCTTGGATTCAAGTGCCTTCCCCGCAGCGATGGCAGTTGTGCTAGCAAACCCCCACCTTGGGGTCTGGGGAAACGACGAGTCCAGAAAGTGAAAAGGGGCCGGAAGGAGCAACAGTTCCAGATGTGCGGAGTTCTCATCATACAAGCAACCCAGAACCCGGCGGAGGTGTGCGTGGAATCCACCAACCTGCAAGCTGCAAGCGGTCTGGCCGCGAATTCGATAACGTTATGGAAAACTGTCAATGTCTTCAAGTGTCACCTCACGGCGAACACAGGGCGAACTCACAGGGAACACACGGCGAACACCCGGCTGCCGAGCGCCTTCCAAACCGGCCCACCCCAGCCAACGTCAGACCAGGCAGCAGGGGTCGGAGCCAAGCTTTGCCGGGACGGGAAGCTGGCAAGACAATTCCAAGCCTTGCCAAGGTGCGTTAGTCTGGGCCCGCCGGGCAACCGGCGAATGACGAGGGCCCAGACTCAGACTTCCCCCAGATTCTCTCTCCTTTCTCGCCTTTGCCACCGGTCTTGCTCCACGCCAGCTCGCCAACTCGCCAGCATGTGGTTGCTGAGAGTTGAGACGCTGATGTCCGCGGCGCCACAAGTCGCACACACCCCGCCCGCTCCACCGCAGTATCGCCGACTTGGCCGGCAGTGCCCAGTGCCTCGGATGTCAAGCCACGGCCGGCGCCGATCGCTGATTTCGAGATAACGAAACACCCGAAGCGGGCGCGTGGACAGCGGAATCAGGAACGAAATCAAGCCCCGGGTTTGTGGGCTATCTCATGCCGGCGCGTGCCGCTCACACACGACGTCATCGCCAGCAGCACGGCCAGATAACGTTGACGTTTGGCGGCAGCGGCTGCGCGGTGTTGCAGGAAACCCAAGCAGCGAGTGGCGTCACTGGCGCTGTCTGGCGCTGTCTGGCGCTGTTTGGCGAGCCTGCGTTCCGGCTTGCAACCCACCCTCAGCAAGTAAAACCTGGGGCACGGGCTTGGCAGTCGTTGCCCCCGGCCTAATTCCCTGTGCATTTGCATGCCTGGAATCTCCGATGGCAAGGCCCTGGTTCCCTGTCATTGGTGTGCCGGCGCCACACCAAACTGGGCCACCGACAAGGACGCTGCACGACGACGATCACAACCCCGATGTGTACTTTGTGTTACTCGCGCTGGTCTGTTGGGAATGGTTCGACGCGCAAATCACTGCCACACGCTGCCACTCCTCCGCCGGTCCATGCAACCCCTCGACCCGCCTCCTGGCTTCCCGAGCTCCGTCATTGCCCCCTTTCCTGTCCGCATCCTGCATGCTTCGACGGGCACTTCTGCCTCTTGCTGCTGCCTTTTGCCGTTGCCTCCCCCTCCCCCGGGCTCACGGACATGTCTCGTGGACATGTGCCCACTCCACCCTTCCACAGCCTCTTGGCTTGCAGTGTTCTGTCGAGGTCAATGGACGACCGCATGCTTGGCTCCTGCTCGATCGAGTGCCTGACCGCTCGACTCGCCGTGCTTTCCGAGGCCCGACTTACGTTGGACATCGTCGGCCTCTTCCCCTCCCTCAGTGCAGCTTCTAGCCGCTTTTCGTGCTTCCCTCCGGCTTGACAGGCCAGGATACGTGATCCCAGTTGCTCCTGTGGCTGAACCTCGTGTGCTCCACGCCACTGGACCTCCCTATCATCCCACGAAGCTCATCCCCTCACTTCGTCCCATCCCAGGAGACTCCACTCGACACAGACCCTGGAACAGTGGCATGCTATCCAGGTGCTGGGGTAGTGACACGGGAGCCGCAACATCGCCTTGCACCACCCGGGCCACGATTTATTCTTAAACCACCTCCGTCCTCCCTCCTGTCCCCCATTCTTCTCGTCTCTTCCCCCCTTCTCACCATCCCTCCGATCGGATTCGATCTTTCACACATTTCCATCATGTCATCAGAAGAAAAAGGCACCGCGGGCCGCTCCACCCCCGACAAGGAGGCGCCTCCTGCCTTCGAAGGCGAAGTCCGGACCCGGGACCAAGAGAACTTCCTCACCCGAAACGGTCTCAACCTGCGCTCCTTTCAGAAGCGTGACTATGGCGAGAGCTCAGTCGACTCGCTGGACCGCTCCTTGAGATCGCGTCACATGCACATGATCTCCATCGGCGGTTCCATCGGCGCCGGCTTCTTCGTCGGGTCCGGCAAGGCCCTCAGCACGGGCGGCCCTGCCTCCCTACTCATTGACTTTCTCATTATCGGCATCATGATGTTCAACACCGTCTACGCTCTCGGCGAGCTCGCCGTCATGTATCCCGTCTCTGGTGGTTTCTACACTTACTCGACTCGCTTCATCGACCCGTCCTGGGGCTTCGCCATGGGCTGGAACTACGTCATGCAATGGGCCGTCGTCTTGCCTCTCGAACTCACCGTTTGCGCCATGACTGTGGGGTACTGGAATCCCGACATCAGTGTTGGTAAGTGACCAAGCTCAGGAGAGAATGGCTTGGTGCTGTGCTGGTGCTGACTTGTCCCTCTTCACACAGCTGTCTGGATCAGTCTCTTCTTGGTCGCCATCTTTGTCATCAACATCTTTGGCAC
>FTEL01002999.1_pt1 | contig 10691 bp, 8 predicted proteins | sample 1658911 | NCBI WGS metagenome assembly FTEL01 (sample SAMEA3914869, study PRJEB12502) | metagenome | biome: forest; material: soil | place: USA | collected 2012-03-12 | depth 0.1 m
GAGTTTGACGAGGGGAGAGCGGACGGGATCCCGTACTTTCTCGTGGATATGGTCGTATGTGGAGGTTTGGAGTTGAGTTGGAGCTTGTATAGGGGTGAATCTTGAGTGAGAAGGAAACAAGAGGAACACGGCAGTAAGACTTCCTTGGCCGTTACGAGCAAAACTGCTGCGCCAGCTCTTAGCGGGGTTTTGCAACGTACAAAGAGGTGTAAAAGCCAGGAGCGGTTCTCGCCGCCTTCGTAACTGCTGCCGCGGAGACAAAGTGCTGTGGGCGGCTGGCGACGCTCGCCTCTGACTGTTCCTCGCGGTAGTTTCTTGAGTCTTAGACAGTGGTCGTGTGTGTCAGACGAATGTACATTTTCAAGGGTTCTGCAGTTTAGATGTGCTGTGTGCCTTGAGCCGGCCACGCGTCGGCACACCGAGGCTATCGACGATCGAGACGCGCTCAGCCGGAACGTGAAAACTGTCAGTGTGCGACTTGGGCATTGCGCTGTAGTTACAATTGCTAAGGTGAAGTGATGGGAGCATTGCTTTAACAAGTCCAGAAGTCTGTGACTGCCCATGAATGAACCTAGGTGAATGGGGGTAATCTATCGAGTTTTGCTTTGGTTCGAGACTTCGGGCCTTGATTCACGTTTTGATGCATCTCTGGTCTGGGAGACTCCGGGTTTAGGTACCTAGATTTGACGTATGAGACGCGGCTGTAATAATCGAGTCACTTGGCATGGTTCCTGCAGGACAACCACCATCCATTGGTGATTCTAGCAGCGAACATCGCTGCGATTGATATTGTGATTAAAGTTAATACAGTGACCGAAAAAAAATTATCTGATACATAGAATGGTTTGGATGGAACGCGACAAGACTGTTGAGGCTCAGAACGCAACCCTCGCGGCGACCCCGGTCCACGGTGTCCTGCCACCACTCTCTCGACTTCTGAACGTCACCTACACCGTCGTTGTGTTGGAGTACGGCGCGTTTGTGTTGGCTGTGGCAAGGTGGAAAGAGTGGACGGTTTGGCGGAAGTGAGTGTCGACCTGTGACTTTTGATTCGCCGTCTGCTGCGCGTAGGAAGAGTTCGTCGGGAATACGGCGATAAGCAACATCAACAGCGAGTCGACAACGCCGGCCATCTCGCGGACAGCAGCAGGAACTCGGAACTCGGCTTGTTTGTCGAGAACAATAAGGACGGGCGCGGATTCGCTGACGGCATCCATGAGCTCGAAGAGACCTTGGACAAACTGAGATCGTTAATACGGTTGAATAGGAAAGTTGACCGTCACCGGTTCGGAGTTGGAAATGTGTGAACGACGAGATAGAAAACCAACATACGTTCGAATACGCCTCATAGACCAGCTGCTGGTCGTTTTGCTCGGCGACAACCGAAGAGCGAATCAAGACGGAAATGTTGGAGAGGCAGGAATCAGAAATGTCGCTGAACTCATCGAGGATATCCTGAGGTGGGCCATGAAATCAGAACCGACACTGGAGACTTCATTTGCCTTGGCGTAAACGTTACCTGGAACGGACCCGGGTTTCTCTTGAGGGCAACGAGGTTGACCAGATCTTTCAAATCAAAGCTCATACGGGCGAGGCCATTGCAGGCTAGTGTGATCTCGGGCGGAGACATGGCGGCACCTACGAGAGACAATAGCCCGAAGAACAGCGCCAGAACACCCCGAGGAGCACTTCCCGGGCTGCTGGACAGATTCAGCCACATGGTCGTCAGGAACGGAATGTTGATTATTACGAAGCAAGGAGCGGACGAGGGCACACAGACGGCCCTCAGGAACGAATGATAGCAAAGCAAGTAGCGAGCGACAGAGGATGCGTGATTAGTTCGGCACCTCTGAGATGGAGGAGAGAGGGCGGGACGGCGACGGGTGGGGAGAGCAGAGCAGGGCGATCAGCGGCGGCCTCACATGCGTCCCTTCGTCTGCGAGCGCCCACAGCGCTCGCGTTATCCCGACCCCTAGGATCAAGGGTGTCACCGTCGATGCAGGGTCCAGGGGCAGAAAGTTTTGTTCCCCGGCAAGGCAGATTCTTCGCGAGCAAGCCGGCTCTGTGCTGTCTGCAGGTACCACAGCACCATAGATGGGGGGTGACGACTTGCGTGGGGGTTGAGGACCACCGTTCAAGCCACGGCGCGGCCGGGATAATCATCCCGAAACCTGCAGAAAGACTTTTTCTTCTTGCATGGCGGCTCACAGGGCTGATGATTGGCGTGATTCCTAATTTGGCTATCACTGCGGTGTCTCAGACGCACAGTGCGCTCACGGCTCACCGCGCTGTTTGGTGACTCAACGGCGACTGGCCGAGTGGCCTTATCGAGAGCCGTGGTTCTCTCCCCTGTTTCTTGCGGCTGAGGGCGGGTGTCGATCCCACCGCGGCAACAGGGGGGTTCTCAGCCCTAAAAATGCCTAATCGGGGGATTTGAAACATGGCCATCTGAAAGATGATGGATGTGGCCTGGAAACGGGAATTGCCGGATCCCATCGGTGCCGCCATCAAACAAACACCCCTGCCGGCTGGGACGTCGTTTTTCCGGGCAGGTCGGCGCGGCGGATCTGTCAAATTCCTGAGAGCATGCCGGGGGTGGAAGTCGTTGTGGGATGAAATGCAGGAAGCCACGGTGAATTCGGAAATGGGAAGCGAGTGTTTATTCCGTTGGCTCACAGAATCCAGTTCAAATCCCAGGCAGGCAGCAGCAGCAGCAACAGCAGCAGCACCGCAGGAGCAGGAACAGCCCGGCGTGACTCGGCTCGGACCGACTGCCTGGAAAACCCACCGCATGGCGAGCGCGTTGGCCGACCTGACGCGTTGACAGCCGGTTGGCAACAGGTTGACAGCCGCGGTGACTGCCCAGGGCTCTTCCCTCGCACAGGTTCCAACTTTCCAGAACCTGCATCAGCACAGAGCCCCTGCATCCAACTTCCCGCAAACATCATCCACCCACCCACCCATCTTGCCAACTCCTGATACCTGCAGTCCCGCACCCACGCTTGACTGCCAACCACATTGACAGGGGCTTTTGCTATTCCGCGCTGGCACAATACCAAGCAGAAATTGTGTCTCGCTCAGCCCAGTCTCTGCCCATCACCTTGAGGAACGGCTGGCAGTCCTGCAGTGGTGGCCCGTCAGTCCATCGTTTTCCCGTCCGGCCCCTGCGTCGGGATTCCGGAATATCTGCACTTATTTTTCGCAGCACCCCGGCCATGGCGATATGGGCAGGCAGGGAACCCTCGGGCCAACCCACCTTCGGGCTGCTCGACTCAGGGGCGACGACCGCGGGATCTTCCCAGCCTCACCTTCCCGCGCGTCTGGACGTCATACCACCCGAGTCTTCATCAAAACGTCGGGGGCATAATCATGCCGGCTGCAGCGACCCGTCCCCCCCAAGACTTGCGTGTCTCGAAATCCGATGTGGGTCGACGACCCTGGTCACGGTGTACTGTGTAGGCAAAGAGCGCGGTGAGGTCGCGCGGTGAGGTCGAGCCGTCGAGCTGTCAGCCCAACTTGGGCACAAGATAAATCGGCGTGCTGGGGTCCCCTCAGGGGTGCTTGTACGGGGCCGGTGTGCCTGCCTCGCCGTGCCATGGTGTGACGCCCGTGGCTGTTCGAGGCTTTCCAGGTTGGCCCGTGAGGCTGGGCCTGAGGCTTGCGATGGGAGGGACTCTCTCACAAGATGCTGATTTGGGATGCTCTTTTCTCTTCTCTCTTGCATCTTCCATCTTCCAACGGTCTTCGGTGTGAGGCAAGTTGCCCACGTACATTCCTTTCCTTCTGCATCCGGGTGTGGTATCACGTTCCTTTCTCTCCGCCGCCATGGCGTTCTCACTCCGCTCGTTTTTTCTTGTCACTCTTTTTGCAGCATCAACACGCTCTCTTCCATACTTCCCCGAGCATGAGGCCTACAACCTCAACCAGAACAAGACGGCAGCCTCGCCGCTCGAGTACTGGGGGGAATGGCCAAATCACAAGTTTCATCCCTCACCAGACAACTGGCGGATGCCCTTTTACTCTCTTTTTCTTGACCGATTCGTCAACGGTGACCCATCCAACGACAACAGCAATGGCACCGCCTTCGAGGTCGACATGCTTTCTACTCAGCTGCGGGTCGGCGGTGACATTGCCGGACTGGTGGATACTCTCGACTACCTCCAGGGGATGGGGATCAAGGTGAGACTCTCCCGCACCAACACATCGACTGCAGCTCATGATGCTCACGGGCAACAGGCACTCTACATCTCCGGAAGCCCTTTCATCAACCAGCCCTGGTCGGCAGATTCCTTCAGTCCTCTGGACTTGACCTTACTCGATTCACACTTTGGAAACATTGCGGAATGGCGCAATGCCATCGACGAAATCCACCGCCGAGGCATGTTCGTGGTCCTCGAGAACACAATGTCCACCATGGGGGACCTCATTGGCTTTGAAGGGTACCTCAACACCACCACCCCTTTCAGCTTCACGGAGCACAACGCTGTCTGGAAATCATCAAGACGATATTGGGACTTCCCGCTTGGCGATGACTTGGTCGACTGCAAGTATCCCAGGTTCTGGGATGAGCATGTTGTGCCCGTTGGGGCGGATGTGACGTCGCAAATGACCAGGTGTCGGACCAGTGACTTTGACCAGGTTCGCCCCATCATCCCACCTTGCCCTCAAATGCGCCTTTTTCTAACAAAATCCAGTATGGCGACGTCGAGTCCTTTGGCAAGTATCCCGAATGGCAGAAGCAGTTGTCCAAGTTCGGCTTTGTCCAAGACCGCCTGAGAGAATGGCGTCCAAGCGTCCTGGACAAGATCAAATTGTTCTCCTGCATCACCATCGCGAGTCTCGACATTGATGGATTCCGCATAGACAAGGCCCTTACCATTACGGTCGACGCGCAGGCTGAGTGGTCGGAGCATATGCGATCTTGCGCTCGCCGATTCAACAAGACAAACTTCTTTATCCCAGGTGAAATCGTCGGCGGCAACGCGCTTGGCGCGCTGTACTTCGGACGAGGAAAGGCCCCCAGCATGGCCGTTAAGACATTGGAGGAAAGCTACAACTCTACCAACGAAACTAGCCCGTCCTCCTACGTCCGGACCAGCCAGGCTCTGGACGCCGCTTGTTTCCATTATTCGGCGTACCGCTCCCTGACGCGCTTCCTCGGGATTGACGGCATTTACGGAGCCGAGATGGACACAAGGACCAGCTGGGCAGAGGGCTGGCAAGACATGCTCCTGTCGACCGACTTCGTCAACGCCAACACAGGCAAATTTGACCCCAGGCACATGTTTGGTGTCTCCAACCAAGACGTGTTTCGGTGGCCATCTATCCAAAACGGTACGCAGAAGTACCTGGTTGGCGCTTTTGTCATGTCATTGTTGCTTCCGGGTATTCCTATCGTCAACTGGGGGGAGGAGCAGGCCTTTTACGTCTTGGAGAACATTGCCGGCAATTACTTGTACGGCCGGCAGCCCATGGTCTCGACGGTGTCGTGGGAGCGCCACGGATGCTACAAAGTCGGGTCCGAGAAGTACTTCAACTTTCCCCTGGATGCAGCGCTGTACGGTTGTGACGATCCCAACGTCAGCCTCGACCACCGCGACCCATCCCATCCCGTCCGGGGTGTCGTCAAGAGATTGATGGAGCTCCGCGAGACATATCCCGCACTCAACGATGGCTTCGACATGTACCAGCTGTCCAACCACACGCACTGGATCTTTCTTCCAGGGTCCAACGGCACTGGAACGGAGCTTGGTCTCTGGAGCTACGTCCGGATGGGCCACAAGGGTCTCCAGGACTTTTCGTCGCTTTCGCATGGCAATGACCTTGTTTGGCTTTTACTGGGAAACGAGAACCAAACCACCACCTATAAGTTCAACTGCTCGGACCCCAACACCGCGTTGCTGTCATCATTCGGGTCTGGTGCCACCGTCAAGAATCTCTTTTATCCGTATGACGAGTACGAACTCGAAGCGTCGACGAGACAAATCGAAGGCGACGATCCCAAGCTGGTACACGGTTGTATCAGCGAGCTGAGGTTTCCCGCGTGGGGATTTAAAGCGTTTGTCCCGAAGGCGAGTTGGGTGGGTCCGGCGCCTATCATCACGAGCTTCCTCCCTGGCCACGACTATCGTCTAGAGGCTGCGGCAAATGGGGACACTTCGGTGGACATTAAGATCCAATTTTCTCAGGAGATGGATTGCGACTCGGTATTCGACGCCGTCGAGATCACGTCAAACACAGTGGGCGGCCGAGCCGCCTCGCTCAACAGAGCATCTCTGCGATGCCGGATTCTAGACAACCCACCGACGCCGCCCCAGCTGGTGGGGCAAGCAGCCTCAGCATGGGAGTTTGCCGTGACCATCAATTCAATTCCCGATGGCGTCCATCGCGTCACTGTCCGCAACGCGACGGCCAGGACTGGGGCCAACAGCACTGGCACGGTCGACCATTTCCTCCTCCGGGTTGGAAAGCTCGACAACCCAATTGTCTTTCCCAGACACGCAAACTACTCCAGCAACCTGGTGTATGCGAAAGACAACGACATTTACGTGCGCCATCATGCCGCAGGCGCCACTCATTTCCGCTGTTCCCAGACTTGGGCCTCGTCATGGACACCCTGGCTCAACTACACCGGCGAGGATTTCAAGCTCCCACCAAAGAACTGGACTGGAACCAACCTTCAGTCGTGGGCGGGAGAGCACGTCATGTGTCAATATTTCAGCAAGCTGGCTGGCAGCAGCCATCACCAGCAGGAAGGTGATTTGGATGTCGCGGCTCTGCCCCGCCGGTTCCCTCATCTCTCCGTCAACGGCCACTTCAACGCATTTGGCTTCGACGCTGGCATCCCGAATCAGATGAGCCAGCAAGCCGGCACTGGGATATGGGGCGTCAATGTCATGGCAGAGTGGCCAACCGCCCTGCAGTTCAACGTCTGGGGACTCAACCCTGATGGGTTGCCCGACCAGACCTGGATTTTTGGCGACGTCAACTTTGACTACGTCCTCGATCGGCTTCCTCCCGGATCCTTGCGCCAGAACGTTGTCAACATCACCGAGCCTCCCCCAGCTCCATACCTTGGCTGGCGTTTCGAGGTCGACGATGCTGCCATGAAGTACAGCAAATTTCCCGTCGGAAGCCGAGATCGTCAAATCGCCATCTTTTCGCTGATGTGGGTGCTTCCTCTCCTCGGAGGTTGGATCGTCGTCTTCATTTTTACGGGGGCATTCTACAAAGTCAAACACAACATTTCCGGTGCCGCCAACAATGGCGGTCTCTCAGAGAAGTTCCGCCAGGTCTTTGAGATGAAGGAGAAACCGCATGTACGCCCAAGCCGTCCTTCCTCAGAGGGCTCTTCGTTTGCCACGCCGGCCCGCGGGATGGATGGCGCAGCATTTGGCTTGGAGATTGGGGCACCGAGGAAAAAGGTGCTCATCGCCACAATGGAATACGACATTGAGGACTGGCGCATCAAAATCAAAATCGGCGGTCTTGGTGTGATGGCGCAGCTCATGGGCAAAGCTCTCGGTCACCTCGACATCATTTGGGTAGTCCCCTGCGTCAGCGGCCTGAAGAACGACTACCCCAACGGCTATCCTGTTGACCAGCCCGCCGATCCGATGGAGATTACAATTCTCGGTGCCAAGTACAACGTCGACGTTCAGTATCACAAGCTTCGCAACATGACATACGTGCTGCTAGACGCTCCCGTCTTCCGTCTCCAAGACCCGTCCAGGCCGTATCCTGACCGCATGGATGACCTCGACAGCGCCATCTACTACTCGGCGTGGAACCAATGCATTGCCGAAACCCTCAAGCGGTTCGACCCCGACGTCTATCACATCAACGACTTCCACGGCGCACTGGCACCGCTGTACCTTCTTCCCCGCGTCATTCCATGCTGTCTGTCTCTGCACAACGCCGAGTTCCAGGGCATGTGGAGCCTGGGAACTAAGGAAGAGAAGCAAGAAGTTTGCAGTGTATTCAACCTCGACCAAAAGGTTGTGGAGCGGTTCGTGCAGTTTGGGGAGGTCTTCAACCTCCTCCACGCGGGTGCAAGCTACTTGAGGGAGTTCCAACACGGTTTTGGCGCCGTAGGCGTGTCCAAAAAGTACGGAAAGCGTAGCTTTGCGCGCTACCCCATCTTTTGGGGTCTTTCTAAGATCGGGAGCCTCCCTAACCCCGATCCTTCGGACACGGCGGAGTGGTCTCCAGAGCTCGAGGCCGCTGCTCAGGCCCAGGAGATTGAGATTGACGCCACATTCGAAGCGGGCCGAGCCGAGCTTCGGCGGCAAGCCCAGGAATGGGCAGGCATTGACCAAGATCCAGACGCGGAGCTGTTCGTCTTTGTTGGCCGCTGGTCGATGCAAAAGGGCGTGGATCTCATTGCGGATGTGTTCCCGTCCGTTCTAGAGCACAACCCCAAAGTCCAGCTCATTGCAATTGGGCCTGTCATTGATCTTTACGGTCGTCTGGCTGCGATCAAGTTGGAAACCTTGATGGAACAGTATCCAAACCGGGTTTTCTCGAAGCCCGAGTTTACGCAACTGCCGCCGTACATTTTCAGTGGTGCCGAGTTTGCTCTCATTCCGTCCCGCGATGAGCCTTTCGGGTTGGTGGCTGTCGAGTTTGGGCGTAAAGGAGCCTTGGGTGTCGGTGCCAGAGTCGGTAAGTTTAGTGACCTAACCGTTTCCCAACATGGGAAGTGACTGAAAATTCGCTAACTTGGAGCGCAGGTGGCCTCGGAAACATGCCTGGGTGGTACTACACCGTCGAGTCCACCTCAGCGAGGCATTTGATGAGCCAGTTCAAAGAAGCCATCCAAGGGGCGTTGTCCGCCGACAGCCAAACACGAGCAAAGATGAGGGCTGTCTCTGCAAAGCAGCGGTTTCCCGTCGCCAGGTGGGTGGAGGAAATTAACGACCTGCACAAGACATCCATCCAGAAGTCGCAGAAATACCGCGACAAGCCGGACCCCCTGCGGTTGGTAAGTCGGTCCAAGATCAATCTCTCCCGGCCGCCTTCGCCGACGCCCTCAGAGATGCACGACTTTCAGCCAACAACGCCCGCCTCATTCTTGACGCCCGACCGCCTTGGCCTCCCATCTCCCAATCCCGAGTTTGGCGCATGGCCTTTGCCACGACCAATCACACCCGGGCACCAGCGCCGGTTCTCCGGCGTCTCCATCACGTCCGTTACAAAAGGCAGAAAGGACTTTGCGTTGCAGAAGGTCGACCCGTTCTTCACGGACGCAGACGGGGAGTACACAGATGAGTTCAAGCGGATGTTGACTCAGCTGGACTCTAAAACGTCTGAGACCGACCTCTGCATCGAGCAGTACCTTGTCCGCTCCGAAAAGCAATGGTTCGAGGGATACAAGAGCGCCAAGTTCGGCCTGTCTCCGTCTCGCAACGCCTCTAAAGTCTCTCTGGTGGAGTCGCCCGCGGGTCTCACCTCGACGCGGTTCCTCGACGTACCATCACGACCGGCCAGTCCATATGCCCCAAGCGTCATCTCATCCGTTTACTCGGAAGACGCCGACGATCACAGCAATGCCGGTTCTCGACGGTTTATTTCGACATTCGACACCGAAGAGGGCATGAAGAACCCTAACGAGGCGTCTCCGATTCAGAAGCTCATGCTCCGCAAAGTGTTTGACTGGCCCGTGTACACAATCATTCTGGCGTTTGGGCAGATCTTGGCGGCCAACTCGTACCAGATCTCGCTCCTAAACGGGGAGCAGGGGCAGACTGCGAGCATGCTCTACACAATCGCGTCTATCTACGGAGTGACGTCCATTCTCTGGTGGGTTGCGTTCAGGCAGCTCAAGTCCGTTTGGGTGCTGTCTACACCGTTCGCCATTTATGGCATTGCCTTCATTTTTGCCGGATCCGCTCCTTTTGCTGCCTCCATTCCCGCTCGCGGGTGGCTTCAAAACGTTGCGTCCGGGTTCTACGCGGCAGCCGCATCCAGCGGGTCAATGTTCTTTGCGCTCAACTTTGGCGACGAAGGTAAGGCTACTGTTTCCCTTTTCCAATTCCCCGGTTTTTATCGGTACTGACCCTGTGGCAGGCGGAGCGCCAGTTCGCACGTGGGTCATCCGCGCGTGCGCCGTCCAAGGTGTCCAACAAATCTACATCAGCGGCCTCTGGTATTGGGGCTCGCAGCTCAGCTCGTACGACAGCAACGGCATTCCCGTGGCCCAAGCCTCCAACACACTCATCAGCGCCGTCTGTTTCCCCGTCGCAGTGCTCCTCATGGCCCTGTCCGTTATCACATTTTTCGGTCTGCCAGAATACTACCGCCAAACCCCTGGCTCCATCCCCTCCTTCTTCAAATCCATCTTTCGCCGCAAGCTCATCCTCGTAAGGCCCCGTTCTCCCACCTCTTTTGACTGCTCCCAGCTCCCAGCACTAACATCACCCGTCTCCTTGCAGTGTTTCCTCCTCTCGGTCCTCATCCAGAACTACTGGTTGTCGTCCGTCTACGGCCGATCGTGGCGCTTCCTCTGGACGTCCTCGCACGCCAGCGCGTGGCAGATCCTGCTCCTGGTGGTCCTCTTCTTCGGGCTCATCTGGATTCTGCTCTTCGCGCAGCTCGCGCACCTCTCGCGCGAGCACAGCTGGCTGTTCCCCGTGCTGGCCATCGGCCTGGGCGCACCCCGCTGGGCGCAGATCTTCTGGGGCGTTTCGGGC
>FTEL01003745.1_pt1 | contig 10690 bp, 7 predicted proteins | sample 1658911 | NCBI WGS metagenome assembly FTEL01 (sample SAMEA3914869, study PRJEB12502) | metagenome | biome: forest; material: soil | place: USA | collected 2012-03-12 | depth 0.1 m
GGAGAAGGGGGATTTTGAGGAGGTGGTGGAGGTGGTGGGGGTTGTGCTGCTGCCGGCGGAGGAGGAGGTTGTTGGGGAGAGGGGGGCGCCGGTTACTGTCGCGTCGGAGGGGTTGGAGGCGGGGATCCAGATCGAGACGACGGTGGTGCCGTGCGCGGCGAGGCAGGCTGGGAGGGCGGTTTGGAGGGCCGGGCAGTCCGGCACGCACACGCGGTAGGGCTTGTGGCGTTCTTCGTCGGGGAGGGAGGTGTTGGATTGTTCGGGGGTTTGGGAGTGGAGCTTGCCGTCGCCGACGGGCTTCATCTGCCAGGCGATGAGGATAGTGGCGTTAGCGCGGGGGGGCTCGCCGGGGCGCGGGCCAGCCGCTGCCACGAGGATGGGGGAATCAGAGCTGTAGGCGAGCTCGGGGAACTTGGGGAGGAAGGGCAGGCCGGCTTTTTGCAGCTCGATGGAGTGGTTGGGGTCCTCGCGGAAGGGCGTCTTGGTGCCGAGGATGCGCGAGAGGAAGAAGCGGTCGATGCGGTCGTACTTGGGGCGGTAGACGGCCAGGCCCGCGTAGTCGTTGTGGAAGGCGTCGAGCTGGCTGGCCGCCCAGCGGTGGGCCTCTTCGATGACCTGGACCTTCTTGGAGCCGCTGCCGCCCTTTGAAAAGTTGTAGATCTCGAGGGTGATGCCGAAGTGGGTGGTGATGCCGATGAGGGAGGCGTTCTCGGACAGGATGGAATGGCCGCGGACGAAATACTCGCGGGACCGGACCCGTGGCTGGACGTACGACGTGAATTTGATGGTCCCGTGGAGCGCATTCTTCGATGTTGACCAAATCTTGACCGTCTTGTTGCCGTGCTTGGTCGCCACGTACGATGAAGATGGCGACGTGTCAATGTGCAGGATCTCGGACCCCTTGCCCTTGTCAGTCAGGTGCCGTTTGGATGTGACCTCGACGTGGGCCTCGTGCGGGCTCAGCCGCATCGGAGCAGATACCACGAGCTGCTCCTTGACGGGAGTAGGGGGGGGCCCGACCCAGGTTCGGCGGTACTCGGGCGGCGGAGACGACTGCTGTGGCGAAACAGGGATGGAAGTGGCATCCGAGCCACGCCAGTCCGCGGAGCTTTGCGTGTTGGTGAGTGACGCCCGCTGGAGAGAGCCGATGCTACTTCCGCCGGAGCCACGGGATGCGAAGGACGTCACCCGGGAGTCTTCCAGTTTGGCGCTCTTCAAGTGCTCCGCCAGATCGTACATGGCGTGTGTGGGCGGCTCCATCTCGAGTTGACTCGGGGAAATCAAGGGTTCATAGGTGGGGGAAAACGGCGGCCCAAGGGCATTTGCGGATGGAGGCAGGATCGGCGGAGAAATGGATCTTTGGGGCGGCGGCGAACGGCGGTCCTCGGTCGGAGGCAAGGTTGGAGACTCTGGAAGGCCTGGCGACGGTCTCCGTTCGACAACAGGGCTGAATGATGTGGGTTCTCTGGGATAGTATGGGAAGCCGACAGTTTCCCATGACCCACGCGTGCCCGGGATATTCATGAGCTCGGGCTGCCTTGTGAGTTCGGGCTGCTTTACGGGCTCGGGCTGCTTCATGAGTTCCGGCTTCGGCGGCTCTGGCCTGTAGGCAGGGTCCTCGCTTGGTCGGCGCGAGGAGGTTCTCTTGCGCCACATGTCGGGAGTGAGCGGAAAGGTTCTGAGATTGAATTAGTCCAGATCTTCGATAGAAAAGGGCTCACAACCCGTACGGTATCTCATCGTCGACGGCTTCGTCTGCATCTGCCCCTTCGGCATCCGTGACGTCTGTGTCTGTGACCTCGGCGTCTGTCGCGTCTTCCGGCTCCTCGGTGCATCTCAGGACAACATCGAGAAACGAGGGGAGGACCGGTTCATTCTCATCGCCGGAAGTTCGAGCTGACTGGACACGTCCTTGAAGCCTCTGCACCTCGGTCTTTACCTTGTCTCTGACGGCCTGTGCTTCATCCCTATCGTCGTGAAGAGTGGCTCTACACCCCAGGGGAGGTTAGATGAGCGCAACGGTACCCCGGGCACAACACATCTTGAGCAGAGCAGCCAGGGGGACATACAAACTAGCCACCTCAAGCGCCAGCGACAGCGCCTCCCGAAACACGGACAGACTGCGCCGACACTCGTCGATCTCGGCGCGGGCAGCCTCGATCCATTTCGCCGGCTCCGGGCACCGCGACAGGATGGTGTCGATGTGTATCAGGTCATTCCCGCAGCTCTCGAGCACCAACAGCATCTGCGCCTGCAGCAGCAGGGGGATCTCGGGCTCGTCCCGCAGCAGCTCAAGGATCAGGCGCAGGTCTGACAGGTCCCGTGCGACGGCGGCGAGGTCGGCGTGGGCCACGCGCACGGAGCGCAGGAAGCGCGTGATGATGGCCGACGTCGACGAGATGCCCGAGAGGAGGTACTGGATCGGGCGGGCGAGGGTGAGCTGCTCCGGTGGCAGGTCCATGGTGAGATAGGTGGTGAGGTGCTGCGGTCAGTCACCTCGGCATCGGGGTATGAAGGGGGGTCGGTCAGGTGAAGCGCGAGGCTAGGCAATTAATAGGGTAGGTTTCCAGCCGATGTCCCGCCAGTCGTTTAAGATTCAGTCCCGCTTCCAGGGCGGGGGGAGTTCAGACGAGGGGCGAGAACACGACGAAGAACAACAACAACGCAGCGCCTTGTCGTCGGGAGATGGGATGCAGGATGGAGCCAGGGCCTCGGTCGCCTCTGGCCAAAAGCCCGCGAGGGGGGAAACAGGGCGCACACGCATGCTGCCAGCTGCTAGCTGGCGCTGCCAGGAACTTAATCCGGGCCGCGTGCACGTGTGAGGCAAGGGCCGGGCAGGCAGGGAGGGCGAGCAAACAAAGCCCAACAGCGTGCGGGGTCAAAGGCTCGAAACGCCACTAATTCGACGAGGCCCTGCGTCGATTGGCAGACGGCAGCGCTTGGCTCAAAGAGGATGGAATGTGGCGGTTTGGCCGCCTAGTGCAGTTTATGGCAAGGTGTGGTGGTGCCGGCGCAGGGACCGCTCGGGGGACTACTGCGTGACTATTGCCCTGGACTGATCTCGATTGATCGACTGATGCGCGCAGGGGGGCCTGTTGGTGTTTGTCGCGATGGATGGGCCCTGTCAGGGCAGGGAGCTTGGCTTTGGCGGGGGCTAGGTAAGTTGATCAGGGGCGCTGTGGACGGCATACTCCGAGGTGGTGTGTGCCAATATTTTCAGGCGAGGGATGAAAGTTTTGGAGAGAAGCGGGTGGAGGACTCGCACAAACTCGGGATCAAGAGAAAACCGGCTGCCCCTTTCCCGCGCGTGCTGTTTGTTGTCTTCGAAGCCCGTGCCCGAAATGGAGGCCGCTCGGCCATTTGGGGCCTGGCTTCCAGCGACTGGCCTCCCCTCCTTGGCCAGTTTCAGATTCCCAATCTCCTTATTTGTGCGCTCTACTCCAGAAAGAGACAGCAGCATGGTATGGTCCCCGAGGTGCTCAAGCGCAGGCGATCAAATGAAAGCAGGGCCCGGGCAAACGACTTATTTACCATTGACTCAAATCCCCCCTAAAACCCAGCAACCGGCGCGCGATGACCCCATCCGTCTGCATCATCTCGGAGGCGGCGACGTTGTCTTGAGCAATGATTAGGCCGACGATTAGGACTCAGGCAATGCCTCGGCCTTGATCGACATGAGAAGCTCAACAATCCGCGACTCGTCGGCCTCAAACTCGAGAGACTCCCCCCCGGCGGCCGGGTAGTCGCTGAGCACATCCTCACCCTGGCCCAGGACATAAAACCGCGAGTCGCAGCCAATAGTAGCGATGCCAAAGATGCGTTCAGCCCAAGCAACACCCGACTGCGCTGCACTCGCGAGTTTCATGCACTCCGTCAGCTGCGACACAACCGAGCTCCACGCCGAGTCTGGCGGCTGCGATTCAAACACGCGCTCGTCCACGGCCAGGATCACGCGCGTGGTGCGGATGTCGCTGCGGACGGCGTTGACGTACTGGATGGTCACGTCGTCGTGCTCGGTGAGCCGTGGGCGGATCTCGAGCCCGAAGCCCTCCCGGGCGAGGAAATACTCGCGCAGAATGTTGAACCAGAGGTTGCTGAGGACGTTCTCCTGTGAGTTCGGGTCGTTTGTTAACTGCGTGTAGAAGTCCCGGATGCTTGCATATTGCATGTACTGGAATTTGCCCGTTCATTGTCAGTTCCATGCTTTGGCCGTGTGTCGGGAGGTTCGGGAACGGACTCACGCCGTTGGGATCGTAGGAGGCCATCTTGATTGGTCTTGAGAATCGACAGCGGTTTTCAGGGGATATTAATGGTTGGTTCAAGACTCCCAAGACGCATAGATGAGTCTCAGTGTCTAGGTAGGTACAGAGAGAGGTAGGGATCTGGACGGATATGCACCCAAGGGCCAACAGGTGGCTGGGCAAGTACCTGCATGTTGGCTGCCTGCTGCCGCCTGGGAGTTGGGTGACAGGGGTGTGGGGTGGGGGAGATAATCACTGCCCTCAGTCGTGGCACACGGTTCACTCCAGCTGCTTGCCAACAGCGATCCAGTCCGTTCGCCTGTCCGCGACGGCCGCCAAAGCACTCTCCCGCCATGACCATGCGCTTCTGCGCCATCTGCGGATGGGTGTTTTTTAATCCGGCGTATGAGGTGCCGTGGATGCATCAGTTTCGTGGCTGTAAGTGCTTGCCGCTGCTGTCGGGTTGTTTGTCGGGTTGGCTTCACCACGAAGGGGTAATTTTCTCACCAGCCACAGTGTACACCTGCCCCGCTGGAGTCTTTCTCACCGGAGTCGGGTGTTACCATTTGGACCGCGAGGACTCCTGTATCGCACCCCCGGATCCCCGCGCCCGGTAGGATGACGCCGACTACGTGGAGCTCGAGGAGGACGCGTTCGGGGTCGCGAGATCGTTCGAGACCAACGGGAGACGCGGCATCATCTTCCACGATTCATGCTGGTCCCTCCTGGAGCGGGCGCTTCATCCTGCCCCGGTCCCCCTCGCCAAGCTGTTCGAAGTGTGCGACTCGCTCCCGATGGCCATGGAAGGAGGTTGCCTCAACTGGGGCCATGATTACGGGGGACTCCATGTGGTCAACAGCACAGAGTTCTTCCCATGGGAAGACAGCCTGGCAGACGCGGAATTTCCGTCCGACATGACTACCTGTGCCCACTCCGCATGCCCACTCGCTGGCTCTGAAGTCGACAGCATTCTCGGCCAGCCCTCACAAGCGCCCCCTGCCTTTGTTCCCCCGACTGGCCCCACGCCGCTTCATGGACAAGACCAGTTCCGCGCGCTTCCCATTGAGCTGTGCCTGGCGATTGCCCACTACCTGCCGACGTCCGATGTCCTGAACGTCCGGCGCGCCTCCCGGGCGTTCTGGCCCACCTTCCACGATCAGCAGTTCTGGGCGTCTCGGTTCGGCGAAGCCTCAGATCGCTCGTGGTTCTTTGAAGTTGAGGGTCGCAAGGGCCATGGCAAAGACTGGCGTTGGCTCTATCACCGCACCGCCCATGCTCGGCTTGGGGATGGACTGAGGAACAGGAAACGGATCTGGGGTGTCATCCAGCACATGGTGCCGCTTTTGGGCCTGCAGTCGATCCGGCTTCCTACTCCCAACTTCGGCGGAAATTTGCCGGATTGGCCGCACGTGTCGGGGATTATGCCCAACCAGCAACCCAGGGCTTGGGGCAGGCTGGAAGGATATCGTTGTCAGCGTCAACGCATCGCGGTCCCCGAGGGGGTGTCCCAAGTATCAGCCTGGACTGTCCGCCTCGGCGTCTGGGAGTATCTCGCGGGGCTCTCGCTCGCGACCACAGCTGGAGAAGTCCTGGAGCTAGGGTACTGCAACTTGAACGGGCCCAGTCGTTCAGTGCGGGTCGCGGGTCTCGCGGGCTTCAACCTGGCCGTCGGGCTGGGCGGCATCCACGCTCTGCGGTGCATTGATGGACAGACGCTGGAGCAGTCTGCCTGGCTCGGGTGCCCTGACGACGCGCCCAGGACGTTGAAGCTCGCCGTGGGGGGGCGGGTTACCGGGTTGGAGGTTTGCATTGATGTAAGAGATTTGTGGCTTTTCGTCCCCCAGAATCTTGCGTCGTCCTTTCTCCTCAGTTAACTGGTTCCGGTATCTAGGCTTTTCGAATTGTCAGCATTGCCCAGAACACAGAGATGGCAAGGAGTGTGGATGAGTGGAACGACAGCTTGCGGCGGTCGGCGATTTGGTACCCCGAGATACCACGCCCGACGACGAGCGTCAATGAAGAGTTCTACGTCCCGCTGAAATCTTCCACCTGGCGTTATAAGCCCATATTTTGGTCCAACTTTGGCGGCCCGGGCGGCATCTGCCTGCCTCATCTCACCAAAGTCACAGGCACTCTTTGGGGCGAAGCGTGGATGCGCATGGACTTCTCCTTCGACATCGACGTGCCGCCTGAATGCCAGAGGTTTGGGCGGTGCGAGGACTTCGAGAATAGCGAGCTCATTGAGTTTCTGGTGGATGGGCCAGGCGGCGAAGTCATCGAAAAGGTCGAAATCTGGCACCACTTTCCCAGGGAGATCAGCGGTAACCCTGCATGGGTCCGCCGGGAAGGAATCTTGGATATGGTTAAACTGACCACCAACCGCGGAAGGACATGCGAGTTTGGTACCCGGTTCTCGCAGGGTGGGAGGTTCTACGAGGTGACTAGGGAGCTTTCGGCCGTGCCAGGAATGGCGATCACGGGATTTTTTGGCTGCCAGGTATGAAAGCTTATTCTTTGACCTCCAGTGTCTGTATGAGGGGAAAACGAACAGCTGACCCACCGTGCTGCTCCGCCGAAGGCTCGCACTCCGTGGTCGAGGATCATCTCGCTTGGAGTTCTCACTGAGTCTCTTCAACAAACTTAGGTCATGGGCCCTTGTTATTTCCTATCTATCCAGGCAGTCATTGCTGGCTGAAATTGGACACTGGTCTAGCCGATGGTTGCTTGACTGTGGGGGCCATGACGGACCTGAGGGTGTGATGGGAACGAACCCGACTGACCGCGTCGGACAAGCCCGCATTCATTCCAGCCCCCTGGGCCTGACCGCTGTGGGGGCCAAAACCCTCCCCTGACGCGACTCCGATGCACACACCTGCATGGGTGTGGCACAGGCCAATGAGATGGCGCTCCTCACAGGCAACAGAGGCATATTCCGCCGATAATGAGCACGGGCGTTGTGCTGCCAATGTCCCATCCGTTCTTAGGGCTGAACCGACCCCGCAGACATGTCTGTTCGTGTGATTTGCAGCCGGCTGAGCGGCCAGCCGCGATATTGTCAGGATCCTTCAGGGGCAGCCACCATCGCTCCTTGATAACTTGGACCACCCGGCGGGCCCGCCCCTCTCTTTCCTTCAGCATTACAGCTTGCCACCCAACGACTATACGTTCCAAAACAGCACACGGAAACGATGGCCTTGCTTTGGGTGTTTGCCCTGCCAGCCCTTGTGGCAGGCGTCTTGGTCGTCCACAGTACCATCTCCCTTGCCCGCAATTACCTGGTCGCGCGTCGAATCGGCATACCCATCCGCGTCACCCGATCGACCACACCAACCCGCTGTGGTTGGTCGTGGACCGGAAAGTCCTGGCCTACGTGAGGAAACTCCCAGGCTTTCTCGGCGACAACAGCTTCACGCGCTACAACTATCGAACATGGGAGATGCATGACCGGCAGCGGCCGCACGAGGAGATGGGCGACGCTTTTGTCATCGTCACGCCGGCGAGGATCTGGTTCTACTGTTCGTCCTGCCACAGCTCATGTCTGACTGAAAGAGGCTCTCGCTGACCGGTGTTAGTGGCCAACCCCGAGGCGATCATGGACTGCTTCCGCCGCAGACTCGACTTTCCGAGATGCGTGGAGATGACCGAGATCCTGAACGTCTTTGGCAAGAACCTGAGTACCGTCGAAGGTCAGCAGTGGAAGAGCCAACGCAAGATGATCGCGAGTTGCTTCAACGAGCAGAACCATGACGTTGTCTGGTCCGAGAGCATCTCCCTCGGCCGCGACATGCTCGCCTACTGGGCACGTCAGCCGTCAGTGGCCACCTCCGCCGAAGACCTCCGCACCCTCTCCCTGCACGTCCTCTCAGGGGCCGGCTTTGGCAAGTTCTACAAGTTCGAGGGCCACACCGAGCGCTCCGACACAAGTGCCTCAGCCACATACAAGCACTCCCTCCAGATGATCCTCGAGAACTGCGTCTTCATCATGGCCCTCGGCCCGTCCACGCTCGCCAAATTCCGCCCGTGGCTCCCCAGCTCCTGGAAACTGTCCAAACTCGCCGACACGTGCGCCTCCTTCCAGCGCTACATGACCGAGCAGTACGAAGCTGAAAAGGCCGCCGCCTCCTCCACCAAAGACACCCCCCCAAATGCCCAGCTCAAAACCCTCATGAGCTCCCTCGTCCGCGCCTCCCAAGCCGAGTCCACCACCACCGGCACCGACGCCGGCCTCACCGAATCCGAAATTTACGGCAACATGTTCATGCTCAACTTCGCCGGCCACGACACCACCGCGCACACCTTCACCTTCGCCATGTACTTCCTCGCAGCCCACCCCGACGTCCAAACCTGGCTCTCCGAAGAAATCACCGCCGTCATCGGCACGTCCCCTAACCCAGCCTACGCAACCTCCTTCCCCCACCTCAAACGCTGCCTCGCCATCATGCTCGAGACCCTCCGCCTCTACACCGTCGTGCCCGTGTCCAAATGGGTCGGCGACCGCACCGTCACCCTCCAAGTCAACGGCCGCACCATCGTCCTCCCGCCAAAGACAATGTTCATCCCCGCGTACGCGGCCGTGCACACCAACCCGAAATACTGGGGCGCTGACGCCCTTGAGTGGCGGCCCTCGCGGTGGATCAAACCCGGCGGGACACCAGGGGAAGAGGAGATGGTGACGATTGAGAAGGGGACGTTCCTGGGGTGGAGCGAGGGGGCAAGGGATTGTCCAGGGAGGAAGTTCTCGCAGGTGGAGTTTGTGGGGGCGATGGCGGCGCTGTTTGGGGGGTGGAGGGTTGAGCCGGTGAGGGGAGAGGGGGAGACGGAGGGGGAGGCGAGGAGGAGGGTGATGGAGTTGATTGAGGAGGACTCGGCGCCTGTTTTGTTGTTGCAGATGTTGCATCCGGAGAGGGCGCCGTTGGTTTGGAGGAGGAGGTGAGGGGATGGTTGGTTGTTGAGGGGGGAATGTTTTTGATATTGTGTTTTTTTTGTTTTTTTTGGGGGGGGGCCTGGGTTGGACTTTTTTCTTTCCTTCTTCTGCTTCTTTTCTTCCTCTTTTCTTCGTCTTCCCCCTCTCTTCTTCTTCTTTTCTTTCTTAATTATGCTTCATCTCGTCGGATAGACTGGGTTCTGGGAGGGCATGACTGTATGAGTAGACGATCGGGTTTACGAAGCGCAGCGGATTGGGATACTGGGTACTTACCACACAGACGGGACGTCATCACTGACACTGGGAGCATAGCATGAGGAGGAACGAAGCAAACTGGGGCGAGTCGACTCGCTCGGCCTCGCTTCTAATTACTGGCGGGGCAGAATACAGACATATCACTATCCAAGTCTCTTAGCTGTGATGGTGCCGAGACATCCGCCGAAGGCCGAAACTCTCCCAACCCCGACCACCCGTCCGCCCAGGGGTACAAATGCCAGCCAGCTCCTCTGCTCACACACACAGAATACACACCTGATCTCGAGAGTCCTGTCTTCCCAGCCGATCAAGTAATCTGCAAACTCGCCGTCAAAGATGGAAGCCCTAGCCATCATCGTCGCCGCCCTCGCAAGTGCCGTTGTGGCACAGTTTGTGAGTGTGATTGTTGAGCGACCAATGCACGGCTACTAAAGATTCCAGGATTAGGAATGCTTCAGGAGGATTTCAGCATGTGGGTCGGACAATGACTGCCGTCGACGGAGGGTTGTAAGTGAATCCTATCACCTCTCCCGTGAGAAGCATCAAGCTAACCAATGCGACTTCAGGAAGCGGTAAGTGGGTGTCCGTGTCCGTCTTGTCGGGTTGCTAATGCGCGTGGCGTCTATATAATAGTGCTTGTTAGGTCCGTAAGTGGCAACGTACCTACCTGTCCTTGACCGGGTGCCGTGCAGACAGCGTACTGACGTTGTGGGCGATGTGTTAAGAGGCGCCCCCCCGCCCCTCGGACGACTAATGGGCAAGGGCGAGGATCATCATCAACTTCAGGCGGCGGTGTCGACCTGGCGTCGTCGACGTACGACACAAGCGACGATAAAGAAGTTCAACACGGCTCTCACCCCCGGCTACAGTAAGGGAGTTCAACACGACTCTCACCTAAAATCTCCCGTCAGAGTCATGGAACCTTGGCTCGGTGACCCCATGACGATATCTTCCTCTTCTGGCTCACATCAAGCATAATGTTCACTGCATTCCAAGAATAGGAGCACAATGATCAGAACAGTTCCTGTCCATTCCCCTTCCTAATGCGTTCAATAATACAAACCCCATAACCCCAACCACAGTCCAGACCCCACCCCCCATCCATCAATGCATATACAACTGATGCTTTTCCGCCCGCCCACTCTATGATCAACCACGACCATCAAATACAGGGTATACACAACCTAACCTAACCTATCCACATCTTCTCACCCCTTCTCACCTTCCCACCCTCTCACCTTCCCACCCTCTCACCCCTTCCCACCACCAC
>FTEL01005145.1_pt1 | contig 10690 bp, 6 predicted proteins | sample 1658911 | NCBI WGS metagenome assembly FTEL01 (sample SAMEA3914869, study PRJEB12502) | metagenome | biome: forest; material: soil | place: USA | collected 2012-03-12 | depth 0.1 m
CCTTCATTGACCCCCCCCCCCCCCCCCCCTCCCCTTCCCGCCGACATCAATCTCACCTCGGAGTTTCTTGTTTGGTCGCATTTTTTTCACTTCTTGGAAACCTATCTTTTGCTATCTCGCCCCTCCCTTCCGACCCTCGGTTTTGACCTTGTTTGCAAGGGAGCGAACCTCTGCGCACAATGGCTGCGCAAGGGGAGGAGGATTTGTATGCCACTGTGAGTCCAAGCAGATCGCCTCGCCCATTGCCCCGCTGTGGTCCAAGTCGCGCTTGGAAGGCTGCGCCAACCTTTTGCGCCCATCTATCCCTTCACAAAGTGCTGCACCTGCTAAGACGATCCCTGGAATAGCTTCTGTTGACAGACACATACCTTCCTGGTGAGTTAGAGCATTCTATTTTGTTGTTATTTAAAAACACACAAGAAAAACAACAAACTATGAGTGGTGTTGCTGACACATGACCCCCAGGCGCCCTTGTACTGGCTCACTCGCTCCGCGATGCCGGCACCACCAAGAAGCTGGCCGTTTTGGTCACCCTCGACACGGTGTCGGCCGATGTCGTGACGCAGCTTAAGGCAAGATTGTCCAAGCATCTCATAGTTCCATCAGCTCACGGTTAACTAACTGCTCTCCAGGGCGTGTACGACTACGTGATCCCGACCAGCCGCATCCAGAATGAGCACCCCGCGAACCTGGACCTCATGAACCGCCGGGATCTCCACTCGGCATTCACCAAGATCAACCTCTGGCGCCAGACCCAGTTCCGCAAGATCGTTTATGTGGATGCCGATATCGTCGCCTACAGAGCCCCCGATGAGCTCTTTAGCATCGAGCACGCCTTCTCGGCGGCGCCCGATATTGGTTGGCCCGACCTGTTCAACTCGGGCCTCATGGTTTTGACCCCAAACATGGGCGACTACTACGCCATGATGGCCATGGCTCAGCGGGGCATCTCGTTCGACGGTGCCGACCAGGGCCTGCTGAACATGTACTTAAAAAACAACTACAACCGCCTCAGCTTCACCTACAACGTCACTCCCTCGGCCCACTCCCAGTACATGCCCGCCTACAAGCACTTCCAGTCAAGCATCAGCATGGTCCATTTCATTGGTTCCGAGAAACCTTGGATTCAGGGCCGAGACCGGTCCACGGGCAACTCGCCCTACGACCAGATGGTGGGCAGGTGGTGGGCTGTCTATGACCGACACTACCGCAAGGAGGTACGTTTTGAGTCTCGCAGAGGCCTAAGTTCATGGACAGCTGCTGATCTCTTCATATAGTCGTCTGGGACCACCGAGTCTCAGCCAGAAACGAGGCCCCCCGAGCTTGTGCAGTACTTTGTCGCTGGCGAATATCAACCCACCATCAGTTATGTCGTCCCTGTCGGCGAGCCGGCCAGCGACGAAACCAGCACTTTTTACGGTCAGCAATATCGAGCACCACTACCCCCCTCGAGTTCCGATGCGCAGCATACCCAGCACCAGCATCATCAATCACAACAATGGTTTCCCCCAGCCGAGCAACATTCCCATGCTCATGATCATCATCATCAAGAGCACCAACACTACCCCCAAGATCACCCTCCTCAAGAACATCAACATCATCAAGATCCTCAGCACCAGCACCACGAGCACCAGCACCATGAACATCATCATGCCCCACCTCACTCACACCCTCCGCCACATTCAACCGAGCCTCCTCGCGCCGAACAAGGGACACATACTGAGGCTCGAAAAGACCAGGCACATGATCAGCCTCAGCCGCCGCCTCGGTCGGAGCATCAGCCTGAGCCCCAACCCCAGCCCGACCTGGCACCAAGCTGGGATGCTCAACGGTTCGTTACCCCTTGCACAAATTAACCTGAGATTTGCCATCCAGGAGACTAACAAGAAAGCAGGCACCCTCCCCCGGCCGACTCCAAGCCCGAGGCGATCAACTTCCCGCAGACGCACTACGCCATGTCCTCTGACACGGCCCCCTTTGTCCCACCCGAGCGGTACCCCACCCCTCCGAAGAACATGTGGTACGAAGTGCCCAAAGAGCCGCCCGCGAACCCCAAGGAGAAGCCCAAGCCCGTCTTCCCCTGGGAGACCCACCAGCCGCGGCCCACCCGCGTGTTTGCGCACCACGAGCCGGAGCCCGCCCCGAGCGAGCCCACACACACGCACACGGGCGGGCCCTGGGAGCACCCAAGCCACACCCCTCCGGGCTCCCAGACGCAGGCCGAAACAGCCACGTCCGGCTCGCCGTGGACGAGCGTGGAGGCCCCCTCGGGGGGCGAGGCGCACACGCACACGCCGACCAACTCGAGCCCCCGCACGGTGCTGTCCGCCCCGTCGGACATCTGGTCGTCCTTCCCGCGGACCAACGCGTGGGATACCGTGCCGGAGATCAACCGGTACGTGGACGCGCTCGCGCAGAAGCACCGGCGCACGCGCAGCCGCGGCGGGAAGGGTCTTCCCCCAGGGGAAGGCGGCGGCGGGCCGGGTTCCGACTTTGGCTGGAGCCGCCGCGGCTCGCGGGTGACGGACTTCCCAAGCGAGGACGACCGGCCCAGCCTGCCCGTGACGCCGGCGCCGATCCGGCGGCCGAGGAGGCAGTGGGGGGTCGAGGGCGGCCACGGGCACGGGGCCCACGCGGGCGGCGGCGAGGGGGAGGAGCAGTTGTTGCTCGCCGCCGAGGGCGTGCCCGCGCAGGCCGAATGGGTATGTGTGCATGGAATCTTGTGGGGGCCGGCCGACTGCCTCTGTGATCTGACTAACGTGCTGCGCTACCACAAGGACCCGGCGGCGCGGCTGGCGAAGCTGGCGCGGCAGCAGTCGGAGCTGCTGTTTCAGCGGCTGGGGGGGTGGGAGGATGAGGATGTTGAAGGGGGACAAGAAGAGGAGGAAGCGGGGCTGGGGAAACGCCGCGAGATCCCCGCGCGCGCGCTGCCGTTTGGCTCCGAGGGCGTCCGCTCGCCGACGTACGTCGCGCCCGCGGTCGTCAGCCCCAAGCCGGTCAAGCCCGTCACGGGCACGAGCCCGGTGACCCGGATCCTGGCGGCGGCGCCGGAGCTGATTGTTTCGCAAGAGGTTGTCACCCCTGTGACGGTCCCGGTGCTGCCGAGCAAGACGGCGCTCGCGCCGGAGCTGATTGCTTCGCAAGAGGTTGTCACCCCTGTGACGGTCCCGGTGCTGCCGAGCAAGACGGCGCCCGCGCCGGTCGCAGCGACCACAGCCATGACGGGGCTCCACGCGCACGGCATCCTCGCGCCCAGCTACCAGGGCCCCGGGGCCGCGTTCGAGAAGGGCGAGGATATACCCACGTTTGAGACGCCCGCGCTGCCGACGGAGGAGGACCTCGACGTGCTTGATACGTAGGGGTTTGAGGCGTGCGTGGTGGTGTAATGGCACATATTGGGGAGGCAGGTGTAGGATGATTTGTTTGCCGGGGGGGGCTTGGTTGGGAAGGTTGGGAAGGTTGGCAGGATGGTGGACGGATGGGAAATGATGGGATGCATGGCATGATGCGCACGCTGGTTGGTTGGTGGTCGGGGTCGGTGGGAGGGAGGAGGGCTCGGTGGGCTAGGGAAAGGGTTTGATGTTTTTCTTTGATGGAATGGCAGACGAGAATGGAGACGAGGAGAGGGAGGCGAGGAGGGTTGGGATGCTGTTGTTTTGTTTGGCATCGCGATATTGTTATGTCAGTGGTATATTAATTTGTTCTGGCGAGAAGCATGTCGTCGAGCTTTTGTTTGTTCCAAGCAGTTCTTCGCAATGTTGTTTGCATCGGAGGGGGGCATTTCTTGTGGATCAAGCTGATAGTTGGCTGTTGGACGGGGAGAGATTGAACGGAGAGGTTGCTAGGCATGGGGAAATTGCAAGATCGTGGAGAGGTTAAGACAATACTGCATGCCGGTAGCGAGTGGATAATGGTTGGCCAGAGAGGATGGGTGACCATTGTCTGAGTTGTCAATGCAACTGCAAGTCTACAACAATAGCCGCTGTTCTTTTGAGTTTTGGTTGCCTTGCCTCTTGCCACACCCAGAGCCTCCCTGCCTGGAGCCCAAGAGGGCAGGCTCGTAGGACAAAAAAGCTCTCCCTCATCGTCTCTCTTCCCTCTTCCTTTCCCACACCCGACTTTTTCCACCAACAACCTCCCGACGGCAACTCAAACCCAACCCCAACCCCAGTCACAGGAGGTGTCAAGGCGTCAACATTCGGCGAAAGTCAGAAGAAGCAAGCCAAGACACTGACTCCATCGACCAACATCCAGCGCAGCAACACGTGACGCGACCACGAGGCTGTCGAATTAGCGGGACGCGAAAAGTGGGGGAGCTGCGAGGCAGGCCAGCTTGTGGCTGATCGCGTCGAGCGGTTGTTCGCTTGCGGCAGCGGGAAGCTCTCATCCACTCAGCCTTGCAATTGCGCGACGACTCGGCCCAAGGAGACGGGAGCGCGACCACGACCCCCCGCGCACCCGCTTTGTTGGCCCCGCGACACGCCCCAGAGGTGAAGAGGAGGTGAGATGCCCGCGTGTTCTGTTGTGTTGGGCATGGCAGTCTGCAGCTGGCAATTTGCAATTCGCACGGGGGTGGATGCTGTGCTGTGTTGTAGATGGTGACTGGAGACTGCTGTGGTGGTGCTGTATGTCCTGTGGTGTGTGCTTGGTAGCTGACTCCATCATCGCCGCGCGCGACTCCAGCATTGGCAGCTCCCTGCAAACCTCGCTGTCGCCCCCATGACCAGCACGCCGCCAACCTCCAAATCCACCAAATCAAAACGCCGGAAGCTTGCTGCGCCCGTTGCCCTCGACCAAGACGTGCTGTACGAGATCCGCGACATCCTCGAGGAGAAGCGCGTCAAGGGCAAGCTGCTGTACAAGGTCGACTGGGCCGACCACCCCACCACCGGAGAGCGATACGATCCGACCTGGGTGCGCGCCTCCTTTTCGATCCCTCCCCTCCCCGATTGCCTTCTTTTCTCCTTTCTCTGCCTGCGCGCCCCGCTAACCGCAGTGTCGCACCTCTCTTCAGGAGCCGGCAGGAAACGTAACCGCTGCCGCAGTCGCCGACTGGGAGAGACTGAAGCGTCAACGACAGGGCGTCGAGGAGCCCCCCCCCCAGCAGCAGCAGCAGCAGCAGCAGAGCAGTTCCAATCCTACCGTCGAGACAGACAGCCAGCCCGTCCTCGCTCCGAACTGGAGAGCTAAGCGCAGGCGAGAGCGCTCGCCCACCGAAGACGACCACCGGCCCCCGAAGCGACCGAGGGGATCCGTCGACTCCGGATACACCTCCACCGACGCCGACCCTGCCTCCAGCTGGGCTACCGCGCAATCCATCCCCCAAAACAGGGGCGAGATTGTCCTTGAGATCTCGCGCCCGCCCGAATTCGACCCGTCCGAGTACCAGTGCATTAGCTCGTCGCAATCCGCGCCGCCCTCTCAAGCCTTCGCCTCCGACCTGGTCGCTTCGCAGGCCGACGCCAGCCAGCAAGCCCGCAATCCCATCAGCCAGAGGACGATCCCCGACTCGCAGGACTACCTCGAGTCCTTGCGCACCGAGTCCACGGCCCAGTCGGCCGCCAACTTTATCGATCCCTTTGCGTCCCAACCAGCGCCCGAGCCCGAGCCGGTTTTTGACGCGGAACCAACTGCCTCGACCCCCGAGGACCAACTTGAGCGCCCCGATCTCGACATACCGTCCCACCAACCTGAGGGCTCACATCCCGAAGCAGCCCAAGGAGCTTCCCGTGATCCTCTGAGCCGACCCTCAAGCTCCAAGGGACAGGAGGATCCGTCCCAAGACAGCCCTTGGGATCAAGGCTTCTTGACACAGCCGGATTTCGACGCGTTCAGAGGTGACCTCGAGTCCCCTCAAGCCGAAGAGTCGCTTTCCAGCAATCAGGGATTGGACACCGACCCCCAACAGGAACACGTGTCCAACGAGCAAACTATCAATTCCGGATCCGATTCCCACCCCCTTTGTCAGGCCGCCCAACAGGTTTCGGTGCCTGACAGCAATCCAGACAACCTCCTGACCCAAGTCTCCGAGACTGCAGAGCCCATCTCTTCCGACTTAGACCCAGAGACTTCGGGGCCCGTCTCCTCGAACCTCGTCCCAGAGACCGTTCAGAGACCGCTCAGGCACAGGTCGGTGTCTCAGTCGTCCAGCCAGTCCCCTACCCGCCCCAGAGATCACGAGGCAGCTCAACCATCGACTCCTGAGAGAACGACACCCTACGGCGAAAACATGGACGGTCCTGGAGAGGGCACACCCCCCCCGTCGGCGGTCGAAAGGTTTCGCAAGCGACGAGAAGGAATGCTGGGCACAACGCCGGGTTCGAACCCTCCCCCGCCGTCCACACCCCAAGCCCGGACCACCGAGACCCCGTCTGAAACGCCGCCGTCTCGCTCGGCAGTCGAGCTGATGCGCAAGCTGAGTGAGCACTCATTTGGGCCCGCGCCCATATCAGTTCCACCCCCCGCACAACCCACAGAGGAGCCAGCATTGGTCTCACCCTCGGCGATTCTTCCACCCGCGGGCAGCTTTGCGGAACAGCTGGAAGCCTCCGCCGCGCCAGCCGACGAGACCCCCGCATTCGAAACGGCGCCGACGGAGCAGCTGCTCGAGGTTGCCGATGATCCTATGGACCAGCCGCTCGATGTGGTTGAAGAGCACACGGAGCAGCCGGTCGAGGCTGTCGAGGATCATACAGAACAGCCACTCGAAGGTGTTGGGGATGACTCGGAGCAGCCGCTCGAGGTTGTCGAGGAATTCGATCACGGCATGAGCATGGACTTTAGCATACACGCCGAGGGCGGCGTTGCTGGCGAGCACGACATCAACTTTGATCACCCGCCACAAACCGTGGCGCCGGCGGATTTGACCACCTCGGTTGAGCACATCTCTAGTGCTCACGACGATTTGTCCCTTGGCGATCAGATCCTTGGCGGGGAGCTAGAGGAAACTGCCCCCGTCTCTGCGGAGGGCGACGCCGACGACTTTTCCCACGAGCCGGGCGTCGATGAGCAGGATGACGATGACGACGATGACGACGACAGCCACAGCAGGCATTTCACTGTTACTCTACCTATGGCAGCCAGCACCCGGGCAACCTACCTCGAGGTTATTGAGCAGAACAAGGACAGCATGATCAAGTTCGCCCAGGTCTTTGCGACTTCGTACACGAGCGTCCCGGACACCACCGTGGTCGCCAAGGTGGACGCCATTTTCGAGCGGCTGCTGAACCTGTGCGACTTGCCGGCGTACGACCACGACCTCCCGGAGATGGGCAAGCAGGAGATGATGAAGCATGCCACCAACTCCAATTCCAAGTTCTTGTTTGTTTACGAGTTCCTCACCGGCCTGTGGGATATCAACTCCCGCATCCTGGTCCTCTCGGCGCCCGGCCGCGCCTTTGAATACCTCGAGGCGGTCGTCTCGGCGACCGATTGTCCATACTCCATCCTTGGACAAGAGGAACCCAAGCGCGCCGATGGAGCCTCGGTCATTCTGGCCGTCGCTGGTGAGGACTTGTCCGCGGTTGAGGGAGGCGTGGACGTCGTCATCGCCTTCGACCATGCCGCCCGGGCGGTGGAGCTGCCGCCAACTCTGGCCTACGAGGCCATGGCGCCCATCGTGCTCTCCCTCGTCGCCACTTACTCGCTGGACCACATCGACCAGCAGTTTGTCCAAATCATGGAACAGGACATGGACAGCCTCTTGAAGCGGAATGCCCTGAACCTGGCGACCGCCAAGGCACGGGAGTACCTGAGGACGCCAGAGAACCGGCACGTCGCGCCGCATGAGGCGGCCAAGACGTTCGCCGACTTCTTGCGCAGCCCAGAGATCGGCCTGGACTGGGAACCCCACCCGCTTCCGGCCGATGTCTTTGAGATATGGCTCAGCTCGCAGGAGCGCAGCCAGCTGTCTCAGAGCCAGCCCGACCAGGCCGAGGCGTTGAACGGGTCTAACAGCCTGAAACGGCCTTCTGTAAGTTACCTCGATGAACCGCTTCCAGCGGGGTGTTAGCTAATCCACATTGCCACAGGACAACTTTGACGAGGGAACCCCGAAGCGGATGAAGCTGCTAGAGTCGCAGCTGCCGTCCCGGAATGCGACCCCGGCACGGATGAGCGACCTGTTGAGACAGACCCTCGTCTCTCACACGGTTGAGCCCAGGCTGAGCGCGCCGCTCATCGAGATCCCCGTGGAACAGCTCGAGAAGATGTCGGCGAGGATCGCGGAGCTAGAGGCGCAGCTGGCGACGCAGAACGTCATCGAGACCAAGATGCGCGAGCACTTCTCGAGCCTCGAGTCGCAGCTCCGGTCAAACGAGCGCACCATCCAGTCCATCCAGCCCAAGTTCATGGAGGCCCTCAAAGACCGCGGCACCTTTGAGAAACAATGCCAAAAGGCAGTCGAAAAGGCCGCCGTGGCAACCGAGCGCCTGGAATTCCAAAAATCCGAGGTCGAATCCCTCAAAGAAAAAGTCAAATCCCTCGAAACCAAGCTCTCCGAAACGACCGAGCTCCTCATGGCCTCCGCCATCCCCGACATCGCCCAGCTCGCCGAAGCCGAAAAAGCCCGCGCCACCGCCCTCCTCACAATCGACAAACTCGAGAAAAAACTCCGCACCGCCCAAAACGAAGCCGACTACAGCCGCAAGGCCTACCAAGACGCCTCCAACGCGCACACGGAGCTCGACCGCGAGGTCAAATCCCTCCGCGCGAACGCGGCCGAGCTCGAGCGGCGCGCCAGCGCCAACCTCCTGCGCATCCACGAGATCCAAGCCGAAGGCGAAGCCCGCGAGACGGCCCGCCGCTTCGGCGAGCTCCGCGCGACGCTCGACAATCGCGAACGCGAGCTCGACCGCGCAAAGGACGAGCTCCGCTACCTCAAGAGCGGCCGCCGCGAGACCCGCCAGGGCAGCGTCCCGCGCAGCCCCCGGCTCGGCGGCGTCATGAGCCCGCGCACCGGACGGGGTGTCGGCACAACCGTCGGCGGCGGCGGCGGAAGTCGCGGTAACAGTCCCGCGCCGCTGCTCAGCTCGGACGGGCCGGGCGTGACGGGCATGGGGGGGAATCCCGTGCCGGGCATGACGTATTTCCCGCCCGCGGCGAACCCGGCCCGCTGGCAACACCTCCGCGACTAGGAGCGCAGGGGGGGAGAGGGGAACAGCGGTCGGGGGCCGCAGGTGGATGGGCCGAATTCGCCGAAGAAGAAGAAGGGGGGGAGGGGCGGGAAGAAGGGGCCGTCGAGGTTGAGTGTGGCTACTTCGGCTGCTGATGTTTAGCGGGAGGGAGTGACGCCGTGGTGTCGTCTTGGGCTGGACAAGATTTATCTTGCTTGTCTGCCGCTTCTTGTTTCTTGTTTTATTTTTTTTCCTTACACCTTTTGCCTCCGGTTTTCGATCTTCCCTTTTTTTGTGGCGGCTGCGTTGGGGCAGCGGACAAGATGAAAAAGGGGGGGATGGAAGAAAAGGGAGTTTTTGTCTTTTTGCCGATTTTCTACTTTTGCATTGCATGGGGGGACATGGGGGACATACAAAGTCACACAAGTCATGTCATGGTGTTTTTGGGAGGTGGGACAGGAACAGGAACAGGATTTGGAAGGGGGTTCGTATTAATTGGGCATACACCTCTCTCTACCTTGCTACCGAGGTACACTGGAGAAGATGAGGGGGATTTCAGGACCAGGAACAGGAGCTTGATTAGGTGGCTAGGTTTTTCCTCAGGCCTGGCCGGTCTGTTCTTATATGGGGCTACGGCAAGAATACATGAGACAAACGAGTCTGTCTGTTCAGTGTTTGTGAAAGTGAGATTGAGATGTGGTTGGCGATGGCAACAACAGCTTCACATCAATGGGCGGGGAAAGAAAGCATTGAAAACACTGTCTTCTCTTCACGGTTCGGCTCCACAACGTCTAAGCGTCCCCCGGCATCGCCCATCCAACTCTATCACGGCCACCTGGAGCTAGCTAGATCACTCTCAAGCCGGCACCCCCGCCCTGTATTCATCCGTACATGTGTCGCGTGGGGGAAAGGGAAGTCTAGTAGAAAACATATACAGATTGTTTTGGTCTCTGCAAGCGAGCGCCCTCCACAACCCGGTTGGAAAGAGAGCGGTGGCAGACCTATGACGGGGCTGCTTTTCAATCGTCCACGGCGTTTCCGGGGGGGTTAAGGGGGGTGAGGGGGGCGCGGCTGGCTTCCTCGGGAAAGGAAAGAGGAATGACCCGGAGGGGGCTCTAAGCAGTCTCCTCGGGATACAGGTCCTCCTTGAGCTCGATGCCGAGCTCCTCGCGCAGGGGCTTGAGCTCGGCAAGGTACTGCTCGTACTGGCCCTTGTTCTCGACCTTCGCCTTGATGCCTGTGCGTGGGAGTGTATCAGTCAGTCAGGGGGAACTAGCTGCGTGTGCGTGGCGTGTTCGAGAATATTTCCCGCAACGGGGGGGTTTGGGTTGGGTTGGGTTGGGTTCATACCCTCGAAGATGCGGACGGCGGTCGGGAAGTCGTTGACTCTCCGGGCAGCCTTGAGGGCGGCGGCGAGGACGGACGGGGAGGGGACGAGATCGTAGGCGAAGGCGTTGTTCAGGTTGCGCTGTTGTCAGAGGGGGAGCTTCGGGTCAGCGAGGGCTGTTGATAACAGCAGATGAGGGTCGAGGAAGCGGGGCCGCGGGGCGTACCTGGAGCTCGAAAACGTCCTGGAC
>FTEL01010226.1_pt1 | contig 10689 bp, 11 predicted proteins | sample 1658911 | NCBI WGS metagenome assembly FTEL01 (sample SAMEA3914869, study PRJEB12502) | metagenome | biome: forest; material: soil | place: USA | collected 2012-03-12 | depth 0.1 m
ACCATGGCTCCTCCCCCGTCCGGCTCGGAAACTCCAACACCCCCACTCCACTCCCCGCCCAAAGTCAAGGTCTTAGACGGGGCTCGAGTACTTCGCGATGCAGGCCGTGAAAGCCGCGTCGAGGGAGTTCGCGGCATTGTGGATCCCAGTCGCGTGGGAGCCGTCCTTGTCAATCAGCGCGATGGACAGGGACTGTTTGTGGTAGGGTGTGACGGGACACGGTCAGCTCGTTTGCTCCTTTCCTGGCTGCTAACTAACTTGCACGCGCACCGGGGGTGGGTAGGTCGGGCTTACGTCGATGGGCTGCTCATTCCCGCGCAAGGCGGCGGCGACGGGCGCGCCGATAAAGGGCACCTGGTCGAGGATGTTGGCCTTGCCGGCGAGGATGTTGAGGAAGGCCGTGTGGGCGACGGAGAACTGGAGGCGGGGTTGGGGTTAGCATGCGATGCGATGCACCGTGTCTGCGGAGGTGCCTAGGGGGTCAGCGCGGGTGTACCTTGAGGTAGGATTGGTAGACGAGATCGGCTTCCGGGCCGGCGAGCTTCCCTAGGGATGCGGTCTGGCTGATGAGCCCGGCAGCGGTGGCGGTGTGCTGGTTGAGGCCGGTGATGACGGCCTGCTCGACAAGGCATGGATTAGCACGGCGGGAAGTTGGAAAGGGGCGGAGGGAGGGCGGGCCTACCACAACCGGGCCTTGGCCGACGATGATCAAGGGGGCGTTGACGGTGTTGATCTAGGATGCCGGACCCTGAAGGTCCTTCGACTGGCTCTCCAGGCTGTTGAAACCTTGGGCAACCTGGGCGGCCGTGACGGCCGAGACAACGGGGCCCATGACAAGGGCAACGCCGGCGACGAGGGAGCGGAGGGAGACCATGGTTGCGTGTGTGAGGGGTTGAGAAGCGTATGTGTCAAGCTGTGTGTTGAGAGTGAGAACGGGGGTGGTGTCGTGGATGATGATGCTGAGGATGATGATGCTGAGGATGATATGAGAACCATGGGAGCGAAGGAGCTGCCATTTTGTACACTTGAAATGCAGTCGAGAACCCGAGTCGGCCGTCTCGCAAGCGCTTCCTCCTGCCCCCTCCGGTTGCTCCTAACTAGGATCATCGCGATGGTCGCCTGGCGGTGGACTCGTACGGGCCAGGCACGCAAATCCCTCCCCACCACGGCCCACATCGCCGCCTGTCAACCATGTCGGGCCGTTCCATAATTTGGAGATTTTTGTCGCGTCATGGGCGGCTGCTACGGAGCAGGCGGCGTTCCTGCATTCAACGTGTCACCGAACCGTGGATGCCACAATGGTGTGGAATGCGAGACAGTTCGAGACAACCCATTACTCCGTAATTACCCTATGGGAGTTCGAAAGTGATGGGTTCACGCATCACACAGTGTAATTGCGGCTTTCTGCGCGCCTGTCGCGGAGGGCACAACCCATCGGGGATTCCCATTCCAGCGGTGTGGTACGCGGGAGATCGACGGCCGGGATTGTCGGGCGTGCCAATACATAGTACATAGTGCTGTCTCCCGACAATCAAGGGCCACGCCCAATCACACCAGTAAGGTCGTTCACGCATCGCCGCCATCGGGGTCCATGGCGGGTCTCGACAAGAAAAGCTTTTCTGCTCGGAGAATGTGGATCATGAGGCGCGTCGTGGTGTCAGGCAGTTTGCTCCATTCTCCGGAGGGCATTTCCCGCGCCCTCGGGCCGGCAGGAACGGCACGTCCGGGAAACCCGCAGGATTCTTCGTCTCAATCTGTTCCCCTTTCTCGCTCTGCGTCTTTGTGGGCGTGTAAGCCAAAGCCGGGATCACAACGCAGGTGACGGCGATTAGGGAGCGAAAGGATACCATGTTGGCGACTGCACACGGGTGTCTGAGGAGAGGTGAGAGTTTCAACTCGTGGTTTCTGTCTTGAATCGGGATTATCTCGACTGGGAGGAGATTCTGAGTACAGAGCCTCGCCAAAGGGTGTGTTCACTTTGTACAGCACATGTCCAGGCACAGAGAGATTGTCTGCGGAGGGAATTACACCAACTCTTTACGAAGTACATCAAAACACCTTGGTACCCTTAGACGCCGGCCTCGTGACGCCTGAAGATCCTCACACTGCCGCTTCATCCCAGAAGCGGGCTGTCACAGGGGCCCGTGGTCATGACACGAGCATGGAACTCTCCCGCAGCGGCTCTTGCCGCCTGTGTTTTCAACTTGAACCACACCATCAGGTCGTTCAGGCCCCCCCGTTCACTTCGAGCGCGCTGGACTGCCCAAGTTTTGCCCGAAAGGAGAACGACCCAACAGGAGGCGACCAGTTTTTGATCAGGCAGAAGCTCGCCGGCGCCATCATCGTGCCAAAGACGACGTGGGCAAAGCGCGAGGGAACTGTAGCTCCTTACCTGTCGACCTCTCCCCGTCCGTCTCCGCTTTTCGTCCATTCACACGCTGTCCACACCCATCTCCCCAACCCTCCCATGCCCAACCCCCATGCCCAATGAATGGGATGGCCGGAACCTAATCGCCCATCCCATCTCGCAGATCGCAAGTTGCAACTGGACCAGAGCAAGGAAATCCCATCTGAAGCTCCCGACTCCGGACCGACTTTGTGCAAACATTTGCATGCCAGGCTCGCCGACCCCCTGTTCCGCTGTCCCGCACCGCACCGGAGACGGCCTCCGGCGTGCCAGCAGACGGCTGTCCTGAGACACCCAAGCCGGCCGGCTGCTGTGGAATTGAGCTTGTGTTCCCACGCCGCCACGCACAGAAGGCGGGTGATGGTGTGACCTCCCTTCTCCAACCCCGCTCGTCGGAACGAGTGACACAACTCGGCGGGTAAGACATGGTCTCGGGGGACCGGACGATCACAAACCTTCACAACAGTTCAGCCGGCCACCCCAGCGCCACGGTGAGAATCGTGGGCACCACCGGGGCCAGTCTCGGCTTTCAGGCCCCGCTTCTTCGCCTGCGGGATCGGCCGATGCGGGTTCTGTCGATCCCTCACCAGCCAGCTCTGCGCCTGTTCCTCTGTTCCCCTGTCTCCGATCGGCAGAGATCTGCCGACTGGCCGTCTCTTTTGCGGGGATTCATCCTGGGCAGGCAGTGGACGTGTGTTGTGCAACGCAGGGAATACGGAGTATGGCACAAAACATTCCGGGCGGGCAGTGATGTCGTATAAACATGGACAAGGCGTGTACAGTACATCAATGGAGAGGTTCCCCAACCCCCCCCCTTCCTCGGCTCCGTCGAAGCTTCTTGAGGGATAATCTGAGCTGTGATATCCACCACCCGCTCATTCCACGCTCACCATGCGCCCCATCTTGTCATTGGCCTTTGCCTTCCTAGCCGCTGTTGTCAGCGGTGCGGTCATTCCCCGACAAGACGAGCCCTTCCTCCAAGAGTACGATGCCATCATCGTCGGCGGCGGGCCTGCGGGCCTCGCTGCCCTGAGCGGCCTCGCCCGCGTGCGCAGGAACGTCCTCCTCATCGACTCGGGAGAGTACCGCAACGCGCCCACGCGGCACATGCATGATGTCCTTGGCTTCGACGGTACCAACCCCTCCCAACCCCTCGCCAAAGCTTCCCCTGATGTACCCGAGCTGGGTAACTGACATGTCCTCCCCAGGCGTCACCCCGGCCTACTTCCGCTTTGCCGCCCGCGAGCAAATCAGCCACTACGGCACAGTCCGCATGATCAACGGCACCGTCGTTAAGATCGAGCCGGCCGCCAACCAGCCCAACAAATTCACCGTCTATGCCGCGGTCAACCCCGACGGCGGGCGCGGCCTCACCCTGACGGCGCGCAAGATCATCCTCGCCACCGGCCTGCGCGACGTGCTCCCTTCCACGCCCGGCATCGCCGAGAACTGGGGAAAGGGCATCTTCTGGTGCCCGTGGTGCGACGGCCACGAGCATGCAGACCAGGAGCTGGGGTTGTTGGGGAGTTTGGATAACGTCCCCGGCGCGGTACGCGAAATGCTCACACTCAACAAGGACATCATCGCGTTTGTGAACGGCACGTCCACACCCGAGTTGAGGGCTACCACGGAGGTGAAGTCACCCGGTTGGGAGAAGTATCTCCGCGTACACAGCGTGACGGTGGATAACAGGACCATCACGGGGATCACGCGGTTGCGGGATGGTGGTGAGGAGGCGGCGGACCCGAGTCTGCCGAGCGTGGCGGAGCATGACTTGTTTAGGGTCGACTTCACGGAAGGGGAGCCGGTGGAGAGGGCTGCGTTCTTGGCGGCTTTCCCGTCGGAGCAGACGTCCAAGGTTGGAGAGGAGATGGGGGTGAGGTTGTACGGGGGCCGGTTGGCGGCCGATCAGAGTGCGGGACTGGTGACTAACATCCCGGGGGTTTATGCCATTGGCGATGCGAACTCGGATAATGTTACCAATGTGCCGCATGCGCTGTTCAGCGGGAAGCGCACGGCGGTGTATCTGCATGGTTTGGGGTCCCTGGATCTGGTTTGGTTTGTGGCATTCTTGCTAACTATTGTCTGCCAACAGTCAAGCTCGCGCGCGAGGATGGAGAGGCAGACATTGCTGGGCCGGATGTTGCGAAGAGAGAGCTGGAGCATGCCGCGCGCTCGCTGTGGGAAGCTGTCAACGGGGGGCCAGGCGACATCCTCTACGCTGGCGAGTTCGACCAATGATAGGCAGTCGAGGATCTCGATGGAGATAGGAGGTCATAGGACCAGGTCATAATGTGGTGTCAATTTCAGGGGTTCCTCAGGCACTCGTCCCTTTCCGGCCATGTTTTTCTCCGACCCTCCCCCTTCCAGTTGCCCGGATCGTGAAAAGGGCGTCCCGCGTCTTTAATGCGGGCCCGGCCAGTCTCTGCTGGCTTTGCGGGACCATGCTTCTAATTGCTTGTTCCCGGTGCAGCCGGGCCACGGCAAATAGCAGACCACACGGGTGATATGGAATTGGCCGAGGAGCCCTTCTCTCGACCCCGGATTTGGCCGCCGCCCTGGGATCTGGGGCCGCTGAGTAAATCACCAACAAAAAGCCCTATGATTCAACTAGGAAGGTCGAGTGCCCTGCGGCTGGCTGCGGATACGGCCAGGTGTTGTTAAGTTTAGCAACAGTCTGTTTCACAAACCGAGCCAGAGGAACATAGGAGCAGAGTTATAGCGGGGGACAATTTAAGCTTCTATTTGGTGCCGTGACCCGTTCTCCAGCGTGGCAATTAGCTAAGATATTAAGCTCGGTCTCGACGGCCTGCGCGGCTGTGGTGGAAGGACTCGACCTCTGTTTATCCAGGGGCGGAAGAGGGTCCCGGCTCATGCAGTCAGACGGCCGGCCGTATCTGGGCCTCTGTCGCTTAACCCCGGATTCATCCAGACAAACAACGACAATAAACAAAAGCATTATTGCCACCGCGGCCGAGGCCCATTGACCCAGGTACGGGGCACGACGAGGGGATAAAAATAGGCAGAGACTCAAATTGGCCATATAGTGAAACTAGCTCACGAGCCCCTGGGCAACGGTCTTGACACCCCGTGCTGCCGAACGGAGCACCATCTCGCCCACGGGGGCAATATTCACTCTCCATCCAGGGCCGGCGGTGGCGACGGCCTTCTCCGAGAATCGTTGATGGCCAAGACGAGGAGGAATGGGAACAGCTGAGAGGGAGGATGGACCGTCGTGTATAAAGACGGCCTCCTTTCGCCTCGAGAAGGACAGGAATCAGACAGACAATTCACCACCGCCTTCTATTTCCAACCCCAATAATTAAAACACCCCTTCCATTAAAACCCCCCACACTTTCACAATGAAGGCCGTCTCGCTCCTTGCCCTCCTCCCCTTCGTGGCTGCGGCCCCGTCCGAGGCCATCCCGGCCCGCGCCCTGACGGTCCCCAGCGCCGTCCCGTCCAAGGTCAAGGTCCTTGGCGTCTCGCTGCTCGGCTCCGGCTGCCCCGCCGGTAGCGCCGACGTCCAGATCGATGCCACCAAGACCCTCCTCGAGGTCACCTTCTCCGAGTACATCATCCAGACTGGCCCGGGCACCAAGGCCGCCGACTGGCGCAAGAACTGCAAGCTCACGCTCAACCTCGAGTTCGATGAGGGCTTCCAGTAGGACACCCGTGCCCAAATTCCCCTGATGACTTCAGTCTAACGCTATCCAGGTTCTCCACCCTTGCCACCGACATGAGCGGCTTCGCCCAGATCCCCTCGGGCGCCCGCGGCCTGTGCACCAACACCTTCGACTTCACCGGCATCCAGGGCCAGTCGTACTACTCGCTGTCGCTGCCCGGCGCGCGCGAGGGCCCCTTCACCCTCAAGGCCAGCCCCGATATCGTGTCGTGGTCGCCCTGCGGCGGCACCGCGGCCATCATGAACATGAACACCCAGTGCAACATCTCGCCCACCCAGCAGCAGGCTCTGATCGCCGTAAGTCTAGCCCATAACGTTTAGATGCAGAGGGATGCTAACCCGGTTCTTCAAAAACAGGTCGATCGTATCAGTGGCAAGATCACCGTCAACGTCTCGCTCGACTGGCGCAAGTGCTAAACGGCGAGCGGGTTGGGGGGCCAAGGGTGGTGCGGGAGCGGAACCTACCTATCCATCGGTTATGGGACATCGGGGGCTGGGCTGGCGGTGCGGGAGGTCGGCAAAGGGCAGGGGTCTTTCATTCGTCTCTTCATTCATTCAATCCTTCACCATTGGTGGTTGTGACGGAAGTGGTATATATATCAAACCGACATATTATTTTTCTCCCCCTTCTCACCTCCACCCTGTGGAGCAACACTCCCATGCCAGAACCAACAGAGCATTCCTACCAGAATGACACCGCAATATCCTCATTCCTGCCCGTCCCCAGCGCTCTCCCCAACCAATAACCCGCCCTGCCCAGACCAACCTAATTACCCGCCCCCCCTCCTCCACAGCCAGCCCAATCGCCACGATCGCCCAGCCTGGCCCATCACTGCTCTAGGCAACTTTTAATATCCATGCAGGCACCGGCCCGATCTGGCCAACCACTCTGGCCACTCAGCAACGCGCCTCGCGCAGACGATTTGCCGTGGTGTTTGCCACACCACCCGGCAGAAGACCGCTCGCTAGCAAGCGCACCTCTGCGGAGGGGGTGGGGTTGGATCGGGCGGCGGTGGGAAGGGTGACATGATCGGGCGCCACTCCCGTGGGGAGATCGAGGGGGGATCTAGCCGAGGTTGTTTGCCGCGGATGTTGGTGTTTTGCTGGCTTTGGGGGCTTGGCATGGATTCAAAGGGGATCGGAAGGGAGGTATCGTGAAGTGGAGGACTTGTGTTGAGCGGATGATTTGTGGACGGATCAGGCTAATTCACGACTGGCCGATGTCGGGAGTGCTGTGCTATGAAAGGTACGTATAGCATAATTATCGATGACTTGAATCCGTTATGCGAGGTGTACTTGGTCGCTCGAATCCTGAGCCAACATCTGAGAAACGACAAGTGAGGTATACACATTCGGAGCAAGGTTTTCTCTACCTGGATCTACCGATTCTCAACTCTTACACTCAGCAATTAATTACTCCTCATCCTCATCCGGCACAATCCTCCTCTTCCCCTTGCACTTGGCCTTCGCATCCGTCTCCAACACGGCCACACTGAGCGGCGGCAGGGTAAACACAAACGCGCCCTTATCATCCGCCTTGAGGCTCGTCTTGGTCTCCTTGACGACATTGACCTGCGTCCACGGGTCGTTGTAGCCGTACGGGTCCGCGGGGCCCGTCAGCACCGTCAGCGTGGCCTTGTCGTTCTTCTTGTGGCACTCGAACTGCAGGTTCACAGGCACGGGCTCCGTCGAGTTGTAGACCGCCCCCTTGAAGATGGAGGTACCCTCGACACTGGTGCCGGCCACGTAGTAGAGCGGGCCGAGGTCGGCGTCGGTCGTCACCGGGAGGGTTTGGCTGATGAGGTGGTTGCCCATGAGCTGGGAGGGGTTAGTCGTTTGGGTTTGTTCGGGGATTTTTTAGGAAGGGTAACTTACGTGAGAGATGTACCAGCTCGTGGACTTGGTCGTCAGGGCGGGGTCAGCGGCGTGCTGCATCAGCGTGATGGACCACTGCCAGCGGTTCAGGTTCCTCATGCCAGGGGCCTGTGAGGGTAGGTCAGCAAGGGACGGTTCGATGTTATTGGGATGTGAAACAAACTCACGTAAGTCGCGCCAATGACACGGTCCGAGTTGCGCTCAGCAGCGATCAGGAAGATGGCCTCGGAAACGGCACCTCCCCACCAGGGCCAGGGCTGCAGGTTGCCGGCCCAGTCGATGCCACCGTTGGGGTGGACAGCAGCGTACTCGCCTGAAAAACGGGGTCAGAGATACCGCCATAGAAATCATGATTGGGACAGTTGGCTTACCGATCAGAGTCAGGTTATCCTTGGTGAGATGATCAAACTTGTCAAAGTTCTCGACAAACTCATCGGGCCTGAGATACGGGTGATAATCACCGGCCGCAGGCACGGGGATAACCATGTCATCAAACACCGACGGCGAAGCAATGAGCTGGATCTCGGGGTACTTGGCGGTGAAGGCGTCCTGGAACATCTTGAAGCGGTACTCCTTGTACGTGTCGTAGGCGGTCGGGCGGCCGGCGAGCCAGTCCTCGTTGCCGATCTCGACGTACTTGACGCTCCACGGCTTGGGGTGGCCGAGCGAGGCGCGGACAGCACCCCACTTGGTCTTGATGCTGCCCGTCAGGAACTCGATCTCGTCGAGGGCGGACTGGATGTAAGGGCCGAGGTCCTCCTTGGAGATAAAGTTGCCGTCGAGGGCGAGGCCGTCCCAGACAGCGACGACTGTGTGCGGTTTAGTAAAGCTGTCAGGGGGAGAATAGGTAGGACATGGGTGCGTCTTACTGGGCTCCATGTTGAGATCGTCACACCACTCCATGTACTCGACGAGGCCGAGGCCGGTGGTGACCTGGTAGTTCCAGACACCGGCCATGCCCGGGCGGTCCTTGAGGGGGCCGATGGTCTCGTTCCACTTCCACCAGGTCTTGGTGGTCAGGCCCTCGAGCATGTTGCCTCCGGGGAGACGGAAGAATTTCTACCGTGCAGGTTAGCATCTGTCAACTGTGATCGTTTTAAGCCTCGTGGCAATACTCACGGGCTTGAGCTCGGCAATGGCCTCCATGAGGTCGATCCTCAGGCCATTGGGACGGTTGTTGTAAGTGGGGGGGAACAGGCTGATCAGGTTGAAGTCCAGCGAGCCTTGCTTGACACCCTATTGACGAGAGTAAGTATGGATTCCGTTGTACACAAGCATGCCCGTCGACTTACAGCAGTATCAAAGGTAATGGCAAACGTGTTGTTGCTGTTGGGGGCGGTCTTCTTGGGCACGAGGGTGAATTCGTGCTGAACCCACTCGTTGGCGACGCTCTTGGACGCGACGTCGACAGAGCCAAAGGTCTCGCCGGTCAGAGCCGACTGGAGGGACGCAGTGAAGCGGCCCGAGTAGGAGCCCTTGACGTAGAAGGAGCCCGTGTACTTCTGGGGCCGGACATCCATGCCCCAGAAACCGCTGTTGGCGAACCCGGACGTCTTTCCAGAGCCGGGGACGACGTTCAGCGAGTTCGGCAGGGCAGCCGAGAGCGGCTTAGCGAGCTGCTTCACCGAGAGCTTGGCCCCGCTGACGGAGGACCACGAGTCCAGCGAGACAGGATACTGCTCCGTCGCCTGGAAGGCACGGTTCTGGATGAGTTCGGCATAGATGCCGCCGTCACCAGAGTTGTTGATGTCCTGGTCAGGGGTGTAAACAAGTGCTCAACCACGAGGAAATTTAGGGGAGGCCAACCTCGTGCATGATGCCGTACATCATGTCAGTGGTCTTGTTGCCGCCGCTGCCGCGGACGAGCAGGTTGACCGCCTTGGGCTCAGGGGAGGTGCATGATGACGCAAGGGCCAGAGCTGGCGCGACGGCCGAAGCCACGGCCAACGGAAGCAGCCTCATGGTGTGTGAAGTCGAAGCCGAACAGAATGTAACGCTGATCTAGGCCACAACCGCGGTCTGGTCTCGCCCCTCGAGTACCGGACAGCCAGAAGCGCCTTTATAACAGTCGATCGACGACACCGCATGGTCCCGATTCCACGGTATCTCGCCCCGTGAATTATTATTCAGCCTGACTGCAACCGCGCCAAGGCGTGTCAACAAGCGCGCAATGTTCTTGAACCGGGAACCTGGACCTTGAGCCCCGGACGGTAACGGCTTTCCGGTGCCCGGGTAAATGGTTAGGGTAGGCTCTGCGGTGGGTCGGGCCCTCGTGGCGAGCAGGCGATGTCACCCCTTTTGCTTGACCGTCTGGGCGAGTCTAACGTTCCCCGCAGCCATCTTCGGCTCCACTCCACGGCAAGTGTTTCTACGCGCAAAACTGCCCTGGTATCCTGGTATAAGCCCCAGGTGCTGGCTTGGTTGGAGCTTGGTGGCCTGTCCCCTCTTTTAGCCGACAGTGATGTTGAAGCGCGCAAATCATTTTCGCCCAACCCCTGACTGCAGATCGAATGAGGCTAATCAATGCAACGCCCAGACCGTAAACAGACCTACATAGCGATCTTCAATGCTTGCGCGCGAAGAGGAATCGGCTTCGTCGTCCCCCGTCAACCTGGCCCTCATCTCCGCATCTACCCTTCCTCACCTTCCCCGGAAACCCCTCAGAACACGCCCCCTCCCCATCCTCCCTTCCCCAACCCCAGCAAACCACTAACCTCCACCC
>FTEL01007249.1_pt1 | contig 10688 bp, 14 predicted proteins | sample 1658911 | NCBI WGS metagenome assembly FTEL01 (sample SAMEA3914869, study PRJEB12502) | metagenome | biome: forest; material: soil | place: USA | collected 2012-03-12 | depth 0.1 m
GAAGGAGGGGGCGGTGAGGGGGGAGGGGTTTGAGGTTGAGGAGGATGAGTGATTGTGTTGTGGAAGTGATGGCGTCGTGTGTAGCACATGTATACACCGGGTTGATAAAAGAGGTCGTTTTTGATATCGAAACGTGCTTGTCTGCAGTGAAGTTGATGTGGTGGTGTCCCTGGTTCTGCCCACAAGAGCCGCATGATGTGATTCCCGGACACTGGGTGATCTGCAGACAGGGTTGAGCGGGCATCGGGGGTTCGGGGGCGCGTGTGTGTCCTGCAGATGCAGGCGACCCCAGCTATGTCGTCACCTTGCAGGCCTGGACTGCGCGCGGGTCATGGTTTTGGCGTCTGAGGTTCGTTTATTGTTCGGGTTAGTCGGTGTGTACCTACTGCCCAGTAATTTTCTGTGTATTTACAGCGTTGACATTAGTTTTATGGCTGAATTTGGGTTTGGCATATGAGTTGTTCGATTGGAGATCTTGGGGCGCCTGGCTCTTTGTCGCCTCAGATGTCTCGCGTCTCTCTGATACCTCGTAACAGGGAATAAGGGGTCTGCATGTCTTGACGAGTTGCCACTTCTTTTCGACAGAGACCCCCGCATCCCAGGGCTTATCTCATCCATTTCGCATCCCCTCCGTCTTATTTGCTGGATTTGACTTCATGTCTCTTGGGGTTGGGGATTCGATGTCGGGAGGTTCCTGGTTGGACGAGCAGTTGTCCAAGCCACGGGCAAGCCAGACTGCGGACGGGCACTCGATCAAGTGAGTCAGACTCGCAGGTAGCGTTCCGGCATGACCGCTTCTTCTGCAACATGGACCGCTGCCCGCGCCTCGCATCTCGCATCTCGCAGGCCGGAGCTGGTTCGTTGCCGAGCTTACTGGCGCGGCTCCGGTGGTGCCTGGCAAAGATGCGCTGGCAGTGGCGAAGGCGAAGGAGGGATGGCTTGTGCGAGTGTCGCTCGAATGCCCGCGATCAGCTGATTCCGGGCGATTGGACGCGCCTTCAGCTCGTGAAGGAGAAATGATGGCCCAACTGGCCCGATATTGGCTGGGGAGAAGTGATGCTATGTACAATTCGCGCCGGTCGAATTACCGACCTAGAGCAAGCCGAGGGAGGGCGGTTGAGATCTGCTGTTCGATGGCCTGCTTCATGGACATGGCCGATGCAAACCTGCCGCTTGGGGCCTAGCGTCAGCTCATCCCACATGCGACCTTGGGCCGTGGATCATGACGCAGCTTGAAGGGCTTAGGACGGCCAAGACCACGCAGACATGGCGCGGTCCTGTGGTGTAGAGATGAGAGGACGGGTAATCAAGCGTGCAGCGTAGGAGGAGGATGCACACAGCCCGGATAAAGCGGAGGCAGCCCGCGCAGCATGCAGACGGGATGGGATGCAGAGGACAAACCGACGGGAGAGGCCAGATGCAGACGAAGCTTCGACAACCCAAAGCCGCCACCTTCTGTCGCACAAGGCCCGCCGTTCAAGAGCCGGGAACACCAGAAATCGTCGGTGATTAGGCCAAGAGGAGTGGCAGAAAATGAGACGGATGATCCAGGTTTCGCGCAACCCAGATTACCCGCAAAGGACGGTCCAATTCCCACGTTACCATCCGGCCCGAGGAGGCGAGGCGAGGCGAGGCGCGGCGAGGAGAGGCTAGGGACGGCTCTGGGGAGCGAGCGCACCCAGATAGATGGACAGGACAGGCAAATAGGAGAGACAGAGACTTTTCCATGTCAAAATGGTGGTGGCAAGGCAAGTTCCGAATGACACGCAGCAAATTGCCCGAAGCACTTCCCCACCCTGGCCTGGCTGCCGGCTGGTCTGGGCGCGATTGCAGACAGATGGGCGGCTGCGAGGCTGCGTGGATGCGATACGCGATGGGCGATGCGTGGGAGGTGCTGCAGGAAACGGAAACGCCTTCTCCAGATCAGAGAGGTGGAGCGGGGGCAGGAGGCTCCGCCGGCTCTTGGGTTGCCCCCCTTGCCCTTGCCCTTGCCCACCGAGTTTGTCTGTGGCTAAACACACCGTGCGTTGCTCTCCACCAGGGCGGGGGCAAATGGCGGGGACGTCGAGAGGAGAGGCGGGGAAGACAAAAACAAATCAAGAGAATGGCGGGTCTTGGAAGCAGAAACCAAATCTTGTCGTTGGTAGAATAACAATAATAGCTGTGGTTGTCGGATGACCGGAAAGAAGGACACCGAGCCAAACTGTAAGATCAGCCAGGACGAATCTCGACAGGGGCGAGGCAGGCAGGGGACCAAACGAGCCGTCGACTCGGTGGCTTGCAAGGTGCAGTTGTCCGCCAAGACCGACCAAGACCAGTATCAATCCCAACGCCGATCGCCAGGGCCAACCTCGAGGCGCATTTTACACCGAAGAGCCGGCCTTGTTTTACCTGCCTCGAGCACAGAGAGGCTCCAGATTTCATCAGCCGCGCACTGTAAGAATATCCCGAGGCTTGAGCGCTTGCCGCGCTTCCCTGACCAGACCGAGGGAGAGGAACCTCCCGAGCAGCAACAAGCACCCTCGATCAGCCAACAGAATACTGATCCACCGTGCGCACTGCACGGTCGAGCGCGACTGGGAGCCGTCTTTGTTGCGCCACCGGTTGGAGGATCTGGAACATCGTCCGGACAGGAACAATAGGATCCTGCGCGCGTAACAATGTGGACTTTCGCCCTTGGGGCCTTTCAGAAGACGCTCGATTTTTCGAGAATCACGTTCCAGGGCGGGCTGGGACACCAACATGGCTGACGGAAGGCATGCCAGGTCGGGTTGTTTGTAACAAACAAACGGGGCAAATTGACGGCTCGAGCCAGCACCAGATACGGACGGCTGGCCTCGTCCCCTCTCCCACTCACCACCCGTGGGACCGAGACAGCGACACAGTTCTCCTGTGTAGGTGCAACAGCATCACCCAGCCATGGCTCCCTTGTGTGCAAATGAGGCGTTGTGTGCTTCCATGGGTTCGAAACCTCTTGCGGATACCACAGACCGCCCTGCGAGACATTCGGTGGTGTGTGGTTTGTTTGACCAGCCGCTGCCCATCCATCCGTATTGTCCCGCGCCCCAAAGCCTCGTCTCTCTACCACCTGCTGCGGTCTTGGGCCGCCATGGTCGGTGCCTTGTCGGATCTGATGCAGGCACGCCTGGATTTCGTGCCCGTATCAGCCTGTGGTCTAGAGATAAACATGATGCTGGGGGGTGGAAGTGCAGCCGGGTTGTCAACAACTGTTCTTGGTGCCCACACGCGGCCGGTGCTGTACAAATACGCCACTGGAAATGTCCCGATCAGGCGTGCTAGATCACCACCACCTGGCGAACGGAGCAAAGCGTGTGCTGCTCTAAGTCTGATCCTCTGTAATCAGATCCGTGTACGCGTGATGTATTCACTTTTTTTGTTATATTTTTTTTTTTGGTTTTGCAAACAACGCAGGGCTGCCAGCAGGTGCCTCATCTGCTGTCCCTTGGTCGATGGGTTGCGTGTCATGGCAGCACACGCAGTGCCCACTGGAGTTGGTGTTGCAAGCGGATTCGGCCAGTCATAATCGCCGAAAGGGCAGGGCCCCAGCAGCAAACCCACGCGCGTTCCCACTGGCTGGGTCCCCCACCATGTCGCTCAGTTCTGGGGGGCTCCAGCAGCGACGTTTTTTTTGTGGCCATAGCGCGGGGCCGCCTGGTGTGTATTTTTTGGTGCGTGCAGTTGAGGCGGCGGCCCAAGCCCAGCCAAACCCAGCTAAAAAGGCGGCCCAGCAAACCCCAGCCAAGCAGAAGCCCAGCCAGACGAGACCCGAGACGGACCACTCAGTGCTGCTCTGCCCACACCCCTTCCTGTTCCCTCGCCTTGAGAAAGCAGCTCCCCCAAAAATTTTCTGGGCTCTGCTTCCCTTTTCCCACACCACCTTTTTCACAACCCACCTTGTGAAAATCTCCAAGGAGGAATCGTCTTCGACCGACGGATTCCTGATTTCCCTTGTTGTCACTCATAATACCGCCGGTATTTTCTCCTCCCCTCGCGGATCTCCCCATCCCCGAGGACCTGAGAAATATACATCTCCACTCTTCCGCTCCTGATTGCGAAAGACGTCGGACCCGCGCGAGATTTCAGTCGCTCCTGGTCGCCTCTCCCGGTTTCCTTGCGACGAACGAACGCCCAACCAACGCCACCCACCACCACACACTCTTTCACGACAGAGTTGTTTTTTCTTCTCCGCATCGCTCGACTGCCTCGCCACGTCGACCGACCCGGACACCATCATCCTGCATCTCGAGGAGCAGCCGACCATCCTTCCTTTCAGTCTTCGCGCCACGCTGGATCTGAGATTCACCGTGCTGCCAGACCGACCTGGTGTTTTTGGCGACCCCCTACCTTGACCTCGACAAACCCGCAACACCACCTTCCAACAAACAACAACACACGGCCCGGCTTTCGAGTCAACCAGTTACCTTAATGACTTCCACTGCGGGTCAACCGAACCAAAACCCGGCGCAAACCTCAGCAGCTCCCGCGGCCGCTCCGTCGTATGCTTCCGCTGCCGGTGCGAACAAGAAGCCGACATCCTCGCCGCTGATCGCGACGGGCTCTCACCCGCCCGTTGTGGTTGGTACGTCCGCGACCCAGAATGGCAAGCCGTCGAATCCCGCCCCGATGAACGGCCGGCCGAACATCACACCTGCTGTCCCTGTCGCGGCCCCGCCCGTTGCCCGAGGCAGCAGCTCCGTCGTCAACGGCGGTCCCGACCACGCTCGCAAGAGCTCCGTCACCATCAGCGCGAACGCCCCCGCCGGCCACATCGCGAACGGCGGCCCCGTTGGTGCCCATAAGAACATTCAGTTTGGGTTTAATGAGTCGCCCGCGATCGCCCACAGCACCCCCCAACTCGGCGGTGCCGCGCCGATTCCTATCCCTGGGAGTGGCAACCCGAGGATCCAGTCTCCGGCACACTCGCCGTCCCCGATCCCGCAAATGCCACAGCAGAGCGGCGGCGGTCAGCGGGCTCCTTCTATGCCCCAGGCTCCCGTGACTTTCGGCAGCTTCCCTGGCGATAACGACGTAAGTGGTATTTTTTTGTATTATTTTCTTCGTCCCTTTTTTTTTTGCGGGGCCTTCTCCGTTTGCCCCCGAGGACCCCCACGGCTTGCTAACCACGCACTCCGCTCTCCACAGCGCCACATGAAGCAGCACAACCCGGTCGCCATGGGCCAGAGCCCCCATGTTCGACGCGATTCGCAGGCTTCGACGCACGCCGAGGGCGTCGGCCACGGTGGTCCGACTCACGGACGAGGTGGCTACCAGGGCCAGGGCCGTGGTCGCGGCGGCAACTTCAACCCGCAATATAACAACTCCAACATGGGGTACCCGCCGAACCGGAACTTCTCGGGCCCCAACGCCGGCCGGGGCGGTATGCCCCCTTACCACCAGGGCCGTGGCGGAATGCAGCAGTTCCCCAACTCGCCCCAGCCGCATCGCGCCAGCCCGGCGACCACGCCTGCGATGCCGCACGTCACGCCTACCATGCAGCCCGCCGCTCTGGCTGCCGGCGGCGCCCAGCCATACTACCACCACGGCATGAACCCGGCCATCCCACCCTATGCGCATCAAGTAAAGTCCCTTCTCATTACCAACGAGCATCCCACATTCAAGTCACAGAAGAAGAGCAAGGCCGCGCGTCGGGACTCGGAGAAGGCGCACCACCTTCGAGGCCCCAACGCCGCCTTCCGCAACCAGCCAGTCATGGAGCTCACCCAGCAGCAGCGGCGTCAGAGCAAGCAGTGGGACTCGGCGGCCGTGGGCCATCGGAATGTCAACGGCGCTTCCTCATCGCCCGAGTATTCGGATGGCCCGCCACCCCAATACCACTTCCAGCCCGGACGCCCGGTCCCCATGTTTGCCCCTCACCTCATGGGGCCCCTTGACCTGTCGCCAGAGAGCGGTACCTTTGAGAAGCTGCTAACAGCGAATAAGATGCAGATGGGCGCTCCCTATACCGTCCCCCCGCCGATGGACGGCGGCTATCGCATGAACTACCAGTACCCCCCCCAGCCCATGAACCACTTCATGCCTCAACCTACGCAGTTTGCACCTCCCCATCCCGGGTTCATTCCTTCGTATGGTCCCGGACAGCCGGCGGCGCAGCCGATGTCCCGTAACGCTTCGCAGGTATCGGACCGCCCGGCGTCAAGCACTGGCCAGAACCCGGCCCCCGCCATCGCCCAAGGCACACCTCAGCAGCGCCCCGCCCAAGCTGCTCCCGCGATCGTGTCGTCGTCGTCGTTCACTCGGCCCAAGAAGAGCGCAGCGATCGTCATCAAGGACTCGGAGGGTAAGGTTGTCGACCTGAGTGCCGCCATGAAGACTCCGTCATCCCCAGCCCCGTCGATCCAGCAGTCCAAGACCCCTCCCGCGATCGTCTCGACGCCCACTCCCCCCCCTAAGCCGTCGACGCCTTCCCACGGCCGCACCGACAGCTCCGCTACCGGAAAAACCGCCGAGCAGGTTCGGAACGAGTTCATGAACGCCGTGAGGAAGCAGCAGGCAGATGCCCCGGATGCCAAGACCAAGGAGGAGGAGGCCGCCAAAGCTGCTGAAGAAAAGGCCGCCGCTGAGAAGGCTGCTGCCGACAAGGCCGCTGAGGAGAAGGCTGCTGCCGAAAAGGCCGCTGCCGAGCAGGCCGCCGCCGAGCAGGCTGCTGCGGAGAAGGCTGCCGCCGAGAAGGCCACTGCCGAGAAGGCTGCTGCCGAGGAGAAGGCGAAGGAGGAGGCCCGCCTCGAAGCCGAGAAGAAGGCGGCGGAGGAGGCCAAGGCCGCTGAGGAAGCCAAGGCCAAGGCTGAGGCCGACGCCAAGGCGAAGGCCGACGCAGAGGCTGCCGCCGCCGCCGCGGCTGCCGAATCTGCCAAGAAGGAGGAGAAGTCAGCGGCACCCGGCGAGATGACTGACGAGGAGATGGAGCGCATGATTCGCGAAATGGAGGAGGAAGACGCTCGCCGCGAGAAGGAGCAGGAGGCGATTTCGGCGCGGAAGAAGGCTGAGAAGGAGGAGGAGAAGAAGCGTGCCGAGGCCGCCAAGGCCACCTCCGCTGCCGAGAACGACAAGAAGCTTCGGGAGCAGGAAGCTGAGATGGAGAGGATTGAGGAGGAACGTGAGCGCCGCCGAAAGGAGAACGAAGCCAAGGGCGTCCAGTCTGAGTCTGTCGCCGACCTCCTTTCCAAGATGAGCTTGTCCGACAAGAAGGAGCCGACCGAAAAGCCTAGCACTGCGGCCACCGACTCCAGCAAGGCGGCTGCCTCCGATAAAGGCAGGAGCAAGCCTGCGGCTCTGAACTTGACTCCTCTGAAGACGACCCCCGTTGAGGCGCCGCAGCCGAGCGCGGCGCTCCAATCTCTGCGCTCTGCCCGTTTCCTACCGGGCGTCGAGTTCAACATCTACCCCGCCGGCATCGCCTCGCCGAACCCCGCCCTGAATGCGGCGGTACACAAGAAGGGCAAGATTTTCAAGTACGACGCCCAGTTCCTCCTCCAGTTCCAGGGGGTCTTTACGGAGCAACCCTCCCTGGAGTTCCACCAGCAGGTCAAGTCTCTCATCGGAGACTCGGATGGCTCGCGGTCTGCTTCTGCCCGCACCCCTGGTGCCGGTTCTGGCAGGCAGGGCTCGCGCGCTGGTGCGTCTTCGGCCTTCCCGCCGGGAGGTGCCATGGGCCAGTTCGGCGCCAAGCCGTTGCCTCCCGGCACTACTTCGGCGGAGCGCTTTGCCATGTCCCAGGGCAATGCGCCCAGGACCGGCATGGGCTCAATGGGCCCCTTCAGCCGCACGGGTGTCTTCCCTGGCGGCCAGATGAGCAGGACCCCTTCGTCGGGCCCCGGCGGCCTGCCTTCCCCCAGGACGGGAAGCAGGCGTGGTGGCGGTGGCAGCCGGAAGGACTTCAATACCAAGGCTGAGGCCCAGGCTGCTAAGACCATGCCTCTCACCCAAGGTATGGAGCTCAAGCCCATCACCGTCTCGGCGACGGGCTGGAAGCCCTCCAGCATCGGCAACAAGTCTGCTCAGAACCCTACCGCCGTCACTGGCCAGAGCGGCCACCTCGATCCGAGCATGGTGCAGCGCAAGGTTAAGGCTGCCCTCAACAAGATGACGCCGGAGAACTTTGACAGGATTTCGGAGCAGATCCTCGTCATTTCCGGCCAATCCAAGAATGAGCAGGACGGCCGGACCCTTCGCCAGGTGATTCAGCTCACCTTTGAGAAGGCCACTGACGAGGCCCACTGGGCGTCGATGTACGCCAAGTTCGCCAAGCGCATGTTGGAGACTATGAGCAACGACGTCCGGGACGAGAACATCCTCGACAAGTCAGGCAACGTCGTGAGCGGCGGTGCTCTCTTCCGCAAGTATCTCCTCAACCGCTGCCAGGAGGAGTTCGAGCGCGGCTGGAAGGTCGACCTTCCCCCGCCCAAGGAGGGGGAGGACAAGGCAACCGAGGCGGCCCTCCTGTCCGACGAGTACTACATTGCCGCTGCCGCCAAGCGCCGTGGCTTGGGTCTCGTGCAGTTCATTGGTGAGCTGTACAAGCTCAACATGCTCACGGAGCGCATCATGCACGAGTGTGTGCGCAAGCTCCTCGAGTTCAGTGGTGTGCCCGATGAGGCCGAGATTGAGTCGCTCACCAAGCTGCTCAAGACGATCGGTGGCACCCTGGAGAACACTGACAAGGGCCGCGCGTTCATGGAAGCCTACTTCCAGCGCATCGACACCATCATTCATCTTGAGGGCCTGCCGAGCCGTCTCATGTTTATGCTGATGGACATCATCGACCTGCGCAAGGCCGGCTGGGTCTCCAAGGAGGCGAACAAGGGCCCCAAGACTCTTGAGGAGGTTCGCGCTGAGGTACGTCGAATACATCCCCCCCTTTCCGCTCCTTTTCCCTGTCGAGTTGATACTGACATGTTGCAATTAGGCCGAGGCTGCTGCCGCGCAAAAGGCTCTCGAGAGCGCCCGCAACAACCAGCGCGGCGCCCCAGGCGGCCGGCCCATGGGTGGTCGTGGCGACTCGAGGGGCTTCTCGTATAGCAACTCGCAACCGAACCAGGTCGGCATGGACGATCTTCGCCGCCTCAAGGGCTCTTCCTCGAGCCGCACTTCGAGCCAGAACCCGTCGTTCGGCCCGACCTCGATGTTCAATTCGAGGAGCAACAGTGGTCGCCGTCTGGGCGGTCCTGGTGGCGCTTTTGGGCGCGCTGGAGAGGATTCTGGCGCGTCGTCTCGCACTGGGACACCGCCCACGCGTGACCGTGACTCAGTTGCCCACGCAAATGCATTTGGGTACGTATCTCGCCAGCTATCCAAGTCTTTGGAGGTCTCGGATGGTTGCTAACCACATACATAGCCTGCTTGCCGATACTGGAGACCACCCCGGCTCTCCTCCGTCGACGCACGCGTCGCCAGCCCTGTCCAAGGCGACCCTCGACACTGTGGCGGCTGGCACCGACAAGAAGGATTAATGAGCGGGACGTTTCTTTCCAAATCGGTATCACGGAGTCTTGCATTCATGAACTCATGCATAGACCGGGTTGGGCTTTCTCACATGCATTTGCGGCGGCGGGGGGGTGCTCGATTCACCAAAATTGCGGTGTCTTTTTTTTTCTTCTGCTTCTTTCTTCTTCTCGGTCTCTGGTCTCCTAAAAGCTGGGCCGCGCGTCATGATACCTCCCTTTACTCTCGATAGACGTTATCCCATCACAGAGACGGACGGCCAACAGCTGAGGGTGATTCTTTTGTGGTGATTGTTTGCCTTTGTTCTTCTTTTTCTTCTTTTTTATTCCCCCGCTTTTTAAGGAGTTTGGGACGGACAGGGGGAAGTCATCCACACCCCCCAGAGCTTCTCTTCTTCACTTCACCACTTCTTTTTTTTTTCCTTCTCCCCTTTTTCATGTGCTTGTTTGTACACTTTTAAAAAGTTTTCTTTCTTCTTCCTTTTTTTGCACGCTGGCGGGGTTATTGATCCTGTCGCGGCTGGCCTTTCATGATGATGCGATGTTGATGGCTGGCCGGCTTGGTGGGTTTGAGATTGGGACATGGTGGGTAAGGGGCTAGGCTAGGTACGGTAGGGGATGGTGGATGGTGGATGGGGATATGGTTGATCGGGGGATACAGAGGTTGGAATGGAGGGGAAAGGAGTAAATTCACCGGCCTATGCTCTTTGTAATGGATTCATTGATTCATGCTTGTCCCGCCTGTGGTGTGTGTGCTCTTGCTGGGTATGTACGCGTGTGTCCTGCTTTGTGGCTTGGTCCTGGTTGAGCGGCAGAGACGGGAAGGAGGAGAAGGCGATGGGCAACCTCCTGTTTGCTGGACTGGGGCTTTGAGCGTGCTTTCGAGATGAGCGTCCCAGGGGGGCTCACGTTGTTCCTGGTGGCGGAAGCTTATCCGAGCATCATAATGTGTGTAATAGGGAGAAGCCATTCCCGAGCGGTTGGCATTAGCCATTACCAAACCTGTTCGCAATGCCTTGATCCCTCTGCGTGACCCATAGCTTCAACCCTTCGGCAAAGGGCAAGTAGATGTGAACAAGAGGTAAGAAAAGGAGATGATGATCCGTTTCGAAAGGGAAGCGAAGGGGGCAGGAAGTTGGAAAGAGCAGCAAGGCGGATTGGAAGCCGGGGTAGAGGGGGTCGGAAGGGGAGGCAGAGGGGGTTGGAAGC
>FTEL01008691.1_pt1 | contig 10668 bp, 14 predicted proteins | sample 1658911 | NCBI WGS metagenome assembly FTEL01 (sample SAMEA3914869, study PRJEB12502) | metagenome | biome: forest; material: soil | place: USA | collected 2012-03-12 | depth 0.1 m
GAGGAGGGGGAGGACGAGGGGGAGGGGGATTGTTGGTCCTCTGGCTCGGCCTTGATGCTTCCGTCCTGCTGTTGGGCAAGCGTCTCCCTGATCCACCGTACCGCGGCGGCTTCGGCAGTTACTAGGTCCTGCTCGGACCGCAGGGGTCGCCACATGGCGGGGGGCGGTAGGACGAGGTGGACTGTCCTGTCGTCGGAGAGGGTGATTTCGTAGATTCTTTGAGGACGGATAGAAGGGACGAGCTGGTAGTGCCTGATGGTGATATCTGGAGAGGCGATCGCGCCAAGCAGACCCCTTATGGCGCCGTCGGGGGGCTGTTGGCACATACCGACGCTGGCCAAGGGAGCGCGGCACTGCTCGCTAGCTGGTTGTGAGTATGAAGGGACTCGCCATGAAGAGAGAACGGTTGAAAGGGCGGACGTGGCAGGAAACAACAGTTGTTGAGGGTGTTGCCCGAAACGGGGGGGGCTCTCGTCTGTAAGTACTCAACCTTACCTATATGTAAACGGGTATAGACACGGCCTCCGTAGTGTCACCGCCATGGACGCAACAAGGGCAAGGTATGCAGAAGGCAGCGGGGCCGAGTTGATGCCGGCTCGCTCCACGAGCGGGTCATGACAAGATCAGGATTGTGGACATCTCGGGACAGTCTCAGAGGCATCACGTAGGTATGTATGTGCAAGTAAGGAGCAGGTGTTCGTTAAGAGGTTGGGCAGTCACAGTCTGATAGGTCGTGTTTGGCGAGAATTTGGCGAGCTTTGGGGCTCTGTTCTGCTGACAAGCCAGGGGGCCAGCCGCAGAGGAAGCCCCAGGGGGGAGGGGGTGGTGGAAGGGGTGGTCTTGAGGGAGCAGCCCCCTCTCAGCTTGGCCAGCGGCATTTCGGGACACACAAGCAGAACTCCATGGGCAGGAGACAGGTCTCTCGTCTCCCGGTGCTAAGGGCAAATTACAGGAGGAGGACCAGCGCGGCGGGCGGGTGACAAGCTATGCCAAGCACGAGTGTCGTGGAGTTGAGAAGGCAGTGGACGAATAAGGGAGCCGCCTGTAGCGAGAGCGTCAGGGCCCGACTCTGCCGTCAACAATCGGGGACCTTGGGCCAGAGGTCCAGACAGCCGGGGACCATGCGCTACTGTCAGCCACTTGGGGCGCTTCTCGCTTGTCAGAACATGGGTGAGGGGAGCACAGATTCCTCCGTTCTGGCAAGCCCATCCCGGCGCGCGGGAATAAAGCTGCTGGCCCTGCCCGCTACGTCCGCGGATAGTGGTAGGGCCTAGGGAGCGCGGGGTGCCATGTGGATGCTGGATGCTGGAATTCTGTGGGTGATGCTGCGGCAAAGACAGCCAAAGTTCGCCCGAATTACATGTTGGTCCCTACTTGTAGCATTTGCTCTCCGGGTCGAGAGGGCACGGAGGCTCGGGACTTCCTGCCTGTCCCCAACTCGGGAGACGGGGAGCGGGAGGGCAGGGTTCAGGGCCGAATGCTGCCGCTCGGTACCGCGTCCGCCGCGAGCCCAGAGTTGCAGCTCCCCCTCTGCTGAGGCGAGAGTGCGAGCCTGCGAGATGGGCGAGAATGGAGTGCAAGACTCCATGATGTCGAATCAGGAAGGTGTTCAAGCACGGCTAATTGCTGCTGGCGGCCAAGCTGGGTCAGGCAATGGCAAGCGAGCGACGGCGGCATCGCTAATAGCTCGCCCAGGAGCTGTTTTTGTCCCGCCAGGTCCCAGGCAGTTCGACGAGCTGCCGCTGCTGCTGTGTCTGCCGTGGTGTGCTGAGCGGTGGGGGAGGCGGTGGGGAGAGAGCCCTGAGACGTTCTCGAACCCAAGAAGAAAGCGAGCTGCATGGCCAAGCGAGCCGGGTATTTGGTGATTGGCCAGGGCTAAGCGAATTTCCGGGCACACAACGAGAGAGGGCTTGTGTGGGGGGAATCGATGATTTGATACTGGCGCTTGCACCACTCACAACCCCAACAGCCAGCCCAGCTCGCCAACTCTAACCTTGCTGACCCGGCATTCATATTTCATGCACCGTCAGCTTGTTGTCCCAGGAAGCGAGGCGGATCGTCTTGCACAGCGGGAGGCGGTCAGGTCGAAAATCGACATGTGCCGAACGGATGCCCCCTGAGCTGCCAGGTGCGAGTACGAGCACCTAACACAAAATAAATCGGCCCTCCTCGTACGAGAAGCTGCTCCCAGCTGTGTTTCGGATCCTGCCGGGCTGTGGGTAGTGCCACCGGCGCGAACCTCCTCCCCCTGAGTCATGACCCATCCCAGCCGGCGCGGAGCCCCACGGCAGCTCGCGACATCCTCCCGGAGCCCAGTCCCGCGCTGCTGGAACCTCCCCCATACCCCCGACCAGGGTTGTGTTGGCGGGGGGGCTCGCGGATCGCCCAGAGCACAGCCGCACGCCTGGCTCGTCAAATTTGTCTGGAATAGGGCTTAGTGCCGACCCTTGCAGCCTCCATCTCGGTCGTCTTCCAACCGCGGTGCCGGAAACGATGCACGCTTCCGAGGAAGCACGCATGGGAATTGTTGAATCTCCATTGCTGCAACTGCTACTGCAACTGCCCTTAATCTGTCGAAGCCACCGCACTAGCATTCTTTCGTGCTTGGCTGTAGAGCTCGGTGAGATTGAACCGCTTGAGCTCCTCCCAGTCGCCGTCCACGACGCTGATTCCGCAGACGTTCTGGTACGCGGGGTAGCAGGGCTGGTTAGCAGGCCACCCACGTGCTCGACTCCCAGCAATTGTTGTTTGCGTACCTGGAAGATTTCCACCAGAATCACCTTGTCAGGCGCAGTAAGATTAACCTTATGGAGATCGTCGTTGACAAGGCCGGCAATTGTGTTGATCACCACGTCCCGCTTCAGATTGCTGTGGTTGCGGATGGTGGGCCGGATAGCAAACTGTGACAAGTCAGTTCTCGTCGCCGTTGGAACTTGGAACAGCCAACAAACAACAACAAGGGGGGGTTGACTTGCCGTGAAGGGCTTCTTCCTAGATTCTGCATCGGATGCCTCACCCTCTGGCGCCCCCGTTTCACCAGCTGCCTCCTTCGATGGCGCCGCATCTGCCGGCCCTTCACCACCAACAACCAACGACCGCTTCCCGCTCAAATCAAAAACCTTGCCCATCGCCTCCTTCGCAACTTCCAGCAGCCCCTGTTCGTTCGCCTTCCCCATCACGCTCACGGGTGTCACCCGGTTCACGTAGCGACACCGCATCAAATCGGGGATCTCCTCGCACCGCATCGCATCCTCGCATATCCTCCGCACGAATGGGACGGGATCGACCGCCGAAGGCGTCTTGACAAACAACAGGCAGTCCACGTTCATCTTGACTGGCGTCATGCGACCATCGCCAGACGAGGATGCCGAGCCGGGGTCAGGCTTCGCGGTCAGGGCAGCAACCTCCTTCCGGATGGCCGCCTCGATGTCGACCTCCTCCTCCTCCTCGGCCCCCTCCTCGCCGCCACCAGACGCCCCAGCGGGCTCGGTGTCGTGGACGGACTTGATGCCGTACATCTTCTCGGCATACTAAACTCCCGTCAGCCAAACAGGCCGTACAACGTGTAACCCATCCCAATCCGACGAGAGAGTAAGTCAGTAAATAAGAGCACATCACGAACCTCAGCAAAGAGCACCCCAATCTCCCTCGCCGCCTTATTCTCCTGATGCCGCGCGCACGTCACCCAGATGCCCGTGTCACCAGGCTGGGGGACAGCGTCGCCGCCGCCTCCGCCGCCCGACATCTTGGACTGCTGGTGGGGGGTCTTCCATTTGCCCGCGTTCCCGGTCTGTGTGTGCCCAGTTAGCCAATGCTGTCAGATTCATGCGGTGAGGGGTTTCGTGAGAGCGTGTGTATGAGGTCCTTGACGCCACCGACTGACACCGATACTCTCACCACCACAAGGCTCCTGCGTGGACGCCACATCTCACTGCGCATGAGGAGTGTGGTGGGCGAAGAGTCATCATGTCAGCCCGAGGGTTTGGTCAGGCATACCTTTTTCTTCTTGGTTTGCTGGCCTCCGCCAGTGGGCGCCCCTTTCCGCTTGCCGTTTTCTCCCATCTTGAATCTCGAATCGATGCTTCCCTGTGCTGGAGGGGTTGTGGTGGTGGTGCGGTGAAACGGTGGGCTTGGCAGATTCTGCTTTGGCAAGAACACGGTCCAGGAAACGGCCTGTGTGATAATATGGAGCACCAAAAAGTACCGAGCCTTGGCAAACTTTTTTTCCCTGGTTGATGAGGCGAGGGTTGTGGTGTAACTTGAACCAAACAAGTGTTTTTTTACCAGGGGAAGTTGCCGCGAAAAAACAATCACCATGCCGTCGACGTCACGTGGTTCCACTTTCACTCCCTCTCCCCAGAGCCCCCTTTTTTCGCGACAGAGGGGCCAGAAACAACAGGGAGATTTTGCCACCAATAGTTACGGACTAGAGCACGGCGAGACAAAGAAACATCCATTCTATCAATCTAGATGCCAAGCAACCCGGGTTCAGATCGAGCCAAACTGCGGAATCAGACCACCCCCCACCCCTTTCCAAACCCTTTCCAACCCCTTTCACACCCCATTCCAACCCCCCTCCCACATCTCAGCTAACATCCACCAACCACTCACTCAATTTTGGCGTTATTCTTCGCCGCAATCTCCGCGGTAATTTTGAGCGCCCTAGGCGCATCATCCTTGGGCATCCAGAGCTCGACAAACTGCAGGCCGCTCGCGTCGTTGAACTCGCGGTCGGTCAACAGCTTCTCGAGCTCCGTGCGCGTCTTGATGACAAACTTCCGGACCTGCTTGTCCGTCCCGCCTAGCGCCGTCGGCACGTCCGTGTACCGCCACCGCGTCACGTCGTTGTACTCGGCCTCCATGCCGTGGATGAAACGCTCGATTGTGTAGCCGTCGTTGTAGATGAGGAAGCTAGGGAGGGGGGTGTCAGTTTGCGTGCGTGCGCCAGGGGAGGAGGGCTCGACTTACATGGTGATCCGCAGGTTGTGCCGGATCATGGTTGACACCTCCTGCGCGGTGAGCTGGAACGAGCCGTCGCCGACGAACAACACCGTCCGGCGGTCGGTGCCGGCGTCCTTTGCTCCCAACGCAGCGCCCTGAGCAGCGCCGACCGACCAGCCGATGCTGCCCCAGAGAATCTGCGTGACGCCCGTCACGCCCCGGGGGTACTTGGTCTCCCAGATGCCGAAATTCGACGTGCCCGTCTCGGTGACCACGATGTCGTTCTCCTTGAGGTAGTCCCCGACGCGCGGCCAAAAGTAGGCCTGCGTGATGGTCTCCGAGCTGTCCATTGCCGGGGGTGTATGGATCGCAAGGGGTGGGGCCTGCCGGGTCAGTTTGCTCAAGTCGATGCGCTCGACCACCTTGCGCAGCACGCCGCGCATGGCCACGCCCGGGTACTCGGAATACCGCACGATGCAGTGGTCCGAGTGGAAGTCGATGCTCTTCAGCTTCGAGGTCCTGTACGAGAAGCCCGCCGTGTTGAAGTCGCTCTTGAGCGCGCCGATGGAGAGCACCAGGTCCGCCGACTCGACGCGCTCAGCGACCTCGGGCTGGGAACCCGTTCCCGCGTAGACGCCACCATACGTGGGGTGGTCCTCATTGATGGCGCCCTTTCCCATGGGCGTCACAAACACGGGAAGCTGCGTCTTTTCCACCAAGTCGTGCACTTCCTTGAGCACCCTGTGACGGATGGCGCAAGCGTCTACCAAGATGACGGCGCTCTTGGAAGCGTGGAGGTACTTGAGGACGACGTCGACGACGTAGTTCTCGCGCTCCGGCTCGTTCTCGGGCTCGGACAAGTCGATGGGCTTGTCGAGCCGAGCGCCCTCGACCTGCTTCTCGGCCATGTCGGTGGGCAACATGATGTATACCGGCCTGCTGCGGATCCAGCACTCGCGCAGGGCGTCGTCGATCTGGTCGGCGATCTCCAGGGGGTTGTTCAGGCGGGCCATCTCGCACGAGATCTCGGCGCTCATGTTGGCGAACACGTTGAAGTCGCCATTCCCGAGGGTGTGGTGCAGCAGCATGCCGTTGCGCTGCGAGATGGTCGAGGGGCAGCCGACGATGTGCACGACTGGGACATGCTCGGAAAAGGCGCCGGCCACGCCGTTGATGGCCGACAGCTCTCCCACGCCAAATGTGGTGACGAGGGCCGAGATGCCCTTTATGCGGGCGTAGCCATCAGCAGCATATGCTATGAATCGTCCTGGTTAGTCTGCCGCCCCCCCTTCCCAAGCTCATGGTAAGACTTCACGCACCCGCGTTGAGCTCGTTCACGCTGCCCACCCATCGCAGCCCGACCTTGGGCACGTAGTCAAGCGCCACGAGGTTGAAGTCGCCCGGCAGGCCATGGATGGACCTGATGCCGATCTCGTGTAGCCTCTTGAAGAGGTACTCGGAGACACTGACGGGCTTCGAGAGCCCCTGCTGCCGGAGATGGGGCATGGCTGTAATGTGTGTTGGATTCCTCGGGGACTGGTCAAGGGATAGACGACGACAGTAACAGCAATTCAGGCCTGGAATGCTCCTTGAAGGCGCAATGGAGGGGAAGAGGCAACGCGAAACCCCCCAAAAAGTCATTGCGAGGCCGCAAGGGCCCGATATCGCGACAGGGATCGCGAGAAAGCACGCTTCCCCGTGCTGCCCTGGAAGCACGAGGTTGGCCGGGGCCAGACTGGGGTGACGCAGCTCGTACTCAGCCCATGCGATCGATAAGGTTCGCGACCAAGCTCCATGGCGAATGAGCGTGGATCTCAGTAAGCATTGCGGACCCGTTGCATACGTCCCACGTCGACGTCTGGACCATCGTGGTCGAGAATGGTCTGTTCCGTGCTGCTCGTTTACGCTGGCGTGATGTCATCAACCGCCGAACGCTCCGGAGCCGGGTGCGGGGAACGCATCCGGGTTTAAAAACCCGACGCGGAAGCATCTCTGCCAAGACGGTATAGGCCCGCCCTTCTCCTCTGGGAGGACACGGAACACGAGGATCTCGAGATGGGGCTCGAGGCCTGTGTTGCCATGGCCCCGCCGAAGGACACAAGTCTTCGACCCTGAACACCAACTCAGCGGCAGACTGGACTGCCTCTCTCTTTCCGTTAACTGAGAAGAGATGAGCAGCCGCCGCCCAACGCCATACTATGATCAAGTGGGGAGGAAGAACACAAACAAAAAACATACTCTGGTGGCACACCAAACTCCGTCTAACCCGACCGGCCGGTCATCCCATGGTTTGAACAGCTCTGTGGTCCAGTGTCCAAAACAACCAATCCCACCTGTCTCCTTAATCGCAGCTCCCATCCTTCCACCCGGTCCTCCACCTCTCCTCCCACTTCCCGCAATCAAACGTCGGCTTCCCAAGCTTCCTGTTCACCTCGTTGTGCGCCTCGCACAGCCAATTCCCAAAGTCATCCCTGCTGCCGGCCCGAATCTCCCGCCGCTCCATGTACTGCTGGAAGTCCTCGGCGCACACCCAGCACGGGTAGAGCTTGGAGAAGAGGCGCATGAAGCTCTTCAGCTCCGACTGCTCCTTTGGTGTCGGCGTGGGCGGGTAGGTGGCTGCTATCGAGTGGAGGAGGGTCCATGTGCTCCGGCCGAGGGTCTCGACGTCTGGGGGGCAGTCTTTTGGCGGGGCGGGGGGTGCGGAGGCTTTGAGGGAGGACTTGGTCTGGGAGGCCCACGAGGCGAAGGAGGTGCAGGAGCGGCAGCTGGAGGAGAAGGGGGGAGTGGTTAGCGAGTGTTGACTAGTAGTTGCCTGGGGTGTCCAAACTCACGGCTTGCCGTCCTTGCCCAGCACGATGCCCTTGGGGAACTTCTTGGGCGGTTCAGTTGTCGCTGCGCCCGCCGCGGTGCTGTCTGCGGGCGGTGCGTTGGTGGGCTGCGGTTCTGTGCTGTCGGCCGCCATCTGGATGTGTTGAAAAATCCCCGGTCTGAAATGTATGGAGGGATCGTTGGCGCCCTCTTTTCTACTTGTCCGTGGTCTTAAGAGTTCAATTCTGGGCAATTGCCAGCCGGCAACTCTCGGGAGCTGCTTGGAAATCGGACTCGCAGGGGTTCAAAAATCTTATCGATAACGATCCCCTGCTGCAGGGCAGTGGCTTTGTCTCGCCCTTGCAGGCTTCTTGGCGGAGCATTTGTCCCTCGATCATCACTCAATCCAGCGTCACACACGACTTCACCCCCAGAACAGTCCCTCAGCCAACAATGACACAGAAGACCCCCGTACTCCTCCTCAAAACCAAATCCGTTCCCGGAGATGCCTACGAGGAGCTGTTCTCGTCCCCACCCGATGGCCCCGGCTTCGAGCCCTCGTTTGTCCCTGTTCTCGAGCATCGGTTCGACGACGACGGGATGGCCAAGGTGCGGACTGCCCTCCGGAGCCAGGCAATAAGCACCGCCGAGGGCAGCGCCTACGGCGGTCTTATCTTCACCTCCCAGCGCGCCGTAGAGGCCTTTACCAAGCTCGTCGAGGAAAGGAGAGGTGAGACTCCAGTCTCAGCGGGTGGAATCCAGAGGCTAAGGTGAGCAACCCGCAGGTGAAGATGGCTGGCCTCACCTCCAGAACGTGCCCGTCTACAGCGTTGGCCCCGCAACCACGCGTGCCCTGAAGGCCGTTCCTCAGGTCCCCCCTCTCCAGGTGTTTGGAGAGCACACAGGGGTCGGGGAGAAACTGGCCCCGTTCATCCTCGAGCACTACGGGGAGTGGTACAAGGACAGTGAATCCAAGCCCCCGCTGCTCTTCTTGGTGGGCGAGAAGCGGCGGGATATCATCCCCAAGGTGCTGACCGCGGCCGGATGGCGCGTGGACGAGGTGGTCGTCTACGGCACCGGGGAACTCGGGTCGTTCAAGCGAGACTTTACACGGCGTCTCCAAGACACGGCAGACCAGCCGAGGAGATGGGTGGTTGTGTTCTCGCCCAGCGGGTGTGACAGCATGCTCAGCGCCATGGGCGCCCTCGACGAAAGCACGGGCAAGGCCAAGCCCAAGGGGCTAGACCAGAACACCTTTGTTGCGACTATTGGGCCAACGACCCGTGACCATCTGACCAAGAAGTTCGGGTACGAGCCCGAGGTCTGCGCCGAGCAGCCCACGCCCGAGGGCGTCTGGCAAGGCATCCATCGCTTTAACAACAGCTTGGCATAGCAAGAAGAATCTAGAAGCCTTCCAGAAAACAAAGCGAATAGGAAAGACCTGTCCAGCACGTGAGGTGTCAGCTCTGCTTCGTGGTTCTTGGCTAAATTGCTTGGGTCGGGAGGCGCGGCGGACAGCTGTTCGTCGTGTCGTGAGAGGGATGTGCTTCACCAATCGTTTCCCACAAGGAGAGTCCAGGGCGAGCTTCCACAAAGTAGAGGTACTTCACGTGCCCCGCGAGTTACCTAATCGTGACCTAACGGCCAAGGGGCAGCCGCCTTAAATGGGCCTGAAATGGGCTGGGCGGTGGCGCGCCAAGGTATCCTGGTGTCACAGCTACAACGCTTGCTCAGGCCGCCCTATGGCAGGGCTCGAACGTTTCAAGGTCGACGCAACAATGCTCCAGGCCCCAGCTCCCAGGACTCGAGGGCCAGATCGTTCCTCGTCTCGCAAACCGCTGGCGTAACAACATCCCAAAACAATTCATGGCAGCCTCCGTCCTACGAGCACACGTCGACTTCGGCCCATTACAAACAGAACCACCGTTGATGGCCGGTTCCTGAAGCTCCTCCCTATCGACAGCCCACACTGCCCGCCGATCCTCTTCCTCCAACCCACTGCCCAAGCTCCAGCCAAGGGAGCAGCAACACCCTTGATCCAAAGCTGCCCACAGCACCGCAAGCACCACCGCACGGGCACCTCCTTTCCCACGACGACACCACAACGAACGCACGAACGAACCAATCATGGCTTTCTACGCCTCCCACCACAACCAGCCCCTCCGCGCGCGCCACTCCCCGGAGGACTCCCCCGAGCTCGACAACATGTCCCCCGCCTCCTCCCCCGGCTCCGTCACCCCGCCAGGCGGCGGCACGCCCTCGCCCAGCTCGTCCACCTTCCTCACCTCGTCCGTCCACAGCCTCTGGGGCGGCCTCATGCGGCGCTTCGCGAGCGAGCCCTCCCCGTCGTCGGCGCCGTCCACGCCCGGCCTGCCGCACGCGCGCACCTACCAGCCCGACGGCGACAGGCACGGCGGCGGCAGCAGCAACGGCATCGACGGCGTCTACACCCCGCCGCACCTGCTCCACCCGCACCGCACCATGTCCCCGATGCGCCCGCCGCCGCTTGAGCCGCTGCAGCTGGTCGGGTTCGCCGACGAGACGCGGCAGGACGCGCGGCTGCTGACGGCGCCCATCGCCGAGGAGATCCGCATCATGGTGCCCGCGCGCCTGGGCATCGTCGACGAGTGGCGGCTGGTGTATAGCCTGGAGCAGGACGGGGCCAGCCTGGCGACGCTGTACGAGAAGTGCGCGCGGTACCAGGGGCGGCGGGTCGGGTTCGTGCTGGTCGTCAAGGACTGCGAGGGCGGTGTAAGTCGTCTTGTCCTCCCCCCCTACCTACCTCCCCACCACCTAACTAACACTCCCCTCTTTACCAGCTCTTCGGCGCCTACCTCTCCGACTACCCGCGCCCCGCCCCCAAATACTTCGGCACCGGCGAATGCTTCCTCTGGCGCGCCTCCCTCCTCCCGGCCCTCC
>FTEL01010932.1_pt1 | contig 10667 bp, 17 predicted proteins | sample 1658911 | NCBI WGS metagenome assembly FTEL01 (sample SAMEA3914869, study PRJEB12502) | metagenome | biome: forest; material: soil | place: USA | collected 2012-03-12 | depth 0.1 m
CCCAACCCCCCCCCCCCCCCCCCCCCCCCCCCCGCCCCACCAGATGGGGACAAACACCCTCAGATCAACATCATCAACTGGATAGCGGATAGTAGAAACACCCCGCCGGGACGTCGCCAAACGCGTGTTCGTACAGGGTTGATGAAGCTCGGGAGAGTGCGAGTATAGCGGGCGGGGTAGCGGGCTTGGGGGTTAGGGCTATCACGAGCGAGGGGATGCGGGGTGAGGTGTAGGAGGTGGGAGGGTGTGATGGTGAGGGGGGGTGGTATGTTTGTTGTGTTAGGGGGGGGGGGGGGGGGGGGAGGGAAGGAAGAGGGAAGGAAGAGGGAAGGAAGAGGGCGGTCGGGTGGGGAAGTTGGAGACGGGAATGAACAGGGAGGGAGGTGGTGGAAGGTTGGAAACGGAGGGGTGGTTTGGGGGTGGAAATGGGCGTGGGTTTGAAAGATGAATGGGGTGAGGTTGGAGGAAGGAGGAGTCGAGGCTTGGGGATGGAAGTGGTGCGAGGTTGGAGGAGAAACGGGGTTGAGGCTGAAAGACGGCAGATGCTGACCTGCGGCACCGCGAGGGGTTGGAAATGAAGGGGAACGGGCCGCATCCCGCGCGGCAGATGGTGGCACAGCACCAACGCCTCAAAAGCACGTGGAGATGTGTGGTTGCCCGAGAACTGGATCACACAGCCCTGGTCAAATGGATCTCGAGTTCAGCCCGCCATGGTGGTTGATCATCCAATTTTAACAAAGCAAAGGGTATATAACATATCCAATCCCAATCCAAATCCAAATCCAAATCCAAATTACATTACCACACACTCCACCCCCTTACATCCTCTCCCGATGCGAAACATGCAGTCCCCCATACGCCTTCCCCGGCGCGGTCACAAACCCATGTTTCCCCACCCCGGCATCCATCTCATACGACGACGGCGGCCCCTCCTCCTCATCCGACTTGAGCGAGTCGTCATCCAACCTCGCAAACGACCTCTCCTCAAGCGTCGTCCGGCGCGTGCGCTGCGCCGCCGTCGCACCGGAACCAGTACCCCCAATAGTGCCGCGATGCCCGGTATGGCTGAGAGTGCCGCCCTGCGACGTCTTTTCCGTCGTCGAGCCAAGCAGCTTGGGGAAGAAGCGGGTGAGGAGCGGTTTGAGGGTGGTCAGGCAGGCGCAGATGATGGCCAAGTTGACCTCGACGGCGCTCCAGTACGCGACGAGCGAGAACTGGTAGGGGACGTCGGTGAAGTCGAGGCGGCTGATGGAGACGAGGCGGATGATGGAGATGAGGCAGACGCTGGGATGGGGGTGTCAGTCGGGGGTGACCCTCACGGGGGAGAAAAAGGGGGGAGGGGCTTACAAGAAGCCGAGGGAAAAGACCATCATCAGGCCAATCTTTTGTTTCTTGTTGATCTTGAGCTTGGCCAGGGTGGGGATGGGCAGGGCGAAGACGATAAAGTCGGTGATGATGTGCATGACGCTGTTGCCCATGGTCGATGCGAGGCCCAGGCAGCTGCCCTTGACCTCGGGGTCCCAGAGAGCCTGCAGGGGGATGCACTGGATGAAGCTGGCGATAAAGACCCAGATGTTGCAGATCATGACGATGCCCAGTACCACGTAGATGGCGATGCGCTGGGTGCCGTGGACCATGACGCGCATGTAGAGGAAGAGGATCGACACTTTGGTGCAGGCCAGGCTCATGGTGTAGAGGAAGAAGCTGTAGAATTGTTCCTGCAGGGGGTGGGGTTGTCAGCGCCAGGCACGACGACGTCGTGTGCATGCAGAGCAGAGCCGCATGCATGGTGGTTTGGCAACATGTGAAGACTGCTTACGATTCCCCACTGTTTTGACTTGTCGGGCGTGAGAGTCCAGATGTGGTGGCCGAGGCCGAACTGTGTTTCTACATGGGAGGACGGGTCAGATTCTGGACGCGGGAGCACAAGAGTTGCAGGCGGCTGGCGGCACTCACGACGGATGAAGCCCACACAGGCGCCTATGGCGAGCACCATGGCGGCGACGATGAGCCAGTCCTCGGGGCCCAGGATGCGCAGGATCAGGCGGCGCGTGTAGAAGCGCATGCAGACGGTGACGGCGGCCAGCGTCGTCATGATGACCCAGAGGGTGATGATGGGGGCCTCTTGGCTGGACGTGTCCAGCATTGCGCCGGGGTCGGCCACGGCCGCGTTGGAGGTGGACGAGTCCATGGTGAAGACTCTGCTGCTGCTCGTCTGCTGCGGTAGGGACAGGAAGGGTCTGGATGGGACAGGATGGAAGGGACGCGAGGGACTGCCAGGAACGGGCAGGATCTGGGCCGGGTCTGCTGGACGCAATGGAAGCCGAGACCACCGCTGCCCTTGAACGCTCCTTCCCCTGGCGTGGTGTTGTTGGCGGCGGGGGCAAGAGCGAGTGGGCCCAGTCCGTCTCTTTATCTGGGGGGGAAGGAGAGGGCGAGCAGCAGGCAGGTAGTGGTTCGCAGAGTCGACGCTAGGTCTGGCAGGGCCGCCACATGGCACCCAGACTGGATCATTCTGCAGGGTGCCCACTTGCCCCAAGGCTGGCCCAGCAGGGCATTCCTCAGGGTCGACAGCGTTGGCGAGGTCCACCAGCGGAGGCGGCCCGGTGTTGGTTGGATCTTGGTTCTCGCCCTCCTGGGCCACCTTCCCCGCATAAGAGGGGCCCCAGCACCCACGCTAGCGCGCACTACCAGACGCTACCACACGCTACAACCCTCTGGCGCATAGCGTCGCAGCTAGCGAAACCTGGTACGGGCCAGGCGCGCACCAAATCGCATGCAGGAATGGCCGGCCTGGGACATTCCCCCTGGGATCCCCTGGACTGCTCTGGTGCCTGGACTCGCAGCAACAAAAGCAGGTCGCCAAACATGGCGAATATCGATTCCCCAACTGCAGCCAATGTTTAATGAGACCCATGCCCTCGCGCCTTGGCTCTCCCCATCCCAATCGACCGGTAAGCCATTGCAGGCCGTGTCGCCGTCCGTGTGCGTGCTGACCCAGACTTTGATGCTCGCTCGCAACGTGGGACTTTGACGGGCAGGCACGCCGCTTTCTCAGCCCTCGACACTCCCCGCAGCGGCCGAGGCCCTCGCGTCGATCAGAGGGTTGCCCAAACGGGCGGCGCCTGCAGCTCGCTCAGTCCTGCGCCCATCCCCTCTGCGCATCCTGTGCCGTCCCCCCCCTCCACGGATGTTCGCTGCCGATCCGTTCTGCCGAGGCAGGTGTGTTCTGTCAGACGCCCCGAGCGCGGTCGTCTTTCCCTTCTCGTCTTTCTTCACCCTCCATCTTCGGCATCCAATCGCCCAAAATCGACGAGCTGAGATGTTTGAGGTTTGCTGTGCCAATGGCCGCCTACCGGCGTCCGCCGTCCGATATTGGGGTGTTTGCGCCACGGGCCCCGTGCGTGGCATGGTGTTCGTTTGGTTGTTCGCCCTCGACCAAACCAAACCGCCCCTGCAGGGATGGCCACCCGCGAGCCGTGGCCTCGGCCCTTGCGTCCCCTGCTCCTCTGGATCGGGCAGGCTGAATTGGAGGAAACGTCTCAGACGCAACGCGAGAACTTTCCGTGTTTCCTCGTCCCCTTGGACTGCCCCCTTTGTCATTAAGCCGGCCGCAGATGAAACAATTCTCAACACCATCAGCAGCGGGCATTCCGAGTATACGCCATCAACGCCGTGATCGCCATGATCTGCTTGAGAGGCGGAACTGCCGAACCTGGGTGCCGAACTGCCCAAGCCACCAGGAGGAGGAGGCGCCCCAGACCAGAGTGCTGGGTACGCCACCCACAAGCCGCGACAGTACGTCAGCAGCAGGGTCCCGTCAAGAACGCCCTCGATGCTGCAACGGTCGTGCCCACTTGAGCCAATCTTCAACAGCATCTTCAGCACGAACCACCTGCATGTCAAACGCCCCCAAGTTGCACGAGTAGGGCAGACAACCAACTCTTGCTCCAACACTAACAAACCACCCCAGTCCCAGCTCTCTCTCCCTCTCCATCTCTCTTCTCTCGTATCGACCCAAACTTCACCTCATCCTCCGCCAGCCACAATTCGCACAGACCCTCTCGCCCATGGCCCACACGACGTCGGCGGGCGGAGCAATGGACCCCGAAGAGCTCCCAGCATCCTTGCAGTCAGCAAACCCCCTCTGAGCATCGAGCGAATGACAGCAGCAACTGCTGGATAGTGGCGCGGTGGCGACGAAGGAAGACGCTATTGCGCTGCCTGACAGAAACTGTTTGGTCTGTGGCGCTCATTCTGACCTGTCCCAACCAGTCGGGCAAGCTCAGTCGATGCTGGCAAAACCCGTATTTGACAAATGCCAACACCAAAGAAGCCATTCCCTCTCGTCACCGTCTGAGCACACGGGCGGGGCCCAAGACCCATTCTGTGTATGTTGTCCTTGCCTACCGCGATGCCCCCTTTCGACTGCATGAATCGAGATTTGCCAGCCCGTCGATGCCCACCCCCCAACTCACGCCTGCCCGCCCGCGCTGGCACCACCACCACGGACTGCTCGCTGCAACCCGATCCCGCCAACAGCCTGCCCCCCGGGCTTCCGCCCCACACCCCCACCGGAATTCCCGGCCGCCCAGGCACTAACTCACCCGCGGATCCGGATCCGTGCTCCAGACCCCTGACTGCCTGCACAGTGAGTTGCCTGCCCTACCACTGGCTGGCCTGGTGAACTTGACACGGGCGCTGGGCTAAATTGGTTCGCGTGATGGTGCTGGGAGGGTTAAAAGGATGGGAATTAAGCTTACCTGCTCAACCACTGGTCCACTGTGGCCGGGCTGTTGGCATTCAGCCAGTGTTATGTACATCACTTCGTAGATCCTGACGACGCTCACGCTGATCAACTCCAGCGGTGATGACGACGCGCCGAGAGAAGCGAGCTGGCGAAGTTATTGCCTGCGCAAAAGGCGAAACAGCGCCGCTTTCGTCCCCTTACAAGTATGTACGTGTTGTGCGTTCGGACAGGGCCAGGTACCCAGCCCGGTGCGGCCCTGCCTGGTGGTTAACTCAAGAACTAGCTACGCCCGAGGCGCAGTGCTGAACGATTCACTCGGGAGAGGGGGTTGACGACGGCGTTGTTGTGCCCGGCTCTCAGCCGGGCACGGCGGCCATGTTGACGTTGAGACGCGGAGGGAGGCGAGTTGCGCGCGGGACGACATAATCGTTCCCCCCCACGGATGATGGGGGTTGAGAACTCCGGCATTGTTACCGCGCGGAGTGTTTGACTACGTATTGCCCGGCCTGAGGGGGATATTTCGAGCAGCGAACCCGGGTGATGCGGTCTGGCGCGCGGCTAGGTATGGACCAGGGTTCCAGTTCACGCCCGCACATTGGTTTGTCCCAGTGTGTAACTCTGCCCGCGGGATGCACGACCCAACGACGGGGCGTTGTGTTGGTGTTGAGGCGGTTGAGGTTAGGTGCGGGGAAGAAAGACGGAGTTTGGCTGGGGATGGCCGAAATCAACATGTGTGCGGTGGCGTTCAAGAAATGCCGAACCGCTTGCCTGGGAAGGGATGAGATCGCCGTCTGCACGATCTATGGGGGTTAAGGAGCGCTGGCGATCCCACCTGGGCCGTTGTCCACGTTCCCCGCCAGCCCGAACAGGTTCACCTGCGCCGGCCGTTTCGCTACCTGCTTCGGGTAGCCATTCCCACTGCCGGTCACGCGACCGCGGACCGGAGCGCAAGGCAAGCGTGTTACTCCCTCCAGCGCGTGTTGTTTCCGCACCTGGAAGATACACAAGACTCTCATGGAGGATGGCGAGACAAGTTGCTGGAGAAGGAGCCAGATCCTGGTTCACGTGGTGTGATTCAAGCGATGTTGATGATCTCCCGCCCGCGGTGTGCCACGCTCAACCTCTGTGAATCAGCAGCTGCGAAGGAGCACGAGGGACGGCACCGCGTGACGGAGCGCGGGGCAGAGAGATCGACTTGCCTGGGGGAGACCATCGATGATCAGCGCGGCGTGCGAGGTGGAGGTTGTGGACCCCGTTACCTAACTCCGCCGAGCCGGGATGGTCAGGGGTTTGCGGCTGGCCTGGAAGTGTCAAGGTGTGCTCCAAGCTTGAGTGTGGACTGTATTTGATGTCGAATTCATGAGGCCGTATTGAGATCACGAGATTCGACTGTGGCCAGAGCTCTGAGAAGCCGTGACGGGACTCATACCGCGGTAGAGACAAGATTCAGCTTTGCTTGAGAGTGGGCGAGATCATCACTTGCCCGTTGCTCAGAGACGCTCTATGAGTCTACTCTTTTCCCCTGAGTTGCTTCCAGGGGTTGTCTCACTTGTCTTACTAGCCGGCCTGGTCTTGGGCAGACGCTTCATCGCCGTGTCGGACTGTGGTTTCGGCATCAATCGGCCCGTGACAAGGTAATGACAAGCGCATGGTTCCTCGGGCCGGTACAGACATAATCTGGCGCCCTTGTTCCGGGCCGGTACAGACATAATCTGGCGCCCTTATTCCGGGCCGGGCACCCGCAGTACACATTTACCCCCGAGTCGGAAGGCGAGCGAACTGCCGGGTTGTGCAACCCGGCAAGGCTCGACCCAGTGCCGGTTACGCAAAGCTGGATGCCGTGCCCATCAGGCCGCTGGTTTATGCGGCCTGGCGGGTGCCTGCACGGTCCGTTCCGATGAGGCAACTGTTGGTTATTCCGATCCATTCTCCTTAGTGGGTCAAGATGATCAGGGCTATGGTGGGAGGAGTGAGTTGGGGCCAGATACGAAATCAGGGGAGGGAGGGGCACGGTTTAACGATGGTTCTTTTCGGAACGCTGGGTCGTGAGAGCCCCCAATTCTTTTCCAGTCTCTTGACTATCGAGCAGCACTAACCATGCGTGGCTGTGGCAAGGCTGGGGATCCAACAAGGTTGGTGGGCTGGGGGCCGAGCCAAGAGTCACTCACTCTGGCATTCCTCAGGCGGACGAGACCAGCACGACGTCCGTCTCGCCACATTATCGCAGGCGTGCAGGTGTGAAGGTATTTAAAAATACTATTTGGCAGTAGGTCAGGTGTCTAGTAGCTCGGGAGCCAAACCTTAGCACTGTTTACCAACGAACGGGAGAGCAAAGGCAAGATGATGCCTGATGGGTTATGGGTGGTCACAGCCACTCTTAGTTTGAAACGCGAGTCTATTGTGGGCAAGGCTGTCACTTTGGGCCCGGGCTGACAAACCGAATTCAAACTGGTTGGCCCAGCAGGTGCCATGGTGAGCTAGGAGGGCAGTCCAACACGGGTTTGGGCGTCGAGCAGGCACCATAGAAATCCTCGAAGAGACCACGAAGGTAGGTGACTCAGATGCATGTTCACCACGGCCACGATAACGATACACCCTGTCCGGCCTGCTACGATGGTAACACAGCCTGGCCTCGAGCTAATGTGCACAGTACGTTCTGCATGCCAACAGACACCCAACCGGGCTCGGGCCGCTCCAGGCCCCCCATCCCCACCCCAGCCAAACGACTGGCAGACACTCCTCCTGTCCCCTCGTAATCCCCTCCCGATTTCCTCTCGCGATTCCCGTATATCTCCATCCCCAAAAATAACCCAACCCAAACATCTCTCCCAGCGAGTGACATCGCTCAAACCTCAGCTCTACCCGTCCCCCACCAACTCACCCTCCCCCCTTCCGCCCTCGACAAACACCAGGTATGTGACAGCACCCGACCTGCATCCGCCATGCGGGTGAACTCTGCAGGCAGGCGGTCGTCCACCTGCGGCCTGCCCTCGCACATGTCACGTCAACCAACGCCGGGACGCTTCCCGCCCACCCTGCCAGCTGTCCGTCCCTGGCTCCCTGGCTACCTGCCTGCCTGTTCGTTATCTGCAGTCACCAGGCTCGCCACCGAAGCACCAGCCACCCCACCAAGGTACCTTGACACACCCCGCGGCCGAAGCCGGCTCCGCGCGCGCAGGCTGGCAGCATCGTGAGGGGTAACTACCTACCTACCCAGGTGGGCAGGTCTCGGCGTGACGGACGGGGTGTGGCTTGCCGCGCATGAAACGCGCCCCAACAGCACGAGCTTGCAGGTGTTGCCGTGTCGAGGCGCGGGGGAAGCAGGTGATTGGGCGGGGGTGCTGCTCAGCTGAGGCGAGCGGCGGGGATCGGGTGTGGGTGGTGCAGAGAGCCGGGCCGGGTGGGTGGGTGTGGGAGAGCCTTGTGCTAAATATGTGAACTGTGTTGATCGGGATGCGAAGTCACGCCACAGAATTCCAGTGGCAAGGGCAGGCGGGGCAGCGGGGGGTCGGGTTGGGGGGTTGGAGCAGTCGTTGGAGTCCGTCGCCCAATACCTATCCGTTGGGACTCGATGCGTACCTGTGTCGGTTTGTAGGTACGTTAATGCTGGATTTCCCCTGACCACCCTCCATTACCACGGAATTTCAGTGTCACTCTATTCTCAAAGTCCCCCTTTCATATTAACCACCCCATACGTCTTGCTCCCTCACTCCCGACAGTCCACGCTAGCGGCAACATGGGCAAAACAAAATTCCGGCACACAGTCAGAGAACTGCGTCCTCGGCGCGCCAAACCCGAGGTGGACGCATGGAGAATCAAGAGCAAGAACAACTACCCCTACTGGCCTACCATCTTCGTCTCTGGAGCTGGGATCACCATCCTGGCGTGCTTTGGCATCCTTTACCGGGCTGACGGTCGTCCGGTGGAGGACTGGTTTCAGATCGCGCCGTCGGTGCTCCTCTCCATCCTCGCGGTGGCGGCGAGGACCCTTGCCGAGGAGGGCTTCAAGTCGGGCGCCGAAGCCTTTTGGTGGGGCAAGCTGGTCTCTGAAAAGGGGGTGTCCCTGAGCGAGCTGCACCACACTTGGGAATTCACGCATGAGAGGATACCCCTGGCTTTCAGGCGCCGGCCATGGAACCTGGTACGCGCCGCCGCGCTGTCCGTCTTGCTCCTCACCGCCGTCGGTCCGCTGCTACAGCGGTCTCTGATTATCGAGCAACTCGTCGAAACAACGGCAAAGCCGGTGACACTCCCGATCCGCGTCGAGCCACAATGGAACCTCACCACCCTCGATCCAGGCGATAATAACGGCGCTCAGTGGGCCGCGTCCATGTACCAGCCAGAATTCGCCAACGTCATCATCGGGTACAGGAAGCGGCAACCGCTCCGACTCGCCGGCGACAGAAGCTTCTGCGAGGGCAATTGCACCGCCGACATCACAGTGGCCGGCTTTGACAGGAACTGCACTGAGGAGCTGAAGTCTCCCACAAACCTGACGCATTTGTTCCCTGCCCAAGTCATTTGGCTGAGAGGAGAGAGGTTAAATTGCTCGCTCTTGGGATCGCCCAACTCGACAGTGGCGACTGACCCAGACGATCTTATGGAGAACAATCCCTATTGCGCCAATCTCGAGACCTACTACGAGGTCTTCGTGGTGGCGTTGTCCGACATGTTGGGTTTCGGGTCCTATGTTCGACCGGACCCACGGAATGCTTCGCTCCTGGTGCAGAGATGCCTCTTTACTACTGCTTTTCTCACCATGACCATCGATATCACGGACGGCACTGCAGTCACCATCTCCAACCGCCAACCGCCCCGCACTGTGGCCTTAATCGGTGACCCGACGGAAATGGGCTTTGCTAGTCCATTCCTGGATGGCTTCTTGCAGGTAATGGCCGACATCTACCAGGGCTACGTGCTGTGGGAACCATCGAGGGATCACCTACCGTCATGGGAGACGCGCCGCGACACTACGCCGACACATCCAACGCAGCAGCCGGGAAGAATAGGTCCAGCGACCCGAGGTTCATGATGATCCCCTTCCACAGCCCACTCAACGATTTGGTCGACACACTGAACGAGTTGTCACTGCGCTACGCCCTTACCGACGTACCCGACGATGACCCCGACCGCGTACGGCGCAACGAGGAGGAACTCCGTCCCCTCGGCGACAGGCGCCGGAACGGCTCCCTCCCGCAACCCATCCCCGGCGGGCCGGCCTTCCCGGCCAAAAACCAACCAGTGACCATGACCCAGTCCCGGCCCGTGACGATCTTCCGCGCCAACTACCTCTACGCCGCCATCGCGTCGGGCCTTGTGATTGTCTCCTCCGTCATCTCGGGCCTGCTGCTCTACAACTGGCCCGCCGTCGGGCGCGAGTTCACGCCGAGCCGACTCGGTGCTGTGATATTTTGCAGAGCCTCAATATTTGAGCCCCAATAATGCCCAGCCGCGGCGCAGAAGTGCTCCTGCAGCCGAGCTGGAACCGAGCGACGAAAACGGAAAGACGGCGAGCCAGGCGGCAAGCGCGACAGAACGAGAAACGCCCCAGGAACGCCACGCCGAAAAAATCCAATAACTCCATCAGCCGCAAATCTGGAAGGCACACCAGGCAGACCCCGCGTTCCTTCCCTCGTGGGGCTCGCCTCTCGATTGCTTGATAAGGCTTTGATCAAGGCATTCTCTCCTGGCTTTCCCCTCCCTGTCTCTCCACTCCTCTGTCACTTTCCCGCTTCCCAGTGACAATGTAACAACGCGAACCCAAACAGAAACGACAAAAACATCCAAAAATGCCCCGGGAACAGAAGGAAAAGTCCGGCCGCGGCGGGGGCTTCCTGGGCTTGTTCCGCGGCAGCAGCAAAAACGACAAGAACCCCACTGCCCCAAACCCCGCCAACCCCAACCCCAACCCCAACCC
>FTEL01007870.1_pt1 | contig 10659 bp, 5 predicted proteins | sample 1658911 | NCBI WGS metagenome assembly FTEL01 (sample SAMEA3914869, study PRJEB12502) | metagenome | biome: forest; material: soil | place: USA | collected 2012-03-12 | depth 0.1 m
GGTGGGGGCCCCCCCCCCCCCCCCCCCCCCCCCCCCCCCTCCAACAGCACCAAGAGAACGGATGCCCACCTTCGAAGACAGAACATTGTGTAACGCGGGACTTGGTCCGTGGCGGAACGAGACGCCGGGCAGACACGACAGATCCGCGCTCACTCCGGCCCCGCGGATTGGGGTTGGTCGGGCCGCGCGCGATCCGAAGGGAAGCAACAGGCGGAGGTCGGAAGGGGAGGTGGGCAAGGCCTTGCAGGAGGGGCGTGGACCATGCGACCAAGGAACCGCGAGACGCAGAGTGCCAGCGAGGAGGTGAGGCGTCGTGGGCGCAATGGTTTTAGCGCTGTGGTCGCGTCACTCAGAAGATGCTGCTCAAGACGCGAGGCCAGCGGCCAGTGTACGGGAGTTGGGGGCGCGGGAGCGTTGTGCCGGAGTGCGCTAGCCGTCATGCGAGTTTTGGAGCAGCTTGATGGACTTGGTCCATTGACGCAGAGCAGCGCCACGCCAGCCGGCCTTGGTCCGTGGGAGATGCTTACCTAAGGCGCAGCTCGCGGTTGGCTTGGCTTGGCTCGATGCGGGATCGGGGATCGTGACCACCAACACGCCCGAGCAGCGGGCAAAAGATGGGCCGAACAACCGAGCGACTTTGGAGAGCGGCCCCGAACATCCACTTCTCCAAGGCGCTCTACTTTGTCGATATGGGGGGTGGAGAGAGAGAGACGTTGAGCCTTGCGTGTCTCAGATGGCCAGGCTGCATGGAGCTCTGCCCAACCCAACCACCAGCGCAGGAAGTCGAGACACACCGCCCGCCGGAGCAGCGCCATCCCAGCATCCATCCACTTGGCGCTTGAACCCCAGGGCCTCATCACATCACACATGCTCACATTTTCGGCCATCCCGGTTTTCACTCTCTTCCTGTCATCCTGCAGCGTCCAATTCCTCTGCAGCCGTACACAGCACAGCGGATCGAGCGGACGGGATACACGGATCCGTCCGGGTTGATGGGCATCTTGTAGACGTCTCGTAGATATCACGTTGACTTGGGCTCCCCGTGGTGAAAGTGCTGCGTTGCCAGCAGCCCTGCTTTTTTTTGGGCGAGCCTCACAGCCTATCGTGCGCCCCCCCATTGGGCCCCGATTGGGCCCCTGCTGGGCCTCTCCCCACGACCTGCCTGCGCTGCGACCCGCGACCACGCGCCACAGCGACGGACACGTGTAGCCGCTAAGTCGGCCGAGCACGGGCCACCCACTGCTCCCAGCCGCCCCGACCAGCCAGCTCGAACTCCTGCCATTATTTTTCTGGGGCAACACTCGCAGCCCTGCCAACATCCACGCCTGGCAACGCCTTTTCTGGCAAACATCTCTTGTTTTCTCCGCAGAACCTGCGGTCGCCTCTGCTTGCTGAACGCAGCAGTGCCGCCAACTCGTGTCTTCTGCAACCCATCTCCAGCAGGATTGCGCCGTCGGAGCATCGCCCCCGCTCGCTGCGCTCCTGTTTTTTTCGAGTGTCGTCTGCGTCTCGGCCGGTCGGTTTTGGCGCTCGCTGGGGCCTTCATTTCCCCGTCACCCGCCCGTCATCGACGTCTTGTCGACCAGCGCTGCTCGCCGCAGCCTGTGCGCGTCCTCGATCGCTTCCCCCACCTCCAATCCTCTGCTCTTTCCAGCAGCTCCTGTAGCGTTGCCGCGACCCAAGAATACTCGACCATCCCGACAAGCCACGCGCCATGTCCAACTACGGCCTGCCAGGCAGCGGGGCCCCGAGCGACGGGGACGCAAACCCAAAGTTCGAGTCTCTCCTGGCCCAGCTCCGCCTTCAATCGTCGCCTAGCCCCGGCCCCGGCGCAAGCTCTGGGCCCGAGTACGGCGGCCAGTTCGGGTACAACCACGGCAGCCAGTCCTTTTACGGCCATCACTCGAATTCCGACTCCCCCAACCTCCCCAGCCATCCCCAGCAGGCCAGCGACTCGCCGGCCTTCTTGCCCGAAGCGCCCACACCGCCCGTCGGTTTCGGCCACTCCCAGTTCCCCCCTGGGCTGATGAACCAGATGGGTGCTGCCCGCGCCGGTGGCGGAGCGGGGGGCGGGGATGATCGGACCGCCCACCTGCTGAACCTGCTCAAGTTCAGCGGCGGGCAGAGCGGCCCCGCGGCCAACACCCACCAGCCGTCAGCTCGAGAGCCGCCCATCAAGTTTGCGCCCGCCCCAATCGCGCCTCCCGTCATCCACGCCCCTGCCCCCGCCGCTGCCGATCCCACCGGCTTGCTCGCTGCTCTTATGAAGGGCAACCTGCAGCCCGAGCCGGCCAAGCCGGAGCCCAACCCGTCCGCATGGAGCCATGCCCCGCCCTCCTCAGGCACGCAGCAATACCTCCTCAACCTCCTCAACAGGCCCAAGCCCAGCCAGCACGATGCCTCCGATGCGGCAGAATCCAGCTTCCTCACCCCGCCGCCTCCCTTGGACGATCCCAAGGACACAGAGAGCTCCCACGGCGGCCGGTCTGCTGACCCCACCCTCGTGGGAACCTTGGCGTCGCGCTCCGAGTTTGACTTCGAGGCCAAGAACCTGGAATCACCGCCCCCAAAGTTCGACTCGACGCCTCATTCCCAGCACTCGCAGCAGTCCAGCTCGAGGCCCGGTGTGCATGGCTACTCGGATCACTTCGATGCCATTTCGGGCTCCTCTCCCATCCATCGGACCCCCAAGTCCTCCACCACTCCCGGGGCGTCTGGCTCGACTGTTGGCGCTGGCCATCCCGCGTCCGGCCCTATCCAGATCCTCAAGAAGCCAGACTCGGCGCAGTCCTCTCATGAACAAAAGCGCCCGCTCAGCGACCGGGGAACGATCGACAGCCCCGAGCATACCAGGCGCAAGCTCGATCACCCCGTCTCCCCGCTCTCGCAGATCCATGTTGCCAGCGCCGCCGCCAACAACGTCTTACCACTGTCAAACCCCAGCAGCGCGCCCTTGTACACCGGTGGGGCTTCTGGTGAAGGAAAGAAGGAGAGTGTGGCCACCGCTGTCAGCGTTCTCGCCGAGCAGGCCGATAGAGAGGCCACTGAGGCTCTGGCCCGAGCTGAACAAGAGCGGGCTGATGCCGCTGACCCGGCCCGGGACTTCGGCGCCGCAGAAGCTGCCGAGTTTGTCCAGCCTAGCATGGTTCCATCGCCTGCCGTCAGGAACGAGGTTGCCGGGGAGGAGGAGGAGGAGGACAAGGCCTTCTTGGAGTCCTCGCTCCCCCGAGACCCCGGCCAGGAGCCCAGAGACGACAGCGGAGACGATGCGGCGCAGGCGAGCCAGGCACTTGTGGCCGACAGTTGGGAGAGCGCCGAGGCCGAAGAGATTGTGGTCATCGAGGAGACAACCGCGCCCGTCAAGGTGTACAACTTCCCCATGAAGCCCTGGATCACGATCAGCCTGCAGGAGACCGATGACGCTCGGCCCGTGTTCCGCGAGGAGACGATTCTCGATGTCGCCCGCCTCAAGAAGGAGTTCGACCAGATCGACCGCAATCTCGTGTCCGCCTCCGAGAGCTACATGGCTTACGGCATGTCCAAGGCCGGCGGTCTGCGCGTGATCCGGCAGGAGGATGGCAAGGACGCCAAGCTCTTTACCGACACCAAGGACCGCATCTTCAACGTCGCAATTTCGACCTCCCCGGCTCACCAACCCCCCAAGGAAGCCGTCATCGGCACTGGAGTCAGCGGAACGGTGTACTGGGTGCAGCTCAAGAACGGCGACCGCGACCACGTGGAGGATGCGCACCCCGAGCAGTACGGCTTTGCCCTTCCCCCGATTTCCACTCAGGAGGGCGGCGATGCTCCCGGCGGTGTTCTGAAGACGCGTGCCCGCCCCTCCTCCATGCATCCGGATTTCTTCGCCGTCGGTAGGGGCAAGTCGATCAACATCATCTGGCCAGCCTTCATCTTGGAGAACAACCTGTTCGGGAATGGTCTCGACCGCGTTGTCGATACCGAGAAGCTCCTGAAGCAGTGCTCGCTAAAGATCAACACGGGCAAGGCGGGCAAGGATTTCACCTTTAGCCAAGACGACACGCTCGTTGTCTCGCTGGACAAGTCCGGGCGCGTCAAGTTCTGGGACGTCCGCGACCTGGTTGCTCACCGGGATGGTTCGGACCCCTTGAATCCCATGCCGGCACGAACCTCGCTGGAAATCAAGGAGCCCCTTCTGACCTTGACCACCACGCCCGAGGGCGAGAAGGCGTGGCCCACGTCGGTGATGCTGCTGGATAAGGTCCGACCATACCAGAAACGTGCCGCCTTGCGGTACATGGTTGTGGGCATGAAGCAAAACCACACTCTCCAGCTCTGGGACTTGGCGCTTGGCAAGCCGGTACAGGAGTTCAACTTCCCTCACAACAAGGAGTCGGACGCCGTGTGCAGCGTCATGTACCATGCGCCGTCCAGCATGATCATCGTCGGGCATCCCACTCGCAACTCAGTCTACTTCCTCCACCTTTCGGCGCCCAAATATACCCTCAAGAACCTGTCGCAGGTCGAATACATCCAGCGGCTCGTCGCCCAAGACTCGTCCATCCCGCAGCCCGAGTCCACTGCCGTCATTAGTGGTGTCCGGGAGTACTCGTTCGCCAACAAGGGCGTGCTCCGAAGCCTCGGCATACTCGAGAACCCTTCGCCCTCTGCCGATGGCGACGAACCGACACTTTTCGAGCTGTACGCTATGCACTCCAAGGGTGTTACCTGCCTGTTCATCAAGCAGGCCGAGCTCGGCTGGACCAAGGACAATAAAGTCATCGCGCCCGCTGATGCCGTTGAGACCGGTCTTGCTAAAATCTCGAAGCTGGTCGCCCCCCCCGCCCAGCCCACTGAGACACAGCACCCTGTCGTTCCCAGCGATGCCGCTGCCGCCCCGCAGATCCGGATTGCCACCCGCAACGCTAAGGACGCCGTACCGAAGGTCCCTTCGCCCCAGGTTGTGGAGAAGAAGGGTTCCGAGCCCGTCATGACCCCGCCCAAGTTTGAGCGCAAGGACGAGGTCGAAACGCCCGTTCCCGTACCCGAGAAGAACGAGAAGAAGGGCCGGAAAAAGAAGGCCGCCGCAGCAGCGGCAGCAGCCGCCGCCGCCGCCGCAGCTGCCACGGGCTCGACTGATCACCCGATCTCGAACGGCATCGGAGAGGCTGCGCGTGCAACTTCCCAGACCAAGCTCAACAAACCTGCCCGTAACGCCGAGACTACGGGAGCTACAACCGACCTCCAATTTGCCGCAAGCACGGTTTCCCAGGAACAGCTCGACGCGGTGGTCGCCAAGATGGAATCGCGCATTGTTTCCAACATCGCTGGCCGTTTCGACACGGTATTCAACGAGGTTCTAAAGCAGATGCAGACTTTCCAGGACAGCCGCGACTCGGCCTTTGCCAGCAACCAATCGACGTTGCTGCATATGGTGGCCGATGTGCTCAACGACAATACCGAGACAGTGCTGAAGAATCTTATCATTGCCCAGATCAACGACAATGTCATCCCTTCGGTTCGCGGTGCTGTGGACAAGTCGGTCTCCGAACAGCTGAGCGCCAAGTCGAGCGCTCAGGCGAACGCGCTGCAGAAGGAAATCCAGAGGCTCCTTCCCGGCGTGGTCAACCAGGCAATGCAGAAGCCCGATGTCACTCGGCCGATTTCTGACAAGGTCTCCCACAGCGTCAATTCTCAGATCGAGACCCAGATTGTCAAGTCCCTGACTGCCATCGCCCCTATCATCGCCAAGACCACGGCTCAAAGCGTTCACCAGCGCATTGTCGACGACGTAAACGGACGCATCAGCGAGGCCTTCGACCGGCTCGAGGCGCGCCGCCGGGACGAAGATGCCAAGCTCGACCGGCTCATCGCCCAGACCGAAGACCTTTCCAACGCCATCTCTTCCCTCGCCGCGTCCCAGACCCAGATCCACCAAGAGTTGACTGCTCTCAAGCAACAGACGCTCGACCAGCCTCGTGAGAGGGCCTCGGTGCCTGAGGACCATGCGCGCGCCCATGCCCACTCGCACAGTGGTGCACTGCCCGGCGCCAGCTCTCGGGAGTTGGTGAATTACCCCATTCAGCACCACCAACACCAACACCAATCCCCGACCACGCATTCACACGCCGCGCAGGTCCCTTACCCGAGCCACCAGCAACAGCAACACCATCAGTCGCAGCCGCCGCAGCAGCCGCAACAGCACCAGTTTGGCAACCAGGAAGGCCAGGTGGTTTTTGCACCCCTCAGCCGCGAGGAACGGCAGAAGATGGAGCTTGACAGCCTGGTCGAAGCCATCGACGGGTTGATGCGCTCGGGCAACTATGACGAGGCCATGCTTCGCTGGCTGCAGTCCGGCGACAAGGCCGAGGAGGTGTTCCAGCAGGTGCTTTCCAACTACAACCCGATCTTCGTGCAGGAGCTGCAGCCCCTACTTCTGCTCTCCGTCGGCGCCACAGTCTCGGTCGACCTGAGCCGCACCTCGCAGAAGCTGATGAAGAAGGTGAACCTCCTCGAGGTTGTCATCTATGCGTTTAATCAGAACCTTGCAACTTTGGTACGTAGCCTGCCCATCTGCCTTGAGATCCGCGCTAACCAAGCCACGCGCGATACAGGATGACCAAGTCCGCGAGGTAACGCCTAAGATCATGACTCTGTTGAAGACGCGGGTTGAGCAGCTCTTCCTGGAGATCAGCCGCATTTCGCCGCATGACGTTGCGTTGAAGACCCTCTCGAACATGAGCCAGGTTGCAGGCCGCGTTGCAGAGAGCGTCCAGATGCGTCACGGCTCTCTGCATGCCCCGGGCCTGATGGGTAATCCTTACTAATTTGGTGGTCAAGGTTGGGGTGGTTGCACGACGACAGCCCAGCTGCCCGTGAAGACAACACCTCTGGATTGGTTGTGGTGGCTGTTGGCTGAGATAGGCACCCAAGGTACTCGTGATGGAGAGCATGGGAGCCTGAGACGTGAGGTACGGTTATGGAAATGAAATAATGGGGCTGGGAGTGTGTTGGGGATTTTAGTGTACAACATGTCAAGCTTTGAGTTCAGGGTGCCAGGCAGAATTGAGTTTCGGGTTCACCGTGTGAGCAGCAGAGGCAGCGGCAATCCTCGAGGTCCCTGACAGTGTCGCAAGCAGTGGCTGGTTGTTGGCTCAAGGAGGCCGATGCGCCTGTGCTCAACCCAGCGCGCGGGGCCGGAGAGGGGCCAACCAGGGGGCTGGAGAACTCCGGCATCTACAACCCGACAAACCGCCGTCTTCGCCGGTGGAGTCATCCTCGGGAGCAGCCCGTCAGTCAGCCTTGTTGGGGACGGACCGCGAGCTTGGCGGGAGTCGCTGGTTTGCCACTCGTTCAGCTTGCAAGGGTCAATGGTGCGCAGTGCCCAGATATCGGGCCAGGCAGCCAGAAAATGGCTGTCAACAGACACACACCCTGGCTGTTTGGTGCGAGGCCTGCTGCAAGCCCATCCCAAGAGCAGGACACCCGCCTTGATGCGGGCATTGCATGAAGACTCGTATGGAGTATTTTGAGGGAACGATGACCCCGGTCAACGCGCAGCCATGCGTCCCCTTGCCAGCGCCGCTCCAATGCCCGGTCGTCTGAAGGCGCAAAGGGCATCCCCTTACTGGATGCTCACTGGCTGGTGGCGGACCAGGGGCAGGCAGGCATCGCCAGCACGCTGGCGGTCCTGGCTCGGTCCCATGCCGAGTCCTAGATTCCAGGAGGGGAGCAGGCGGCTGGAAAACAGGAAGCCTGTAGATGTGCCATCAGGGGGCTGAACAAGTATTGCCAGCTATTTATCGACTTGGCCAACCCGTCTCTGTTTGCCCCTTCACCCTTCTGGTTTTTCTTTCCATCTCGCCCTCTACTTCCCAGGCGCATCGCCGCGTGATATCCTTGCTGCGTCTTCTCGTCCCCCCGCAGCCACAGCACACCCACCCAACGAGCACCTCCACCACCAGAGTCGACCAGGCTTTCCGGTTCACGATGCCGCTGATCCACTTGAGCCGCCGGGAAATTTCCGAGAAGGCGTGGAAGTGGCGGTACAAGCTGCAGCACTTCGCCGACAGCGGCGAGAAGACTCTGTCTGACTTCTCGTCCGAGTCGGGCGAGGACAGTTTCAAAAAGCACGATCCCTCCAAGAAAACGCCCACCTCGGGCAGCACGGTTGTCACCAGCGGCAGGAATGGCGAGCTCGGGGCCAGCGCGTCGGTGAAGACTCTCTACGAGGGGCCCGGCAGCCACGATGACAAGTACGACTGGGTCGACTACCCGCCCCGGCAGCTGAGCAAGAGCGCAGCCAAGGCCCAGGACCGCGTCGCCATCAAGGTCTACAAGATCAAGGACCTGGAAAAGCCCGTCATCTCGGGCCGCTTCAGCCTCCGCTACCACAAGATTGAGGTCCAAAACCCGCTGCTCGTGGCCGCCCTGGCGGAAATCCTCAAGAAGCAAGACATCCACCTCGACCCCAGCGAGAACGCGGCCTTCACGCACCCTTTCCCGCAGCTGTACTTTGGCTACGACGACATTGTGGCCAGGCACCGCGCCCTGGAGGAGGCGGAACCCGCACAGCCGCTCAAACCCTTCCTGCTCCTCCTGATTCGGCTGCTGGACGAAATCTTTGCCGACACTCGCGCCAAGCTCAGGGGGCTCCGCGCCGGCGGCCTCATGTCGTTCAAGCTCGCCTGGACCTTGTTCCCGAGGAACACGCCCATCATTTCGTTTGGAAACAATTGTGAGCTCCTTTCCAAGGTGACCGAGGCATCGACCGTCAACATCAACGGAAAAGTCATACTCGTCATTCACGGTAACGTGCTCCGGTTCGACGGTCGCGGTTTTTCGTGGGAGGACTACTCGGTCACCATCAAGGCCTTCTCCGGCCACCGACCCGTCACTGAGCTGCCGGCATACCCTCTGGAGTTCCACGAAGAGGCAGCTGCCGTCAAGGCGAGGTTGACGGCCCGTGGGAACAAGATGCTCGATTTCCAGGCCTTGACTTACGTCAACTACAGCGGCATCGGCATCCATGTGGAGGGCAAGAACACGTCCAAGCACAACGTCGATGGCCGCATCATTTTGGACGTGGTTGGGTACAACAGACACCACCTGGCCCAGGGTGCTCGGGAGGGCAGCGACCCGCAGTCAAAGAAGAGACAGCTAGTGGTTGGTGACAGCGACGATGGGGGGACAAAAAAGCGGCTCAGTCTGGCGGCTCAGGAACGCAACAAGCGCTCCATGCTCGCCCTCGAGGCCGAAGAGCCGCTCTTGATGTACATGATGCCCCTTGTTGAGGGCTATGCGTTGAAGAACAAGCTGTGGGTGTCGTTCTTTGTCGAGGACGTCGCACCAATGGTGTACAACGACGCCGCCTTTGACCACCTCGTCTACGATGAACAACAAAAGGACTTGGTCATGTCGTTTGTCGAAAGCCACAGCGGCAGCGGCGCCGTCAGCAAGAAGCATCCCAAGGCCATGCAAGATGTGATTGCTGGGAAGGGTGAGTTTGGTTTTCTCCTTTCCTCCTCGGATGCCCGTCCCTTATTCTCCTTCTCTCGTTCTGTATTTTCTTACACCCGTCATTTAATTGCCTCCTGTCGTCTTTTATGAGCCACAACGGTGCATGGCTAACACGCGACCCCCAACACTAGGACAAGGTCTGGTCATACTCCTCAGCGGTCCGCCAGGGACAGGCAAGACGTTGATGGCCGAGGCCGTGGCGGATCGCACCCGCCGTCCGCTCTTCTATCTCCAGGCCGAGGATTTGGGCATCAACGCGGCCACGCTTGGCGCCAACATCAAGAAGGTGTTCGAGATGGCAACGGAGTGGGATGCCGTTATTCTCCTGGACGAGGCCGACGTGTTCATGGCGGAGCGACACCCGCAAGATATTGCGCGCAACGAGCTGGTCTCCATCTTCTTGCGCGAGCTCGAGTACTACCGCGGCATCATCTTTCTCACGACCAACCTGTACAGCACCATTGACTCTGCGTTCCGCAGCCGCGTCAGCCTGCACCTCCTCTTCAACGCTCTGACTCCCGATGCTCGCATGCTCATCTGGCGCAAGTTCTTGGACAGGCTGCCACCTGCTCCAAAGCCCAGCACGAAGCCTCTTCTGCTGGAGGAGGGGGGAAAGCAGGCGCCAATGGCAGGGGAGAAACCTGACGAGGCTGCGCCCGCCGCTGACGCGGCAGAGGCGGATGAGACGGCCCCGCAAATCACCGACGAGGACATCCAGGAGCTGGCGTCGTGGAACCTCAATGGCCGGGAGATCAAGACCGCCGTCAAACTGACCAGAACATGGTGCGACTTCAAGGGCTATGAGCTTTCGCTGTCAAGACTGGTCAACGGCATTAAGGTAACGAGCCCACATGCAAGCAGAACAGATCATGGGCAGGATACCTCGCTCTATGATGAGTAGGCGATGAAGGCACTTGGAGATTTTTATGTTGGTCTAATCTTGGTCGCTTTCCTCCGTTAGCATCTCTTAAATTCAGTGTTCTTCTTTGCCCCCTTTTAGCCTCCTGGTCGGGCTCAGCGTGCAAGTCAATATTTTCTCGCCAACCTGTCGTCTGGTTGCTTCACATTTGTTTCCTGGACTAGACTGATCTCGAGCGGGTTTCGTTGTTGCACGCCTTAGAGTCCCGTTCCATGCCGCATGCAACCCGTCCTGTTGCAAAC
>FTEL01008034.1_pt1 | contig 10656 bp, 13 predicted proteins | sample 1658911 | NCBI WGS metagenome assembly FTEL01 (sample SAMEA3914869, study PRJEB12502) | metagenome | biome: forest; material: soil | place: USA | collected 2012-03-12 | depth 0.1 m
GTCGTCGGGCACGTTGCCTGCGCGCTTCTCGTCCGGATCCAGGTGCTGGTCGTGCTTCTCCATCCAGTGGTAGTCCCAGTGGTCAAGCGGGTCGACGCAGAGCCGGAGCGACGACACCTTAGGCTCGGTCAGCGGCAGCTGCGAGAAGGCGTGCCACTTCGACTCCTTCCCGTCCTCCTTCTCCTTATCATTATCGTTGCTTAGATAGTAGGGTTCGGGGACCTCGTCGGGATCGAAATATACGTCGCGCGAGACTGTGATGGCCGTCTCGAGCGGGCCGTTCAGTGTCCAGCGGAAACGGCGGGTTTCGGGGATGAGGTTGACCGGGTCCGAGGGGCTGTCTCGCTGTTCGAGCGAGGGCAGCGGTGCCGAGCTATCCGCTGTTACGCCTTGCTCGGCGTCTAGGTTATTGGTGGCCATAGCTCGGTTTGAAAATGGGGTGTTTGCTGCGTGTAAAGCAAGAAATCTGAGAGGGTGCAAGTTGGTGGACGCTTGTCGAAGGTTGAGACAGTTGAGGTGCGCGAGACAAAACAGAAGGAACGTTCTCTGGCAGGCAGACAGATTCCTGACAGATCCACTTCTTCCATGTTTTTACATGATGGGAATCACATCTGCCCCACTCGACGCCTCGTTTTCACACCCGGTCAACTCCAAAGGACTGTATTGTGTAAACCTTATGCGTAAACAGTAAATCGCGGACGGGCTGGAAGAAAATGATGGCCAGCGTTCGAGGCGGACCTGAGCGAGTCCGCCAACTTTCCCACGTGCTTCTTGACGGTGCAGTCAACTTCCTGTTGACCTGCCCGCTCTCTCCAGGCCCCGAATTTCGACGCCAAAGTCGCTACTATCACCGCTTCGCATTTTTCTCACGTCCACGCCCATTATACCGCCTTGGCCATTTACGTACGCGCGCCGCCTTCGTGACGTAAGACCTCGTTGATTTGGACATCTGCGCCGGCCAGCCACAGCACCAACGCAGGAACAAGGCCGACGCCACGACACTTGTCTCTCACGGATATTCAGGGGCTCGCTTCCAAAGCTATAATCCGCTTTTCTTGATGCCTTATGAATTGCTTGGCCTGGGGCCTACAAGCTACGTGACGACAACCGATAACAAGACTGTCTTGAAGGGCCGCCAGGTCTGGAGAGATGGGAAATACTACATCGGCCGAGATGACCGCGAAGACGATCTGGCTAGGGAAGCCGCCATCTATGCCTATTTCGGTTAATACCCGTAGATCCTCGAGTGCTTCGGCCTCGAAGAACACTGCGCCGGTGTCCACTCGCTCCGCTGGGGCTGCGTCCGGCAGTTCATTGCCGAGCATCCTCTTCAGCCGCCGCCACCGCGGACCGGTTGCGGATGGTCCTCGACGTCGCGATGGGTGTCGCTTACTTCTATTTCAGGGGCGTGTAGTATTGTGACGTGAGCTGTCGAAATCTGTTTCTCTTTGAACGGATTGCGTGTTAAGCTGGGCGACTTTGGTGCGTCGCTTCTCGAAGGCTACACTTTAAGCCGACATTTTGCGAAGAGAGTTAATATAAGCTACCTTTGCGCGGAAGTCAATTCACGGATAGGCCGCTAGTTAAACGAGAGCTTTTCGCGTTAGGATCGGAGATCTACGAAATCACAGCGTAGGAGCGGCCTTTCTAGGCACTCTAGGATAACGAAGTGGAGGCGAGGTATGCGCGGGAGGAGTTCCTTTCTCTTATAGACAATATAGCTAGTCTAGTGATACGGAAGTGCTAGAATGAAGAATTCGAGAGTGCTAAAGAGGTCTTGGAAGCATTGATACAATATACAAAGGCTGTAACTTTCTTGGAGCTTGACTAATGCCATAGGCGTTGCCTGTGACATAGTTGTTACGTATCTAGCTATGGTTATAGTTGTTAAGGTTACAGACAAGGCTGAATATAGCCTGCCTCACCACTATTGCGCTCTTTGTGCAACTACAACAAAAACGAAAGTGTACTTTAGAATTGTGTCCTATTACAAATAGCTATAAGCGGAGCATTTGAAGGAAATAGAGAAACAGGACTTGTAACCTTTATGTAAAAGAATTGACCTAACTAATCTCGCTCGCCTCGTTCCAGTGGTTTCATGAAATACCATTCTTATAAATACTATACCGTTAGCGATGGATATATTGACATGAGCATAATGGAGGAGCTAGACTACCTCCTCTTCAGTTCCGAGGGCACAGTGGACAAGCGCCTGTTACGGAAACCGAGCTAAATACGGTTTTGGTGTCTAACTCTAGGTTGTCGCATTGCAGTCCTTTATCGGTCTCGCATAGTTGGGTAACGACCTGTGTAGTCAGAATATGAGGTGTAGGGTTCGTGCACTCTTTGGAATTGTGTATCTGCTTAGCGTGCTTGCATATGGTGGCTTGAGATATGGTATTCTGTGTACGGAAAACGAGGAACGTCACGTCGCCTAAATTAGGCCTGGATAGCCCTCCCCTTTCCTAGTCAGCACCCTACTCCCGCGAACCCCACCCCTCCCTCCAAATCCCCCCCTGTTTCATCACGTCCCTTTCCCTTTCCCTTTTCCTCTGACACCCTTCCCGTTACTCCCCGTTGCTCCCCTTTGCTCCTCCACCTTTCCCGAACACGCTATAGCCACATCATTCCTATTCCAACGGACATCCTTCACTGCTCATCAACATCATGCGCCTCTTCTCCTTCGTGGCCTCGCTGGCCTGCTTTAGGAGCATCGCCGGCGCTGCCGGCAAGGTGGAATTTGACCTGGTCTACCCCCGCGACAACTGGTCGTATGCGCTCACGCCACACATGCCCGTCATCTTCGCCGTGAAGAACCCCAGGCTTGCGCAGCACATCTACCCTTGCATCGCGTTTCGGATCCAAACCTTGGTTAACCCAAGCGACGGCCCTGGTACGACCTATAACCTCGCCGGGCAACTAAACTAGGCGAACGCGAACCTTACTAGCAACGAGCCTTACTTCGTCCACACCTTCGTCAGCGACTTTTCTAAAGAAAGCAAGTGGGCCATCTGGTGGAGCATGGACTAGACAAGCTGTGAGCAGGGTCATGACGGGGCGTTTCACGGCGAGATCACCACCAACCGGTCGTCAACCATTTTCACCTCTGTCACCACCAAGAACGACGGGCAGCCGGTCAATCTCCTCGCAGCCAACGACCAGCCTTGCCACAAGTTACCCGTATATGCGATCGACAATATCGGCGACGAAATCTTGCAGGTCGCCGATCCGTCAAAGCACGGGATGAAGACGTGCGTGCTGGTGCCGGCCGAGGCTGCCCGGTTGCCGATCCAGGATTTTTGCAGCGTCAAGTTCGACGCTGCCATTGCTGCGAACGTCTCTGCCGATATGAAGCTTTGCGGGGGCTCAGCCGACTGCCCGTCAGAGCCATCAACATCCAACACAGCCCAGCAGCTGGCGGGCGCGGGCGCGGTGTGCTTGGCTGTTGCTTTCGGGGCGTTTGGGACTGTTCTGGCGTGAACATTTTATGAGTATGAGGGATGGCGTTGGCTACGGTTGCCTTGATAATTTGTACCTCTTGACCAAGACGGTCACGGAATTCTAATTCCCTCCTTTAGCCACAGCTCCTGCGAGATCGATGTCTTTGCCCGACAACCGATGACCGTAGTGCATTCGCCGCTTTTTCGCCATATTGCAGGTTGCCCGAGAAAAGTAAAAAGAGGGGTTAGGGGTTCTTCAGCCGGACAAAGAATTTTAACGAGGTACCGACTGGACGTTATGTCCATATGAACTCCCCTGATTACGTTTGCCCATGGTATCAAGACTGCTGCTGCTCGAGTAGAAGAGGTGTTGAGCCTCAGACCTGGTTGGCGGCACCGGCACCGGCACCAGCAACCACGGGCTGATGATCATCATGCTGGGCTGCCTAGGCGTGACCGTCGACGAGAATATCAATACGTACTCACACCAAGGTGCTTAAGAATGGGTACGGAGCTATACAGGGTACCTAATATCTACTAGTTATCCCGTGCCCGAATCCTCAAGCAGTAGGTCGGCTGCCGGTATCGACGGAAGTGCTGCTCAGTGTAGAAAGCTCAAGGTCGGGCTCCGAGATATTCTCCGTTCGAGCCCTCCACGCCGAGATTCCCAAATGTGATGTTGAAGATCCCCGCGACGAATCGCTATCCAGCCGTTGCGAGGATATGATATACGTGGCTCGGAGTGCCATACCACCCGTCACCAGAGATAGACCAAACACCAGCCACACAATTGCGGTGGCGACAGGTCCAATACCTGTGTTGACCATTCCCGCCGACATGTAGTTGACTAACGATGTAGTTGTTGCTGCGGCGGTGTGTTGCCATAAGGCCGCTATCAATGTTGTGAGAACGCTATAGATGGTTATCACCACCAGCGCTGCCACGCGTTTCCGAACATGAGGGTGGATTTCTACCCCAGGTTTCCTTGGAATTGGGAATGACGAAACAAGTAAAATCGACACCAGGTTCCAGACGACGGAGAGAATGCTACGACGGTAAGGCGGCTGGTAGTGAACGGGGCAAGCCAGATGGACCGGAAACTTACTTGAGTGCAGGTGAGACGACGTTGGACCGATAGTCACTAGCTATCTTGTGGATATTCGAGGGGTCCGAACCCCTGAGGAAGGAGATGTCCAAGCGGTCACCACAGAACCAGCTATCACCGTCGTTCACCCTGCCACACAGAGAGAAATAGCCCACGCGCATCTCGGACAAAGAAGGTGACGTGGCACGTTCGGGACCTAGCAGCGTCGAGACCGAGGTAGCCGGGCTTTCTCTTAGGGCAAATGACACGAGGTATATGTTGGCCAAATAGCCGGCAGAAGTGCAGCCAGCCAAGATTAGAGACGATAGCACGATTGCTGTGCAGCTCACCAGCTGCGTTGGTCGACGCAGTGAGGCTAGTTCAGGTTTCATCTCCCTATCAGCCAGAGAACTTCAAGAAGTTATGGAAAGGGGCAGTTAGACAAGGTACGAAACGAACCCACGTACCGAATCGCGAGGGCAACTCCTGACCAAACGAGTTGGTCGCATTCCAGACCACCCGGAGCGTTGACAACGCGTGATCGGTCAAGACGAGGACGCCCCTGCTAGCCATTTCACCCTAGGCAGGATCCTCGATGCTGAAAAAATCGGACAGGTATTTGAAGTAGGGCGTGGCTTGTTGGAGGACTAAGATCCATTAATGCCAGTTATCAAAGTTCTGCAGAATGCGGTTGCTGACGTGCGCCTTGGTCGGGAAGATACATGAAATTTACCTGGGTAGTGGGTCGCGGAAGGTGCCTGGGTGGGGGCGGGGAGGAGGATGGTCCCAGCCACCCCTCGTGTGAGGTACCCCTGCTTGGCGGGTGGTTGGGGCTCCCGCCAACTAAGCATGGGGTTGCGGCAAATGCAAAAGAAAGTCCCCGCCGAATTCTTTTCCCAGTGTCGATAAAACACCCAAAGAACGTCTTACGGTCAGCCCTGGACAATATGGAGAACCCACAAGTGTCTAGTGCGGAAGGAAGCCCTCAAGACCCCGAGGGTGACATATCCAGCTCGAACACTGCTGGCGTGATTCTTGGACGTGAACAGGCGTCTACTTGCGGTGTCGAGAGTAGAGAAGTCGACGAACATGAGGCGCACGCAGGCGAATCCAACCAGACGCGCGAAGGCGGCAGCGACGAGACGAGCGAGCACGTCAACGACGAGACGAACCAAGTCGCCGCCGGGGTGGGAGATCTGGATTACATACGAGCATTCCAGCGCAGCCCACATTCGTTGCCTCACTGGCGGAACGTCCTGTCTCGCTCGCGTGTAGAGTCGAGCGGATCGATTTTGCTGCTCTCGTTTCGGCAGGGAGAGGGAGTGGTATCCCGTCAAAAATTGAGTCACGGTTTTGAGCGCCTTCAAGCGACGTTGACAGACGGCGTTGCGCCGTCCGCTACGCCGCAGGCCGTGTTCGTCCGGGATATCTCGACCAGGATGATGAACAGCCTTGGCCCGGCCTTCAATCTCAGCCCCGAGATCTTCGAAGCACAGCTGGTGCAATCGGGATTCGCGCCAGCTTCGTACGAGGACCCTGATTCCAGCACTTGGGTGACTCGTTTTCTCCCAAAGCGGCACATCTCGCTGCGCTGGTTCAGCCCAGTCCTGCGGAAGGATATGGAACCTCGCGGCATGGTGTCCCGCCGCCTGCTCATTTCTGAAGGGTTGAAATGGAATCGTTATGTCAAGCGCCGACGTGGAATTATCAGGCTGCCTGAGCCATCTCGGCAGCTCCATCCAGCGGTCAACATTTTCCGCCAGGAGTGGTGGTTGTCAGCCAGAACCCGTCAAAAACTAGTCCCGGATGAGAATCCTAGGTACCTTGATTCTACCGCTTTGGCCGAGATTCTTGACGCCAGTGAAGCTGCCAATTCAGACAGCCGCTTCCTTACTCAGAGCAGCCCGTCCAAGGAACCGGACATCGTTGCATGGGAGGAGCGCGTCACCTTCTGTTGGGGCCACCGTGGCCAAGAACGACGCCGTATGTTCCCTAGTCATATCCATGGTCTCCTAAATGCTAACTTGTGAACCAAACTCAGCCATTTTGCTTTTTGATCCTCTCCCTTTGATGTGCAGTCACAAACCAACAGGAGCTGCAGACGAAAAGCACCTACTTCCGTTCTCGAGACGACTTGCGCCTCGACGGCCACCGCCGCCGCCGCTCGACGGCACTACTGCTAGCCTGAACGAGTTCATTTCCTACACAGACTCCGTCAAGGATGCATGCTCTGATGCTGCGACATGGCTTGATTGCCTGTCTCGAGATTCGGCCCTCCAAGCCTGCACTCCACTCGTTTTGCAGCTTCTTGCTGCCTTCCACATGGTTCGGCAGGACACGATCGCGTTCTTGGAGCATACCGACCGCCTTCTCGACGAGATCAGCACTAGCTCCATGAATGAGAGGACAGTGCAAGACCAATTGAGTCACTGGCGGTCGCTTTTGGGCCGTTTCCAGCGCGAGTTACCCGCGCTCGACAAGTCCATCCACGAGTTTTTTACCTTCCCATTTGAGGCCGAGAACGGGGAGCCTCCGCGAGAGCTTGCAGTCCCGTTGGCCAAGTTGAGAGCCAAAATAAACGGCACGGCCGACACATGCAACACGCTACAACACTTGCTGAGGGCGGAAATATCACTCCTCGAAAGCAAACGCGGCATCGAAGAGGCAGAAAGCGTGTCTCGCCTCACCGAGCTAGCTTTTGTTTTCATCCCCATCACTTTCGCTGCCAGCCTATTCAGCATGCAGGTCCAAGAGTTTGCGGAGAGCCCTCCTCCCGTATACGCCTTTATCATTACGGCCGTCGTGACTGTGACTGTCTCGTATGGGCTCCGCCTCGTCCAGCGCAGCACTCTGGTGACCGACTTGATACGCACCACAGCAAACCAGATCCGTACCGACAAGGGAATTACAACCAAGGACATCCCAATCCGGAAGATCATCAGTTGGGGAGCGGGGAAGTCATTCGGCAGGCCCGGTATCGTCGCCGCCAGCTGCGGGAGCCTCGCCCTCATCCTCGCCCCGCTGTGGACGAGAGCAGCAATGGACATGAGTTTCAAAGCCGCGATAACAGGGGTCACAGTGTTGCTCATCTTGCTAACTTTGCTGGCGCTTCACTGGGCGAACTCATCGCGCATGCCGGGCACTACCATAGGGGCAAACAACACGCTTGGGTTTGGTCGCGTGTGGCAGCCGCCAGCCCGCAGGCCTAGACTCTCTCGCGTTGCCTCTGTCGAGTCTCAAGTTGTCTAGATAGGGAGATATTATGCCCTGGTTTTGGGCCGATGCCTAGACTGTTACGGGCAACTGTGTCTGGGAGAGAAAGAATGAAAAACATGTAGGGGAAAAACGTTGTCGTCACACTAGTGGATGTATTTGGAGTCGTAATTAGCGTAGGGGTGCTAGTCCCAGTGTTGATTCTTTGAGACGCTTGTCACTGTGCAGTCACGTTGTGGGTTTGCATTTGTCCCTATGGCCGTTTGTATGGCCAACCCGTTTATCTTCCTTGCAGTCAGCCCCACAATCTTTTCCTCCTTTCCACACGTAGCAACACCATCACCTCGTTGCTGTGCCTGCTCCCCCAATGCCACACGACGGGCAACTTACCATTGGGCACCGATCCCGCGCCACCATCCTTTGCCGACCCTGCTTGTCTTCAACTTTATCTTCTCTTCCAATTTTGACATCTTTTTCAACCTCCATATCTTGTCCAACCTCGAACATCCTCCCAGTTTTGTCAAATCACGAAAATGGACCCCGAACCGGAGCCTCCTTCGACTCGTGACGAATTTGAAGTTGCTATTGTGTACGCGCTGTACTTCGAACTTGACGTGATCGTGCCGCTGCTGGACCAAGTCTGGGACCAAACCAAGCACCCGTCATTGAGCAAAGTTCCCGGAGACTTTGATACCTACAGTGAGCACGGTCGGATCGGACAGCACAATGTTGTACTCGTCCTCCTGCCGCAGAGGATGGGCAAGGCCAGCGCCGCGCACGTGAGCAGCGACCTCCAACACAGCTACCGCAACCTTCGCCTCGTTCTGCTCGTCGGTATCTGCGGCGGTGTTCCCTTTGCCGGAGACACGGAGATCATGTTGGGGGATGTTGTTATCAGCAGCTCGTTAGTCCAATATGACTTGGGCGACAGTATTCGGATGGTTTTCGTCACAAACAAGGCCGCGAGGACAGCTTGGCCCTGCCCAACAAAGAACTCCAAGACCTGCTCGCAATTTTGGGGACCAACCATGCACAGGAAATTTTGCACGAGGCTACTGCGTTGTTCCTAAAAGACGTGCAGCAACAAATTCCGGAGTGCATGTTTCCAGGGACAGCAAACGACCGGCTTTTCCACCCTGACTAACCCCACAAGCACCACATCTCGGCGGTGTGCAAGTGCCGGCACCACAAAGAACAGTCTGACCCAGTTTGCGATACCGCCAGAGAAGCATTTTGCCAAATCTTGGGATGCGACAATAGGTTTCTGGTCCAACGGGAGCGCCTGAAAGGAAGGCAGTATGCCACCAACGCTAGCTCGGTGCCCCTCATCCATATCGGGCGCGTGGCTTCTGGAGACATGGTGATGAGGTCAGGCGTTGTCCGCGACAGAGTTGCCGCCATGGAAGGCGTCATTGTCTTTGAGATGGAAGCTGCTGTCATGTGGGACGCCGTGCCGTTCCTTGTTGTTAAGGGGGTTTATGACTATGCCGACGGTCATAAGAATAAGAGATGGCAAGCTTATGCGTCAGCAACCGCAGCATCGGTTGCCAAGGCGATCCTCATCCTGCACACTCCGACAGAGAAGCCAGTGGCTGCCGATATTGGATTTCGCAACCTCGACCGGCTTGACATCCTGGACTGGCGTGATCGTGAGGGGTTTCTCTAGCGTCGATATCTTCGAGATATCCGGAAGGACTTGTACACAACGGCTTTCGAACAATGCCGATTTTCTCGCTGAATTACGTGACTGAACTAGGTGTCGGCTGAACAGGGAATATGGATAAAATATTGATCTTATGCCGCCTGGGTGATGATGGTGATGAAAGGATGGGGGGGGGAAGGGGGGGGGAGTATACGAGATGTCGGGACAACTCGCAACTATTCTTGGTAAATGCGACAAGAGCACAGAGTCAGCGGCCACGTCATCTTTGATCTTTCGGCCCTGTTTTACAAATGTCCTGCATGCCAATAGACGGGATCAGGTCGGTACGGTAACCACCTAAGGTATGAGGCCACCACTCTATCTTTCTTACAGCCATCCTGCTACAACGCTTTCCTTTTTTTTCCCCATCACCCATCGCCATCTACCAGGCAGAATACATCACCAGTTTTGCCCACATTTTCTGCATCCCACCAAACAGTACGACACGATCCCCTATCACAACACCCCCCCTCTTCCGAGCTATCCATGAGTACCGACGACTACCAACCCGAATTCCATGCATCACAAACCCCACCTCCGGCCGCCGCCCCTTCTCCTCAGGCACCGTCATCGGCGCGGCGAACGGCACCGTCCTCACCACAGGCTCGGCACACAGCGGAAAGATAAAGATGGCACCCCCCAACACCTCGGCCGACAACCCCGGGTCCGTCGTCTCGACAACCAGCTCGTCGCGGCAGTCGGCGCACACGGCGTGCCCGCACGGCCGCAGGATCTGGTCGCACAACCCCCGGCCGCGGACCGGCACGCGCCCGCGTTCTTCGCACGCCACGCATGCTGTGGCTGGAGCTGATGGGTCGACGTGGCGGCGAGGGAGAATGCATCGAGGACGAGCCGGTCGCGTTGAGAGCCAGCCGTCGAAGCCGGCGATGGTGGCAAGATGGACGTACAAGGCTGCAGCTGCCGGCTCCGCCTTTGGCTTTGCGAGGGCCTCCTTTTGCTGTTTGGCCCTGCCAACAAGGCGGTTGATGATGGCTAGCCTCGAGGAGCTCGAAGAATAGGTAGGTACTTTTAATTTTGATATATTTTGATAGTGATGGTGACTTGATAGGAAATGTCAGATTGTCTCCCCATCTGTTGAGTCATGAACTTGTGTTGTTGTGTAGGCGACTCTCTCCTAACTACCTACAGTCGTCCCCTTGTCCCTCACTCTCCCTCAGTTTCTCCGCCTCCCGCCTCCACCTCCCACCCCACCGCCA
>FTEL01008456.1_pt1 | contig 10655 bp, 8 predicted proteins | sample 1658911 | NCBI WGS metagenome assembly FTEL01 (sample SAMEA3914869, study PRJEB12502) | metagenome | biome: forest; material: soil | place: USA | collected 2012-03-12 | depth 0.1 m
CCCCACCCCAAACTCCCTCATCAACCTCCAACTCCTCTCATTCACCCTCCCCCCCGGCGGCCTGAAACCCTCATACCTCACCCCCTGCTCCCTCGCAACCCCCCAACTCCTCTCAAAATTCCTCCTCTCCTCCCCCTCCCCCAATCCAGTCCACACCTCGTGCTGATACCCATGCCAGGCTACCTCATGCCCCCCCGCTTCCAACGCGCGCACGGCGGAGGGATAGACGGGCAGGCTCCACGCTTCGGCGAAGTAGGTCGCGCGGAGGGAGTGTTTGGCGAGGAGAGAGAGGATGCGCGGGAGGGTGGTGGTGATGGCGGGGTCGCTGCCGATGGGGTGGGGCCAGGCGTTGGAGAGGACGGATTGGGCTTCGCCGAGGTTGTCCATGGTGAGGGAGATGGCGGAGGTGTAGGGGGGTGGCCAGCGGGGCATGGTGGTGAGGGGTTGGGGTGTGGGTTGGTTAGAGGTGGAGTTGGTGGGTTGGTTGAAAGTTCTCGTGGATGGTTGTATGAGAGTTCGATGATGGTTGATGATCGGGAGGGTTGGTGATGGTTGAGGGTGGTTGATGACGGTGAGACGATGGATGGTTGATGGGTTTTATGCCAGTGATGAATGGAGTTGGAGACGGATGGAACTTAGAGCGGGATGATGGATTGGGTCAAGTGTTGCTGCCATACATACGAACAAAGTCTGGTGTGGTGGGGTTCAGGCTTCCCCGCTGAATAAAACAACTGCCGAAACCTGCCAGCGACTTCTGCAATCGTTTTCTTCCCCCCAGCATGCATCATTTTCGAACCCCAACTCGGGCGGCAACAACTGCCAACATGTGCCAGGAACAAACTCCATTTCACACCCTTCGTTCGTGGACCCTCCACTGCTTCCCCCATCCGCCTGCTACCTTCAGGCCGCGGCGCGTTGAGCGCCTGCGCACAGTCGCGCCTAAGGCATGATGAAACAGCCGCCAGCGCCGGATGATCATCGCGGGCACTATAGGCGGGGTTCCTATATGCGCATGGGTGATACACACTACCACACCTCAATTAAGGTTGCGCGACGTCCCGGGCGCTGGCACTCATGGATCTGGGCGCATGAACACCACCATCTCATGGCGCGACAGGGGGGGTTCTGCCTGCCGCGGCGAGCCGACGTCAGGACGTCAGTGCGGTTTGGACTCGGTCCAACCTCTGGTTTCAATCAAATCAAAGGCCGCAGATTTCATGTGGGAGACTGCGGGCCAGAGGAGCTCGAGGCTGAGCTGCCCTTCTTCTCCTTCTCGTCGAAGGAGTCCAGCGGGCTGAAGTCGGGCATGAAGTCGGAGAACTGGATAAACTCGGTCGGCGCAGCCGGGGTGTCAGGCCGCAAGAAGGCACGTAGGACCGGGATGGAGATGGCGATGATTGTGACGGCGGGCTCGGCGGTGCCGTAGATTTTGAGGTCGACAGTGGTGGCTTTTTGGTTGTCAGTCGGATTCACCGTTGGGTGGATGAAGAATGAGACTCACAGGCATTGTCCGAGATGTCGCCCAGGGCCGAGATTTTGAGGAACGACATGATCCCAGAGCTGGAAGAGGTCAGGCAATGCACATCATCAGCACCGGGGGGACAAGACATACAACACACCCATGCTCATCGCAATCAATGCGCCGAGCCGCTCCTTTTTGTTGATGGTCACCGTCCAGACGATCTTCCACGGAAGAAACGCGAGGATGGTGTCTAGGAGGCCGGAATACACTGCAGGCGGGTGAATCAGCGATCGCTCACATCCTCAGCACGGTTTGTCACATACCAGCTGCGAAAATCTGATAATTCTGCACAATATGGAGCGGCAAGCAAGTCCCCGGCATGTTGTAGTTCCAGAGCTTCTTGAGCGGCCAGCACTGTGCCCAGTGGATCGTGGCGGAAACACCAAGAACCAGGTTGACCGAGATGATGATGAACCAGACCAGCCACCTGAGCCGGCCGGCCGAGATGCGCAGGAGCGTGATGCCAAACGACGTCTTGCTCCAGATGGTGCCGAGGATGGTGGCAAAGCCGGCGGCGTACGAGATGAGCGCCATCATGGGCATCTTGTCCAGGTCCATGTCGTAGTAGTGCAGCCCGATGCCGTACTTGATGCCCTCGGAGAGCATCGCCGTCGAGACCAGAATCGACACCTGGCAACCGGTATTAGCACTGTCTTTGTGCTCAAGGGATAGCCATCCATCATCCATGTCTGGCACCTACCCAGCTGGCGATCAGGAAGTGGTCGTCCCACCACAGCCGGCGGCCCCGAGAGAGCTTGCAGTACACCCGCAGGCCCAGAAAGATCGCCGAGAACACGGTCAGCAACCACGTCGCCGCCATCAGGCGCGGAGCATAGTTAGGGACCCCAGGGGCCACTCGGGCTCGGAGGAGCACTCCATGGCCCCAGGCCACCAACCCGCGCGGATCCATGGGTCTGGACGGGAGGAATGCGACGTTGATGTCGTCTGTGGAGAGCAAGTACCGTGGATCAACAGGACCCAAATTGAAGGCACAGTCTCGGGCCGAGCAGGACAAGAACTCGACGCACGTCGAGAGTGCCGGGCCCAACTCTATATACAAAAAGCAAAGCGGTTTAGGTACCGAGCGAGCGAGCGGAGCGAGCATCCACAATCCCCATCATCCCCACCTCCCAAACCCCTGGGGTTGGGGATGGGGGAGGGGGGAGGGGGGGGCGTGGGTTCTCGCCTGCGGTTGCCCAGAAGGAGCCTAACGACTTGGACTTCCGTCGACTAACCTGGAAAAGGCGCCGCTTGCGTTCTTGCGCGCGCATTCGCCGCCAAACCCAAATTTCCAAGGCCTTGGGAACACTCTGACTTCTCCACCCATCCCCGACGGCGGCGCCAATCTCGCCAATCTCCCCCCCGCAGGCGCAGGGGGGAGCGAAGGAGGCAGAGTGGGGAGAGCGAGCGTGCTGCAAGCGCGTTGCGACGTTGGGAGACGGTTTTGGCGGAGCGAGCGGAGCGAGCGAAATTCGGACGAACTGCTGCAGGTCCGGGCGCTAACAACCCTAACAAGGCACGCCACCGTGCCAAATGGGCGCCGCTAGGATCGATTTGTGGACGGGCATTCGGCGGTTTGGGGGGAGGGAGCCTGTTATCTTGCGCCCTTTTCCGATCCACACCACCCACCACCGCGCAACCGCGCAACCGAGGAGAAGCCACACCGCAAGAAAACGAGAAAGCCAAGTTCCCGGCACACCGGCGCGGACAAGGGCCTGCACGCTGCGATGGCTTGCCTTAGCGGCCTTCGATGCGGCCCGCCACGCCGTCGCTGGTCTCGGGCCGACGGTTTGGGGGAGTGCGTTCCCTGGTCAGTTTTGAGAGGAAAATCCACATTCAGGGTTTCTTCCCCAGAATCCTACCTGCAACTGCCGACTTGCCCCAGTGCGGCATGTCTTGCGTGTTTTTCTTGGCTGTGTTGGTTGTTTTGTATAAGATGCAGGTCCAGCGCCGGTTGTGGTGATTCGCGGGACTCGTTTCGCCCGGCAGCGGCGTGCCTCGGCTTGGGTGACGCTGGCCGCACAGCAAAGGGATGAAACGAAACAGTTTGAGAGAGAGAGAGGGTGCGTCGGAGGATCGGAGGAGGTCGCAGTGGGAAAATTGCTCATCCACCACCGTGCTCCGGCATCGTCCTTTCCCAGCTCGACGGGCAAGTTTGCGACCTTGGAAACAGCCAAGCAGGCAGCCTTCCATTTCAACCCGCACAGCATTTTTCACCCATCACGGCGCGACTGTCGTTGGTGTGCATCCCCCACCACGGATGACCCGACGCATTATCGAATTAACAAAACATCCCTGCCCTCATCCCAATGGCAATTCCAGATTACCATCTATTATTAACCAGCCTCGACCGACGACTTACTGAGCCCGACGAGCCAAGTCGCGAATCGAATCCTTCCAGCCCGGCCAAGCGGAAGTCCCCAGGGTTCAGGGGAGATGCGCGCGCGGAGACCGCAGCGCGAATGGGGCAGGTGCTGCATGTCACGGGTGGCCCAGCGGGGCGCAAAGTCACATTGACAGTCCACGCCGATTGAGCATGGAGTTGACAGGTTGGAGATGGCTGCCTTTTTCAAAACCGGATTCTGCCAGTGCCGCTGCGCCGCAACGCTGCTGTGGCGTCATGTAAGTGAGTGATGCAATATTTAAGAACGGGCGTCTCCGCTCGTTGCGGCGCGGGCACGGGTGTGGAACTTGAGGCTGGCGCGGTGGCTGGCGTGGAGTTCTGGGTTTGCGGCGGTGGCTGTTTTGAGGGGGTGACGACTGGATTCGTGGGGAAGGGGGTGTTTATTGGAGGTGGCATTCACAGCATGGCAATGAAGTCGACAACCAGCATCGGAAGACGCGTAGGGAGGAAAGTCGACAGGAGGCACGGCTTCACATGAAGGTAACTCAAGGAGCAGCATCCATGGTCAAGACCCTGCGAATGAGCCAGCCTCAACATCCACTTCCCCAGGAAACAAACTGCACCAACACATGGGTAGAGTTTAAGGTTATTCTGGGCTTGTTCGCCACCAACCCAGCCAATCCTGACCCCCACGATCCAATGGACCCCTGGCGCGATGCCCATGTGGCCGCGAGACGCGGCGCAGCCAACACGCCAGAGATCGCCCACGCATGGGGTTGGCGTTAACTCACTAGCGCCAACTCGCATTCTTCTTTCGGGCCACTTGCCTCCTCAACATAACCCTGTCCCCAAGCCAGCCTCGTTGATGAGGTCGGCAGGCATCAAGTCCGACTGCCACTTCACGCCCCCTGGGCATCGATATCAATGCAACCTTGTGGCTCCACAGCCATACGAAGCATTGGGAGGGAGAGGCGCGATCCAATAATAGGTGAACATGATGAGGCTTGTTTCATGCTCCCTATTCGGTGAACGAGCACGTAGAGTTGCTTTTGTGGCTTTCGTCCACGACGACGGTGCCGGGGGCACCTGACTTGGCCGCACTAACGAGGAGCTTCAAACATATCGTCACCGCCGCCGCCGGTCTCCTTGACGCCGTACGGGGTAGTCAGCTTCCTGGTGGCCGGCAGCGCGTTGGTCAAACCGGGTGAGGCCGAGTTCTGGTCTCGTGAACCCCTGGCTGGCCCTCAACTGAAGTCGTGGACCAGGAAGCCGCTGACTGAAGCCCTATCTCTGACCGTCGTCCTTCCAGAAGAGGACAGGTGCGAGGCTGAGGGATCATAAACCTCGCCGCCTGGTGTCCCTGGGCCACCGCGATGTGGATTATTTTGGGAAGATTCACGCCTTCACACTCGACAAGCCATGGCCGAAGTCATCTCTATCCTGGCCGGTGTCTCGTTCCAGCCAGTTTCATGATGCTGATGGCATCGTGGGGCAGTTAGGCAGAGTGGAGATAGCCGTGATGCTCTCACGAGAGATGTTGTCATGGAACTGACTCTGGAGTGCCTGGATGGCGGCCATGGGGTGTGCTCGATGGGTATAAAGCTGCCGTCGTCGACACTCTTTCCCAGTCTTCTTTTCATCATCACAACAACACATCAGCATCACAAAGCATCAACAGCCTCTTCAACACTTTCCAACCAACCACCCAACCAACCAACCAACCCAACAGCCAAAATGCCTGTCACCGTCAAGGCCTGCCACCTCTGGTATGCCACCGCAGCACCACTCCTTCCACCTGATGAACATTCAAGAACTGACAGTGACTTCCCATCACAGCATGACCGCTGTGTGCGACAAGCTCAACAGCCTCGGCATCCCGTACGCCAAGAACGGCAAGAAGGTCGTCGTCAACATCTCGAACCCTACCAGCTGGGCGCCGACCTCGCTGGCCGCCACGTGCTGGCGCAACCTCCAGTTCTCGTACCACGCCGCAGTCCGCAACGGCAACACCATCGCCTGTTCCAACGCTTGAGCGTGACAAGACACAAGATGGTCATGGGGGAGGGGTAAGGGTTAGGGGGATCTCCTGGCTGGATTCAGGGGTGGAGAATGGGGAGTATATAGACAGACTCAGCTGGTTTGGGCGATTGCTTGATAGATTTGAGGGGTTGGCGAGACAAGATGGGCTTGAGCTGCGCTCATGCTGACTTGAATTGATCATCTTCTCACTACTTGCCTCCCCCATTGCCATTGCTTAACACCATCTACCCATCCCTACGACAGATCTAACGCAACAACCCCCTCATTAACCAAATCCATCCCCACAAACTCCCCCCCATTCGTCACATACAGCGTCCTCTCCTGCTTCCTCCCGCCCCTCCCAAACGCCGCACTCGTCGGATTCAACAGCTTCGCCGTATCATTCACCACATACTGCGCGGCCCCCCCGCCAACCGTCACCTTGACAGCATAACTCGGATGGCTCGCGATCCAAGCCTCCCCCCTTCCCAAATCCAACGCAATATCATCATACACCACATCCGCCCCGGCCGCGGTGCTGTTCGCAAGCACCTGCACACCCCCCTTCACCACCCCCTTGCTGTCCACCTCGACCCTGCCGAGAAACTTCTGCGCCGAGTTGGTGAAGTAGACGTGCTTCCCCCCGAGGTCGCTGCGCAGGCCGTTAATCCCCAGATGCGTCCCTGGCACGGTCCCGGTGGGGGTCAACAGCGCATGCGAAAAGATAATCTGCTTCGCGCCCGTGGTGAGATCAATCCGCCAGATCGCGCCGAGGGCAGAGTCCGCGGCGAGGAGATACCGACTATTCGTCGGGTGGCGCGCGAGGCCGTTGAGGATGGGCGAGTCCGGGACGGCGGTGATGAATTTCACCGTGGGGGGGTTGGTGAGCAGGGAGATGGTCCAGACGGCGAGGGTCCCCGGGAGGGCGCGGGTGTTGGCGAGGTCCCATTCTGCGGTGACGACGGCGAAGAGGTCGGGGGTGACTTCGGCGATGCCGGAGATGCCGGTGGCATTGGGGAAGGTGTGCAGGATGGAGGGCGTCGGGGTTGTGAGGAGGGGGTTGAGGGCGTAGAGGTCGGGGACGCTCATGGAGGTCAGGAGGAGGTGGCTGTTGGAGCGGACGGCGATGTTTTCGATGAAGGTGTTGGGGGGGAAGGTGTAGATGTTGCGGATGGGGGGTGGGGTGGTGGAGCGCGTGGCGCTGCCGAAGGTGGCAGCGGCCAGGAGGGGGAGGTAGAGGGAGGGTTTCATTTTGATGGTTGGGTTGAGGGTGGTGAAGCTTGTGGAGGGAGGTTGAAGGCACTGATTGCGATGGAGACATCACTGGTTCTTATACTATCTAACACTGACAATGTCGACATATTGATCGGCACTTCGCGGCCGAACAGGCGAGTGCCGTCCGTGCAGTACCGCACCTTGGAGTTGAGGGAACGGTACGCTAACGGGACTAACGACTGCCAGCAGGATGTGAGTCGTGGAAACAACACCGAAGAGGTAAGGAAATCGGTTCGCTGTGGGGCGACCTCGGACTCTGCCTGCAATATAAATGCGAGGTCATACGCCGGCGTCCTTGGCTCATGCTTCTCTGAGGTGAGAAGAGTTAGAACAACCACGAGAGCATGGAACTGACTTCAACCCGCTGGCAAAGAATGATAACGCCATAGCACCCCTTGCAGGTTGGAAGGGGCATCTGGCACACTCTGCGAGGAGGGCGGCTTGCTCGGCCAAATCAGGGGAAGTGCTTACTCTTGGCCTGCAGTCGATGCCCGCGACTGGGCTGAGAACCAAGCTTCTCCCAAGGTCCAATAAGCTTTCAAGGGGTGAGGTGAGGGGCAGATCCAGATGCCAGCTCCAAGCTGAGCTAGCAAGAGCTCAAGACCATCGAGGGGAGGAAAGGGACAAGCAGGAAATACCGTTAGGCCTGCGGTTCAATTTAGCTTTGGGGGCTCCTGCGGTTGGATCACTCAGGGCAACGTCAGGCAACAGAAATCACTAAACCAATTGCGCAATCGGAGTTCCCCGGTCTTCAGTTGCCGATTCTGGGCCTGGCGAAAGAAGCGGTTGCCCACCAAACAGCCTAATCGCCGTCCCGCGGTTCAGTTGTCTGGCCAGCATGGGGTATCCCTTCCCTCGAGGCAGCATCTGATCGAAAAGGCGAGCATCACGCCCAACAGCAAATCGCTTCCTCATTCATCTCGCTTTTGCACCTATCCTGAGGTAACGAGCAGGCCGATGTAGCATCACGGCTTGGCGTCCGATTCCACTCCATCCAGAAATCGGCATTTGGGCGCACCCAGCACGGTGCTCCGCCACAGCTGAAGAGCCGGAATGGATGGCGAACAGCCTGAGCCAGGCTCCAACGGGCTTGGCCCTTGGGCTGTGCCGCGCTTGTGCAGTCTGACGGCCTCCGCCAACACAGCCACCCCCGCCAGCCGCACCGGATCGTCTTGGCGGAGGCCGCCGCCTTTGAGCGCCATGGTCGCGAGGGACGGAATAAAAGTCGTTGGCGATCAAGAGGTTGACCAACTCGGATTGCTGCTTGCCACGCATCAGCATTAATTCAGGTCCATTCCATCATCTCCCACACGTTCGCCCATCCATCTTTTCTCCTTCACTCCTTCACATCACACCACAGACACCACCATGAGCGGACAGCCCCCTTACTACGGCCAGCAGCCCCCCCAGGGCTACCCCGGCGGTCCCCCGCCTGCGGGGTACCCCCAACAGGGCACGTCGCCGAACCCCGGTGCGCCGTACCAGTATCCACCCCCGGGCCAAGCTCCGGGCCAAGCGCCCTACCAGCAGCCGTATCCGGGTTATCAGGCGCCGCCTCCCGGCCAGCAGCCTCCTGCCGGCCAATACCCACCTCCGGGCCAGCCCCCCGCTGGGCAGTACCCGCCTCCCGGTCAACCCCCCGCCGGGCAGTACCCCAACCAGCCCTACCCCGCATACGGCCAGCAGCCCCCTCCAGCCGGTGCATACGGCCAGCAACCCCCTCCGGCTGGCGCATATGGGCAACAGCCCCCTGCCCCCGGCCAGTACGGCGCACAGCCCCCCGTCCCCGGCCCGTATCCCCCTCCCGGTCAATACGGTGCGCAGCCTCCGTATGGCCAACCGCCCGCTGGGTACGGCCAGCCGCCCGCGCAGGGTTACCCCGTAAGCACTCGCCAACACGCCAGCGCTTCGTCTGCGATCCGGCAAGACTGACAATTTTGCACAGGCCCAGCAGTGGCAGCAGCCCCCTCCCCAAGGCATGCCCGGCTACCCGACCGCCCCCGTCCAGGCAACCCCCGCGTCGCAGGGCTATGACCAGGCACAAAAGGCCTGGGCACAGCCGGTCAACACGTCGCAAGACGGGGAGTCGCTCCGCAAGGCCATGAAGGGCATGGGCTGCGACGAGAAGATGCTGATCAAGGTCCTGACGAGCCCGCAGTACGCCAACCCGTGGGCCATGGCGCAGCTGGTGCAGGACTACAACAAGCGGTTCATGCGCAGCCTCGAGGATGACATCAAGAGCGAGACGCGCGGCGACCTCGAGACGGCGCTGCTGGCGCTGCTGCGCGGCCCCCTGGGCCACGACGTGGCGGTGCTCGACAAGGCGCTCAACCGGCTGGGCACCGACGAGGAGGCGCTCATGGACGTGCTGCTCGGGCGCAGCAACGCCGACATGCGGGCCATCATCGCCGAGTACCGGCGGGTCAAGAACAAGGAGCTGTCGGTGGACATCCGCGAGGACGTGGACGACACGCTGTTCCGGCTGTGCAGCATGGTGCTGGCGGCGACGCGGGCCGAGGACGCGGCGCCGGTGCTGCCGCACGAGATCGACCAGAAGGTGACGGAGCTGCAGCGGGCGACCGAGGGCACCATCGGGGCCAACGCCGTGTCGGTGGCGCAGATCTTCACGAGCAGCAACGCGGCGCAGCTGCACGCCATGGCGGACGCGTACAAGCGCAAGTACCACCGCTCGCTGACCGACGTCATCGAGAAGGAGTTCCGCGGCGACATGGAGGACGCGCTGCTGCGCATCCTGGGCGCCGGGCAGGACCGCGCAAACTCGGACGCCCAGCGCCTGCACGAGGCCCTGACCAAGCGCAAGGACAAGCTGTTCATCAACCGCGCCGTCGCGCTGTACTGGGACGTGCCGCGCCTCGACGCGGCCAAGGCGGCGTACAAGCAGCGCTACCGCGTCGCCATCGGGAAGACGGTCAAGGACCTGCTCAAGGGCGACTTGGAGGACGTCATGCTGGCGGTGCTCAAGGAGAGGTAGTCGCTTGTCATTAGTTGCGGTGCGTGGCTGAGATGGATCCGGGTGGATCGGGATGGACGCGATAACATAAGCGGGCGATGGGTGGTAATGCTTGGAGTCTCGGCTGCTTTCTCGGTTGCTCTTTTGCGATGAAGTTGGACAGTTTGCAATTGATATCCCCAGTTTTTTGCTTGAAGTTTGCTGCCTGCCCCTCTGAAATCAAGCCTGGAAGATAACCCACTGTAGGTACAGTGGGTTTATTGGGTCCAGTTGAAGACAAAACAACCCCGCCCCCACCTCAGCGAAGTTCCTCTCACTCAACCACCAATCCCATGCGTCAATTCCTCCTCCATCACGCCAACCATCACCAACAACCACAAAACACTCAACAACCACCCCGCACCATGGAAGAACTCACCCTCCTAATCCTCGGCGCAGGCTGGACCTCCACCTTCCTCATCCCCCTCCTCCAATCCCACAACATCCCCTTCGCCGCCACCACCACCACCGGCCACCCGGTCGCC
>FTEL01005023.1_pt1 | contig 10649 bp, 3 predicted proteins | sample 1658911 | NCBI WGS metagenome assembly FTEL01 (sample SAMEA3914869, study PRJEB12502) | metagenome | biome: forest; material: soil | place: USA | collected 2012-03-12 | depth 0.1 m
ACGACGAAGTCCCCGATGACCGTCCACTCCTCCCCCTCGACACCGACCTTTCCCTGCCGTTCCCCACCGGGCTGCGACACTCCCTCGGCGTACTCCCCGCGGTCTGTTCCGTCAAGTCCTTTCCACTATCCGTATTCGACCCCGCCCTCGCCAGGTTATTAAACCCCTCTGGCGGGGACTGCACCCTGCTGGCGGTATGATACGGCGGCGACTGCACCCTGCCTGTGCCCATACTATACGGCGGCGACCGCCCCCTCTCGCTCCCCTCTGTCTCCGTGCCATACACCCCGCGGCCCCAGGCGTCCGCGTACGTCTCCCCCCCTCCGCGGTTCGACGATTCCCCGCGCGCGAGCACGTCGCTTACGGAGGGGACTGTGGGAGCCCGGTGGTGGCCGTAGGCGTCGGACCATGTCTGCATCCGGTGGTGGCCGTAGGCCTCGCCGAGGTGGCTTGGCATGGGCGACGGGGGCGACCTCCCGCGGCTGTGGTGGTAGAAGGAGTCATCGCCACCGGTCTGGCCGTTCCAGTTGACGTACTGCCAGTCGTTGGGGGGGTGGACGGGCATGACGCGGTGGAGGTTGGCGGGCGGGGAGAGGTAGCCGGAGCGGCCGTCGGCGGACATGGCGTAGGTGCTGCCGACTTCGTGGGGGTCGGGGAACCAGGTGAGGAGTTTGATTGCTTGGGCCCGGTTGCGCGGGTTCGGGCTCAGGCAGGTGCTCACGATGCGGCGGTACCAGCCGGGGGCTTCGGAGGAAGGTTCGATTTCCAGCGGGCGGGCGTGGGATTCTGGTTCGTCGTCTAGCGCGGCGAGCGCCCAGAGGACCATGCCGAGCTGGTAGAGGTCGGATTTGACGCCGATGTACATGGAGATGCGCTGGCTGCTGTCGACGAGCGGGGTGACCTCGGGGGGCTCCCAGCCGATGGGGCAGCCGCGGCGGTTGATGTCGATGATTTTGGCGTTGTCCTGGTCGTCGACGACGATGTTGGAGAGGGTGAAGTCGCCCTGGACGAAGCCGGCCTCGTGGATCTCGGAGAGGCCCGCGACGATCTGGCGCGCCCACTTCTCGCGGGTGGGCCAGGATAGGGTGTCCTTGCGGTCGTAGATGGCGTCGATCAGGGCGCCGTGGGAGGCGTAGCTGATGAGCAGGCCCGTGACGTTCTCGTCGTGGTCGTCGACGACGACGCCGTAGAACTCGATGACGTGTCGCGAGGGGGAGAGCTGGTTGAGCGCGTTGATCTCGTACAGGAACTCGTCGACCGAGTCGGGGCCCGGGATCTCCTTCTTGATGAGCAACCTGCCATGCACGCGGACCTTGTAGACGAAGCCCGACATGTGCGAGTCAAAGTGGATCTCGCGCTCCTTGACGCGGCGGCAGCCCATGTGCTCGACCATGCGGACGGGCGGGTAGCAGATGACTTCCTGTTCTGCGAGTCAGCGGGGGTTGCCGTTGTAACAAAATCAGTGGCACCTACGTTGGCATCCTCGACGACGTGGACGTGCAGGCGGCCGTTCTTGGTCTCGAGCTTGAGGTTGGTGACGGTGGCGTAAAACTCAATCTCGGCCAGGCTCTCGCGGATGGCCTCGTAGATCTTTGCGCTCTTCTCGCGCTGGAACTGGGTGCGGGCCAGCTCGGCCTCGAGCGAGCCGTCCGGGGCGGTGCGGTAGTCGAGCGAGATGGTGACGCGGCGCCAGTGGTGCTCGTGCTGGCGGAAGGTGACGAAGAACTTCTCGCGCTTGGACTTGTCGCGGAAGTGCATCGAGAGGTTGAGGATCCACTTGCGCTCCAGCTCGGCCTCGATCATCTCGTCGTACTGCGACGTGGTCATGGACTGGAGGTCGGCGCGGGAGAGGGTGTCGGTGGCGTGGGCAAAGTAGCCGGCGTCGGCCGAATCCCGGTCCAGGTGGTCGAAGGCGTCGCCGTCCAGGTCATCGTCCAGGTGGTCGTCCACGCTCTCCTCGTACAGGTCTGGCACCCGCTCAGGGGGGCTCATGGGGAGCGCGGGCGGGGAGGAGGGGGCGCTGACGTAGTGGTTCAGGAAGTCGGGGGCGCTGGCGCGGGGGTCCGCGTGGCTGAGGGCGCTCACAGACGGGTGCACTCGTCTGTCCATCGAGACAGCTCGTCGTTCGGCGGGTGTAGGGCGGACGGGCTGAAGCTTGCTCCGGACCTCGGAGCGTTGTCTTTTGAATGTCTGTGTCCGGGGGAGGCCGGGGACGACGGCGCGGGAGACACGTCGTATGACGCCGGTCTTGGTGTCATCAGGCTGCTGCTGCTGGTGCTGGTGGTCGAGGCCCTGGGCTTTGTGGGCAGGTTCTGACGGGCCGTCGTCGGCGGCATTGTCCTTTCCCCTGGTTGGCAGCCAGCGGCGCCAACCACTCGGTTGTTGTTGCATCAAGCCGTTGGGGGCAGGCGAGGCGGACGGGACTCCAGTGGCGGGATACGGTTGGGGCGGAGCCATGAGGCTCGGTCAGGAGAACGGGGGACCTCCTGGGGATCTGGGTCAACAAAGACCAGAGGTTGGGGGGTGTGAGGCGTGACGGGACACGAGATCAACGGGGGGCGTCAACGGGCATGCGTCAGGCTCAGGCGCAGGCGGCCATGCACGGAGCAAAGGCGACGAGATGATTGATGGGCCTAAGACGGGGATATGTACCAGGTTGACAATGCCGAATACGCCGAGGAATTGGAAGTGGCTCGCCAGCCTTCTCAGTATCGGGCCATGAAGTGAGCCTCACCGAGCCGGGCACTGCAGGCTGACCGCCGGCACCCAGTCGTTCGTTCGAAGCAAGGAGAGGCGGGGCGGGGGGCCGGCACGGGGGCAGGGCGAGAGATGGCTGAGGGATGGGGAGCGGGAGCGTGACTTGGTATTATTTGCCAGGCGAGCGGCGCACGACTGGGAAATGAGCAAGGAGAGAAAAAGAAGAAGGCGGAACAGACAAGAGATGGGGATCTGATGAGAGTGGTCAGGCAGGGTGGGATGGGGTGGTCAGACGGGCGGGTTGAAGCGAGTGGGCGCGGAGAGAAAGCGAGAGAGTGACAGGAGAGATTGTGTGAGGGCAGAGAGTGGGATGCAGTCAGGTCAGGTCAGCGACGCAGCGAAGCAGAAAACCGTGCATGGAAGGGGACCAGAATGACCAGAATCCCAAAGCCCTCGCTTGCTGCGGCTCCTCGATCGGGCTGCGGGATGCTGGCCAGGTTAACTAGCGCCCGTCCCCCGTCCCAGACCCAGCCAGCTCGGACGCCCCGCGAGACTTGTTGCCCTCCTGCATGATGCAGAGCGACGAGCTCTGTGGTCTTCTCATTGTGGTGTGTGGTTGGTTGGTGGGTGGGGGTGTGCTCTTGCTCTCCTCTCTCCTCCCCGCCCCTCCTCTCCTTCCAGCTTCGATGTGGGGCGTGCGAGAGCAGGGGGTGCTAGTGGGGTCAAACACGTGTTACGGCAGGAAAGGGCAGACGTTGTCGACGGGGGATGTCGACCCTTGTCCTGCATGCACAAACCTGCCCTCGGGTCGCTCTGTCCACCCCATCCAGGCGAGGCAGCGCAATTCAAGGCACTCTTCCGTCGCCAGCCGCCTGGCCTGACGCTCTCCTCATTTTCGACGGCCATCGCGCGGCCTGTTGAGTGGCATGATGGGGCGGAGAGCGACGACGATTCCCCTCCTCTCCCAGTCCCGCTGCGGTGGAAATCCATCCCAGCATGACAGCCCCGCCTTGCCGCACTTGGACAGGCAGCTCCCGCCCGCTTATCCCCTTTAGGCCGCCAATGGCCCAGCCCTTACCGCAATCGTGGGGTGCGGACCAGGGGGCAGGGGAGGGGGTTGCGGGAGCGTGGGGCAGCCCCCTCATCTGTCCCCCTCGATGCTCATCGTCGACCCCATCAACCCCGGATCGACATGGTCACGCTTTCAACTCGAGAAACATAAACAGAACCTTGATAGCTGGATCCCCCAGGCAGTCCATGGCCAGACCCGAGCTGGCATGGCAACCCCCAAGTGTCCCCAATCCATCCCGCTAACTCGTCCCCCGTTTGTCCTACACAGAGCCAGGAAAGAAAGCCCTCCGACAACGGTTGCCAACGCTCACCGAGACCAACTGACACGGAGCCGCATGCCCATGCGAGATCCTGCCAACTCACCTTCCAGCCTGACCTCGCCGATCCAACCACTGTCTCAGATCGCCCTCGCGCCCAACACCACCACCAGCCCGATCTAGGCCGCCGTTTGCCCAACCTGCCCCAGCCTTGCCTGCCGTTGATGATCGGGGGAACCGGCTGCCAACACCCGCCCTCCCTCCCGTCCCTACGCAAAGTAATAACACCGCAATTAAGCCCTCCCCAACCCAAAAACTAGCGCACACCATCCCGCTTGACATGTCCACAACCACGGCCACGGTCACGACCACGGCACATCCCACCCACACGTGCATCATTGATCAATTACCCGCAACTATCCAGACATGCGAGTGAAAGCCCTGCATCTGCACAGCGGGCGCTATTCTCCCAACCACTCGCATCAAACCCGGTAGCATCCCCCGCCACCAATTCTCCAATCCCAACTCCCAAATACAACCGATAGGCCCTCCACCCCCCGCATCTCCCCAGCCCCGAACCCGCAAGCTGAATGTATCAATCAATTGAGTGCAGCAGCCGGGAAGCGGGGCAGGGCGGGGAGGCATGTTGATTCAAACACCACACAGCATTGCTGCCCAAGGCGCTCCCCTCAACTCATATCCAATCAGTCCCAGCCAAACCAATCCAATCACCCTCCCTCCAACCGCCAATGCAATGCATCCCGTCCCTACATGCATGCTCCAAAACACACACGCGCTGCCTACCAGCAAAACAAGGCTGCATGCAGCGCCGCGCTCGTGCCCATTCACTGCATTGGACGCCTTCGGAAGTTAGGGGTCCTTTCCATCTGGCTGGATGTATGTAGGTGCGGCGGGTAGACTAAGTCTGTATGTATGTAGGGACGGAGGTGCGTCGGGCGGACGCAGTGGGCGCGGATCATCAGATTGATTGATTGAGAAACAGCTGGTTGAGTCCCGGTTGGATGGGTTTGGTGGGGATTAGATGGGGGTTGTTTGGGGGGTTGTGCCTCACATTTGTGCAGATTCAGCGCCGGTTTCAACTGGATTGGGAGAGGTGGTTTGGGAATGGGTGGGTTCAGTTGTGCTGGTTGCCTTTTGCCCGAGGCAATGTGGACAAGGTCATTGGGGGGCTTGACCGAGGGCGAATTGGAAGAGAGGGGGGAAAACGAAAACAAATGGAGGAAAGGCAAGGAAAGAATGGGAAAGAAGGTGGACAGAAAGGGGAAAGGAATCCGGTTGAGTTGCGAACAACGTCAAGTTCAAATCGGAAACCTCATCCAAGTAACCTGAACATCAACCTCTCCGAGATGACAACGCCACAAGCACATCTGGTGTTGGATAACTTCAACAGTTGCTTGCTCTCCCTTCCCCATTTACAAAAACAGTACTATATACAATAATATACAACCCCCCCCATCCCCTTCCCTTCCCTTCCGTTCCCAACCATCCAGTAGAGTGGGGATCTTGTGTGTGTCTGTATGTCTGATGCTGCGGCACCCCCTTGATGCATCGCACCTCTGTCTGTCTGTGTGCCCCCAACCCCTCTCTCCGGCACCCCCAAATGATAAATCTCCCGCGTCTATACACACATTTGACAGACAGACACATGTAAGCCTGTAAGCCTTGTCGTTCGAAAATTTCACACCCCATGCTGTGCTGTGCTGTGCTGGCCGTCCGCCTACCTACCCCCACCATTCAATAACGCCGTGGAATGCGCCGTCTTCTTCCTTTTCTCCCGTCCCCCGTCCCCCCGTCCCCCGCGCCGCCACGTCCCCATCCCGTTCCTGTCCCCCCATCCCCCACACACCCTCCGCGCGGGTGATCGATCGTCACCGCCCGGCAGGTTCCGAGGTTTCCGGGGGATTGCTTGCTGGTCGTGATTGGCAGGGACACGAACCACGATGTAGGTCGTGTCTCTCCCCTGCAGCAAGCCAAAGAAAAAAAGGACACCGATTAGTCGTCATCGGACCGGTCATCGTCGTCCTTCTTCTTCTTCTTCTCCTCGCAGGCCTCGCACCGGTTGGCCTTTTCGCGGTCCAGGTTGGGGAAGATCAGGTCGAAGACCTCCGAGTACCAGCTGGCGGGGTGGCCTTCGATTCCTTCCTTGATGTTCTAGGGTATCTGGTTAGCATCGTCCGTAATGGAAAGTTTTGGGCAGGTAAAGGGGCAGTAAAACATACCTCCGGCAGCTCCAACCAATCCGAGATATTATCCTGCGGGAAAATAATCGTCTTGCACCCCGCGCGCCGCGCCGCAACCGTCTTCTCCCTGAGCCCACCGATCCGCAGCACCTTGCCGGTGAGCGTCAGCTCGCCAGTCATCGCAACGGTCGGATCAATCGGCGTGTCGAGCGCGAGTGACAACAACGACGTGGCCATTGTAATCCCCGCCGACGGCCCGTCCTTCTGCACCGCGCCCTCGGGCACGTGCACGTGGATCTTCGCCTTCTCGAGGAACTGGTTGTCGGGGAACTCCTTCGCCATGAGCGACTTCGCGAACGAGTAGGCGATGGTCGAGGATTCCTTCATGACCGTCTTGAGGTTTCCCGTGATTTCGAGGGAGGGCCGGCCTGACGGCTTAAGGGAGGCCTGCAGGATGGCTTCGACGTACATGGCCGCGCCGCCGAGCTGCGTCCAGGCGAGGCCCATGGTCACGCCGGGCGGGGTGACGTCGTAGAGCCGGTCCGAGGTGAAGATGGGGGGGCCGACGTAGTCCTTGAGGCTGTCCTTGTCGATGACGACGTGCACGCTGTCAGGGACTTTCAGCGCGACGCGAGGCTTCTCGGTGGCGGGCTTGTCCTTCCCGGTGGCTTCCTTGCTGGCCTCCTCCGGCTTGCTCGGCGTCTCGGGCTCTTCGGCCGCGGCCTTGGCTTCCTCCGTGGCGGCCTTGGCTTCGGGGGTGGTCTCCTCGCCCATGTCCTGCACAATCTTCAGCGCGGACTTGCGGTAGATCTTCTCGATGTGCTTCTTGAGGTTGCGGACGCCAGCCTCGCGGCAGTATGACTTGATGAGCTCCTCGATGGCCGGCTTGGTCAGCTCCACGTCGACCTGCTTCAGGCCGGCGAGTTCTTGCGCCTGCGGGGCGAGGTACCGCTCCGCGATGGCCATCTTCTCGTCCGAGACGTAGCCCGAGAGTCTGATGACCTCCATGCGGTCGAGGAGCGGCCGGGGGATGGTGTCGGTCATGTTGGCCGTGCAGACGAACAGGACCGTGGAGAGATCGACGGGAACGTCCATGTAGTGGTCGAGGAAGGAGCTGTTCTGCTCCGGGTCGAGCAGCTCGAGCAGGGCGGACGACGGGTCTCCCTGGTGTCCGCGCCCGATCTTGTCAATCTCGTCGATCAGGATGAGCGGGTTCTCGCTCTTGCACTTCTTCAGGGCCTGGATGACGCGGCCCGGCAGGGCGCCGACGTACGTCCTCCTGTGGCCCTTGATCTCGGCCACGTCGGTGAGACCACCGACGCTGAAGCGGTAGTACTCGCGGTTGAGCGCGCGGGCGATCGACTTGCCGATGCTCGTCTTGCCCACGCCGGGGGGGCCGACAAAGCAAAGGATCTTGCCCTCGACGGTTCCCCGTAGCTTGCCAACGGCGATGAACTCCAGGATACGGTCCTTGACATCCTTGAGGCCGTAGTGATCCTCGTCCAGAACCTTCATAGCGTTCTGGATGTCGAAGTTCTCGGCGCTCCTCACCCCCCACGGGATCTGGGTCAGCCAGTCGAGGTAGTTGCGCGTAACGTTGAACTCGGACGCGGCCGGCTCCAGGTGGGCGAGCTTGTTCAGCTCCTCGTCAAAGACCTTGCGCACGGCCTCGGGCATGGCCAGCTTGTCGGCCTTCTCCTTGAACTGCTCGACTAGCTTCTCCTTACCGTCCGACTCGATGCCGAGCTCCCGCCGGATGCCCTTCATCTGCTCCATCAGCCAGTACTCGCGCTGCCGTTTTGAAATCTTGCTCTCGACGTCCTTTGTGATCTTGGACTGGAGCTGAGCGTTGGCCAGCTCCTTCTTGAGCACCAAGAGAGCTTTGTGCATCCTGTCCTCGACATTCAAGCTCTCCAGCACTTCCTGCAGCTCGGCGGGCTCCCCGGCCGAGACGGCAGCAGCAAAGTCGGCCAACTTTCCGGGCTCAGACATGACGTTGCCAGCGGACTGGCTGACGGAGAAGGTCGAGATCTGGTCGCGGAACAGGCTGTTCATGCCGGCGACCTCCTTGAAGACGTTAACGATCTCGTTGGTGACGGCGCGGACGACCTGGCTCTTGGGGTCGTAGGGTTCCTCGGTCAGGTTGTCGACATCGGCGATGCTGACGGGGTACTTCTTGAGGAAGGACGTCACTTCGTGCAGCTTCTTGGGCGGCTCGGGCTTCTGCTCGACGGCGCTCTCCTCAAAGCTCGCGACCACGTCGCCCTTCTGCTCCGTCTCCTCGGGGGTCTTGGGGATAGGCTCGGGGACGGGCTCTGCGGCAGGGGTAGCCTTGGATGTGTCGGCAGCGCCAGGGGGGATCAGGGACGAGAGCCGAATTCTGCGGTGGGGGTACAGGATGGCTGTGAGGCCCGTCTCGCCGCCCTGCGAGTTCATGGGGAACGCGCTGGTCACCTGGGCAAAAACGCCCACGTCGTAGACATCGTCCGGGTTCCGGATAACGTCGTCGTCGGCGTTCTCGTCCTTGAACAGGAAGGCTCCAACGTACGGCTGGCCGCGCTTGAACATCTCTGTGATGGCGGCGGCAACATTGGGGTCCTTGATGGTGATGGCCTTGTAGAAGCCGGGGAACAACGGGCGCTTGGCGATGGGTATCGCCAGGACCTGGGGGTAGATCTCTGGCACCACGGGCTTCGCAAGGGCCTTGTCGCTCTTGCGCCCACGCTTGCCGCCGCCCGACCCGGACTCGTCGCCGCCCGAGCCCGACGAAGCGCCGCCGGCAGCGCTGCCCTTGCCGTCGGGCCCCTCTGGTGTGCCTTGGCCGTTGCCGTTGGAGGCCGGATCGGAGCCAGAGGACTTGGATTTCGCCGCCTCCTTCTCCTCGGCCTCGGCGCGTTCCAGGTTCGCCTGCTTCTCCTCCTCCGAGAGAGGTTCTACGGGCCCGTCGAAGAAGCCATCCTTACGCTTGCCCAGGGCGGTGTATGTCGAGAAGTTGGAGAGCGACGAGGGGTAGGGGTGGCGGGCGGAGGGGTGCAGTCGCGGGGCAGCATTTCGTCGGTGTCGTATTGAGGCGGGGAGGGAGCACGCGCTCAGTCGCCTCGACGGTGTCGCGAACACGGGACTTGTCGGGGCGGGTAGCCGCAGGATGCGCTGTCGGGGGAGCATTGTGGACGAGGGCGAGGCGAGGCGGAGGAGGAGAGGGAGGGCGAGGGCGCGAGGGTGGAAGAGCTCGGAGGGGGGAGGGTTGACGTCAGGATTTGCGGGTTCGGTTCCCTGGTTCCAAGCGAGAAGCTAAGCTCGGGCTTGTCTCTCTTGTTTCTGGAGCTGCAGCTGCTGCGCACCTTGTCGAACCAGGCCAGGTCAGGGAAATCGGGCGCACAGGACAAACAACCACCGCACAGATCAAAACCCGAGATGCAGGCAAACAACAAAAGAAACCCCGGGGCGTGCGTGCGAGGGGGGGATCAGTGGCAGCTCCGAGCTCGCCTGGGTCGAGGGAGAGGACAGGACAAGCCGGGGTCCACGCCAGCCGGTGATGCCTGCAGCCTGAGTAATGCGGATCGAGTTTTCGGCGATAGAAGCTGCTGGCAGCTGCCGAGCATTTTAGCTCGGCACCACTTTGAAAGCACCCGCATGGCGTCGTGACCAGGGCCAGGGGGGCAGCCGAGCGGCACTCAGCGCACCAGCCACAGCACACCATCCACAATCCACAGCAGCCCACAACTGTGAGGCACAGGGGCACAGGGGGGGGTTGAAGAGCCAAGAGCCCAAGCCCAGAGCCCAGAACATGGGGGGCCTCGGGCGCCAACCACGGGCCGCCCCACCCCCGCATCATCACAGGGGTGTGGGCAACTGTTTGCGGCTGTCGTTGCGGACATCAACGTGAGAATGCTCCCCTCTGGTTCGCAGCCGGGTATTTAAATCGTCTCATCGGGCCTCGATATTTTCAGTCCGCAATCTCTCACCGGAAAACACAGGGCCTCGTCACCCTCCAGGACCCGATTTCCACGATCCTAGCTGTATTTCCTTGAGGCAGCGACTGGATCCCCTCCTCCGCTTGAGACCCCTTAAATCTCAATCACTCTCACCCCAGTCTTGGCACAGCCTCCCCCTTGCGGCAGCCCAACAACACACAAGAAGCCAGCTGGCCAGCAATCTATCCCGACATTCTCCCAACTCTCACCTCACAACTCCCCCATACCTCATCCACAATCCCCCAACCATGGCTCCCAAATCCAACTCCGACCTCGCCACCAACCTGGCCAAGCTCTCCCTCCAAACCACCGGCCTCGACACCTCAACATCGGCCCCCAAACCCGCCCCCAAAAAGACAACAACAAAGAAAGCGAACCCCGTAGCTGACAGCTGGGAAGACGAGGCCGACTCGGACTCCGACTCCCCCGCCGCCACCCCCATCGCCAGC
>FTEL01011015.1_pt1 | contig 10649 bp, 10 predicted proteins | sample 1658911 | NCBI WGS metagenome assembly FTEL01 (sample SAMEA3914869, study PRJEB12502) | metagenome | biome: forest; material: soil | place: USA | collected 2012-03-12 | depth 0.1 m
CTCCATGCACTCGGCATCCTTGTGAGGGACGTCAGGCTGGGCAACTATATGCGCGGCAGGCTGGTTGATTTCAGCCGGTCGTGGACGGTGCCCCACCCCGCGCTGGAGGCCATCGCCGAGCGGTGGGCGGAGGACCAGCTGATGGAGGATCCGTCGAGCCTTAGAAATTGCGTGCTAGATATGGGGGAGAACGAAGGCTGGGATTGGGAGGAAGTCAAGATTCCAGACGAGTTGCAAGCCTGTGCAAATGGGAGAGGGAGTCATGGGGGCTTTGGGACGGATCCGAGGGCGTATGAGTGGAGGCAGTGGGAGGAAGATTTGGAGGCTACGGAGGCGTTTTTGGCGACGGAGGTGTTTACCCCTGAGGTCGATGAAGCAGGTGAGACAGGGGCGGTTGGTGAGCTGGTGGAGGAAGTTTGGGGTAAGCTGCTAGTAGAGGAAGCAGGGGATGAGCTAATAGAGGAGATAAGGGATGAGTCGGTGGAGGAGGTCAGGGTTGAGTAGGCGGAAAAGGAGGATGCGCTCGTGGAGGAGGGGCAGGATATACTGGTGGAGGAGGGGTGGCAGTTGGATAGGGAGGGGGTGTGGGATTGGGAATAGGGATTTTTTGTTGTTATCTGTTTGTGGGTTGTTTCTGGTTTTCTTTTTCTCACATTGGATTTGTCTCTCCATATCTCTCTTGGTTGTTCTTATCTCTGCTTTTGGTGTTTCTTGTTTCTTTTGTGTGTCCAGGTCATGTCTTGAGTGCATAGGTATATCCGGGCAGACAATACGCAAATGTTCAAGTATGTAATTTCAGTCGGTCCCTGACTCCCTGATGCTGCTGAGGTGTTTGTGAGGGGGGGATGGGTTGGTTGCTTGCACGGGGTTTGTTGTGAGTCCTTGACTAGTTGACGGGTATCGACGACGGCAGAGATATTCAGTGCCTCGGAGCCTGGCCAAGTCTTCCAGGCCAGTCCGTTAACCACAAACGAGCTTGACAGAATACAGACACCGGGCAGTCCAGGTGCACGGTAGGCAGGGGGTAACGAGTAGAAACGAAACAACATCTCGAAGATTGACATGCAGCGCAGGGTATCCAAGGATCAAATAAATCTTACACACATCCCACTGATCCCTCCCGTCCATTCCAAGCTCCGACCAACCCAAACCCCTCACCCAGCCCATCCTCTACTCCTTCCACTCGGTCCGCCCCAACCTCACGATATCGCTCTGCTCCAGCACCCAGTACTTCTCCGGCGCCTTGCCCTCGGCGGCAATCTTGGCCGCGTGCACCGCCGCCCTCCCAATCACCTCGGCCTCCTGCGCGAACGTGTCCTGCGCCCCAACCCCAAACAGCTTGCCCACGCCCTTCGCAAACCCCGTCATGAGCGACCCCCCCTGGTGCGCAACCTCCCTCTCCCCCAAAATCAGGCCCGGCCGCAGGATAATCGCCGTCTCGAACGCAAGCCCCTTGACCGTGTCCTCCACGCCCTGCTTCATCTTGCTGTAGGGCGCAGAATTGCTGAGCATCCCCCGCGTCCCAGCACTCGAGACGAAGACAAAGTGCCGCACGCCGGCGTCCTTGGCCGCCTTGGCCAGCTCCACGTTCAGGTCGTGGTCGATCTTCCACTGGTTGGCGATGCCGCCGGCCTGCGCGCGCGTCGTGCCCAGCGCGGAGAAGACGGTCGAGGGGACAGGCTTGATGGCGGCGAGGCGCGCCGCCCACTGCGTCGAGTCCGCCTCGACGGTCGCTTGGAGGGTGGCACCCGTGGATTTGGGCGCCCGCCGCGAGATGGTGTGCACCGCCGAGATGGTGCTGTCCGCGAGGAGGGTGCTGAGGATGTAGGAGCCTACGAGGCCTGTGCTGCCGATGACGAGGTTGGAGGCCATGGTGGTGAGTGGGTGGTGAGGTTGTGAGAGGTGGTGGGAGGTGGTGGTGGTAAGTATGAGAGTGTTTATTCGGCGAATGGGCCAGTTGATGCTAAGGCTCTACAACGTAGGCACGATGTGATGTCTCCTAATACGAGAACGACACAGGACTGGCCTCGATCTAAATATCCGTCGATGATGCTGGCGATAAGATTGATAGGTGGTCTCTTAACTCCGAAAATGCTTGGCTCTGGTGCGAATGCGAGCTAAATCAGGCGCTGGCGATCAGGACGTCCCGATCGGCCCAGAATCAAGCCGACCGATGCTTGCGGTCGTCAATGGAAGCGTCCTCGGGCCCGCTTTTGCTCCTGCTCAGTTGAGGAACTTTTGTACAAGACGGCCTCGGCGAAATTGAAGAATTCGCCCTCGGCCGAAACCGTCGATCAGGATCTCATCTGGGGTGTCTCGGCCTGCATTGTCTTCTGCCATGTCGTCATGCCGCGATGCCAACAAAGAGGCCAGGCCTGAGCCAAGCCAGCGGGACGGGTCATTGAAGATTTCCATTACAGACCCTAACCCTGATTCGCGATTTCTTGTTGCCCCGTGAGCCAAGCAGTGCAACCACCAAAAAAAATCTCGGGCGCATGCAACAACCCCACCATCACCACCCCTCCACGCGCCCACTCACCCCGGCGGAGCAACTCCCTTCCACGCCGACCTCACCCAAAACACCCAGAACCCAAACCCGTAGAACCATGGCGACCACAACCCCCCCAACACCGGGTACGTACACCTTCAACCACTGCCCCCAGGGCCCCCCAAACTCCCTCCCCATCCCCCCATCCCCATCGCCAACCTTAACTAACCCCCTCCCTACCTCCCACAGCAACCTGCCAAACAAACTTCGAACAAGCCGTCGCGCTCTCGCTGAACCTCTGGCCGGCCCTAACCCTCGCCGTCCAAAACAACTGGGGCGGCCCCGACTCCCGCGACAAGCGCGACTGGTTCGCCGGCGCGGTCGTCGACCTCTTCCCGGACCTGTCCGCGCTCTCCCCGGCGCAGCTCGCCGCTCTCCAGACCCAGCAGTCCCAGCCCCAATCACAAGCACAACAAGAACCCAACGGTGCGAGTCAAGACCCGGACCAAGAAGACGTCGAGTCTGTCCTCCTCCAAGTAATGCTCGACGAATTCGAAGTCAACGTCGACGACGACTCGGCCTTCGAACTCGCCGAGCAGGTCGTCCGGCTGCGCGGGGAGTGCGTGCGCGGGCGCTTCGACGGGGTCGAGGCGCTCCGCGTTCGGTGGGAGGGCCGCGCGGGGAAGAAGGTGGTTATGCAGCAGGCGGAGAACAACGAGGACGAGGACACTGATTGGGATAGCGAGGATGACGAGGAGGACGGGGAGGGGGATGTGGAGATGGGGGAGGCGCCGCCTGCGTTGGTTAGGACGAGGGAGGAGCCTGAGGTGGATGAGGAGGGGTTTACTAAGGTTACGAGGAAGAAGAGGTGAGGTAGGCAGGGGGGACAGTCTGAGCTGAAAAGGGGGGTATGCCCTAGTTAAGGGGCTACATACGGTGGTGGTGGTGATGATGATGATATGATCATGGGGAACAAGACGACGACGGCAAAAACGATCCAACTCCAACCGGCCCAGCCAAAAACACATAAATCCAGCCTCACTTGGAACGCCCCGGAACATGACCAATGCTGCTGCCCCTGCCGCTACTCCCAGTCCTCCTCGTCGCTGTCGCTGTCCTCGTCGGCGTCCTGCGCGTCCTTGGGGCTGCTGGGCGCCTGGCTGGGCACGCCCGACCGGGCCCCGACTAGGTCGTAGCTCGTGTCGCTGTCCGCCTGCGATTTCTCGTCGTTGGACTTGCGCGGCTCGGACGGCTTGAGAAGGGCGGGCTTGGTGGCGGCGGCGGCGGCAGCAGCGGCCGGCGGGTGGATGGTGGTCGATGACTCGACCGAGCCGGGCTTCTTGGGCGCCACGGCCTTCTTGCCGGCCTCGGCCTCCGTCTCGTCCTCAGAGTCCTCCTCCTCAGACGACTCTTCCTCTTCATCGGAGGACTCCTCCTCGGACGAGTCCTCGTCCCAGCCGACCTCTTCCTCGGTCGAAGCGGCTGTCATAGCATTAGCATAGATCATAGAAATCACCCCTGGCTGATTCCGCCACCCACCTTTGAGCAACTCCTTCCTCCGCGCCTCGGCCGTCTCAATACCGTGCCTGAGGAAGTAGTACCGCTTCCAGAAATCGGCGTACGCAACCTGGTCGGGCACAAGCTTCTCCATGGTCGCCCTGAGCTCGGGATACTTGTCCAGGTCCCCGCTGATGTCCGCCGTCTTCTTGTCAATGTCAAACTCCTTAGTCCACGTCTCAAACTCGGCACCAGTCCCGTCCTTGGTGAAGCTCTCGAGCGATGTGTGGATCACGTGCAGCTGCGCGTCGAACCGCGACGTGTGGATCACGCGCTTCCCCTGGGCGTCCTTGCTCTCAAAGAGCACCGTGTTGACCTGGTTGTCCGCGGCGTCACCAGTGGGCGGGGCGATGCTGATGGCGTCGCGGAAGAAGTCGCGGAGGTTGGAGCCGAACCGGAGCAAGGCCTCGTCGGCCGCGTCCTCGGCCTTTTGCAGGTCCTTGAGCCGCTTCGCCGCCTCGCCCCGCAGGCGGGAGAGCACCGTCTCGGACTCTCCAAGGGCCGCCTCGGCAGAGGCATCTTTTGTCGCCGTGGGGGTGGTTTCAGAGTTGCCGCCTGCTTCGCCGGATGCCGAATCGGAAGAGGAGGCGGCAGCGGCGGGGGGCGCGGATGTGTTCAGGGACAGCGAGCGGGTGTGGCTGATGATGGACTGGCGCAGGTCGGTGAAGCCCCGCGTGGCGTCCTGCCCCACGGCGGAGAGCTCCTGCTGTGCTTCGCGGTAGACGGACTCGCCCTGGGAGACGGTGGGTTAGGGGGGTTGGTCAGGATGGGGGCGGGCGGGCATGGCACGCGACTGGGTGCGGCGGGCGAGAGAGAGTCAACACACCTGCTTCACCACGCTCCCGAGGAACCCCCCGATGCGGGCCCCCCAGGGGCTCGAGGAGAAGGCGCGGTAAGCATCCTGCAGGTCGGCGTTGAGGGTGGACTGCGGAGCGGGCTTGTTATCCCCCGACGAGCCGCCGTCCGTGTGCTCCTCTGGGAAATTCGATTCTTGGATGTGGTCGTAGGCAATGTCCATCACGGCCGACGTCTGGCGCTAGCGTGTTGATGTTGTTTGGTGCGTCTGCCCGCCGTGCAAGGTGCCCAATATCCGGTCCGCGGGTTCGAGGGCGGTCGGGTGAAGTCACATCAGTCGTCTGCCGTGGTTCGATTTAGGTTGAACAGGGCTCATGCCATCATATCCGGGCGCCCGCCGTGCGGGGATGCAGCGTGGTTGGTGGGGCCCTGCAGCCAGCCAGCTTGCTGGAGCCCACAGCCAGCACACACACAGCTTGGGAGGGGGAGGGCGCACGGGCCACTTGGCAGCCTTCCCGTTTAGCCGACTGCCTGGAATTGTCGTTGGCCTGTCTGCCACTCAGTGATTCGCACTCGTCGTCTGCCTGCTAATCCAGGCCAGCGACTCTGAAACGGGCGTCGATCAAGGCATCGCAGGTGTGGGGGGCAGCAGAGATCCAAACCACGCCAACTCGGATATCGGGACTCGGTCCTTGGTGCGATTCCAAGCAGTGCCCCTGCCGAGGATTTAGGCAAAACAAGCTCGTGATAACTGTCTGCAGACGCCCTCCCCTCGATCGATTGTCTCGACACACATAGACAACAGCGAGCTGCAGAACTGCTTTGGGAGTGCAGCGTGGCTGACTCAGCACCCTGCAGCGACACAGACATAGGTACTCAAGGTACTCGATACAATCCGTGGTGGTTCGGCAGCCGTCGCCCACGTGTGTTACTCAGACCTGGGAGACACATGCGATTGGGAGAGCACTGCGGTTGTGTTGCAAAGCATTCGTCACCCGCTCTCTCATAGTGTCTGTCAGGGTCTGGGCTGTGGGATCTCGGCTGTCTCCGTACATCCGCTGGATTCCACACCCTCGCCCCACGAGGAAGGGGCTGGGCCAACAAGTCGGCTGGGCAGACGCCCAGCTTTATGGAGCCGCGCACAGACAGGGAGGGGGGGCGAGGCGGGAGGGGCCCAGTCGCCAGCCGCCAGTGGCTGGCTCGCCAGTCGGTCCAATTCCCAAGCCTTCGATGACGGCTGACAAATTGCGAGAGGGACAGGGAGTCATCGGTGACCCCTCCTGCTTGCGTCCTGCCACTGACCACTGGCTGCCCACGCCCTTCCATCTGTTCCCCGCCTCGGCCTTGAGATCTTCACATTTCCGGAGGCGACGGGTCGTATCGGTGCAAGCAGCAGTCCAGTCAATCCCAGGCAGCAAGTCAGGCGAAAAGGCCGCAACTCGTTCAATCCTTCTCTCACTCTCGAGCGGGATCCCCTCCCTCGCTCGTACCGACCTGGAGTACCTACCTACCACTGCCACCACCCACTGCCACCACCTGCCACCGCTGCCACCGCTGCCACCGCTCTCCCCCACTAGCTAGACCTGACCCGGCCTGGGCCAAACCCCTTCGTCTCGTCTTGCATCCATCGCCTCGCCTCGCCGTCGCAGCCGCTGGCCATCTGTCGCCTGGCCTGACCTGACCTGACCTCATCCGTCTGTCCTATCACTACCCCGTCCTGCCCTGCCCTGCCCAGTCCAGGCCGACTTCCCTTTGCGCAATCGCGTCGTTCTCGCTGGACCCCTCTGACGTCGTCGTCTTTTTCTCGCCTTCCGTGTCATCTTCTTCTTTGTGCCACTCGCTGCGGTGCGCGCCAGCCTGTCTTCCGCCGACCCCGCTTGAACCCTTGTCTGCCTTGTCTCGTCTGGTCTCGTCTCCGTCTCGAAGGATCCGGAGATAAACCTCTGTCACCACCGCTATCGCCTGCCTGGCCACCTTTTCTTCTCACCCGCAGCAGGACACTCTCGCCCACGCCCCTTGGACCGCCACTCCCCAACACCTCCCCCGGGGCTGCAAACCCATTCCCCTTCCTCGTCGGATCGGCGTCTCTTCACCATCACCTCTCCTGCGGCGACCGCGGTCCAGCGCCCATTCTCCGAGATGACGTCGTCACAGCAAAAGACGTTCATGCTGACGCCGCAACAGCAGACTTTGCTGTTTGCCGCCCTCAATTCCAATCGCCCAGCCACCGGCCCCTCCGCCGCCGGCTTCAACATGTCGCCACTCCAGTTCGACGGCTCGCCCGTCCAGGGCGCCGACGCCCTCTCCAGCTTCCAGAACAGCCCGGACCTTGACTACGACTACGACTACGCCGGCCCGGACTCAAGCTTTGACTTTTCCTTCGACGACGCCAACCAGCCCAAGATGATTGGCGATCTGCCCGGCGCCAAGCGGGAGGCTGGCTCCGACTCCGCCGACAACGAGTCGCCCGAGAAGCGAAGCCACCCCGATGACGACGACGACGAGGATGAGAACGGCGGCGCCAAGCGGCGAGAGAGCGAGGAAAAGGTTGCCAAGAAGCCCGGTAGGAAGCCGCTCACCACTGAGCCGAGCTCGGTAAGTTTCTCTAGCACACGGTGCTGTCGGTTGGCCCCCTCCTGGGACAGTCACTGACGCATTCGACAGAAGCGCAAGGCCCAGAACCGCGCGGCCCAGCGGGCGTTCAGGGAACGCAAGGAGAAGCACCTGAAGGATCTAGAAACCAAAGTCCAGGAGCTCGAGAAGATGTCCGAGGCCGCAAATAATGAGAACGACGCTCTCCGTGCCAAGGTTGACAAGATGACCGCCGAGTTGAACGAATACAAGAAGCGCGTGTCGGTGTTGTCCAACGGCCGGCCCGTCCACCAAGGCCCGGCCGCCCCCTTCGGCAGCCTCTTCGTCAACAACCTGAACGACGTCAACTTCCAATTCGAGTTCCCCAAGTTCGGGAGCCTGCCTGGCCCGCCGCTCAACACGACCAAGAAGCCCTCGGTCGCGCTGTCGCAAAAGTCCAAGCAGAGCAGCATCGACTGGAGCCCCAGCGACATGTCCCAGGATGGCGTCAGCCCGGGTAACTCGGTCGGCCTCCAGAACGGCCCACAGGATCTGTCGAGCCTCACCTCGGATCTCTTCGCCTCGCCCCTCAGCAACGGCGCCAGCCATGGCACCAACGGCTCCGTCAGCGCCGAGTCTCATTACCAGATGGGTGGCGCCACGGCCACAAGCTCCCCGTCTGCCTCGTCCAATTCCAACATGGGAGGCCCCAGCTCCTCGTGCGGCACATCGCCCGAGCCGTTTACCCAGTCGCCCATGGGCTTCAAGCCGATTGACACGCTGTCAACGATTGGTGAGGAACAGCCGACTTTCGGGAACCAAGCACCAGGTGAGCATGTCCGAGACTGGTCCCTGCCGACTTATGCTAATAAGTGTTCAGATCTCGGTCATTTCGCAGCCGGTGGCGTCGAAGACTTTACCCAGTGGCTTCCCCAGACCGACTTCCAGTTTGACCCGCAGCTCTTTGGCGGATACCGCGATCCCCAGGAGAGCGTTCTGGCGCAGGGTTTTGATGACAGCTTCTTCAACGATGCCCTTGACGTCGACTTCATCACTCCCTACAACCTCCCGATGGCAAGCCCGGCAGCAGCGCCAAAGAAGGACCTCATCGCTCAGATCGACGCCGCCAAGGACGACGACGAGCCGGCTCCTTGCAACCAGCTGCTAAAGTATCACCAAGTCTGGTGCGTTATCTCCCTGACCTTGGCCACATTTTATGCAATTCTAACAACCCCACAGGGAGAAACTGCAAAACTGCCCCAAGGCGCGCTCGGGCGACTTCGATCTGGACGGCCTGTGCGCCGACCTGCAGAAGAAGGCCAAATGCGACGGTACCGGGCCCGTGGTCAGCGAGGCCGACTTCGAGCACGCCGTCAAGAAGTACCTGTGTAAGGACGAGCAGTCGACCGCCACCGTCGACGCGCTCACCAAGCAGCAGCAGCAGGTGGTGATGCAGTCGCAGTCATGAGCAGGCCGGAACGGCTCAGGGCTACCGCTGTAAGCTGTGTACAACAATAACCGTAACAACAGGATGGGCACCCAGGGAGACGCAAGGGGGTGATGGCCCTCTGAGTCTCTCACTGCCGTTGGAGTTCATCAGGAGGGAAAAAACAAACACGCATTGATCGAGGCGCTAGAGAAGGCGGGACTTGCACAAAACACAGTCTCTAGGAGTCGAGTGACAGCGGCACTCGCATGCTGCCGATCACAGACGAGGGGTATGGGAAGGAATATGGATGGACACGGAGTATTGGGGATATACCTCTTTTTGAAACGCCACAGACGAAACCATTTACCTGTGCTTGTTGGGTTTTACTATTTTTCTTAGCTCCTCCTTTCGGTTGGTGCCGATATTGGGTCGAGCTGGAGCTGGATGGGGATAGGAGTTTATGATTTGATATTAAGGAACGGGTCTTGTGTTTTTGTTTTCTTGCTGGACCGCCGCAAGTTGAATGTACCAGACTGGCGTCGGCTATTTGATGTACATTGTTCACTCTCACTCGTCTCTGTTGATTGTTGGGTTCGGATGTACGGGGCTTGGGGTAGTGTAGTCTAAGTGTTGTTTGACAGGATCTACATTGACTGTGTGAAAGTTGAGTGACTTGGTCCATCACACTCCGACTACCAAGGCCTTCGGGAACAAGTCAGTAACCAACATCCTCTGGGAATCATCGAGGATTACATCCTTAGCCGCCACGGCTCGACTGCGGGCAACATCCATTATCGCACCCCTAAGGCAGGGGGTCTATGGTTCGTGAACAAAACCGTGCTACCAAGTTGCCCAACCAACGCCATTTTGATCAGCATCGTCATAGACAGAGCACTTACCCCCGGGCCTCCACCAGCTTACCCTCGACCTCTTCCGCCAGCTGAGCTTCCCCCTCCTCCACTAGCGCATCCTCGCCCCCTTCAACCCGCTCAGCCCTCACCTCTTGTACAAGTATATCCTCCGCCTCCTCCACCAGCTCACCCCCACCTTCTTCCACCAGCTCATTCCCTACTTCCCCACCAGCGGCTCACCCCTTATCTCTTCCACACCTCATTTCATGCCTCCTCCGCCTCCTTTACCAGCTCATCGCTTATCTCCTCCACTAGTTCATCTCCTACTTCCTCCACCAGCTCATCTCCTACTTCCTCCACCAGCAGCTCACACCCTATCTCTTCTACCACCTCATTCCATGCCTCCTCCGCCACCAGCGCATCCTCAACATCCTCCACCACCTCACCACCCTCCCCTATTTCACCTGCTTCATCGGCCTCAGGGGCAAACACCTCCGTCGCCAAAAACGCATCCACAGCCTCCAAATCCTCCTCCCACCGCCTCCACTCATACACCCTCGGATCCGGCCTATACTCATCCTCAGGCCCGCACATATAATCCCACCACTCCCCATTCTCAGCATTGACCTCGTCCCGATCCCACCCCTCCACCGCCCCTACATGCTCCACGCAGTTCGAAAGATCCATCGGATCCCTCACCATCTGCCTCCTCCACGACCGCGGCTTGATGGCCTCCATCGCAGGGTGCGGCGCCGTCCACGACCGGCTGAAATCCACCAGCTTCCCGCCCATGTAGTTAGCCACCCTGACATCCCGCACCAGAATCCCCAGCTCCCGCAGCGCCACTAGATCCTCCCACATCCCGCGCACCTGCCCGCGCGTAAAATACCTCTGCGTGTCCTCCGTCTTTTCCTCCACCTCCTCCACCCCCTTCTCCTCTACCCCCTCTACCCCCTTC
>FTEL01009236.1_pt1 | contig 10648 bp, 13 predicted proteins | sample 1658911 | NCBI WGS metagenome assembly FTEL01 (sample SAMEA3914869, study PRJEB12502) | metagenome | biome: forest; material: soil | place: USA | collected 2012-03-12 | depth 0.1 m
CCCTTCCCCCTTCTTTTGCTCCCCGATGGTGCGGGGAGGGAGAATGCGGCCTCCCTTCGGAAACCCGCCGGGATAAATACACTGCGAGACACACCAAGGCCAGCGGAGCGAGTCGCCGTTGACAGATTTCGACACGGGCCGACTGTCTAACCCACCCGTGTACGACCGTGGGAGAGGGCATTACGGCCTTAGACCCCTCTCGATAGGCCGCGGCCAGGCGGAACGGAGGCAGCTCATCGGCCCATATCTCCTCGCCGGCTGCGTGCATCCAGAGGCCGAGATGCTCCGGTCCGGAGCGGCGTCGGGGTGGGATTCTGAGAGGCTTGGATACATAGCGGTGTTTTGAGAGACTTTGATACCCCACTCAATTCCATTTGGCGGACGCGGTATGAGCAAACTACGGGGTTCATACCGGCGGCCTCACCATTATCATCACTGGAAACCTCACTGATACCCGACGAGTGCTTGTACATCCTGATAATCTGCCTGTGATCTCCCGTCTCCCTCCCATTGGCCCAAGGCAGTCAAGCCAGAAAGTGAGGCAACACTCTCTGATGCCCGTTGATGGGCGGCCTCTTTCTTCAGGATAAGACCGTAAGTATTTGTCGCCCTGCCAAATCCCCGACATATGTCCTGTCCTGTCTCACGCCCTCAAACCCGCTTTGCCCTACCCACCCGTCAGATCGGATAAACACACCGCACCGGTTGACGCTCTTGGACAGGTTTGAGGCTAAGATGTTGTTTATGGCCCATGGTTTCTCGGATGGGAACACTCTCAACGAAATATCCCGTGTGGTGTGGTTGCGCTGCGGCCTCGCTCCCTTCCTCCCTCACCCCATCACGTGTGATGGTTTGGAACTATGGTGAGAGCCCCTGGATATGTGAAGCTGCTATGTACAAGATGGCTCGTCCGATGTAGGGGGGTAGATGTGTAAAATGAGGCAGGCCTCCCAGTCCCAAGACACTAGCTCTGGCCCCCTCCACTCCCCTTCCCATGGTGAGTTTCTGGGGGATACCAATCATCTAAACTATACACGTATCGCCGATCAGACTCAACGCGGCCAGAAAGGTCAGTCGGCAGAACCCCCTGACGAAGTCTCGAGTCCCAAAATAACGTACCTTGGTATCGGCTCCCGAGTGAGATAAACACAATCCGCCTTGCTGTCAGGTTTAAGGGAGACATATACGTAGCTTCAGGTCGCACTACTGACACTCGTAGTCAAGATACCGGGCATATTGTTCTCGAACCTCACCGGCGGACAAAACCAACCGATATCCCAGCTGGTTGCAGCTTTCCCTTCCAGTGCTTTTTACTACTCTTCGAGACTCCGCTACTCTGTCATGATACGACTGTAAGCAAATGTCCTTACCGTATCCGTTGCGAGATGTAATGTCTCCCTATCCCATCGTCGTCCATCCATGTCTACTTCCCAGTGCATGCGAGGAATGCAGTCTCGTCCACCGTTCTCCTCACATCATGTGCTCCCTCCCGTGACTGCACCCATAATCCCCTTCCATTTTCTCCCTCCTCCGACCTCCCCGCCCGCCGCGGAGCTGACGGGCCCTCCGTGGAGACTGATACCATAGCAGCGTAGCAATATCACCTCACCTCACCTCCCGCTTCAGAGCGCCGCTGACAAATATCCAACGACCATTCCCCTCCGTTCATGCCGTCCCGGCTCCGGTGTCATCGGCTTGCGCCCTTTTTTAGGTACGAAGCTCGGTCCGGCTGCGGCGGTTGCAGTTTCGGAGGGGAGTGGTTGGGGATACAGCATCATGTACGTCACCGTCTTTACTCCACAGATGGGCTACCCGTAAGCCCTCTATGTACACTCTCTGTTTCCTCTCACCCCATAACCGTCTCTAGGTGTGGATGCAAGTCGTCATGATCATCGGGTTTTTACATCCTACTGCTGTGATACCTACCCTCTCAACCGCCCCCAAACACCATCTCTCCCTCCTCCCCAAACCGGCGACGCGATTTCCGCGTATATATCTCCCCCAGCACCTACACGAAGAAACAGATGACACCAGGTACGTACTCGCAGGCTAAACCCAACCCCCAACCAACCCCCCTTGCCAACGGCACGGCCGCCGCCGCTGCCCGGGACTTCAACCGCCAACCTTGCTTTGCTAGCCTGCCTGCCCTCAACCTTACCCAGACTGGGGGGACGTGGTGGCGCCTCGGCTGTGAGCTTGGCGGGCCCGCGGGGTGGTTTGGAGGTAATATCGTGCCGTGTTGTTGTAGCCACACAGGACTGGCTGGTAGTATGGGTGTGGGATGGGCGAGTCATGGCTGGCGGGGTGTGTGGTGAGTGAGTTTGGGGGCTGGAAGAGGGTGAGGTTTAGCGAGTCAGCTTGTGCTCAGCTTCTGTTTCTATGTTGAGGGTGGTGATGGGAAGGTGGTGATCACGGGATGTTATTAGCCTCCCTCCGCCTGCTCCTCTATCACCACCTCCGACTCAGCATGGATTTACACCTCACTCGGCAGGCAGGCAGGTGGTCAGATCGACATTTGACCAACCCACCAAACCAACCTCCCTTCCAAGCCCGCCCGCTCATGAACAACGGCCTCGGATCGCCGGGCTGTCAAAATGCGACGCTGCGCGGGAAGCAAGACCGAGCGGATCCCCATCCCGCTCACTCAAACCCGCCCTTCTTACATATACAGCAGCCCCATCCTCGCATTAACATAGACAAGATATACCACCTTCCCCGAACGAACCAACCAAGCCAAAAACCCAAAACCAACTGGCCGCGGCTCACTCTCCCACCCTCCCTCGTCCATCCATCCATCCCATCACAAATGTTGATCCTCATCGCCCGTGGTAAACCCGGGTCAGGTCAGGCACAGCACTGCACAGCACGTGTGTCCCTCCCATCAGAAGCTCCAACGAACAAGCCCATCGGAACAAACGGCACGCCAGCCTTGTGTATCAATATCAACATCCCATGCCTCTCTGCCCAAGCCCTGCGGATGAAACACCGACGGCGGCAGAGGCCCCTATCTGCGCTTGGCAATGACACACGTCTTGTTTCCTGTGAACGGGGGCGATCGACAATTTGCCTACCTTGTCTTGTCCGTGGCAAGTCACACGAGCGCGTTGCCCCGTGGTTGGGTTAAGGATGGCTGGCGGGGTGGAGGGGGGAGGTTAAACGGGCAGGCCAAGCCGGGCCAAGACGAGGTTCGTCAACAAGACCAACCACCAGGGCAGGTCGTGATCGATCTCCTTCCTTGCAGCTTCCATCTGCGTTGGGCATGGATATATATTTTGTGTGTTATAAGGTGAGGGATTGGGGATGTGAGGGATTAGATCCGTCGACGACGACGGCCATGCCCGCCTCATCCTCCTCCTCAGTCCTTAGCCCCAGACGGGGGCACCGCCTCCTCCCTCCGTCCCTACTGTAGGTACATCCAGCGCAGCGGCCGTCCCAGGACCGGGGCGCCACCACCCGCCCTCCCAAGAATCGAAGCCCATCTACAAGACACATCACAGCACAGTCTAGGCACTCTCGACCGCAAAGCCAAGGCCCCCCGCCCAGGAAACCTCAGACCATTCGCCGCTTGGCCAACAGCCTTGGCCTGCTTGGCTGACTTGGCTTTTTCGCCGCCATGCGTCCGACAGGTTTTGTTGCCGATAGAGTTTGGCTGCGCTGATCAGATCCTCTTTTTGGCATTCGCGTGCGAACAAAGTTGGTGTTGACCCACTGATTTAAACTCGGGTGTGGGTGTGTGTGGGTGGGTGGGTGAGTGGGTGTGGAGGGGGAAGGTTCCGGAACAAAATCGAGAAGGTGGCAGTTTGACTGTTGGGGGGGTTTTCACAGTGGCATCAGGGCCTGTGAGAGCCGCTGGGTTACAGGGGCAGCAATCAGTAATCCGCAGTTGGCGACTGCCATGGAGGGGAGAGCGAGGTTGGGGGCCAAGGCCCGCGGCCGTTCGACTCCACGTTGCACAAAGTTTGGGCACCGGGACGATCTGATCCGATTTTTTGAGCTGCTTTCCATGGTGGTGGTGGGACCCACTACTTGCTCGGCTCCACGCACCTTTTTGTCTCTTTTGCCCACAGTTGGGGGCGACAGACATCCATCTCAGCAGCAGCAACAGAACAACGTTAAAGTTGTGCCTGTGTGTGTGCAGGGCAAGGGGGACGGGAGCGGCGGCACAGCGCAGGGCGCAGGGCCAGGACAGGGCAGCGGAATGCCACCCCAATCTGGCTCGCCTTGGCACAATTACTCTGTCTGTGACCACCCTGCCCCGGACGTGACAGTGACCAGTGATTGATGGTGGTGCCATGTTGCTCCTCCTCTGCGGTCCGTTTTGGCCCCAACGCGGGGTGGGGGGTGGAGGTGGGTGGAGGGTGGTGGTGGGAAGGGGACGCGTCAGCAATCCCGCTTTGGAGCGTTGGGGCTATCGGATGAGACTCGCCTTTGGTTAGGCCCGGCTTGGGGGTGCGTTGCTGTCCTGATGCGGCGGCGCCCTGGCCTGGCTGGGCCTTTGGCCGGTCTTTTGCTGCTGCTGCCCTGGTGCTGCTTCAGGGATGGTGTTGGTTTTAACGCCGAGACAAGTGTCGTCTCGGAAACAAACGAGTTTCCGCTAATGCCGCAAATGGGGTCATTAGTCCCCCCACTGCAGACATGATAGTTCTGGCTTCGTTTGCCGGGATGCCGGACTCGACCGTTGCTTGTTCTGGGCCTGGCTTGCGAGACTCTGACGCGTTCGGTTTGCATGACTGGCCGACCGAGCGGAGGCGGCGGCGGCGTCCCTCGGGGCTTGGGGCTTGTGCTTGGAACTTGGGGGGCCTGGCTCGTCATCCAGGACCTTCGTTGGTCCTCGATGAGGTTGGGGAACTTCCATCAGAAAAGCCCTGGACAACCCTCGCGGCTGGTTGGTGCGAGACCCCCGCCGCCAAGGACGAGGAGCACGGAGGAGGGATGAGGAATGCAGCTCCCTCCCCTTCTCGTTCGCTCCCTGGCTTCCTTCCAGCATTTTCCAAAGCATGTGTCGCATGTGTCACCCACACCCCCTCCAATCCCTCGCCCCCGATTCCCTGCTCTCAGCCCGGGCGAAGCCACGCGAACTTTTGTCCTAAATTGCGCACTAGCGAGTTAAGCTTAAGCGGGCGCTGCGGGCATCGAGTGCGTGGCCCGTCTGATTGGAGAGCCGAGAGTGCTGTCCTCGGGCATGTCTCGGGCGGGATGGAGGTCGGTCTGGCTGCGGCGATATTCCGCCCTTGTTATCGCCATCAGCCTGAGCAAAGCTGAGGGGGCGCTCATCTGCCATTCGTTTGGTCTTGCCACAGACCAGGCGGCGGTGATATTCTGGATTTGTTTACGACTGCGCAGCCGTGTTGTTGGGGCTCGGCACAGCCTCCCCAAGAGCCATGCGCAGGCGGCGAGGAGACCCCAACACCCAGGGTCGATGCATGCCCCACCACCATCACCAAGGCAAAAAAGAGCACTGCATCTCCGCGCCGCAAGCACGCATGCCCTGTCCCGTCCGTCTGTTCCAGGCCGGCTTCCCTTTCCCTCGCGCTCTCGCAACACCACCACGCCACGGGCACCCTTGGAGCTGGGAACGCCACCCGAGAGGCTGCGCCGTACGCGGGCTGCTTGGTGCAACCGCATGCCCTGCCGCCAAGCCCTGCGTGCTGCTGTTTGTCCTGATGCTTATTGCCTGCGGGCGCCCGAGTGGTGGTGGTGGGAATGGTGGGAATGGTGATGGTGGTTCGGTGTGTGGGGGCGATTTGCCCCTCCTTTCGTCCCAAAAAACGCCCGAGTCCGAGGATGGGCGGCCGACAACAAAGCGAGGGAGGCGTCGAGTTGGCCCACGAGGCTGGGTTGCTCGGTTGTCTGCTGACGGCCGGGGCCTAAGGAGATGCAGCTGCTGGACGAGAAGCTTTCCGTTTCCATGGAGGTGTGTCTGACAACAAGCCTCGATGGCGTTCCTTGGCAAACTCAGATGTTCTGGAGCTGGAGGACAGACAACCAAAACCACCACCACGCCAACTCGCAACCCCACCTTCCTGGACGCCTGCCTGCTTTACGCCCGAGATGCTGTGCAGGAACCGTGCGTGTTGGTGCATGTCGGGGTGCGTTGGGTGTGCGTTTTGCCTGTGCCTGCGATGGTATTAGCCAACGTCGGCCAGGGTGCTGCCTTGTGTCGGGCTGTCTGTGTCTTGTGCTGCTGCTGATGGTCCAGGCCGGGTGCTGATGCCGAGAGTGGTGTGGGCTGTCCTGGGCTGATGGGAGCCTGGTGGTGCGCATGGCTCGCGCTAACTCGACGGGCTGGTGGTCTGGTGCCTGTGCACCAAAAGGCTAGCCGCCTGATCGTGCCGTCTTTGCCGTAACACAGGGCAAACGGCCGCACCCACCCCCCCCTCACCCCTCCAACAGATGCGCGCGGGCTGTTATCACGGGATTTTTGTCATTTTTGTCAGAATCAAGGTGTGTGTCTCTCGCTGCTGATTGACGAGCGCCGACGGAACTTGAAATTGCGGTCTGGCTGGCTGAAAAACGCCACTTGGGATCTGGGTCCGAGGACGATAAAGAGGGCCTGGTCTGAGGTTATTTTTGGCTCTGTCTCGCTGACTTTAACCTTAAACAGACGACAGCCGCCCATCCTCCCCCGCCGTGGCGGACGCCCACAGCGCCGACAGCGCCGAGTGCTCCCACGGCGGTGAGCCAAACACCAAGCAGCGAGGCCCCAAGGCCATGTTCCGAGTGGACGGTGCTTGCATCGGCATGCTCCTCTTCTGTGCATCTGTGCAGGCGACAGACGATGTGCACAGCGCAGTACCGACCACCACCTCACTACGGACGCAGCAACATCCAAGCCCACATCTGCCTTGCCGGTTTTCTTTTGGACGTCGCCTCGTCCTCCCCCCACCTTGCCCCCTTTTCCGCCCGGCACTGCCCACAGACACTGTGGTTCGCGTTGTGACACCCGCGAGGCGGCAGACGTGGATCTGATTATCACGCTTCATGTCGCGAGGTCTTGGCATTAGTTTATCTCACTCTCACCTCATCTTGGGCCCAGCCCAACTTAAGCCCAGCCCCCGTTCGGGCTCCTCCCGACCTTGGAGCTAAGCCTCCGTGGCTTCCGCGCTGCCAGGTCGGGCCTGGCAACTGCTAAAAAGTCGGGGTTGCGGATCTGCGCCATCCCGATAACTCCGCGGCAGGGGGGCACAGAGAGGAGCGAGTGGGTGGACACAGGACAGACAGAGGCTGCGTTCGCTCGTTCGTTCGTACGCGAAGAGCATCCTCAGAACGGAGAGGGCGGAGAACCCCCTCCCCCCTCCTCGTACAACGGTACAAGGTCAAACCCGACAAGGCCCAGGCATCCAAGAATCCGCCGTCGAGGCTTATTTCGGCCGCGGCCCATCCATCGCTCTCGCTTTTGATGATGATGTGGTGGTGGATGGCGGCCGTGTCAGCTAACAAGGCCCTCGCAGCACATCCCCATTCCAGCCCTGCTTGGAAAGCACCACCACCACTCCGACTCCGAAGAGCATGGGTTGGAAAACCGAGCTGACTGGCTGGCTGACAACAACCACAAAGCAAAAAAAAAAAAAAAAAAAAAACGAACAGGACACGACCGCAGCCACAGACAAAGAAACCCGGGCAAAGACAAGACAGTTCCATTCGGCAGGTAATAATTCTACTCTTTCTGCAGCCGCCACCCTGTTACACAACTCCCACCGACGAGCGAGTTTTTTCTCCCCCCACCACTAACTCCAAGCAGCATTGCAGAACGCACAGTGCAAAATAATATCATCAACCACTCCCCTACCTAGTTAGCGTCGGTTGCATTCAACACAAACGCGCCGGCGCTGGCGCTGGCACTGGGGGCGGGCGGCGGGGCCCGCGTCCGGGGCGGTCGGAAGACGGGAACATGACAAAACCCGAGCCGCGAGTCGAGGGCGACAGGGTTTCGCATCCCCAGCCCAGCCCAGCGCGCACGCCCTTTGGCAATTGCGGCAGGGCAGGGCTTTCGTTCGAACTGACTGACTGGATGAGGCGAATACGACTCAGTGGGTGCGCTAGGGGGCCAAGGATCTGACTAAGTGCCCTGGTGCGATTATTTGGGGGAGGGACGGAATGGGGCCGACACCCCCCCCTTGATCCGCGAACCACCCCCCTGCCGTTCCGTTCCCCAAGTTCCATTTGTTGGATTTCAGCACGGACCCGGGCTGGTCATCAAGGATCGAGCAGTCACAGGATGCATGCCAATGGTGGTATTTTTTATTTTTATTTTGGGTTTGCACTTGTCCCGCCAACTGGGGCCTGCAGCAGTTAGCTGTTCCCCTGGTGCAAAAAAGGTTTCAAATGTCGCGATCACAAAAGCGAGACGCGAGGCCGGCCGGCGGCCGGACGGCGGTGGGGGGGGGGGAGGACCACAACCCAAGACGGTGGACATGTCCCCGTACAATGGATTATGGACGGCGGGCGGGCTCCAAACCGCCGCCGCCGCCGCACCCCGTACCCCGAACCGTAACCGTAACCGTCTTATGTGTCATGGCCCCAACCGCACACGCAACAAACAGTCAGGTAGCACCCGGTATCGTACCCGTAATCTCGCCACCAGCCAACAGCGACCAACCAACCAACCCAACAACCCCGAGCGCTCCGGTTCCAGGTTTCGCTGGCTGGCCGGGGCACCACCACTGAAGAATTCCAGATGCCACACCCACACCCCATGGCATGGCGAAAGCCAAGGGCTCGGCGGGGGGCTCGGCGGGAGAGCGGGGGAGGATTGCCAATGCGCGCTAAGGGGACCCGACACGGGGCGCCGCGAAATAAGCTTGAAATCCTATTCCATTCCCATGACAATCCCGCCGGGCCATATGCAGGGATCTTGGGATTGCCGGCCGCCGGGAACAGTTCCCTTTTTTTTTGTGACTCTCTTCCTGGTGGTGGTGGCCTCGCGGATTGTGTTTGGGCCCCGACTCCCCCTGTTTGCGCGAGGAGGGAGGGAAGGGGGAGGGCTGATCTTGCTTGTTTGTAGAGATAACGTCCGTTGAGTGAGTGTTGATGTGGTAAAAAGGCTCCGAAGCGATGTTATTCCACTTGGGCACTTCTTTTTTTGGCCACGCACTTGGCAGGCCAACCGATGGCGCTACCAAGACTATTGGGGCGAGACATCCCAAGAGAAAAAAAAGGCCAGGTGATAAGGACCAGCGGACAGTTCAGCCCGCCCGGGGGGGCAGCGGAGCTCGGCACGCGGCCGCGGCGGAGGGAGTGTGTTGGGGATGGACGGACTCGACGTGGCCTTTCAATGTTGTGGCTGCAAAACACAGATGAATCATCGCCATGTCAGATGTGTGTGGTCTAACCGCGCCTCGACCTGCTTTGTCTCGCAGGCAACCGCCAAAATCCCATTCCTCTTTCTGTTCCGATGATGTGTGTTGTGTGTGTGCGCGCAGGCAGCACAGAAACAACAAGATGGAAGAGCGAGGGCACCAACGAGACTCGCCGGGCTGACCGGTAATTATCTCTTCCAAGAGTGGTGTGGTGAAGTTGGGTCGAAGCAACGGACAAAAGATCCATTGATAAGCTGACGACAGCTCGGTGGGGCATGCGCAAGGTAATTTTTGCCGCTTCGGTCGTTCGCACTGGCTTGGCTCGTGCCTGCTTCTCCGCTACTTGGCTGCCTTGGCTCCCTTGGCTGCTTGGCGATGGCTTGGCGCCTGCCCTGTTGGCTCGGATTCGGGAAAGGGAGCAAAGCAGAAGGAGCGGTTGCAAGGTTGGCGGAGCCTGTGTGGTGGCATTTTGACTTTTTCTTGGCGGAAAGGAGGCTCGGGGGGAAAAGGTGGGCTGGTTGCCCTGTTGGGCTAGACCCGGGCCATTTTTCTCCTCTGAACATGCTTAATAATTGCCCGGCCGGGCCCCCGGAGAGCGCACTCGGCCCCAACTTTAACGCGACTGCAAGTGGGGTCTCTGGGTGGGGCCAGGGAGGGCAGGAGGGAGAGAGGGAGGGCGTTGCTGGTGGGGCGTTTTCAGTGGGCCCACAAAAAGGTGGCCGTCGCATCAGTCATTGCTCGCAAAGCATTGTTCGCCAACTCGCCGGGCTCTGCGCTCGCAATGGCACCAACCAACCAGAGGCGGCCCTGTATTATGCTGCCCAGCCCAGGCTGCGGTTGACCGAAGGGCGTGCGGGCAGCAGCGCAACCAACTGCATATTTGCCGTGCATGTGTGCGCGATGGAGGTGTGCAGTGGTTACGCCAGAAATACCAGAATGCCAGCGGACAGCTGCGGGCAGGCAGGAGACAGGCAGGGCCCTGGTCGACAAACGGCGGGATCCGCTCGGGCAGGAATCAAAAAGAGGATCAAAAGGATGGACACGAACACCCAAGGAGTGCGAGGCAGCTCAGTTGGCTCGTTGGTCAGTCAGTTGGTCAACAACAAACACCTGCACACTGGACAGATTACCAACTTGGGAATCGTATTGCCCGTCCGTCCTCGTCAATAATTAAATAACTAAGCCCGCCGCCGCCCTGACTTGATCTGACGACTGGACTGGACTGGACTGGCTGGGCTGTCAACGCAGCGCATGCCATACCATGCCATCCCTGGATGCCCGCCCCAGCCCAAGAAATCCCAAGCCATCCCCCAAGCAAGCCCCAAGCAAGCCCCAAGCAAGCCCCAAGC
>FTEL01004398.1_pt1 | contig 10644 bp, 5 predicted proteins | sample 1658911 | NCBI WGS metagenome assembly FTEL01 (sample SAMEA3914869, study PRJEB12502) | metagenome | biome: forest; material: soil | place: USA | collected 2012-03-12 | depth 0.1 m
CCCTCCTCCTCATCCTCCTCCAAATCACCCAAAATCACAACTCCTCCTTCTCCCCAGTACACGCCGGACACCCCCCCGCGACCCTCTCCCTCAACAACCTCGCATGCGTAACTTTCGCCCCGATCAGATGCCCGCCCATGACCGCCGTCGACACCCCCTGAAGCGTGGCGCGGTCCACCGGTTCCCCCGGGTGCAGAAGTTCAAGCAGATGCGGCAGGTGGAAGACGTGCCCGCACGCGAAGCCGACGAGGGTTTGGACTTCGTATTCTGTGAAGGGTTCGTGGCAGTGGGCGCAGCGGCCGGGGCCGGGGGAGTATTTCACGGCTGCGCCGGGGGTTGGGGGGTTGACGGGAGGGGTGGCGGTGCCGTTGGGGGGTTTTTCGGTTTCGGGTGGTGGTTGGGGGGCAGTTGGTGGTTGGGTTGGTGTTTCGTCCTTGGGGAGGACCTCGAACTTGACGCCGCGGCGCTGGCCGCTGCGCAACAGCCCCTGCGCGGCGGCCACCTCGCTGCGCAGCACGCGCGCCACGCCCTCGCAAATGCTGAACTGGATCTCGTGCTCCTTCATGATGTGCTTGAGCCCCTCGCGGAGGCCCTCGATCTCGAGGCCCTCGGGGATGCGCCGGACGAGCGTGATCGGGTTGATGGCGGTGCCGACTTCCTCGAGGAGGGCCCGGATGAAGCGGGGCTTGTCCATGCTGTAGGTGAGCAGGTCCTCCCAGAGGTCTGGGTCGTCCTGGTCTTTGGCGAAGGCGATCGCGCGGCTGACGTCGCCGAGGCGGTCGATGATGAGGTAGAGGGCGCGTTTGGTCTGGCCGGTTTTGGAGTAGAGGTAGACGAGTTCGGGGATGTAGTTGAGTGCTTCGCATTCTTGCGCGGCCTGGGGAGTTGGTTAGTAGGGCGAACGTAGGTAGCAAGTAAGGGGGGCCGTACCTTTTCGAAGGCGTACGCAGTCGAGTTCTTGAGCAGATCCATCAACAGCGACTGGTCATACGCCGCAAACAGATGTACCGCCAGATCCGCAAACTGGTCCACCAACGACTGACTATCAGTGACAAGCCGGGCCCGCGACTCGTCCGAGTGCTCGTGCATGCCCTCGCCCCGCCACAGGCCGCGCATGTAGAAGAACGTGTACAGATCCAACTTCTTCTCTTGCAGTTGCCCGATGACAACATCCGGCTTTACCAGCCCATGCTGCGCCTCGTCCACCAGCAGCGTGATCGCCTCCGAGGTGGCGTCCTCCAGCTCCTCGCGGCTCATCTTGCTCAGCTGGGCCTGCGGCACGCGCAGGCCGATGAAGCTCGGGATGTCATCCGCCACGGCGTCGGCGAGGTGGCCCTCCTTGATCAGGCGCATCGCCGTGTCGGCGTCTTGGAGCTTGATGTGGCACCTGAGCGCCTCCCTGGTCCTGCCGTTCGCCTCGTGGAGCTTGGCGAGGCTCTCGATGACGATCCGCCAGTCCCGGCCGAGCTCGCCGTCTTCGACGCTGTCCTCCCGCACGTCGCGGTATTTGAGCTGGTCCTCGAGCGCCGTCGTGATGGTGCCTACGTCGTACAGCTCGGGCGGCCACCGGTCGAGCAGCTGGCGGAAGCGGGGCTTGTTGGCTTGGAGGTAGTGGCCAAGCATGACTTCGTAGAGCGTCCCTGGTATTGGCGGGCGTGTGCGTTCGGTGGGGATGTAGTTGACGATCTCGTCAAACTTGTTCGCGCCGGCAAACGTCCACACCCATTTCTCCCACCGGTCGGGCGTTCCGAGGACCTTTCCGCACACCTGGCCTGCCCGTGCCCAGTCACCTGTCTCGATGATTTCCTGGATCCACAGCTCTCCGATGCGGCGCTTCTCTTTCTCAGCTGACGAGTAGAAATCCCGCATGCCGTCTGCGACTGACGCCGTCTCCTCGTAAAAGTCATCCGTGCTCTGGGTGGGCTGTGGTGATGTCGGTGTTATGTCCGGTACTGCCGTCATGATCTCGGGGTGCTGGTCCACCAGCTCCCATCCCTGCTGATACTGGTGATGCTCCAACAGCCACGCCAGGTGGTCTCCCAGATCGCGCCGCGTAGCCAGGATGCAGTCGTACGGGCTGTGGATGAAGATCTTGACGCCCGGCTTGACGAGATGAGGGTGTACCGAAGCGCGCCCGCGGGCTGGCGAGGGGCCTGGCACGTTGGTCCCAGATGCACCGTCGCTGCCCTTGCTCATGACGCTTGCCGCCGAGCTGAACAGGGCCAGCGGGTTGAGGGCCGCGTTGAGAACATCGGTGCCAAGACCAGCGAGTGTCTCGAGCGCACCCCGGGAGGATACTGCGGCCGCAGCGTTTTGGGCGGGCAGGATGCCGAGATGGTAGTCGTTCGAGGACAACCTCTCGAAGCGGCTCATGGTGAGTCCGTCCTTGTCGACCTCGGCCTGGGATGAGAGGTCGATGAGCCGCAGCTCGGGCGGCTGGTTGTTCTGCCGGCGTGGGATGCCACCGGACGGCCTGCTCTCGGTTGAGTCGGTGGATAATGTGTGTCTGTGACCTTTCGAGGGCTCGGCGGCGTCGTCCCCGCCATCTTGGTCGGGTAAGCAGTAAGCAAGGACCAACAGCAGGTTCTGGGTATATAGCGAAATGCCGGAAATAATGCAATCCATGCGAAGTCTGCAAACCAACAAGTCAGTTCGGGCCAGGTGGAGGGGAAGGCGTGCGCTACTCACATCTTTACAATCTCTGCCCGTCCAGCGGACCTTTCCCCTACGTCTTTCCCCGTGCCCATGCCGCCGGGATGGACATGGATGATCCAAATGGTTCCACCCCATCCGACCACCAACCGCTCGATCGTCTTGGTGTTCTTGAGCTGCTGCTGCCTCAAGCTTGCGGCTGCCGGCGACAGGGCAACCTCGTGACTGGGGGCTATCTCGTCCGGTTCGACCGCATGCTCGTCGATCCACTCGGCCCTGCCCTTCCAGACGCTGGCCATGGTCTCCCACTCGTCCGTCTGCGGCCTGTCGATATGGCCGATGCGCTTCCAGGCGTCCTCGGCATCGGCGCTGTCGAGATGGAGCTTCGTGCGCATAACCTTGATCCCGTGTTCGTTGAGCCATACGACGTATTTGCCGGACAATGACCACTTGATGGTGCTGATGGTGCCCTCGCCCGAGTGTAAGACACTGTCCTTGCCACTACCAGCTCCAACCATGCTCCCCAGCCAGCCGGCAGCCTGGGCAGTGGCGCCCGCCGTCATGGCGGTGCTCCTCCCGTTGGGGGCGCCGACGGTCAGGACCAATTGGCCGGCAAGCCCACCAGACAAGTACGTCCTATCGCTCTTGTACTCTGGTGAGAGGGCGACGGCCTGGACGGGGCGGGCAAAGTTGCGCAGCTGGACATCTTTGATATCGATCAGCGACTGGACGCAGATGTTGCCGTCCATGGACGATGTCGCGATGTGGATGTTGTTGGACGGTATGTTGGGGATGGCGGGCGGCTCTCTAGGCCGTCTCGATGCGGCGGCAGGGGAGGCATGGCCCTCGGGGGTTCCCGGCGTCGGGCGCAGAGGGCTGTTGGTCACGGATTTGACGGCCGGCTCGGGTTTTGTGGTGGGAAGCGGCGGCGGGAAGGGCGAGATGGAGATAGATGTGACGGAGGCCGAGTGGGCGTGGTAGACGCGCAGCGACTGGAACGCGGGCAACTGGACGACGTGCTGTACACCGGGCGGTTAGCGAGGAGAGGGTGAGGGAGCGGCGGGGGGGCAACTGACGATGTTGCCGTTGTGAGTGCCGACGATCTGCCAACTGGGTTAGCTGCTGAAAGGAGCCACGGGGCACGAGGGCTGCCTGGGGATGCGAACCATCTTGTCGCCAGCCACCAGGAACGCGCTCGTGGCATCACCATTGCGGTAGACGGCGCCGAGGTGCGGGGTGAGGCGTGCGTATTTGAGCTTTGGCTCCTCGTCTTCCTCGTCGTCCGAGTCTGACTCATCGTCTTCATCCTCGTCGTCGTCGTTGTCCTCCTCCTCTTCGCCCTCACCCTCTGACTCGCCATCATCGCCCTTGCTGTCGCGAACGGCATCCCCGCTGGCCTGCTCTACCGCTGGCTGCGCGACAGCATCGGGGCTGCCATCGGCAGCAGTGGAAGCGTGCGCATCGGCGGGGCTGTCTGGGCCCGTCGCAGGGGAGGTTGGGTCGGGCGCGGCTTGTGTTATGGTCGCATCGTGTGTTGCTTCGTTGTTGTCGCCGGGCTGTGGCGAGCTTTCGGTCATGTTGATTGGGGCGACAGCGGCAACTTCATGGCGTGCGGGCGATGCGGCGTCGCGGGCGGTGCCTGACGGCTGTCGGGTGTCGTGATGGAGCGGGGGGGGAAAGTGGGTGTGGGAGGGGGATGGTTTGGGTGTTGATGTTGCTTGGTGGTGCAGCGTGCTGCGGCCTCGGATGCTGGGATGCTGGGGTGCTGGGATGGAAGCTTTGGGCACTGCTTGGCTGCTTGTTGGGGCCACAGGCGGCCGCTGGAGCTACGTCAGAAGCTCGCGACCACTGAGGTGCTCCATGCATGGATCGCCGAGACAAGCAGCTGAGGCGCCAGCCGCACGCCTGCAAGGGACCTCGACAGCTCTGGCCAATGGGCTTCGCGCCCCTCTCTGTGCGTTGGTGGGGTTATTCACCTGAACGCGCCGGGACACGCCTTCTACCGTCAAGGTTCCCACTGTGTGGGTGTCCATCCCACTGCATCCCACTGAAGCAGTGCTGTGAGGCATTGCGAAGCCCTGAAAGAACTTGAAAGCAACCCGAGTTGCTCGACGACGGCCTCGAACCATCGACACCTTCCCCCTGCCTCTTGCACCCGACATGGACTCGTCCATCGCCCCTTCGTCCTCTGCGCTCGTCTGCTCGTCCACCCCGTAGGTGGTACCGAAGTACCTAGACACAATCTCGAACTCGACCTCGAACTCGATCTCGACCTCGACAGTACCGATCATGGCTTCAGTCGCCTCGCTCGGCGTACACCCTCCCGTGGGACTGCGACACGCCGTCGAGGAGGGCATCCTCCCCCCCGACGCCCCCGCCTCGTCGTACACCTGGGAGGTCGTCGTCAGCACCGAGAACGGCCGCGAGCACGAGGACGAGATCCTCACCACCCACGACACCGTCATCTGGTCCCGCGGCGGCGTCTTCCGCAAGAGCTTCAGGTTCGACCCGGCCAAGGAGCCTGTCACCCAGGCCCTCCTCGCCTACTTCCCCGCCTCGGCAGACCGCCCCGGGTCCAAGACCCAGCTGGACGACAGCGCCGCCCCGCAAGCCGACCGTCGTACCTCCAAGACCAAGAGCACGGCGCCCTCGGGAAAGCCCGCCCTCTCGAGAGCCCTCGTCATCTTCCTCAAGTCCCAGGCACACATCTACTTCCTCGCCGGCACCAGCCATGTCGTCCACATGCCCTTCGAGGTCGAGTCGGCTTGCGCCGCTCCCGTCGGTGTCATCGTCCAGCGCAAGCTCCGAGCCGACAACACCTCCGTCTCCCTCAGGCTGCCCAAGGTCCCCCCCGCCTCGTTCCTCTCGTCCCAGCCGCCCGTCACCTTCCGTCGCAGCCAGGGCCATAACCTTGGGGAGTTTTCGACCGAAGGCCTGGGCAATCCCAAGATCCTGCCATTGCGCCTCAGCTTGACACTGGGGAATATGTGGCAGCAACAGCCTGTGGAGGCGGCCGACAGCCACTGGCCCCGCCTGGTCTGTCTGACCGACCCTTTGCTCGAGCTTGGCCTGGTGGTGACACACCCCGATCCGCCCCCGACTGGCAAGGGCCGGAAAGCTTCTTCTCCAGGTCCGCTATTTCTCAGCCGCTCCGAGGAGATCCTCCACGTCCAGTCCGTCAAGATCCCACACGTTTCTCAGTCCGGGTTCGGGGAGCTCACCATCGCCGTCACCATCAACCGGGAAACCAACATGTACACCATCTGGCGGCTGACTAGCCTCGAGCATGACGACCCCTTTCTGGGCCCGAAGAAGAAGACAAAACTGAAACCGTCCCGCCGGCGCAGTTCGATGGCCCCGGGCCTGACGAGCGGTACGACAACCCCGATCCACTCCACGACGAGGGAGAGTTTTGGGGCCCCGCTTCCCGGCAAGAAGTCGAGAAAGAGTGTCAAGATCGACGACAAGGACAAGACCCTGGAACACGCTCTGAGCTCGCTGGCCGAGGACCCCGCCCGCCGCCAGTCACGGCGAGTGAGCTCCCTGCTGGCCCGAGCCGACCTCTCCTCTTCCCAGGATAGAGCCCCTTTTGCAGAACAGTCCATGCATGGCGGGCACGGCAGCAGGCGGGCCGACTCCCACGGCAGCCAGCGTCTGCGGCTGAGCAGCGGCTACGGCGGGCCAAGTTTTGGCGGCACCTTTAACTACAACCGCATCAACCATCTCCCCGAAGCCCCCGTCGACAATCTGCTCGAAGAGCTGCGCGCCGGCGGAGACTTTGAAGGATTCCACAACATGGGCCTGGACGACCACGACTTTGACGGGCTCGTACACGAAATGCTGCTCACCAAAATCCAGAGCGTGGCCATGGACAACACCAACGTGCGATATTCCATGTCCAGCAAGCCCGGCAGGACACAAGCCAAGGTATTCGTCCTCGCCGGCCCCCCAACCGCGACCGATGATCAAGGCCGAGCACTCCTCCTGGTCGCTATCCAGGATCCCGTCGACAAACGACTGCAGCTCCTCACCCTGCACCTCGAGCACCTTGAGGACCAGACGCCCACGAAAGGGAAAAATAAACACTCGCAAGAGAGCGACTTCAGAATCATTCCCGGCGAGCCCAGGAGAGTGCAGAGCGTGGTAGACTCGTGCAAGCTCTCGGACGGCAATGAAACAATCATGATCCTCTCCGAGGATAGGAGCGGCGGAAGGGAGCTGAGCCTCCAATCGCCCTGGGGCAAGGTCACAACTCTCTCCTTGCCCCCACTCCTGGCAAACAACATCAGCAGCCTCGAGTACTCCGGCATCTACGCCATCAACCACGCGCAGCGGCCCCCTTCCTTCGCCATCTCCGGCACCCAAATCGACGCCATCAGCCACCCCAACTCCCGCGGCGTCGTCTCCCTCCGAGACAAAGACGGCCGCCACCACCGCATCAAAATCCAACTCCAACCCTCCTCCCCGCAAGTCCGCAGGGTCCTCGACATCTGCCGAAGCGTCCTGCACTCCTCCTACGCGGACAGAATGGTCGCCGGCTGGTGGCAAGTCATGCAATGGCTGCAGGACGCGAAGCGTTGGGGGCTGGAGCATCCGCTCGCGGACATGGAGTGGTCGGCCGCGGTGATACTGCTCGTGTCGAGCTTCCTGGCTTTGGGGCACAATAGCGAGACCTCGTTGCGGACGCTTGGCGGCGAGACGGTGGCGCCTGCCGCGAGGGATAAGTGGGAGGCGATGCAGCTGCGGGAGGCGCCGAATTCGTCGGTGGGGGCGCCGTGGATGCGGAAGAAGGCGTGGGGATGGCTGGTTGATGCGGGGGGCGCTGGGGGCAGCGAGAGGGAGGCGTGGCCGGCGGGGAATTTTATCCCGTTCCATGTTGCGCTTGCGAAGAGGTGGATGGCGTCGGCGGGCGGGTTGGCTGCGTTTGGGTTTGAGGGGTATTTGCCGACGGCGCTGAACAGGACGGGGGAGCCGCGGAATGTGGCTGCTTGGAGTCTCTTCCTTGCGCTGCATCTCCTGGTGGAGGAGCAGAAGCTGAATATTCTTGCTCCGGAACACTCGTCGCCCGGACAGAATGATCTGAAGGCGATTCTTTGGCAGATATCGAGGTGGTTGGGGTGGAAGCGGTATGAGGAGCTGTATGCGTTGAGTTTGCCGGCTGAACCGTCTTCGACGCTGGATTTGGGTATGGCAACTGTCGTGTGTGGGGTGATACTGAGAGAGGCTGACAGTTTTGCAGTCCCGATTCTCGCCGCCGGGCTGGCCGAGCCTCCGTCGGACTATTGCATTCTTACTTGGATCCAGGGGCACATCGCCAGTGGTCAGGGCACCGAGTATCCGACGTTGTCAGACCTCTACGCCACTGCCACTCGCGATTCGTTTGGTGGGAGACTGCGAACCCAGTTGTGGGCGACACTCACGCCACGCACCACTATGTTTGGGAAGCTGTTTGCGCGCATCGAGTCTACGATAAACCCGTTCGAGGTCGTCATGGCCATGCACGAGTGTGGCTTCACCCCCCAGGTCCTCGAGACCCTGCCGGAGGCTGTCCTCACGCCCCTGCAGGATTTTATCTCTCTGTGCCAGCCGAATCCTCCGTCGTCATGGCCGGACGCTGTGCTTGCCCTCGTTGGCCGGACAGACATGTGCGGTGTGCTACAGCCGGCCAAGGCCGGGCAGGCTCTTGGGTCTGACGCCAACGTAAGTTCTGAGAACTGGGCCATGATTGAGTGCGGTTGCTAACCCCGAGCAGGAACCCTCGCACATTGCTAGGTGGGATTTCAGCACCCTGTGCCAGCATCTCGACGGCCTTGATCATGCAGAGGACACGGGCACTGCGGAGCGCCAAGCGGTCGTGCGATCCCTCTTCAGAGAAGATAGGAGACTGATAGAGGCGCAAGGCCTGCTGGCGACGAACAAGCACCGCGTTGTCCGTCTCGAGCCGAAGTCGGAGTGGACCGAGGCCGAGTACTTCGAGAAACAGAAAGAGCTCGTCACAACCATGGCCACCAGCACCTTGGCCATCCCGGCCGGGCGGGGCTTGCTGTACTTTGCCCTGCGGCACCCCTTACTCACGCAAAAGTACCAGATCCCCGGGTTCACCCTGACGTGTGTCGTCAGGCCTGTCAACAACTCGGTCAGCGTCGACAAGAGCATGTTTGCCGAGGACAAGATCAACTGGGCGTACTTCCACCAGGGCGTCGCCGGCGGGCTTGCAATCTCGCCTGACGCAAAGGGAATCGACACCTCCTGGATCCTGTACAACAAGCCGGGGCAGGACCTCAGCAACCGTCACGCCGGCTTCCTCCTGGCGCTGGGCCTCAACGGCCACCTCAAGTCGGTGGCGAAATGGGTGGCATTTAAGTACCTGACGCCCAAGCACACCATGACGACCATTGGCCTGCTGCTTGGCCTGGCGGCGTCGTACGTCGGTACCATGGACGCGCTTATGACGCGCCTCCTGTCTGTCCACATCACGCGAATGCTGCCGCGCGGCGCTGCCGACCTGAACTTGTCGACGGCGACGCAGACCACCGGTGTTATGGGCATCGGACTGGTCTACTGCAACAGCCAGCACCGCCGCATGAGCGAGATCATGTTGTCCGAGATTGAGCATGTCGGCAGCGAGGAGGAGGAGGAGGAGGGGGTTGCAGTGAGGGATGAGAGCTACAGGTTGGCGGCGGGGTTCGCGCTGGGGTTCATCAACCTCGGCAAGGGGGGTGATTTGAAGGGGCTGCGGGATATGCAGCTGACGGAGAAGCTGCTGACGATGGCTACCGCGACCAAGAGGATGGAGCTGGTGCATGTGCTTGACTGGTCCGCCGCCGGCGCGGTGGTGGCCATCGCCCTCATCTACATGAAGTCGGAGGACCAGGTTGTGGCGCGCAAGATCGACGTGCCGGACAGCCTGCTGCAGTTCGACTACGTCCGGCCAGACATCCTGCTCCTGCGGACGGTCGCAAAGAACCTCATCCTCTGGAACGAGGTCGAACCAACCTTCGACTGGGTCAAGAACAGCCTCCCGGCGGAATACCGGCCGCGGTTCGAGCTGACAGCTGTGTCCAAGCTGCAGAGCAAAGACCTGCCATTCTTCTCGATCCTCGCGGGGCTTTGCTTCGCGCTCGGCCTGCGGTTCGCCGGGTCTGCCGACGAACGCGTCCGCGACCTGCTCGTGCACTACCTCGACCAGTTCATCCGCGTCGTGCGGATCCCGGTCAGCAACTACGACAGCGAGCTGGCCCGCAGCAACGCCTGCATGTGCATGGACGTGGTGGCGCTGTCGTGCGCGACCGTCATGGCCGGCACCGGGGATATTGTTGTCCTGCGCCGGCTGCGGTCGCTGCACGGGCGGGATGACGGGACGACATCGTATGGCAGCCACATGGCCGCGCACCTGGCCATCGGGGCTTTGTTCCTCGGCAGCGGAACCGCAACCTTCGGGACCAGCGACCTCGCCATCGCGGCCCTCCTCGTGGCCTTCTACCCCGTCTTCCCCGCCACGGTACAAGACAACCGCTCCCACCTCCAAGCCTTCCGGCACTTCTGGGTTTTGGCCACCGAACCGCGCTGCTTGGTCACCAAGGACCTGGCAACAGGCAAACCCCTCAACATCCCCATCCTCATCCACCTCACCACCCCTGAAAACACAATAATCCACAAACAAACCCCCTGCCTCCTCCCCCCCCTCTCCACAATCTCCCTTCTCCAAACCGCCGCCGCCCCCCTCAACTACTGGGACATCACGTTAGACTTCTCCGCCTCCCCCACCCTGCGCGACGCATTCCGCACAAATCAGACCCTGCACCTCCGCCGGCGCCCGGCCGACGACGGGCCGTTTGTCGGGACCCTTCGCTCGTTGGGGAGCGGTTTATTACCCCCCGCTGGAGGGGATGACAAGACGGCGAGGGAACCGCTCGGGTGGGTGTTTTCGGTGCCGTCCCTGCGGGATCTGACGAGTGCTGAACGCGGGGTGGTGCTTGATCGGGTTGACAG
>FTEL01010044.1_pt1 | contig 10644 bp, 16 predicted proteins | sample 1658911 | NCBI WGS metagenome assembly FTEL01 (sample SAMEA3914869, study PRJEB12502) | metagenome | biome: forest; material: soil | place: USA | collected 2012-03-12 | depth 0.1 m
CAGCCAGGACGAATGCTCCCGGTCGTGCCGAGGGTGGCGGTCTTGGTGGGCGGAAAAGGTCCGGAGGGGGATGTTGGAGGGGAGACGGGTCGGGTCGGGGGCGGGAATCTTGGGGGGGATGGGGCTGTTTGGCAGCAGCCCTCGTCCGCGGCGGGTGCGGGTGCGGGTGAGGTTGGTGCGAGGAAGGGTTGTTTAGTGAAGGCGTTAGTGTTGATGATGATGGGGGTGCTCGTGGTCGGGGATGGGCCAGGACGAGGAGGGGGGGCGTGTGTGGTTCGACGGCGTCGGCAGCCGAGGGCCTCATCGGTCAGCTGGCGCGGGTTCTCACGCTACTGACACGGTCGGTTGGGTCTCCGGGTCTCGGGGTCGCGGCGGCGCAGAACAGTGCAGGTGCCAGGTGGTGCAAAGGGTCAGGGTCGGATGGAGGTGGCAGTCTTGACGTAGCCTGTCGCTCCCCAGTCTCCACAGCCAGTGTTATCGAGGTGGGCCTGGCTAGGTGCCGTTTGGTGGATTGGCGGACTGCCTTGGTGGCTGCCCTGTTCTTGGTGGCTGCTTGTTGCTGCTGGTGGCACCTGGCGGCGTGGACCCCCCTGTGGCGGCCAAGCCGCTACCCACCCGCACCCGCTGGGGCTTGCTGGGGCGATCCCCTGTCGGTTGCCCACTTGTGCTGCTCTGCTGCCACCTCCCACCCACCTCCAACACCCTCAATGCCTGCCACTCTGCGCCAGATCATCTTGTTTCGCGCACATCACTGCAAATCGCTGCGGAAAACCGGCAAAGCGGCACCACAAATGCGCTTTCCTGCTTCCCCCCTTTCCAGCCCTCACGCGGTCATCTTCGCGCGCATCACGCGACAGGAGCGCGGATTCGCCCAGGGCGCTGACACAGATCACCAGGACGCAGCAGCCCCAGCAGCAGTCCAGGATGTGACCTCAGTCATGGCCAGGAAATTTGGGATGGGCATTCGACAAATGGATGGATGCTGTTGTCCCGCGCAGAGAAGCCCATGCTTCTTTTTCGAAGGCGCCCAGCCAGCTCACGATCCACGGCCCAATGCCAGCTGAGCCGACCAAAAACAGCCAAACGGCCACGGATATGGCCAATTAAATCCTGGATTGATGTACCTCGAACAGAGGAGAGACGGATTAGATAGGCGAGATCTCACGGGATCAGCCGCGCCTTGTGCGCATCCCGTTGGCAGAAGTCGCTGAGTGGCAGCAGTCGTCTGCCTGGTGGCTCGAAACTTGAGACCTGCGCCGCCATCAGGTCGGCAGCGCCACGTCCAGCGCCGCCTTGGATTGCGTACCACGGCAGACTCGACTCAGAGCCTGTCAGCCCCAGCCCCGTGGTCTTGTGTCCTGGCCTCTTATCAAGGAGCTCGTCGACGGCTACCTGGGCGGTTGGTGAACTGTGCGCAGGGCGGACACCTCCCCTCCCTGGCCTGGAGCAGATCCATGGGTATCCCGGATCGGAAAGTTTCATCGCGAGTCGCCAGGGCTGGGTGGGCATCGCGGGGTCGCTCGGCGCCAGCGCCTGTGGATCATCAGTCCACGCCTGGTCCAGGCTCCGCCGTCCGTCCCTCGGCTGCAGCGTCTGCGTCTTCGGGATGTTTGGATCTTGTATCATCTCGAACCCCCTGCGTCAGCGACTACCACGCTCCCAGACGGCGGTTCCGGGGACGGAGCCAACGCCTGTTCCATAGGCGAGCGCGGGCGGGCGCAGCCATTGGACAGAGGCCCGACGCGGGGGAAGGGCGGGCGGGATGGATCTGAAATATGGAATCGGGGGAGCTTTGTGCGAGGTCAAGTCGAGCCTGTGTGGGTGTTCAGTGATGAATATAGAAATCGCCCCCACAGGCACTCCCGTACACCACGAGCCACGATTCGTAGCGCAGCCCCTCGACCAAGTCCGTGTGTACGAGCGTCTGGACTGGACGATGGATGGGGTTTTACTTCCCGGCAAGGGACTCCTGGCCGCCCTAGGACTCCACCACAGTCTTCCCGAGATGCGATGACAAGCCGGACCGAATGTACGATGTGCAGCACGGGATGGATGCCCTCGACGTCAGTGCCCAGGACTGACTGCCTGACTTCTTGCCCAAACAAGCCCCGAAAGAAAAGAAACGCTGGCAGGGAACACTGCGGCCAACCAGAGCTGAAAATGGCTCGGTCAAGGGTCTCTCTCGTCGAAGGTGGTCCATTCATGCATAAACGGCTCCAAATTAGCTATCAGCGCATGCTCCCCGCATGGGACTAGGCAGCGTCATCGAGATTGAGGATTCAAATCCGGGACTCGGCTCGCCAACAACTGGTTTCTGGTTGCTACCAGTTGGATGGTAGGGCGCGGGAATACGGACAGTCTCTACCGGTGCAAAAATCAGGTCTCGTCGCTCTCCCTTCCGAGGCGTCTGGGACTGATGGGTGGGCGACGGGACGAGGCATCCCTGTCGCCGCACGCCCCATGCTGCGCCATCCCGTCATCAGCATCACCAACCGCCTGTGCAGGGCGAAGCCCTTCGCTCCCCTCCGCTCCCCTCCTCGGTCGTACGTACGAGGGCAGGGCATGTACGAAAATAAAATACATCCCCCGCTCTCACCAATCCATTTGTGGAAGCTGTCCATCCATCACTCCAGCCTGCATTCTCGTCCCCCATCACCCACGTCCCTCACCGTCCGTGTCATCCCATGCCACGCCTGAGAATGGAATTCTGCTGCTGCTCTGGCGAGCCAGATCCGTTCCCGGCCTAGCGCGCCGTCCAAAGTGAATCAAGAATCCAAATGCTGGTTGGCTCGAGTCTTAGCGTCATTTCGCGCGAGGCTGGGCCTGGTTCCTGGACGGGAAAGTGCTTCCACCCGCGACCAATCGTGTGCCTGAGACGGGGGTGTGGGCCCCCCTCCGTGCCACCAAATCGGGGTACGCCAGCGTGAAGAAGTGCGTGTGCGTTCCTGTCCCCTGGCACAGCGAGAGCGTCCCAGTGCCCAGTCCAGCCCAGAGGGGAGGGAGAGGCGGGCGGGCAGTGGTGGACTGGGGCTGGGCATTGAGTTTTATATTGCGGAGCTGGCAACCAAAACCCAGCCGGGCCCTGCGCTTCGCTTCTGGGCTTCCCCATCACCACAGCAATCATCCCACAACACGCGCCGCCTCCCGCTCCCTCCAACAACGACCCCGTCGTCCCCCCTCACCTCGCCCTCCACGACGCTGCATCCCGCCCGCGCGCATCTTCACACCGCCGCCGACGAGAATTGCACACTGCTGAGACAGAAGAGGGGGAATTCCCGACTCTTGTGACGAGGACACCAAGTCAGGTCAGGACCCCGCTGGGATCGCTGTTGTCGGCTGCAGCTGGTCCAGGTTTCAATTCTCCACCACCAACCACCGCATATCCTGGCCACCACCAGCGCCATTGGGCCGCGCATCGAGACGGTCGCTTGGAAACATCGTGACGGGCGACAACCAACCGAGCTATAAAGAGGCACGGGACCCCTGGACGGCTGCGCGACAGTGCCCCCATCACTCCCCTCGGACTCGCCGCGGACAATCGCACCACCACCACCAGCACTCGCTGGTCGCATCTTGGCCGCGTCGCTCCACCAGACAGATCGCACACAGAGCTTCAATCGGCCGCCGGCCGGGCTCCACCTTACACAATGGGTTCAACAAAGTTTGGCAACTTCAATGTGAGCGACGCGAGATGCGCAAACTTCTCGTCGGCGCTCGGCGGCTAATGGATGGCCCTCGCATAGGAATTCTGTCGCGACTCGACGCTGCCAGTGTGCAATGTAAGCGCTGCTCAGAAAACACCCCAAAAAATCGTCGCCCTCTGCAGGCTTGCTCACTCACCGTCTTTTGCAGCTCATATCAGGCAACAAAAACCAAACCGGACCATGGGGGGGCTGCGAGCTCACGGGCATCCCGCTATCTGGCGGCCGACACCTGGCCAACCTGGGTTCGTGACGATCCCCTCAATTCCCCCCCTCCTTCATGCGCAATCCCCAATCCCCCCTCCCTCACCGCGTGCTCTGCGGCTGACACGTTTCCAGGGTCCATACTAGTATGCGGGGCTGCCATTGCTGCGTCGGTGCTGCTGCTGCTGCGCTCTGAGAGGAAACGGGCCGCCGTCGGGCGGAGGTCAGTGAGCCCTGCATATGCAGCATGCAAGACATGGCTGCACGACAAAAGGCTAACCCGCTTGGCAGGGAAATCCAAGCATTCCTCGTGGGCTACATACTGGTCTCGATATGCGAAATCTTTTCGGTCGGGGGGTTCCCGCTGAACGATAAAGTGCGATTGGTACGGACTTATTCCTTCGCGTTGGTTGCAGATTGTCGGGCCGGACTGACCATCATCGCAACAGGCATTCAGCGCCATCCACATCGGCGCCATCGCGGCCACCTGCTGGATCCTCTTCCTCAACGGCATCGTCGGCTTCCAGCTCATCGACGACGGCACCCCGCTCTCGCTCGGCCTCCTCGGCGGCTCCGCCCTCGTGATCCTCATCGGCGTCGGCTACATCGCCCTCGACACCGGCTTCCACTTCACCAACTTCTGGGACTCGAGCTTCGGCGGCAATAACCGCCACCTCTCGCTCTACGTCCTGTACCTGCTCCTCCCGCTGCTCGCCATCGTGCTGTACTTTGTCCTCGAGACGGTCCTCGTCCTGCGCATCCTCGGCGAGACCCGCCCGATGCTGTACCTGCTCGCGGCCGCCGTCGCGTTCGCCGCGGGGCAGGTCTTCGACTTCGTCGTCAGCCCGTACATCTGCAACGGCACCGCGGGCAAGATCGACGGCGCCATGTTCGAGACCCTCTTCACCCTCGTGTCGGTCGTGCTCGTCTGGCTGTTCTGGTCCAGCATCACCGAGGACGACTGGCCGATGGATCCCAGCAACCCTTACCCGTAAGCCGGAATGAAACACGAGGGGGGAGATTGGGAAGATGGGAGAGATACCCGCGTCTGCTGTGACGCATGGATGCATACCCGCACACACACCACACTACACACAACGGAACCGGAAAGGAGCATCGGAGTTCAGCGGATTGGATTGCGTTTTTTCATGTCACTCTTTTTTGTTGATACCTATTTTTTTTGGGTGGCGGCGGCGGCGGCGGGGAGCGGTTGCTTTTTTTTTTTGCCCTGTTCTTTTTTTATCGCGCTTGGCGGCATCAAGTCTGCTGTTTTATCCAGGGCGACGAATCGATGTTGCGACACACAGCAAGAGAAGAGAGATGGAAGAGAGAGAGAGAGGACGAAAAACGAAAAACACGATAAAAAAACACGACGACGATGGATGCGACGAGCGAATACGAGGGACGGAAACGAACCACGATCGAAGGAAAAGGGAAAGGGGCGGTGTTTTTTTTGGGACGATCGCGGATTGGGGGCGGGGGGTACTATTTAATTATCACACACACAGGGTACGAGCGGGCACAACCTTGCGCTGGGCAGGCAAGGCAAGGCAGGGATGGATGGGACGGGTTGAGACGGCTGGGTTGGGCGGGTGGTGGGCGGTTGTTGCGATAACCTCCTGTCACCAACCGGCCTGGCTTGACGACGCCGTGCCATCTGTCAGGGGGAAATAATCGAAACAAAAAATCAGGGCGGGCAGACGAAGGGGGATGGATGAGTACGCAGTAATGATGTTCTGGGGATGATGGACTTGGCAGGGAAAGGGGGTGATGCTCAACGACTTTGTGTGCGTACGTGTGCGTTGAGGGAGATGGAAGGGAAAGGGGCCGCCGCCGGTGGGAGAGGAAGCAAAGCATGTATCATGGATGAGGGGGCGGGCTAGAATATGGTTGGCAGCTGTATACCCCGAGAGATGATGATGCCGTAGTTTTAATGAAACTTACGTAGCTAGAGTTGTGTGTCTGGTTCTTGTGATGTGTTGTGTTGTGCGCTAGTAGCTCTGTTGTTTATTGGCTAACTATACTATGTCGTTCATTCATGTCGCCTGGTTGATGATACCGGGTCGTCCTGCTTCCTCAGCATCGCCGGCTGGTTGTCCTAACCCTTCTCTTCGACCCCATTTCTTCCAAATCCAACCATCTTGTCTGACCAAGCAATGGTCCCCTTCCGACTGGTCTTGCCTTTCCAACCCATCCCCTCCAACCCAGCCATCCAGCTCTATCCCCCAACCCAGCTCCTTCTCACCACCACCACCACCGCCGCCATCACCACCACCCTCTCTTAACCCCCATCCCCCCATAGTCCCTCACCCCAAGAACACCTCTACCGCCTCCCAAACCCCAACTTCCCCAAATGCACCCTCGGCACCAGCCCCACCACAACCAACACCTCAGCCACCACCACAGCCCACATCCTCACCCCCCACACATCCCTGTTATAATCCGTCCTGACCGCCGCCAACACAGTCCCCAACAGCAACCCCACCACGCCATACCCCACCCGCCGGTGGTACTTCCACATCGCCTTGGCCTTGTCCACGCCGCCCCAGGCGGAGGGCACCGCCCAGATTGTGAAGCCAAATATATATTGTATGGTGAGGAGGGTGAGGGTGCCGACGCCCAGGTAGGCATGCACCGAGTGGAAATGCGCGAGGTGATTCACATGCTTGTTCACCTGGATCAGCGCCGTGCCAGCCGCAAATAAAGCGATGGACACGAGGTGGAGAGCAAAGTGGGCGCGTTGGCCGCGGGTTTTGGCGAGCGGGGTGGTGGTCGGTTGGAGGATGAGGACGGACTGGAGGGTGGTGTAGAGGCCGAGGGATTGCAGGATCGGGTGGGGGGTGAGGAGCGGGAGGAGGGGGCCGTGGGTGAGGATGGGGGGGATTAGGGTGAGGAGGAGGAGAGCGGCGCCGAGTTGGGAGAGCCAGCCTGTGCCTTTTTTGGGACCGGAGTTAGTGAATGGGCGGGGCTCAGGGGAGGGGGGAATGGAGGTGAGGAGAGGGAAGAAGGGAAGGGGGAAATACCGAGATAGAGGTTCTTGTACATGGGCGCGTCGGGCTTCTGAGTAGCGTCGCCGGGGCGGCCGAGGAGGGGTTCGCTCTCGGTCGGGGCAGGGGGCGCATCAGACGACGGTGGGGGGTCGCCGTTGGAGGACATTTTCTTGAAGGTGGCTGCGCGGAGTTCAATTGGGATATCACGGCCTGTTTGGGATGGTTTATGGACGCCGAATTGATGGAAAACGCAGAGGTTGTCGGATGAGAGGACAGCTCAGCTGCGGGGAAGATGGTGTTATGTGCTGGGGTGCCGCCGGTTCCTGGTGTAAGTGCAGCACGGCGAGCGCGGCAGTGTGCGGCCGTGTGTCGAGGTGCCGCTGAAACAGTGTTACACTGCCTGCTTCGACGGCCAGTTGCAGACAAGATAAGGCGGCGATCGGCAGTCGTGGTGTAGCGCAGACAGACAGACGCCTCTGCTCTCCCAATCTGTGGCTGATTGTGTCGATGCCCAAGGGGAAGTGTTGTCGGATCCAGACGCGACGCCCCTCAAGATTTCAAAGCAGCACACACTCCTCCCTCCCCCAATCCAATGGCGCAGCTGGGGTCGGCGATGACGGCACCGCATCCAGCCGCCCTCAACCAATCACGCCCCCCCGATTTCGACCCCTCGGGGCTACTCTACCCGACGCCCATCAAGCCCTTGGCCCCTTGCCATCGCCCCGCTTCCGCCCGCAGCCGAGCACACGACAAAGCAGTGGCCGAGGGCTTACGTTTGGAGGGGGCTTGGAGGGGTTAAACTTTACGTATCAGAAAGTTGGATGACTGGCGCCGGGATGGCCCAGGGGGTGCCCCATCGACGCTGGCTCCGCTTTCGAGGACACGCGCAGGAGGACCCCGACCCGGAGCCGGCCGACGTCCACCGACACACAGCCGGGGGGGTGGAGGGGAGGGGGCATGGAGAAGATGGAGGATGGAGGATGGGGGATGGAGAGTGGATGGAGGCAACTGACTGGCACGGAAGGTGGAACAGCCCAGGCCAGCGGACCAGGGGAGGCCCATGGCCCATGGCAGAGGCACAAGAGATAAGATACCGTCTCGCCTTCCTGTTTTCCCTCTTTATTAGGTGACTGTGTTCCTCCTTTGACGACGTCGTATTGCGATTGTTGGCATCTTTGTTTACTGTTTTTTCTCTATTTTTCATTGTCACTTTTCGGGCTGAAGCTGCACCCTTGACTCGGTTGTTTTGCCTCCTTAAACTTCTCACCCTCACTTCATCCGCTCTTATAACCCCTGTCACACCACCATCATCATGGCTGATATCGACTACAAGCTCGGCGCCGTCGAGGCCACCCGGGTTCCGGCCGAGGAGATTGACCAGACTTTCCGGGCCAGCTGTATAGGTTGGTTAATTCCTTTCTCTTCTTCTTCTTCGTTCTCTTCTTTCTCTCTCCCATGAGTCAACACACCCACCCACCTGCCTGCCCCCCTTACACCCCCCTCCATGAGCTGGCCGTCTAACCTCGGCCCAGACCTCGTCTCCTCTGCGCTGGGCGGCAAGATCCTCGGCTTCTCCAACGAGTGGTTCGCCGACGCGGCCAACCTGATCAACCCCGCGGCCCCCATCCGCCAGCCGGGCAAGATGGTCTACACGGGCGCGTGGTACGACGGCTGGGAGACGCGCCGGCACAACCCGGAGCCCTTCGACTGGGTCGTCATCCGCCTGGGCGTCGCCTCGGGCACCGTCACCGGCGTCGAGGTCGACACGGCCTTCTTCTCGGGCAACCACGCGCCCGCCGTGTCCGTCGAGGGGTGCTTCAGCCAGGACGACGACCAGGTGCTGGCGTGGGGCGGCGGCCGCGGCGGGTGGGAGACGGTGCTTGGTCTCGAGGAGTGCGGCCCCAGCCAGCGGTTCGGATGGAAGTTGAACAGCCCGTCCAGCAAGCAGTACACGCACGTCCGCCTCAACATGTACCCGGACGGCGGCATCGCGCGGTTCCGGCTGTTCGGCCACGCCGTGCCGGTGTTCCCGGAGGACAAGGACGCCATCTTCGACCTGGCCGCGGCGCAGAACGGCGGCGTGGCTGTCTCGTGCAACGACCAGCACTTCGGCACCAAGGACAACCTCATCCTTCCCGGGCGCGGCAAGGACATGGGCGACGGGTGGGAGACGGCGCGGTCGCGCGCCAAGGGGCACTTTGACTGGGCCATCATCAGGCTCGGCGCGGCCGGATATGTGCAGAGTTTTGTGGTCGACACGGCGCACTTCCGCGGGAACTACCCGCAGCAGATCAAGCTGGAGGCCATCGAGTGGAAGGGCGAGGGGGAGCCGGCGAGTGATGCCGAGGGGTGGGTGGTGGTGGCCGAGCCCATCAAGGGCCAGCCGGATGTGGAGCACCCGGCTGAGAGTCTGGTCAAGGACAGGGCGTTTACACACGTCAAGCTGATCATGGTGCCGGATGGGGGGATCAAGCGGTTGCGTGTGTTTGCGAAGCGGGCTGTTTGAGGGGTGACGGGCTGCTTGGGGGGTGATTAGGTCGGCATGTCAGAGTCTGACCTAACTGTTGCTGAAACTGGACTGCGACAAATCAAGAATGGAAAAATGACGTTGGATTGGGGAGATTGGATGGGAAGAAACACCAAGCGGAACGTCATCAAGAAGGGCCAAGCGGGAAAACATTGGAAAATAAAAGATAATGAAAAACAGTTGAAGAAATAATGACAACTGGGATCGTGGATCAACCCAGGGGTCTGTTCAGTCTCCATCGAATCTGTTTGCTCGCAAGGTTCAAATCCGGGGTCGCCAGGGGCCAGATACGAGCGAAAGAAGAAGTGGTCTAGCCCAGTTTGTCCTATTTCAACCCGAGTTGGTCAATTGGCGTGAAACACCGATTTCCACCAGGTCAAAATGGAAGTTTGGCATGAGAACAGGATGCGCCGCTATTCACTCCACCCACCAAAGTTCAGGGCTCCATTGTGCACAGCTCAGGCGGCGCCCATTGTTGTCCCCCAACGTCAGTTCAACAAACGCCGCGCACCCAGCTTATCGATTAGACGCTATCGAGCGCACGGACCAGCAATGTGGGGTGTTTCGCCGTCCAGAGCGCGACCAGGCGACTTTGGGCATTGCCCAGCATGGCCCGTGGAGGGGGAATCTCCAGGGAATCTCCAGCGCTGTCTGACCCTATTTCCAGCAACCTACCCATCGCCATCCCCATCCCCGACCTGCACCCTGCGAACCCATCTCTGGCCATCCGATCCCCGAGACGCCATCTGCACCATCACCTCGCCCTACAGTACCGCTCGAATTCGACTTGCCAGTTTCCGAGAGACCCCGCCGACAGCCCTCACTACTGCCTGCCGACCTGGTGGATGGATCAATGAGCCCATGACCGCCTACCCTACCAACCCATGAACGACACCCCATGAACACCTCGTGAGCAGCAGCCATGGATCTCGGGGGCTCTGACGGCGGCGGCTTCGGAGGCGGCTTCGGCGACGACGACGCGGGGATGCCGCCCAAGAAGAGGACCCTGCCCGCCGACCTCCCCCGCTCCCTCGACGACCGACGCCATGTTCCGACCGAGCTGGTGCCCGAGACCGAGATGTATGACGGATGGCAGGGTCAGTGCCTCCCTCCCTCGACACAGACACACACCACACCTCCTCCCTGCCCACCTCTCCCTCGCCTCGCCATGCGTCCCACCTTGGCATCTCCCCCTAGCTAACTCCCCCCTCCCCCCCCCCCC
>FTEL01009496.1_pt1 | contig 10641 bp, 9 predicted proteins | sample 1658911 | NCBI WGS metagenome assembly FTEL01 (sample SAMEA3914869, study PRJEB12502) | metagenome | biome: forest; material: soil | place: USA | collected 2012-03-12 | depth 0.1 m
CCACCGGCACCCCCCCGGTCACCGCCGTCAAATCCGCCTCCACCTCCACCCCCAACTTCCTCTCGTACGCCCGCGAGATCAGGTACGTCACCCCCCCGCGCGCGACCTGGATGCCCGTGATGAGATACAGGTTCGCCTCGAAGCGGCTGTCCCGCAGCGCGGTCTGCACCTCGGGCTCGGCGAACAGGGCGGAGAGGTCGGCCAGGGAGGGGTTGATGGTCTGGGTGGACAGCTGCGGGATGAGGAAGGCTTGGGAGCTGGCGTCGGCGGTGGAGAAGTTGAGGGAGGCGCGCAGCGGGGAGGGGATCAGCGGCGCGAGGGTGGATAGGAAGGAGGTGAAGAGGGTGGGGGAGAGGGAGGTGGATTTGGAGAGGGTGCGGACCGCGGAGGTTTCCGGGGTGTTGCTGGCTGCTGCGAGGAGGCTGGTGAGGGTTGGGGAGGAGGGGTTATTGAGGGGGAAGTCGGGGGTGCGGGGGGTTTTGATGAGGTTGCCGAGGCGGATCGCGCCGGACGGGGTGAAGTCGCGGGTTGGGGTGAGGAAGTAGGTTTTTTTGGGGCCCATTTTTGCGGGTTGGGGGGTGCTGTTGAGCGCGATGGGTTGGTGATGGTTGGTGGTGTGGGTTAGGTAGGCTCGGTCCAAGGTTGGGCCGCGGGAGGAGCGGGAGAGACAAGGCTCGGGGAGGGGCTCGGCAAGAAACATCGCGGGAGCGAAAGAGGGGTAATTGGTTCTTAAATGAGGGGTTTTCGTCAGTCATCATGCAAGTAAGATGGTGGGTATGCTGTACGGATGTGTTCTGTTTTGACGGAACCCGGCTGAGCTGCAGACTGACTGGGCATGGTGTAGGGACTAGGGAGGTAGCAGTGCATCTGCTGGCTCACGGATAATGCCGTGATCGAGGAGAGGGAGGCAAAGGAGCTGAACTTGCGCTACACGGTCAATGACAAGTTCTAAGAAATTCCTAGCCGAGTATGTACATGCGGTTTCTGATCCACGAGCTCGCCGCCCATCCGATATCTCCCTGAACGCCGCCGCCCCCATCATATTACCCCCCCAACTTCCTTGCCTATATACCTCTGCCCTTCTCCGTAGCGAAAACTACCGTCCCCCCTTCGGGCCTGGATTTACCTCTATCACCTTCGGTCCGGGAAACATGGCCGGCGGCGGAAAGAAGGGACGAAACACGAAGCCGGTCGCCGAGCCCAGGGGCGGGTACACCCAGCGCAGCGTCGGGCGCTGGGTGCTTGGAGAGTCGCCCGTCAACACTCCCATCGCACCTGGAGTGGCGGCGGGCCGTGACGGCGGCGGCCGGGATGTCGGTGCTATGGTTGTGTACCAAGGAGCAGGGGGCGGTGGCCCGTGGCTCGGCCCGGGAGCGTTCCCCGGGCCATGCCCAGGGCCAGGACCAGTCGGTGGCTGCACCGGCCGGGAACCCGGGGGTAGTGGTTGTGTGGGCCCAGGCCTACTTGTTGGCGGTGGTCCTGTGGGCCCATCAGGACGGGTTGGTGGACGAGGGTCACCGGGGTCGTTTCCCGGCGGGCGTGTGGTCCCAGGTCCAGTTCCAGGTGGGCGATAAAACGTGATGGGACTGCTTGGTGGCCGCGAGGACATGGGGGGAGGTCCTGATGGGCGGGTGGGCCTGCCGAGGTAGCTGGCGATGCTGCCAAAGTTGGCCGAGGTGTTACTAGCCTGGAAACAGCGGGATTAAGGGTCACGGCACAAACATACCTCCTGTCGTCGTCGTCGTCGTCGTCCGAGGTGCTATCGGTCGGGGGAAGATACATCATGCCTGATGCCGCGATGCCGACGAATCGCTGTATGAGCCAGGCGGCAATGGCCACGAGGATGAGAATCGTAACCAGGGCGGCAACGACGTCGTTGGCGGTTGTTCGTCGTGGGAGTGACTGTCCGTCGCCGTCCCGCCGGTGTAGGGGGGCAGTGAGCCCAAGTGTGCCCGATGGGAGTGCCAGATGTAGGAGTATACCGTGCGGTTTACGCCCGCACGGCAGCATCACAAGTCCGCATAAGACGGGGAGCCGCGACGATGGCTGTGTGAGGTTGGTGGAGACTGTGGTGTGTTCAGATGAGCCGGGAGGAGAGCACTGGTGGCCTCGAGGGTGTCTGGCAGGTGCCGGGGATCCGCAGCCAGAAGCTTGCAGTGTTGTTGCAATGTTGTTATGTTGTTATGTTGTTATGTTGTTATGTTGTTTTCATGTGGGTTTTGCGCTCTCTCTGGACCATGTCAAAGCGAGAAGTCAGGAGAGACTCCGAGCAAGTGTCGTGGGGGACGAATGGCTGCCCCAAACCATCTCCCCAGCCCCCTCACTCCCAGCCGAATTCCATGTCAACATGGACGAACCGCCCAGAGCTCTCTTCATTGACAACGTTGCCATGGCAGCAACGCAACGGGCCGCAAAGAGGGCCGATCCGCGAGCCTTGCGCTGCTTACGACGCGTCTCTGGGGGGTGTTCAGCTGGGCCTTCTGTCCCGTTTGGGGACGATGGCACAGCCCCCGCTTCCTGCGATCCAATAAGCGAGCCGCCAGGATGCCGTCGTTATCGTCGAGGGTTGCATGGACATACAAGTGTACTCCATACAGCCAACTAGCTGCATATTCTACCCCTCATATGGATCTTTCCGGCGTGGCGGCAGCTCGCACCCCTGCCCTGCAGCCAGCAACCCCTCCGAGGCTCCGCGTCAGCGAGAATCCTGGCCCACGCGGCGGTGGCATCCCCTCGACAACGACATTTGGGACGTCTGTGCATACGCACCCTAGGATCGAGGGAAGCACCAGCCTGGCCTCCCTGTCGGCAACGTCGTCGCCGAGGCCCGACCACGGCGAAGACCCGCTCACAACACCACCATGCCCGAGAAGCAGCTCGGAGTCCGCCACCTCAACTACGACATCCTCCCAGAGCTCAAAGGAGAGTACGAGACATGTCTGGCCCGGCAAAGAGATGCCACGGCCGCCGCCAACAGAGGCGACCTCGTCCTGGCCACCGACCTCCTGCGGACCAACGTTGAGTGGTGCAAGAGCCATCTCGCGACGGACCCGATCCATGCCATGACCCTGTGGCACCTCGAGGAATTGGGAATTCGCCTTGTCAGCCTGGGAAAGCACAAGGAGGCCATTATCTACCTCGGCGAGGCCTACGACCTGCTCGAAGACCTGGATCCGATCGGCGAGAACACGCTCAAGACTCTCGACCACTACGCCCAGGCGCTGATCGGGGAGGGCGAGCTGGACCTTGCGGCTGGCCAGTACGAGACGCTCTGGGACGGCTACAAAAAGGTTCTCGGGGAGGACGCCGAAGGGACGCTCGCGACCGGCCGCCAGTCGGCGCAATGTTGGTTCCACGCCGCCGTGGCCGAGAAGGTTACTGCTACCCAGAAGCAAAAGTTCCTGGACAAGGCCGAGGACATCTACAAGCAGCTCCTTGCTACGTGGGAGTCCAAGAAGCCGGCTGGATCCCTGGGCGCGGTTCAGGCAAAATCAGACCTCGCCATCAACTACGCCATGCTTGGGGAAATCCGAAAGGCTGAGCCACTGCTGCAAGAATGCATCGTTGGCGTGGCTAAACTCCGGGGGGAGGCTGCCGAACAGCTTGGGGAACTCTGTCGAGCATGGCTGGGGGCTATGCAGGCTCAGTTGCAAGAGCAGGAGCGAGTAGAGCGGGAGGAGGCCAGGAAGAAGGAGGAGGACAGAAAAAGGGAAGAGGCCAGGAGGAAGCAGGAAGCCAAGGAAAAGGAGGAGGCCAAGAAGAAGGCGGAGGCAAAGAAGAAGGCGGAAGCAAAGAAAAAGGAAGAAGAGGAGGCCAAGCGGTTACAGGAAGCCAAGAGACTCGAGGAGGCCAAGCAACTGGAAGAAACCAAAAGACTCGAGGAAGCCAGAAGGAAAGAGGAAGAAGCTAAGCGACTGGAGGAGGCCAAGAGGGCAAAGGAAGAGGCGAAACGGTTGGAGGAGGCAAAGAGGGCCAAGGAAGAAGCGAAACGGTTAGAGGACGCCAGGAGGGCGAAGGAGGAAGCCAAGCGGCTGGTGGAGGCCAAGATCGCAGAGGAAGCCAAGCGGCTGGAGGAGGCCAAGATCGCAGAGGAAGCCAAGCGGCTGGAGGAGGCCAAGATGGCGGAGGAAGCCAAGCGGCTGGAGGAAGCCAAGAGAGCGGAGAAGGCCAAGAAAGTAGAGGAGGCGACAGAGGGAGCCGGGATAGGAAAGCTCTCGAAGAAAACAAAACGGAAAGCAGACGCGAAGATATCAGAGGAGGCCAAGACAACGGATGAAGCCAAGAAAGCGGAGGACGAGGCCAAGCGGCTGGAGGAGACGAAAAGCATTTGGGAAGATGCCAAGCGGCTGGCCAAGGTTAAGACGAGAGAGCAGGAGGAGTCCAAGCAGCGAGAGGAGGCCAAGAGAGCGGAGGAGGAGGAGGCCAAGCGGCTGACGGAACAGGCAAAGAAAGCAGAGGAGAGCAAGCGGTTTGAAGAGACCAAGAAGTCATTACAAGAGGAAGCCAAAACGATGGACGAGGCAAAAAGGCGCGAGGAAGACGCCAAGCGGTCCAGCGAGTCCAAGCAGGCAACAAAGAACCCGACTCTCCCAGCAGATTCCAAGGAAGCCGGCAAGGCGACCAGGCGCCCCGCTTCGAAGACCAAGTTACCATCCCTCTTGATCTACGATGTCATTGGGGGAGTCTCTTCGCTCAGGCCGCAGCCGGCTTCCGTCCAGGAAGGACTCGATCGCACGGGCGAGGCGAGCCCATCGCAAAGCCCCGTTTCTCAGCTCCCGGCAAACAAACCACCGGAAGTTGCTGCTAGCCTGAGCGCCCCTCGGCCCCACGCCCGGTCGAGTTCAACCAGCAGGGCGCATCTTGAACCAGGGGCCCGCGAGGAGCCTAGCAACAAAACACACCGCAGGTGCCGCTCAATACCTCCGGCCAAGCCGGAAGCGGACACCATTCCAACTCAGCGAAAGCCAAGGTCGGGGCGGTTATTCCGCTCTGGCTGGGATGCGGCGATCAAGGATGTGGATGATCCATCGTACGTACCCTGAACCCCTGAACCCCTGAACCCCCGAATCCCTCAACCCCCGAAGTTTCCACATCTACATCCAACATACCTCAAGAAACCACGTACTAACCATGGACCATCAGTGTGGAGATCTGGTTTGACGATATCAAAAAGATCAACGAAGACATCTTCCAACCTCATCGCCGGCTCGCCGGCAAGCGAGTCAAGATCGGGATCCTGGACACGGGCATCGACATGAAGAACACGGCGTTCACCGACGACAAGGTCAAGCAGCGCATCAAGAAGCGCGTCGACTTTTTAGATCCCACTGGAAAGGGCAGCGCTCGCGACCGTTGCGGTCACGGCACTCACTGCGTCGCTGTGATCAACAAAATCGCTCCAGCAGCCGACATCTACGTTGGGCGGGCAGCCGTCGACTTTGACTCTGGCCTGGACGAGAAGGCAATAGCAAAGGTTTGCCAACCCCAACACACCCGTCGCAAGAAACTCACGTTCACTAACCCCTGCCTCCCTCCCACCCCAGGCCATCACCGTCGCCCTCGGAGCCAAAGGCACCGGCGAAGCCGCCCAAAACTGGGACGTCGACATCCTCTCGCTCTCGCTCGGCTTCCAGCACCTCAGCGAGGACATCGAGACCGCGCTTCACACCTCCATCCGCAAGGGGAAAATCGTCCTCGCGGCGGCGTCCAACAACGGCACGCTGCGCGCCATGGCCTACCCGGCGTGGGATGCCAACGTGATCCCCATCAACGCCGCCAACGGCCACGGCAAGGCGTCCGACTTCAACCCGCCTTCCACGGGCGGCAAGACGTTGACTATCCTCGGCGAGAATGTCCCGTCGGCGTGGATCACCAAGGACCCGGATACCGGGGTGGTGGATCTGGCCGCGAGAAAGTGCATGTCCGGGACGTCGGTGGCGACGCCGATCGCGGCGGGTGTGGTGGCGTTGTTGTTTGAGCTGGCGATGATCGAGGTGCCCGAGGATAGGGTCACGCAGGCGACGCTGAGGGATGTGTTGCCGCATTTGAAGAGGCAGGCTGGGTTGCAGGAGCTGTTGATGGGCAAGTCGGTGGGGAGGGGGGATTTTAGGAATATCGTGCCGATTGATCTGTTAAATCCGAATTTGACCGTGGGGGAGAATGCGGCGGTGATTAAGGGGATTTTGGCGAGGAAGTTTTGGTTTGGGGGGAGAGGCAACAAGGAGGGGAACAAGGAGGGTACCAAGGAGGGTACCAAGGAGGGCACCAAGGAGGGTACCAAGGAGGGTACCAAGGAGGGTACCAAGGAGGGTACCAAGGCAGGTCAGGGATGAGATAATGAAGGTAGTCTATTATCACTCGAGTTGACGAGGACTAGCAGCATATATACGTTGTGACAACTCCATCGCCCCATCTTGCCCACTGGCGCTGCTGTCTCCTGGCGCTGTATCTCCCCCTTTATTCAACCCTTTGGACGTCTTTTCCTCGCCCTCCAACCCAAACTCCGTCTCCAACTCAGTCCGCAGCGGCACCTCTTTCTCAAACAAGACAACAAGGAAGTTGACCCCCGAGAATGCAATCGCAATCTGCCAGATCAGCTTCAGCGCCTCCATATACGCCCGCATAACTTGCTCCCTCTCAGGCGGCGGGAACGCCATGACAAAATCCGCCCGCGCGTTCTCATACGCGCGGTTGCCACCATCAAACAGCCCTCGCACAGCCGGGTCAGCAATCACGCGGCTGGCAACCGTCGCAAAGCGGTTATTAAACACCGCCGCAGGCACGGCCACCCCCCAAACACTCCCAAGGGACCGCACAAACGACCACGCCGCGGTCGCCGCCGCCTGGTGCCGCTCCTCCACCTGCGCCTGCACCGCCGGCAGCAGGGTATTCAGCACCAGCCCACTCCCGACGGCGGCGACGAGCTGGAACGCCACCAGCTGCGCGAGCGTGGTGTCCACATCAAGAAGGCTGAACAGCCCAACACCGAGGATACTCAGGGCGAAGCCCACGATATGGATGGGCTTGTACCGGCCGAAGCGCGTCAAAACAAGGACCGCGACGATGGCGCCCGGGATACCGAAGAGCACGGCCGGGAGGAGGAGCACCCCCGCGCGCGCGGCGGACGCGCCCTGCACGGCTTGGAAGTAGACGGGGAGGAAGAAGACGATCCAGTACATGAGGGCGGAGTTTAGGAAGGTGGCGAGGAAGATGGCGGTGGAGGTGCGGTTGCGGAAGAGGGCGGGGGGCATGACGGGGTCGGTGGCGATGGTTTCGTACCAGAGGAAGAGGGGGAGGCCGGTGAGGCCGATGATGAGGGGGGAGAGGATTTGGGGGGCTGACCAGGGGTATTTGGTGCCGCCGTAGGTGAGGGCGTAGAGGATTGCGATGGTTGAGCCGATCAGAATGAGGTTGCCGGTGTAGTCGATGCGGCGCAGCTTTTGGAGCGCGGTCTGGGTTCGGTTGTGCTGGACGCGGAGGAAGAGGAAGATCATGACCATGGAGGCACCGCCGATCTGGGAGATGGCAGGCTTGTTAGATGGTCGAGTGTTGGTTGGGGTGATGGAGAAGGACACTCACTGGGAGGTTGATGTAAAACGCCCAGCGCCAGGTGGTCGTGGCGACGATCTCGCCGCCTACCCACGGACCGAGGGCCATGCCGACTGTGTACACCACGAGTATGACAGCCATGTAGTTTCCGCGAAGGCGCAGGGGGACAAGGTCGGACACGATGACATCGACGATGATGTAGATGCCCCCGGCGCCGATGCCTTGGACAGCCCGGCCGGCAATAAGCATGGCACCGTTAGTGGCGCCGCCGGCTATGCCGCTGCCGAGGGTAAAGAAGGCCACGATAATCATGGTAACCCATCTTCGCCCGTAAATGTCGGCGAGTTGGCCGAAAAGGGGCTGGACGGCGGCTCTAGCAGATGGAGTTGGGGCGTTGTTAGGTGCATGGCCATCACCAAGGGAAGATTGTAGAAAATAAGTGAATGGAAGCGAACCCGGTCAGAAAGAACACGTTGGTCACCCAAACGTAGTTCTCGCCCAGCGTGAGCTCAGTGACAATGTGAGGCAGTGCCGTGGTGACAACTGTATTCTCCAAGGCGCTGAGGAGCGAAATGATGGCACACGTCGAGATGATGGCCCAGAAGCGTCCAGTGGGTTGAAAATTTGGCGGTGAGGACAGCTTTGTGTCTGAGTTGGGCGGGTTACTGGCCGCGCCCGGGGTCTGCTCAAGCTTGTTTTCCTCCATCTCTGATCACGATATGCTGTTGAATCGTCGTTGTTGTCATCGGGGTTGTCGCTGGCGTTGTCGTCGTTCGACTTTTGCACATGAAATAAAGAAAAGGGACCGAAGAGCTGGGATTTATCATTAGTTGGGGTTCAGCCCGAAGGCGGAATCCGACAGCGCTGACAAGTTGGACCGGGGCGGACCGTTGGGCCAAACATGTTGCCGCCACTCCGACTCCTCAGCTGGGTCGGAGACATTCCTTGCTCGAAGGATTCAACCAAATTCGACCTTAGTCGCGCAAACGGTACCTAGCGAAATTACCCACTCCGCAACCAACGGGCACTTACTTGAGCTGAGTAACAATCCGCCATTGACTGTGCTCGTGAGAATGGTGGCAAGATCGTGCAAATGTTTGGCCTGTTGCCATCTAGTTCCCTAAGGGTTCTTCCAGATTTGAGGAGAACAACATGACCTTGGGCAACTGGAGTCGGGGGTTTCCAGTTTTATAACTGACTTGAGATTGCCACTGCCACATTGATAATGGCATTCGAAACTAGTGAGCAGAACTTTGATTCATACATAAATAGAGTAAAAAAGAATGGCCTGACGGACAGCGTTGCCGGTGGGATATTTTTCTTACCCCGGAGTCAACTGATTCTCGACATCCAACTTGCGGGGCATCTTGCTTTCATGCGTTCGTAACGGCATACCCCAATATTTTACGCTTGGCGCATCGTAGCTATTCAAGTTACTGTGCGGTTCTGGCCGTGATACTCATCCTGGCTACGATGATGCAAGGAGGGTGGGAGTTGTTGAAGAGGGACGGAGGTATCAGATGCCTATGCCTCTGATATCTAGAGACTCCCGGCCATTAGAGAACAGAGCCATGTCGTCACCGGTAGCCGTACTGATTCGTGAAATAGGAAGTGATGGACGCTGCCCTGTATTGCTCCTCAAACGCACTCGTACGGCAAGTAGAACTAATTCCCACTGGTAGTTCTTCCGGGACATTGCGCAAGAAACATGTATGAATGAAACCAACTCCCCGCTGTAGTAGATGACCGTAGATCATGTAGAAAATGGGATCAAACAACCGCGGCAGCACAGCAGGGGTGGCCAATTTCTACGGTTTGCTCGTTCGTGCCGCATCATATTTCTAACCCTCCAACACACAACAACCAACATGGACGATCCCAAGATGCAGGCATGTCTCAGTCTCCCAGCACAGATTGATTGCTGCAAGGCACAGCAAGATGGCTGGCAAGCTGCGCGGGGCGCAGGGCAGCGCGGCGGGACAAGACCAGGCCAATATGTGGCATATTTATCCCACGAGGGCTTCCCGGTTTTTCCATGCAACAATAATAGAACACGATGCCAAGATGTCCGAGCCGGCCTGCTCCCGCAGCGCCCAAGAGAGAAGGAGGTCGAGCACGGGCGGCCAAAGGCCGCGGGCTGCCAGTTGGGGCGTCGTCGCACAGCACACATGTCCCGGGAGGTGCCGGCATGGACTGCCTCGATTGCATGTCCGGAGGCGGGCTCGCGTGTGGTCGAAATATGGATAAATAGGAAGGTACTGTATAAGTGAAACGGCTATTGGGTGGCCTTTCGGGACTCGACAGGGAGAGGGGACAGCCAGGGGAGGGCGGCGACAGGGGCTCGACAGGGAGCAGACCGCGTCTCCAAGCCCCGGGACCGCCTGTGATTCGCGGATGCGACCCTTCTGCCGGCACCTGCTGACGGATGCCGGGCACAAGTAAACGTCTTGTATAAGTGCTCGCATTGTCCGTCCGGCGATCCCCTCCCTGCCTCCCTTACTTGGACCGTCGGCCGAGCTGGGACCCTGACTGAGTCGACCCCTTTTTCCCACCTTCTCCCCTCCTTCTTCCCGCGTCCTTCCCCCGCTACCCCCGGCCCCCTCACTCCGGCGGAGAACCGAGGGGGACAGGGTGCCATCGGCCAAACCGGCTTAAATCCTGGGCGTGGCGACCCTTTGTGGGATTCATATGACCCGGCGGTGCCCGCCAAGGGGCCGAAGAATAATATAATTCATCTCATTTTTGGGATATGGATTGGGAACGGAGCATGACACGGCTGTTTGCAGCCACCACACCACGCACGCAACACGCCGAGGCCCACGTCAGACGAGGGAGGACCAGCAGCAATGAGGTGAGACATTTGTGGCATTTTTTGATTGTCCCCAAATTGAGTGTTCTAGACTGCTGCTGGCTCCCCACGGCCAGACGTATTAGTGTAACACTCCCCAACGAGGCCGTCCGTGGGGAGTTGCTGCTGTGTTCTGTCTTAGCTCTGCTGGTGCCCTGATGGCTGTTGGCTTTGCTGGTTTGCTGGTTTGCCATCGCCGTGGTGCAAACGACCGTCTTCCATGCCCACTGAGTGCAGATCACTCC
>FTEL01010212.1_pt1 | contig 10641 bp, 9 predicted proteins | sample 1658911 | NCBI WGS metagenome assembly FTEL01 (sample SAMEA3914869, study PRJEB12502) | metagenome | biome: forest; material: soil | place: USA | collected 2012-03-12 | depth 0.1 m
GGGATGGGACGAGGTTGTTTGGGGAGGTGCATCCTTGGGTGAATTATGAGGGGATGTTGGCGGCTTGTTTGGTGGGCGTTTTTGTTACGGAGGAGGAGGACGTTGCGGTCGGTGGGACGAGTGGGGATATGGAGGCCATGGATTGAGGGGGTTGTTTGTTCGGGTTACAATGTTGGTTGATGTTGGATCAAGCAAGAGGTGGAAGTTGGAAACAGCGGTTGGAACTGCATCATTTGTTACATTTTACACACGCCCTTGGATAGACCCGAGAAGCGCGGTGGACATTACTTGGATAGATCTGATACCCGATAGAGACGGACGGGGACATTGTACGAGGTCATTTCTTGTTCATATTAACTGCAACCTTGCTGTTGTCCGTGTCCCCGGTGAAAGCAAACTCAACAAGCTCGGCCTCACACTACCTCCGCCTCCCAAACCGGAACTTGAGCTCGTCATCACTACCATCACTCTCATCATCGCTCGGCGGCCTGAACCCCCTCCGGGGCCTCTTGGCGGCTCGATCTGGCGCCGAGTCCGCCGGCGCAGACCGTTTGCCCGACGACGTCGCCTGGCTCAGCGTCTGGGTCTGGGTCTGCGTCCTCGACCGTTGCGAATTCGCCCTCTCGGCCGCCTTGGCGGTCCGGCTCCGCGACGGCTCCGTTTCGGGCACCACGCTGTCGTCTTGTATTGACGTCCCGAGCTCGCTGGGCTCCTCTTCGTCGCTGCTGTCAAGCACCAGGACCGTCCTCCGCGTTGCGGGCTTCGCCTTCGCGGCCGTCGCTTTCTCCTTGCCTTTTGCAAGGCTGTCAGACCGGCCGTGCGACGCTTGGGGCTGTGTCTGCGATTCGCGCTGACTGTCCTTCTTGCGCCGCGCGCTGTCGTCGTCCTCGAGCCAGTAGTCGTCTCCGATGCCGTACTCCTTTGGCTTGACTTCTTCCAGCGCGATGATGATGCGTGGCGCGGGCCGCCCATTCTGCTCGCCCTGCTTGCGGAACCGCTTGAAGTTCTTGCGGCCGTTCCACCGCGGATCCCAACGGCCATCGACAAGGTCTTGGTCCCGGCTGCGGCTATTCCCGCCCGCCTCGGGAAAGCGGACCTCGCACTCCTCGATGATATGCAATGCCCGGATGGCGGCGTAGTCGATTCCGTCGTCGGGCAGCTCCTCGAGTTCCCTGCGTTTGGCAGCAGCCTGAGCCTCGGCTTCCTCGCGCTGCCGGCGTGCGAGTTCTAGAATGTCGTTTTCCACCTTGATCTTTTTGCCCTTTCCTCTCTTCGACTTCCCCTGGGGGGAATCTGAGACCATCTCCACATCTTCGTCTGGCTGAGGTGTTGGCTCCGGCTCGGGTGGAGGCACGGGCGCTTGACCAGACTCGATGCGGCGGCGTTTGGCGGCTGCTGCTGTCGGGGCAATCGCGGCCATCAGCGCCGACGTGTCGTGCTCCGGCAGTGGCGAGAGGGCGCGCTTTCGCCCACGAGTGGCACGGGTCTCGCGGACTTCTTCTGGAGGAACACTCGATTCGCGGTATTGAGAAACGAACAGGCTGTCTTGAGAGGCTGCCACGGCCGCCTGGGGGGGCTCGGCGAGCTCCATCGGCGGCGTCTCATCGTCAGGCTCTTCCGCATCATCAAAGTCGAACCCCTTGAATCGACCCCGGCCAGCCCTCCGGCCCCTTCCGGCGCGACGCGCAGGCGCGGATTCCTGTTCTTCTGTGGACTGGTGTGTAGGTTGGTCGACATCCATGCGGTCTGCAGACGGAATGGCCGATTCGGGCTGGCTCGCTTCCTCGAGGGGACGCCGGAGCATGGAAGCATCGCAGGAGAGAATGGCCTCGAGAAACTCGCGCTGATCGATTGGCCGGTGGTCCAGGCGTTGGGCAAACGAGGTCAGGAATTGGGCGAACCATTCGAAATCCTCAGTCTTTGGCGTATACCGGACGACAACCACTCCCTTGCCTTCGCTGCCATCTTCGAAGGAACCCAGGCCCTTTTCTCCAGCAACTCCTTTGACGTATCGGATGAAATCGTCGATGTCAGTCTCCCTCGCAACGACCTCCTTGAGCAAAGCCTTGCCTTTCCCCGCAGAGATGGCGGGGAAAAGGTTCTCATACTGTTTCCTCTCATAGAAGACGAACGTGTATCCATCAAACACCTCTTCTCGCCGGCTGTCCGGGGCGTACGCTTCTGGCGGCCGTTCTATGGGCTCCTCGCCGCGGGGTGGCAGATGCTCAAGGGCATTCGGCCACGACGCGTCGAAATCCTCCTCCAAGGCACTGGATGAGCCTTCGCCGGCTTCATCCGAAACGGTGGCTGCGTCCACAACCGCATTGATAAAGCTGTCGGTCACAACGTACTTGCCGTTGATCAGGGCCTGCAATCCCTTCGACGTGTTGCGCTTCTTGGAGACGACGTGGGAGGTCTCTACGTCGTAATCGGCCGAGTACTTAATGTCAAGCTGTTCCAGGGTTTCCCGCAATCTTGTCCAGGGGTCCGCGCGGAGCTCTTTCGCGGTGAAAGAGAAGCTGAGTACAACTGGGTGCCATCGTATGCTACCAACGCCCAGGTCAGCGGTTACCGCGCAACAGCGATCCGCGCCAGGCAGCGTACCAGACGAGTTTGGGGCACATGCCCAGCTTCACCTCGTTCACATCTTGCGGCAATGTCTTCTTTTGCCCGCGTATCTGGACGCCGTTCAAAAGTGTCCCCTTTTTTGAGTCGAGGTCCTCGATCGTGACGGTTGATCGTGAGCGGAGGTTGCGCTGCGAGCGAGGTCAGGGTGCTGGCAGCAAGATGTGAATATCGGAGCAAACGTACCCCGCCGCCCTCGACGACATTATCGACTTGTATCGTGATGTGTTTCCTCGAGATGGTCTTGTCAGAGATGGCGAGCTGGCCCGCTGATGCCGGAAATCGTAGAGTTAGGCTACTTGCGCGTTACGTATCAGGAGAGTGGGCGGGCGGGCATACGTTCGGCGGCAGTGCGTCCAAAGAGGTACAGCTTTCCTGGACGCAGCCAGAGCTTCCGGCCTGTTGAGGGGCGAGTCAGCCGTTTGCGCGGGTTCGGTGCTGCCCAGAGGGAGCTGAGGGCGCTGAGGGCGCTGATGAAGAGAGGACGCACCCTCAAACAAATCACTCTCAAGCAGCCACATGGCTCTCGTGCAGAATCAATCGGGGCGGCTCGAACATTGAACGGGAGTTGCGGTGTGGAATGTTGTCGCAAGGGTCCAGGAGCGGAGGGTGTTTGCGCGCAGCGCGAGTTGAAGAGGGTTGAGGCCTGGCGAAGTTTAATTGCCCAAACCCTGAATACACGTCATTGGCGCGACAGCACGTGATCTCCCAGGCTGCCGCTGGGTGACAACCCGACCTAAGCAGGGGAATATTTTGTCCAGCAAAATTCTGTGCTCCTGTGATGTTTTACTGTTTTACATGAATTCAAGAACTTCTACGCTGCTTATTCCCACGCCTTCTGTCTTTCTACCCTGCCTTCCACTCATTGTGAATTGCCCAGATCCTTCTCCAACAACGCCACAACCCCCGCATACACCTGCTGACACAGATCCGCGTCCTCCAAGCCCAGTCCCTGGCTGTGCAGCTCCCCGTCAACACATCGCGCAACAGCTGCCCCGTAGTTAGAGCTCTTCAAGCGGACCTCGCCCATCAAGCTCTGCGCGGCAACATAGTCCGACATCAGGTCTGTACCGGCGCGGCCAGTTCCGGGAGAGCAGCCCGTGGAGTCGAGCGTCCGTCCCAACATGACTTCGATCAGCACGCAGCCGAGCGACAACAGGGTCGGATTGCGCTCGGTCATGATCATGCCCGCGGTCTGGTCCACGATGGCCGGCTGAGATTCGGCATCGGGGATGTGCCGAAGTAGCACCGGGCGCCCGTACATGTCCGGGTGGGGTGAGATGGTCTTGCGGATAAAGAAGATGTGTGCGCTCGTCAAGATGCTCGGAAGCCAGGGGGTGCCGTGTAGTTGGAGGACGCTCGAGGAGATAACGGCGGCCAGCCGGAGACGGGCTTGGTAGGAGAGAGGCGGGAAGCGGGTTTTGTGCTCGATGATGTCGCGCAACGAGACGACGGACCAGGCTCGAGTGTCTTCGGCGCCCGGGGCCGGGTGGATCGAGTATCTCCGCAGGGATGGAGGGAGCTGGTCGACAAGGATTTTTTCAGCCATGTTTAAGGATCGGCCCTGGGATTTGAGTTCTGTGCATAAGTCTAGAGAAGCCGCGGCGCTTCCCGCAACAGCAAGGCCCGGGATTGGTGTGGGGATCAAAGTGTGCAACTCCAGGCTTGCTTGGACCAGGTTCGTCAACGTAGTTGTACTCGTTCCCGTGCTCGATAATGTGGAGGCTGTTGACTGGGAAAAACGAAAAGCAACACGCTTTCCTGTGCGTTTAGACGATGGCATGACCGCTGGCAGCGGAGGGGAACTTGGAGGGCACGCTGACTTGATGACGAGCTCCTGCCAATTCGTCTCTGTTTCGGGACTCTCGCTGTTCCCGCGCGTCATAGATTGGTAAGAAATGGCGAGCTGGAATGATAGGGCCTTCATGATCTCCTCGTGGCTGTCCCCGGGCGCGGCAATGGTGGCTGACCGTGTTTCCAGCTCCAAGCCAACCTGGTGTTTGCACGCACACCCAAAACTGGCCCGCAAGGCACGGTAGAAGCTGGTGGACATATCCCGCAAGACGGGGATAAACTTTCCTTGAGACCGTACCCGGCGTTCCGGCTCGAGGTCAATATTCCGGTCCGTGAGGTTCTCCAGATCTGAGACGCCGTGTCTGATGGTAGAAATGAGGTCTGCGTGGCGGGAGTGCTTGAGAGTAAACAAACCACGTCTCAAAGCTGAGGCATGGCCGTCGTCGAGCTGTGAATTCACCCCCCTTTGAATCTCGTTGATGGCCTCCGAGATATTGACGACTATCTCCTGGAATACGACGTAGGATTTCCAAAGACGGGCCCGGACCCTGGCCTCGACGGCGTCTCGGCGCCAAAGAGGACCTGCAGGTTCGTCGATCATAGCCTCGATTTCCGAGGCGGGAACGACTCCAACCAGAAGCTTCTCGCAGACGTTTTGGAGCTTCACTTGCTCGGTTTGGAGGTTGCGGATCAGGGTCTGTAGCTCCCGTTGGTACTTTCGCCATCGTTGAATTGTGGAAAGGCCTCGGCTGTAGTGCTCTAGGGCCGAGATGACAAGGGGAATAGATCCGAGTACAATACCGGCAATCTCAAAACCAGACATGGTCGAGCCTTTGTTTGTTGCAACTATTTGAGCACTTTGAATGTGCGAAGAGAGGAACGTGAGGCTCTGGGTGGGGTTGGCGGCTGAGATCGAGGTAGCGAGCTACTGTGAAAGGAGGGGAACGGGAAGGATTCGAGCCCGATTCACAGTAAGCCTTCTTCTTCAGCCCCGCTCGGAACCGGCCTCAAACATGACATTGTTCTCATCGATCGGATATCTCGACAGCGTCGCATGCCAAACCTCTTCTCGGCCCTCCAGCTTCTTTTGACTTCTCGCAGTCGTGGCGGAGACCATTTCCAGTCAAGTCGGCCAGTGCCTCGCACTTTTTCGGTCTTTGGTGGCCTCCCCGAGTCCAGAAGGGCTCAAGCTGAGCTTCCCGAACGCAGATGTTGTACACCAGATGGTTGACGAGCAGTCCCGCTTCAAGGTCTGGTCCGGAAGCCTGGGTGCTCATCGGACCAGTACAAGTTCGCTAGACTACCGGCTCCGTGATGCTTCTCATATCAAAGAACAAGTGGGAAAACTCTTGAAGGACCTCGCACAGCTCCTCCAGGATGCCTTAGCGATCGCTAAGGGGGAGCTGACGCCCTGGGACCAACAATCCGAAGATGAGGACGTGGAAGACGATGAAATTCCCGACTTAGAAGACGGGTTTCCCGCTACCGAGCTTGGCCAAATTGCTGAAAGCATGGCGGATGTGGTGAACTGCCTCTTTGGCCTCGCCATAGCAATTCAAAACCCGGCGCCTCACGACCGGTATATCAGAACACAGGCGGTCGACGTATCTCACTTTCAGCCCTACGATATCCAGCATGTCCGCTCCAAGTTTAGCGGAGTCAAACCCTGGCTTGCGGACCGACTCGGCACGGCCATCAGCAGACGACGACACTACCTCAAATATCGGCAGTCTCATCACGAGAAGCTCGCCCACGGGCTTGACCGAGAATCAGATCCCGGCAAAGCGCTCGAGACTCAAACTGTTGCCTCTTCAATTCCGACCCACATGAAAGCTGGACACGCTACCCAGAATCCCCTGCTGATGCCCGACGATGATGCTTCAGATGCTAGCGTGTCCCTGACATCATATGCCTCGTCTACCTCCGGGGCGGGGTACCTCACCGTGCCTCCTTTGCCTGAAGAAGCGCCCAACGGCCCTTTTCAGTGCTGCTTTTGCTATATGATGGTGGTGGCGAGGGACAGGGCGGCATGGAAGTAAGTCGATGCACTTGGACATCTCGGACGGAGTAACGACAAGGACTAACTCAACCACAAAGGAAACATGTTTACGGGGACCTCCAGCCATGTAAGAATTCTGCGAAGTTCAGCCCTTACATTGGTAGTCATTATTTAGTTCACCGCGCCCTCGGAGAGCACTCACTAATCTATATGCCAACAAGATGTCTGTCTCGAGCCCGACTGTGTGACGCCCGAACAAGGGTATCCGCAACGACATCAGTGGATAAATCACCTCCGGCGGAACCATTGGACAGTATATTGGTGTAGTAGCTGCGAGTTGCACTTTGGGTCATCGGCAACCTGCAGAGGCCATTTAGAAGATGTTCACTCCGCCGACCGGCCGGCGGCGGACCTGGATGCCTTGTTGAAGCTATGCGAAAGGCCACTCGACATCAGCAAGGGGTTACAATGCCCCCTGTGCCGCGACACTCTGAATTCTTTCCAGCAGTACCAGCGCCACGTAGGCCGGCATCAAGAGCAACTCGCCCTCTTTGCGCTTCCTTCTCTGGCTGACGATAGCAAAAGCGACGCGCATGACTCTGAAAGCGCAAGATACTACGAACCGGGACATCACCGACCCCATGCTCTCCGGACGGACGCGCCTTCACCTGCCATCAGTGAGCCTGCCTCTCGTGCACCGCCTTCCCCAACCACCCGCGACCGGCGCCCGCCCGAGGATGATGTCCTTATGATCAAGTACGAAGAAGTTGCGTACCGGTGGTACTTTCCAGCATACTGCATCGGGGACGCGAAGCTGTTGGTCAGCGACTTGCAAGAACGCGCCGCTATAATCCTAGACCTCCAGGAGAGCCAGATGAAACATATCAAGTTTGTCTACAAGGGCCTCCTGCTGGATAAACCCGACGTACCCCTTTGCGAGTACGGCGCTAAACACGGCAGTGAGCTCTTGATGGTTATCGAGGAGCCAGCTCGCCCGAGTGATACGGGCAGCAACGCTGAGATCCACGAGGCACTGGCTGTTGCCAATCTGGAGGGGCCAGAGACGGACGAGCCGTGGGGAGAATTGACCGAAAACTCGCGAAAGAACTCGCCCGTCTTTCTTGGGAGGCATGGTAGGGAGGGTGAGAGTGGGCGGTGGGACAGCAACTCGGAGGACGGCGGCGCGGAGGACAGCCCGGACGATTCACCAACGGATCGTAGGAAGAAGAGGAGACGACCATCGGGAACACGAATACCGACCCTCGAATCCGCGACTTTGGCCACGAGTGGCGACGCAGCCGCCGCCGCGCCTCTCAACGACGCACCTGTTGGAAGACCTGGCGGACCGATCGAAAAACTCAACGCTCTCGCCGACGAGTTCAACAGCACGTGGGTAGCCCGATGTAACGAGTTCATCGACAGACCTCCCCGAGACAAGAAGCAACGTGGCGACGAACACCGCCGGCTTTCCGAAAACATTTTGCAACAGATCCTGTTACCGATCGACAGTATCGACGTATCAACGGAAGAAGGCGGACGGGCGAGGAGGAGGCAGATCGTTAAGGATATACAGGGTCAGCTGAACAGGATCGATACCGTCGTGAAGAGTTCGCGATGACCCTTCGTCAAGGGCTCGCCTACCTACATACTACCAAAACGCATCTCTCGGCAGACGCCTGCTTCTTAGAATTACTAGAGTACAAAGCAAGTTCCATATCACAGCAGTTTCGGACCCAACATCGACATCTCCGCCAAATGTTCCTTCCAGTCCGCGATCGGATCCTCGACCTTAGACGGCGCCCCAACCGCCGCCACCTTCGGCTTGACACCATAAAGGTACGGCTTCTCGTCGGCATAGCAAGCCGTCTCGGCCTCGTCCGGCAGCGTACCGTGGAGGATGTACGCCTTGGCAATCGCCTCGGTACAGCTGGACGTGTCCCGCGACGAGTGCCCATACCCGTGGTGGGCGATCAGCCGCGCGTTGCGTCCCATCTCCTGCAGCAGCCGCCGCCCGTTGCGCAGCGGGGTCGCGGGGTCGTAGGTCTCGGCGATGAGCAGCACCGGGTGCTTGAGCGTGTGGTTCAGGTCGCCGCGGTACTCGCCCACGGGCTGCGGCCAGTAGGTCAGGAAGTGGCGGCACGGCAGCACGCTGTAGAACCGGGAGTTGCCCGCGATCCAGGACTTGGTCGTCATGTTGCCCCACAGAGACAGCCACCAGTCTAGGTCGTCGGGTCCCGGGGCGTCGAAGGAGTCCGCGCAGATGACCAGGTTGCCCAGTTCTGAATCCGAGCCCGGGACGGGGGTTGGTGAACAGGGCGCCTCCGGATCATAGAACCAGTAGGAGGACTCGATGAAGGATGCCGCGAGTGTCGAGTTCCCATTCTCGAGCTCCGCGAGAGTCTGAGCGAGCGCGGGCCAGCTCCTGGCGTTGTACATGGCCCCGTACAGGTTGTCCACCAGGGCCGAGTACGTCACCAATGTCGGGCCGCTGTCCGGAATGAAAGCGGGGACCGGACGGGCAGCGAGAGACGCCAGCAAAGCATCCATGCGGGCCGCCAGGTCCGGGAGCGTGACGGGCTTGCCGTCCTTGGGTTTCGCGAGTGCGCAGTTCTCAGGCCCGGCATTGACGCACTCGCCCAGGAAACCGTCATGCCAGGCGTTTGTGCCGTTGTCGAGCGCCGTCCACCCAAACCCGCCCCGCAGGCGATGATCGCGAACATACTCGGTGCCGTCGAGAATGACGCGGCCCGCGCTATCTGGGAATAGGGAGACATAGGTCTGCCCGATGCCGGTGCCGTAGCTGACGAGGTATCCAGTCAACTCGTCCTCGCCAAGCGCGATCCGGATCTGCTCCAGGTCTTGGGCGACAAGTCCCGTGCCGAGGAAACGCCCGAGGTCGCCGTGCTTCTCCCAGCACGCACGCATGACGGCGGCGTTCATGGCGTCGGCCAGCTCGAGCTGCTCCCTGGGAGACGCCGACACGGCGTAGTGGAGCGTCGTGAGAAGGCTCCAGTGGTCCCGGGCCGCATCGTGGGGGAAGCAGGAAATGGCAGGAAGCGAGGCATTGACGCCGCGGGGATCCCAGCCCAGGACGTCGAAGGTGCTGTCGCTGAAGCGGGCTGTGATGTTCAGCGAGGACCGCCACGCGTAGGAGGTGCCGCTACCGCCAGGTCCGCCAGGTTCGATGACGATGGTCCTCTCGCTCTTCCGGCCGGCTGTCGGGTTGGCGGTGTCGCCCACGCGCTTCAGGCCCGAAACCTGGAACTTGGTCACGGCGAGCCGGGCGATGCGGCTGTCGGCCTTGTTCGTGTAGTCCAGCGGAACTTCCAGATAGCCGCAGAGAAAGATACCGCGCCCGGCATAGGGATCGTCTCCGGTAGTTCCATTTGCGGGCCCCCAACTCCAGTGGCTCGGGTTAGGGTCGGAGGCAGACGCCCATGTCTGCTCCGGGTGCTTGTCATCCAGCGGCGGCAAGACCGACGTCGAGGTGCAAGGCACAAAGTGAAAGGGGTCACCAGGGAGCGGGAATTTGCCGTACGGCGGATCTTCGTCAAGTTTCTCGGTGTTTGAGGCGACGTGCTGGGTGAAATTCGGCGCCTGGCCTGGGAGCGAGACAGGCCGCGGCTTGAGCGACGGAGACGCGGCCAGGAAAACCAGGCCCATGATGACCACTCCGGTGACAATCCAGCCCCGCCGCATCCCGCACAGCGGTGGCAGCGGTTGCCGCGCATATTCTGGCGCTCTCCCCATCGTGGCTGTTATTTTTGTTGTTGTTGTCGATGATGTTGAGAGAGAGCGCGAGTCCGAGTCGGTCTCCGGTGTTGGGAAAGCCGATGCTTGGCGTTCCGGTGGCAGCCTGGCGGGGCATGGCTGACGAGGCGGCCCATCGCTGTTCCTCCTCCTGCCTATTTTGTAAAAGGTCGTCTTCATCCTTCGTTTGGCCTCGGACTGCTGACAAGAAACCCACAAAATCGAGAAAAACCTCGTCGCCAGTGAGTCCGAGATGCAAAGGACACCGCTCGGAATATATCATGACCTCCTCACAGCTTCCCACGTCCCCGAGACACCCCACCCGGGGCCGAGCGGGAACATACTTCTTTGGAGCGAAGGACCGCCGCACATGTTGATTGCTTTCATCTTGCGATATTCTGCGAGAGGTTGCACAACTGACGGGCCAGGGGCTGCATGCCACGTCCCGCCTTTTAGAGCGAACAGGCTAATTA
>FTEL01009659.1_pt1 | contig 10637 bp, 13 predicted proteins | sample 1658911 | NCBI WGS metagenome assembly FTEL01 (sample SAMEA3914869, study PRJEB12502) | metagenome | biome: forest; material: soil | place: USA | collected 2012-03-12 | depth 0.1 m
AAAAGACAAAAAGCTCGCCACCCAGCGCCCCTCGCCGGTCGAGAGGAGGTGGGTGGTTACGAAAATCTCCCTGTGATTCTTGTGGAAGATTTTGCTTCGCTGCCTGGGAGTCGACCCCGCGACATTTCGGTTGCTGACATCCCCCGCCGTTGACCCTCCTCCCAAAGCCGCTTGACCACGCGCCGGTGCGCTTGCCGATGTAGTCCGTTGATTGGGAGGAGGCGGCGAAAGTGGGAGTGCGGGACCTACTATATAAAGGTCTAGCGCTAGCAGTGATGAGGGAAGGAGGTCTTGTGTTGGGATGAAAGTTGACCAGGGGGTGGCGGTTTGTTTTGTTGAGTCAGGGGCTCATCCCAACCCGTGACTGTCGTGGTTGCTCAACCACAAACTGCCCCAAGCATGCCCTACTGTTTTCTGCACGTCGTCGACATTTTGGAACAGTTTCGTGGGAAAGAATTTGTCGCGACAGCTTCTGAAAGCTCCTTGCGAAATGAACTCAAGATTCTCTGTATTTGTCCCACCAAGCTCCCGGGTATCAGGTTCCAAGCCACATCCCAAGCAGACTGCGAACTTTAAGCCCAAGCTGCCTAGATCCCAAGCAACTGACAACCTCGACCCAAGGTGCCAAAATACCAACCCTCAGCCACTGTACCGCTCCTGCTAGCTCTTACTCGCCCTTGATTTCCCCCTCCGTGCTGCCGTCCTCATCCGCCTAAGCCATCTCCTCTATCGTCTGTTCATTACCATCGCCATCAGCCATCAACAAAGCCTCAGGCTCCTCCGCATTTCCATCCCTATCCACGACAGACACTTCCTCCGCAGCATCCTGGTCCCCATCCGCGACAACCTCATCGTCCGCGCCCTCATCATCCCCATCCACCACAACTTCCTCCTCTCCCGCGCTATCCTCCCCATCGCTCACAACCACCACCCTGCTGCCGCCTCTTCCCCGTACCACCCTTTCCTCGCCATCCACCCCATCATAATCCTCCTCCTCGTCACTCTCCTCCCCAATCCTAATGAGCTTCGTCACTTCCTCAAGCGTGAACCCGGTCTCGCCGCCCTCGTCCTCGCAGTCCTCGTGCAGCACGGCCGACATCTTGCGCAGCTTGGCCTTTTGCATGCGCACCATCCCCTCGTCGATGGTGTCGTTGGCCAGGATCTTGACAAAGTACGTCTCCTTGGTCTGGCCGATGCGGTGCACGCGCCCGAACGCCTGCTGCTCGACTGCAGAGTTCCACCACTGGTCGAGGGATATGACGCGGTTGGCGGCGGTCAGGTTGAGGCCTTGGCCACCGCAGCGGATGGAGGAGATCTGGGTGGGGAGGGGGTGGTGGTTAGTGACGGGGGGGTAAATACACTTGGGGAGTGTGGTCGGGTAGATTGGGGGAGGCGCTTACCAAAACTTTGATATTGGGCTTTGTTTGGAAAGAGTCGATAGCAGCCTGCTTTTGATCCGCCAGGAGATCGCCAAAGTAGTAGAGAAACGGGATCTCCTCTTCGAACAGCATGCGGCCGAGGATGCAGGCTATCTTGGCCCACTGGACAAAGACTGGAGACGCGCGGGGCGAATGTCAGCAAGCTCTCAGCACACAATGTCTTGGCGGGATGTACTCACTGATGATCTTGTCGTCCGGCGCCTCCCGCTGCCAAAGCAAGACTTGGTTCTTGACGGCGATCGTCTTCGCGCTCGCCATCAGCGGCAGGTTCGGGTAGTTGTCGTCGTACTCCTTGATCCACGTCGAGCTGTCGCGCATCTCGGGCTGGACCCAGTTTTCGTCGTCGCCGATCTTGCGTTTGTCTTTCTTGTCCTTCTTCCGCCTTCGCTTTGGGCGCTCCTCCTCCTCCTCCTCCTCCTCTTCTTCCTCCACCTCCTCTCCCTCCACCTCCTCCTCTTCTTCCTCATCCTCCACACTCCCCTCCTCCTCAGGCTCGATCAGCGGTTTGGTCTTCACCACCACGCCCTTGCACGTCGGGCAATTGGGATCCATCTGCAATGCGCCCTCGAGGCACTCCGCGCAAAAGGTATGTCCGCACTGTCCCAAACCCCGTCAGCACCACCCACCTCTCCCCATCGCGCATTCCTCACTCACCTCAGTAATGACCGCCCCGACCGGCACGTCATGGCACACCCTGCAAATCACCTCATCCATCTTCTTCCCCCTCCGCATCTCCTCCAGCTTCCCACCCATCTCAAACACCCTCCCAAACGAACCCCTCCCAAACACCTCACCCACCCCATCCCCACCCACGTCCGCCTCATACTCCATCTGCACCCACCGCTGCAGCTGCCGGTGCAGCGGCCCCTGGCCCTGGCTGCCTTTGGCGATGCGCTGCAGCTCGTCGAGCAGGAAGTCGAGGTCCTCGAGCGTGAAGTTGTCGCGCAGCACGCCCTCGAGCAGGAACAGGTGGTCGACCAGCTGGCGGAGGCGCGTGAGGTAGGCGAGGTAGGTGGTTAGTTTTTGGGGGGCGGTGCCCGCCGCGAGGTCGGTGTTGATGTTGTTGCGGATGCGGTATGCGAAGCGGCTGGGGGGACAAAGGTTAGTAAAGGGATGTGTGGAGGAGGGCGTTGGGAGAGAGGGGGGGGGGGAGGGTACCGATACATGGCGCGCTCTTCGACGGTGAGGTCGACCCAGATCACGACTGGTTCGTGGGTAGGCGGGATTTCGAGGATGGGGGCGCCGAGGAAGTTGTCCTCGACGCGTCTGGGTGGGGAGGTTGGTTAGGGAATTAATGGATGGCGAGATGGTAATAGAGGGGATGGGTAAAGCTCACCTTCGAAGCATGATGCTGACGAGCATGACTTCGATCCTGCGACAAACCTCGCTGTGCGAACCCTTCTGCTTTCCCCATTCTCCAGGATCCACGGTTCCTCGGCGCGGATCCGGATCAGGCTTGGGATCGAGGGCAAGTTCCTCAACGAACTTTTCGTGTTTCTCGGTCCAGTCGGCGCCGAGGAAGCGGAAGTAAGGGTAGAACTCTGCAAACAAGTTGGTCCATGTCAACATCACGGGGGTTTGTCTCGGAGGAAGGACAAGCAATGGCACTCCGCTTCATACCTGAGACAGCGTTGTGCAAGGGTGTGCCCGTCAGAATCCACCGGTACTTGCTCGTCAGGTAAATGCAAGCCCTCGACGCTACGATATTGCGTCAGTGATGAGCAGTGGCATGGCAACGGGGAAGTGAACAAACTCTTGGTTGATTGGTTCCGGATCATGTGTCCCTCGTCGAGAACGACCCTGAAGAACCGGTGGGTCAAGAGCTCGCCGATCTTGGACCTGAAGTATTCCTCCCACTCCTCGTTGGCCTGCTTTTTGGCGGCGGCAATTCTCAGTTCTTTGTCAGAAGGGTAGGCCTTGGCGATTTCGTGGTAGCTGGCAAGACTGCGGCCGTCGTGGGTTAGCATCCAAGCACAGACACGCTCTCGGAATCACCCGCGAGGACTTACATGACATCGGCTTCCTGCCATTCATGAGGTAGGGCGTGATTACTCTGTTTGTAATGATGAATCGTCGCAATGAATGACTGCTCGCAATGCTTCTCAATCTCTCGCATCCACTGCCCGATGACGGCCGCGGGCGCCACGATCAGCGTCTGGTGTCGCCGGGCCGCGACATCCTCGGGCGTGGGCCGGTTGCCCGACATGCCAGCAAGGATCTCGACGGTTTTCCCCAGCCCCATTTGGTCGGCCAGGATGCCGCCATAGGGGCCCTCCGGGGAGAACTCCTGTCGCAGGATCCACGAGGCCGCGACGAGCTGGTGGTTGTACAGCGGCGACTTCATGCCCGGGATCTTCCACTGGCCGTCCAAGGCGCGAGCTTTGCAGTGACCGAACGACCGCACGGCAAATTCGAGGTTCTTCTGGTCAATGTCGAACTTGACGCGGTCATCTGTCGAGCGCAGGTGGGGGTTGCCCAGTATCCGGTCCTGCAGTGCTTTAAACTGGGCCGCCCGGGTCGTGGCCTTGATGGCTCCCGGCAAGGGCAAGGCGCCTTGGACGGCCCGGGCCATGACGGGGTCCGTGTTCTTGAGCATTCCGACCAGCAGGGTTGTGGCTGGGTCGTTGTTGTCGATCCGGTTTCGCTGGATCTGGGGCTGGCGTTTCCGCTTGTGGGCCTCGTCAATATTACGAAGGGCCGAGCCGTGCTCAGCATACATGCGCCGCCAGAACTCCTTGGGTGTTTTGGGTGGCGACTGGCGGGATCTGCGTCGTGTTGGGTCCCCTGCCTGGTCTCCGGACTGTTCCCCAGCTCGGGCAGCCCGATGGACCTCGGACAGAGTAGGCGTTGGTATCTCTGACCTGCGACTCCGGGAGTTAGCTAGTCCCTGACCTGATAGGTGGCCGCTTGCTCCATGGTCTTCTTGTCCCTCCCCCCGCAGGCCTTGGGCCTTCTTCTCGACGGCGGCGATTTGAGCTGAGAGCTTGGCGAGGTTGACCCTTTCCTGGAAAGTCAAGGCTCTCTGCTCCTTCAGCATGTTGAGATCCATCTGCTGTGTGTACATCTCCATCAGCTCGTCCTCGGTCGGCATCCGCCACTGCTCGTTGGACTGCTGTGATTCGGGGCTCGATTCCCTGTGGTTCTGGCGTTTGGGTGATATCCGGCGACGCTTCTTGGGGCGTTCGCCGTCCGAGAGGTCCTCGTCCAACATCTCAAACTCGGATTCGCTCCCGGATTCGCTTGCGCCGTCCGAGCTGTACAGTATGGCCAATGCTCCATCCTGCTGCTGCTCTTCAATCTTGACTTGGATCGGGGCTCCCAGGCGAGGGGGCTTGTTTGCGAAGAGTGTTTTGATGTGCTCCGGGAGATCGTCCACACTGTTGATCATCGTGAAGTCGCCATCGCTGTCGATGTCGTTATTGCTGTCACCCTCGCCGGCGTCGAGCTCGAGGTCGAGGTCGGGGTCGAGGTTGGGCTCGAGGTCATCATCCCGGTCAGTGGCATCATTGTCGATGTCAATCTCACCGTCGTCGTCGCTGACATCAAGGTCGATACCAGCGGTACTGCGCCCATCGTCTTCGGTGTCAGCATCGTTACTGCTGTCGTCGTCATCCTGACTGTCGGTATCGTCTTCGTCGCTGCTGTCTTTGGTGTCTTCCGACTTGACTTCAGCATCCTGATCCACGAACAGGCCTTCTGAACTGTCGTCGTCGCTGAGGCTTATTATGCTCAGTCTCTCGGCTGACTCGCCCTCCAGCCCGCCCGAGTCGGATCCGGAGAACAACGACATGGGCGAGACGTTAATCCTATTGATGCGCGGGGTATTTCCTTGGTCCTGCCGTCCAGGTACGAAGTCAGCACTGCTCCAAGTAACGGATTGATTCATGTCTTGCAACAATGAACAAGGGGATGCAAGAAGGAAAGCTTACTGGGAGATCCCAAACTCGAAAAAGTACTGACCACCAACCGTCTGCGCCCATGAGCTAGCAGTGCTTGGTTGTTGAGGGAGAGAAATGACAGGCGTGAGAACTGTTGCAACGAAATGCGAGGTCGGTGCCAGTGGTGGAAGAGGAGAAGGTGGGGGTGTGTGAGAAGATATTGGGGAGGAAGGATTATCGCATCGGAGGAAGCAGGAAACCCAAATCGTGGGAAGGAAGTCGTGGGTGCTTTCCGGAGAGAAACGAACCTGGGGTGATAAAACACGGCAGGAGTGAAAGAAAGGGCAACTGCAGTTGTGCCAGGGGATCTCGTGCAGTGTCTTGCTTTGTCCTGGAAAGAGGATGATCGGCGAGCGGGAAGGATTTTGGGACTGGAAGCGCGATGTGTGGTCCCTGTTGTTTAAGCAGGGATGGAAGAATGGTTTCTTTCGTACCCGTCTGACCTCACGTCGTTGAATTTGGAGGTTGACGGGTCTGCAGGCGCGGGGTGGTAGATACCATAAGAGAGGTTAAGAGAGAGTCGAAGGCGACAATCGTTGAACAATCGAGGGCTGAAGAGTCGAGAGTTGAAGAGTCGAGGGCTGTCTGGGGACCCACCCTCGTTGGGTTCCCAGGCCGTTCATTGCGTGGGCAGGTGATGCAAAACAAACAAACATGACCATGCCCGAGTCTTGATGGGCTGCACGCACGGCCCTCCCATTTTCTTTAAAACGTGCTTCACTTCCTCGCCACTCTTCCTGACCCCTCCCACAACATTTCCGCCCGAACCACCACCGACAAGCTACGCTGCCCGCCATCAATGGCCACGCCACACGGCTGGGATAATCCGTTAACGCGGCTTGGCCCAATCGCGGACCACCCAACGCTCTCCCCCGACGACTCACCCCTGTCATCAGCGCCCTCGAGTCCCCATCGATACGGAGAGTTGCAAGAGAAGTGTTCGCAAATCCTCCGCGATTATCGACCAGAGAATCCCAACGATGACACTGCTGGAATTCTCGGGGCCTTCCTCCAGCACTTGTCCAAGCAAGGACAGATGACGCTGATGAAGGAGATTGAGGAGTTTGACGGCCAACAACTGCGCCAACTGCGGAACTTCCTCGTTCATGCTATCTTGAAGCCAAGTAAGTCTCGGATTTCTCCCTATGCCCTCCCTCACTTATTTTCGGCTATTATATACATAGTACTTACACCTTGACATTAGTGAAGACAGCGGGCGGCAAGACTCCAACCATTCCTGCTTCGCCATATCGCGCAGAGGCAGAGGAGGTTCAAGCGATAATGGGAGAAATTACCCCATCGTCAAGAGGCGACCAGAGCATGCTCAAGGCCAAATGCCTAACCAGAGATGGCGATCAATGTATCCTCACCCACTGGAACGATCCGACCAAGGTTCCGCTAGGCCCCAACAGACGGCTAGCATCGACGGAGGCTGCACACATCCTCCCGTTCGCACTTAGAAGCTTCGATGAGAGGTTAGCTGTGGATGTAAGTCCACTCAGAACATGAACGTGACCATGTTAGCTTGATATAGTTAGCAGCTAACACTCTATCGACCTTAGACTGAGAACAAGGCGCGGATTTGGTGGGCGCTCTACCGCTATTTCCCCTATATCACCGGCAAGATCGATCCTGGGACAATCAACAAACCCGAGAACGTCGTGACCTTGGCGACTATGGTTCATCAGAACTTCGGCCGCTTTGACCTCGCACTCGAGCCCCTGGATACGGTATAGTTTCGAGTTTCAATAGGGATTTAGCATTTCAGTTAGCAGGCCTATATACTAACCATTCTCCAATAATACAGGGAGATAATAAGTATCGCCTCCATTGGCTTGTCGAGGGTTTTGTGTTGGCCGACGTGCTTCCGAAGCATATCACCTTGGAGCAGCATGACCCTTCGGTTCCAATGCCGGACCCAGCTTTTCTGAGGGTTCACTTTCAGGTTGCGCAAATCCTTGCTGTGAGTGGCATCGGACGCAGGGTGGAGGAGGCATACGAGGAAGAGTCTCGTGGGCCAGCTAACTTGGCGCCAGATGGTTCGACAGATATCGAGCGTATTCTTAACTTGAAGATGCTCTTGCATATCTAGGAAGTCAGGGGATTGGCCGGGAGCTGGCCGTTTGAGAAGGTCTGGGCTTCACCAAGTATGAGCTCAGCCTCGAGGAAACGTTGGCAAGGAAGCAGGATGTCACCGAGGCAGGGAAGGCCGCCTCCTTGACGGGCGTCGAAGAGGGCATCCGCCACCTCCACCAGCTAGGTAGCCTGGGTAGGGGGGCGGGCGGCCCATAACAAGGGTCAGGTCGAAGGTGGTGGAAGAGATGTCGAGGGTGGAAGTGATGTCGTGGATGGAAGGGACATCGAGAGGTGTAAAGAGAGTTTGAGGCTGCAAGAAAGAGAGCGACGATGAAGTGAGACGCCCTTCTCCAAATCTCGCAGGTGTTCTTGGAGGGAGTGAACTGAAACATGGCTTCCCTGACCCGGCACATGTGCCAAAGGTTCCCCAAGAGCAAGCCCAAAGCCCGCCACGCTTTACCACCGGCGAAAGACCTCCCTTTTAGACATCAGCTCCTCCAGGCCCTGACTCAACACCAAACGCCGGTAATCCCAAAAGACATGCCCCCAGCGCTGCACAGTGGGCTCCAGGGCGTCCCCGTAGCGATTGATATAGCGATCCTTCCAGTAGACGATCCAGGCCAGCGGCGGCCCGTCCTCGAGGTCTCCGTCAAACTTGAGTTTCTCCCAAGCCGCCTCGATCCCATCTTCGTCCGTTGGGAGGCGCCGACGCCGGGCGGCCTGGTTCGGCCGGCCCAAAGCATGCTCAATATTGCCGCTGCCGTCCACCAGGTAGCTCTCCAGCACCCCGGCCACCTTTTCGTCGTCCTCCTCCTCTCTCACGAGGCGGTAGAAGGGGACCAGGCCCCGGAGGGCAGCGCCTTGGAGCAGCGAGCAGCGATGGGCTATGATGAAACAGAATTAGCAAAAGCAAGATAACCTCAGCCAAGACCTGCCAAACTCACGAGCATTCCGCATATCCCTCATCGCCCCCTCCACCGGCGCCTCCCACTCCTCAAACCCCAACCTCCCGCCATTCAGCCCAATCTCGGTCTTATCCATCACCCACCCGTACGTATCCCTGACGAGCACATACACACAGTAAATCTCCTCAATCTCCCACGGCTTGAACGGGAGGAAGAACAAATCCAACTGCTCCCCCTTAAACGCCAGCTCAGGAACCTTCCGCTGCCCCTCCCTCCCCTGCCCAAACAGATTACAATAAATCTGATAACGATACATCCCGCGCAACAGCCGGATCTCTTCCACGGTCGACACAATCCCCAACTCCGGCGCGGGCTTCAGCCGCCTGAGAAACCGCCCAGCAAAGACCGTCACCAGCGGCCGCGCGACGGCCTCATAGAAAGCCGCCATCCCCACAAGGTCCCCATCGGTGCAGCGCTGCGCGAGGATTTCGTCAGCCGGCAGCTGCCGCAGGGACCGGTAGGTGTCGATGAACGACCGGATAGCGCCGGGGTCGGCAAGCTCGCTGGGCGAATCCGCATCGGGCTGCTTGGAATACAGTGAAGTTGACAATTGCAGGGCGTAGGCTTCGGCTATCGGGATGCCGCGGGCTCTTTTGAGGATGGAGCGGAGGAGGGTTTTGCGGTCGTGGAGGTACTGCTGGTAGAAGACGGGGGAGGCGGCAACGAGCGCCCTCAGGTCGTTGACGTCGTCGGTTGCGAGCTGGGACAGGATGAGGCGGCGCAGCTCGGCAGGCAGGTCCTCCAACGTCCGAGCGGGGTCGCGTTCCGGGGGTGGGTTGACTGGGTCGACAGGGTCGGGGTGATGCTGGGGTGCTGTGTTGGTGTCTTCGTCCTTGGGGACGCCGGCATGGTCTGGCTGGCTGCGGCTGGGGCCAGTGCCATCGGGAGACCGCGTCGGCTTTCCGCTGGCTTCTTTGTGTGGCCGCGCCGAGAGAGCGAGGCGGGAAAATTCTTTGCGCATTCTGGATGCTGGCGACTTGTCGCTCTTGGGTGTTCTTGTTTGTGTTGTTGGAAATAAACACGGTTGCCTGTAAGTAGTTTGTTTCCCTTCTCCTCCCCTCTCCTCATCTGTATCGCCCTTGGCCGTTTTCTTTCTCTCTTCGTCTCAACTGTCAACCTTGTTGCTTCGTTCTTAACACCCCGGCAATCAGAGTTCTAATTATTCTGTAAACTCGGACAAGTTGCGCCCCATGGGTTGGAAAGAGGGAGGGGAGCGGTTGACAGAGGATAGGGGGCAGGAGATCGAAGAGGGCATGGAACTAAGAGTAGCAACAGTAGTTAGGTAGTCACCCCTCGGTTATACTTTCACACAGGTATCACACCGAGAAGTCGGCCCACCAAGGGACGACGGAGACCCAGCATCAATGACGTCATTGTTGTCAAGCCACTAACTCGCAGAGCCAAGCTAATCCCCCTCAATTCACTCTCCTTGTCGCTCCGAAACCAACCCGTTTGTTTCTCCAATGGACTCAATCACCTAACACCGCGACAAACATCCCCCAACCACAGCCACAACAGACAAGCCTAATGGGTTGGGGAGTGGGGGTGTACGCCACATGCCCGCAGGATGGCGTGCGGTGGGGGTCACGGCTCGGGATTTGGAAAGTTCATGATGGGGAGAACGAGCAGCACAGAGATGGGACTGACAGTTGGTAAAGGCGGTAAGGAAATGAATCGATGGAAACGAGGAAAAGCGAATCCCCCTTCCCCCGCCCCTGGGTTGTTCTTGTCGAGGAAAATAACTGCAAGGGAATCCCGGACTTGAGTGTACAAAGGTATTGGGCAGGACAACGCGCAAGACAACGCGCAGGACAACGGGCACGACAACAGAACAGGCAGGACAGCGAGCAAGGCAATAAATAGCTAGGGCAACGAGCCTAGCACCCTCGTAATAACCAGAAACCGTGAAGCAGTATATCCTCTATCCCAGCAAATTATTACATCGTATACTCAAACCGCCCATCCGTCCGTCATTGAACCCTTCTACCCATATGTGTGTGTGTGTCCAAATTCCCGTCATTTTTCCATGCATGCCATACACCCGTCGTCCTCTCCCACACCCGAACAAAATAAAACAACCTCCCCCCGTTCCCAACGACCAACCCAACGACCACCCCAACGATCCCCGATCATCCTTCATCTTTATATCCATCTTGATAACAACGAGCGACAGCTCACCCCCCCTCCATCCCCTCCCCCCCCCTTCGACAGGTACACCC
>FTEL01003461.1_pt1 | contig 10634 bp, 9 predicted proteins | sample 1658911 | NCBI WGS metagenome assembly FTEL01 (sample SAMEA3914869, study PRJEB12502) | metagenome | biome: forest; material: soil | place: USA | collected 2012-03-12 | depth 0.1 m
CTGCGTGGTGACGGCGGTGGCGGGGGGGATTTTGTGGCCGTTTGGAGCGCCATTTGGTTTGGTGAGTGCCGGCGATGCCGGGGCTGGTGATTGTGGTTGCGACTGGCGTTCTCGCTCTTTGGCGAGTTTGGTGCGCAGACGGTCCGTGATGACCTTGAGATCCGTGGCGTCCGCGAACTGCGGTCTCTGTTCAGCGATGCGCCGTACTATGTCCCGTGTCCGGACGTCGTCGAGCGCCGCCTTGACTAGCATCACCACGAGGGCGTCACTGCCCGCTGGGGGGCGCAGGTCGGCCGAGGTTTGCCTGGGATTTGAGGAGAGCACAATGTCTAGGATTGCGCGCACTTCGTCCGCAAAATACCGGACCGTCCTCCCATCAACCAACAGCCTGTCAGCGGAGGGTGGTCCTGTCGTGCCTCCATTTCGCTTGCTCTCAGCGGTTAGAGCGTCGATAATCGCTTGGAACCGCTCGAGTTCATGCTTTGATGCGTCTCCCTGTGCAACGCGTTTCATCAGGTCGCGGAGTTGGGGATCCGACCCGGCCTTTTCTGCCAATATGAGAATGATGGGATCCGTCCCCGGAGCGGCTTTCGCGGGTGCCGCTGTAGCCGGCGTGCCATTCATTGAGGGGTTGGCGGGTTTGGGAGCATAGGCTTCTTGTTGGCCCGCTGGAAGTGAGTAGCTAGGAGGTGGTGTCGGTCGTGGCGGTAGTGGATGAGCAACAGAGGGGCTGTGCAGAACCATGGGCGTGGCAGTGCTGGGCGAGAGGACCGATTCCATCCCTCGTGGGGAGGCAACCGGACTTGCACCCGTTGGAGGGACAGCTGGCGCGGTCCGCGGGACGTCTGGCGTGGGCTGCCCGCCGGCGAGCTGCGCCGCGGGCAGAGTGGGCGTCTGCGTAGTGGTATGGGTTTGAACCGGAGCCGGCGGTTTCATCTCGGCCGCGGCGGGAGGTTGGGTCTGCGATTGAGGAGTGGGCATGCCTGTAGGCTTCGTGGATTTCGGTGTAGATGTAGGCGGGGGGGGCATCACACCATTCGGGGGCCCGTACTGAATGATGGGTCGTTCGGCAGCCGGCGGAGTCGGGGGAGGTGGTTTTGGATCCTTCACGGCGAACATGGTCGTCTCGAAGACGTGTGACTCGACGGTAATGGCGACTTGGCCAATCTTGGTCATGCTCTCCTTGGGCAGGTTATTCGGTTCTTCGATGATGACCCCCTTCTTCTTGGTCGGCTTCGAATAGTACTTTTCGAAGATGCCCTCCATAGTCCATTTGAGCCGCGAGCGGGAGAGCGAATCTGCGAGCACGCCACTGAGGTGCTGTTAGCCAAGGTTCCGGGCCCAGCCCGAGACGATCCAGACAAAGGGGGCGGGTACCTCTCTGTCACGGTCTGAAACTCGCTGATGGAGAGATCGTCGGGTTGGGGAGAGTCGACCATGGGCAGGGGCTTGCCCGCGGCGATGGCCTTGGGGGGCGGCGACCTCTGAGGGGTGGGCTCGGGAGATGTTGGCTCCGGCGCGGGCTCCGGGGCGGGCACCAGTGTTACTGATCTCCGTGGAGGAGTAAGGGTCCTCCTCTTTGCAGCCTGCTCAGCTCGCGCAGCGGCGCGTGCCGGCAACCTCCTCTTCCTCTCCATTGCAGCGGCCGGCCGGAGCGGATGCGCGAAGCGAGGTTGCGAGGGCTCGTCATGTATAATTCATCGGGATCGTAAGCCGGGGAGAACCAATGCCACGGAGGATCTGTTGTTTGTCGCTCGTCGACGACGGTGGTGTGGTGGGCGCTGCAGGACGACTCGGCCCTCGACCGTGTTGCGAGGTTGCAGCTGGGAAGAGCGGACAGCACTGGCCGGCAGGATTCCAAAAGAAAGGGCCCTCTGGCGTCGTCGGCTCGGACGCGCTAAACTTCCCTGCGAGACCTGGAAATGCCGCTGATTGGCTGCTGCCCGCCAAGCTGCTTGGGCGGCTGGGGATTGCTGCAATGTCTAATGCAAGTGTTGCAGAGTCCCGCCTGGCTGATGGGATTCTTAAAAATTATATACCGAGACCTGCATTTAAAGGCCTGCACGTGTATGGTAGAAATTCGCTTTATATTTGTCTAATTTCTCGACTTCAAAACGGAGCGGGCGGCTACACAGGCCTCACATGCCTCTCGAGGCACGGGAAGGTGAGGCAGGAAATCTTGTTGTTGATGCGAGGGACGGGTTGCGCTGCTACGGCTGACGCGTGTTGGTGGAGCCCGGTTGATAAGTCGCAGCTGTGCCTGGATAGTTACGAGCCCTAACACGGCTCAGCATCCCTTGCGACATTTGCCATCAAACCTCTTGGCACGCTGTTAAGCAAACTAACAACTGGGCCAATGTCAGCTGAGCCAAGATCAACTGGGGGAAGGAGCACGCAACACACCACACCCATCCTGAAGGATGTCGATTTGGGGGCCGATGGAAGAAGACCCGAGCTGTTGATCAAGCAGGAATCGGAGAACTCAGAGGTTCGCAACCGGTCAGGACTAAGTGGGGTAGGTCGCCGTTGGAGCCGCGTTCCGAGTCATTGCTCCGCGGAAGCACACACGCCCGAAATCACATCAGATTGCCCGGATCAGCCCTTCTTAAAGGCGTACTCTCGGACTCGTCACATCATAAGCCGAGCTGCCACATGGTCATCGCATCTTAATTCTCTCGTTGGCCGAGCCTTGGCTTATTACTCACCCGGCCCTTTTTGAGTCTCGAGATACACACTCCACCCTGACATCATGATGCCCGCAAGGTCGGACACCGCAAACACGTTGCCCACCCTGAGGGACGACCTCAGCACGATCGAGAGTAGCAGGCCGAATCCGGCCCTTGTGGCACCGCATCGATTCGATCGCCAATGGAGCAACCCGATCATAACAGCATTATCAACACTTCCCAGGCGTCAAAACCGCCCAGCCCCAACCCCAGAATTGGAAGTCACACCTTCGACTGAGAAGTGACTCGGGCCTAGCATTGCACACAAAACTGCTATCCTGCTGACTGCCTTTGTTTGCCCCGGACACACTGTCAGCAACCGCATGGCTCCCCGCTTCGGGAAAGAGCAGCAAGAACCACCGCGCGATTCCGTGGGGAAATTCTGGGCCACATAAGCTCACGGTTCAACTGGGTCTGTTTTACCTGTCCTGGCTTGCCGGGGTCGGTCAAGGCGCCCTGCAATTCAGTTATCCGGGTTTCGACTCATGCTGGCCCCGACTGGATCGGACCTTCGTCCACAACACCACGGGCTTGGCGATCACAGGGGCGGTGGCTGTGGAGCATCCGCAGCCGGACCGTGAGAAAGGGCCGGTCTTGGTCGAGCTGGCCGACGGACAAGTGGCCATGACGCTGTACTCGGCCTGCAATCTCGACGTGACCGAGTCGAGCCCTGGCTGTCGGGCGTTGACGATCCCTACTCGGCCAGCAAGCCGCCGGGTGGTCGTGGGTCGGCCGTTGCGGACCACGCATCTGGGGGCGGCATTGCTGGTGCTTCGAATGCCGGGGACAATGTTGGACCGTCAACCGCCTCTGGGCGTGGCTTTGATGTGGGCGACTTTTATGACAGTGAGCTGGCCATCGGGGACTGGCAGTCTCGAGGTGGGGACCCGGGCACCGGCGGTCCTGCTCGGGGTATTGGGCCCGGGGAATCGAGTTTTCGAGGCGGTCTCCACCCTGGGTGGTCCTTTGACGACCAGGGGCTTTTGGAACCCCCGGACTTTGGCTTGGAGGGCGTTGGGGCGTGGTCCCCCTTTGATCCATTTTCCTCTGATCAATACTATGGCTCCACTTGGGGAGCATCCCGGTTCTCGGACCCGCCTTACCCGGTTTCTAACAGGTACCACGGGGTTAGTTCACTGCTGGGAATCGAGAACCAGCCAACCGCGACAGTTCGGAACGATGACGGCTCGGGGGATGACGAGGCGCCCGATGGGAATCTCGTCGATGATCCTCTCCCGCCAACAGTGTCAACAGGGGGTTCATCTGATGTGGCGTTGGATTGTCCAGGGGAAGCCTCGTCTGGCGTTGGATACGAGAGCTCATCAAGCCCGAGCTGTTGGGATGAGAAACCGGCTGGAGGGGCCCTGGATGATGCGAGCTCACGGGTTGTTGACGATGTTGCCTTCAGACTGGTGGAGAGCTACCTCGAGGCAACCGATTGTACATAGATACATCGGTAATTAGGCACCTCTTCAAGCCCGTGTTGCAACTCAACTCGAGCCCCCAAGCTCAGATACGATTAGCTACCTGTCACACTGAGCAAAAGGGCATCCTTGCCCTGCAGAGGCTGAGGGATCCTCTATGCAGTGCGACACTATCAGTCATCCGAGCTACGCATGCCATAACATATCAGATATCTAACGACGACCGTCGGATACTCTATCCCTCTCTCTCTACATATATGCAGATATCTTAGCCACCCCACTCAGCTAACAGCGCCGACGATGAAGCGGTATCTGGGTGGCCCAATCCAAGAACTTCCCGCCGATGCTGCACACAGGTCCTCATCAGGTCCGCTGCATCGGTATGCTGGCCCAGAGCAGCCCAACTCACAGCGAGGTCGTGCATGCTTTCCAGCGTGATATGGCTGTCAGGCCCAGGCCTCGTCTTTCGCCTCTCCAACACCTCAACCCGGATCTCGCTCGCCTCCCCGAATCGGCCCATGGAATGAAGGACCTGGGCCACAACCGCCATCGCCTTGAGCGTGACCGGATGGCCGATCCCAAACGCCGTCTTGCTCGTTTCGAGTGCCTCGAGCGACATCTCCCTGGCTTCTTCCAGCCGGCCCTGTAGGCAGCGCACGTGGGCCAACCGAATCCTGGCAGTCAACACGGCGTCCGTATGGTTTGGATCCGGGTGCCTTTTGTAAAACTCGAGAGCCATGGCGTTCAGTTGCTCGGCCTCCTCGAGTCTGCTCTGCCGTATGTAGGTGCGCGCCAAGTTGATGGTCGTGACCATGGTCACCGAGTGATCTGCCCCGTGCTTCCCCTTTTGGGCCTCCAGGATCCGCAGTCCCAGCGATTCGGACTCTTCCCAGCGACCCTGGTGGAAATACAGATCCGCTAGGCAACTCATGCTGAACAGTGAGAGGTCGTGCTGCGGCCCAAAATTCCCCCAGATCGTGTCGAGGGTCCGCATCTGCACCCGCTCGGCCTCGACCGGCCGGCCTACATACCCCAGGACTAACGCCCATGCCGACGTTGTCTTGAGCGTTTCCTCGGCGTCTTCGCTGAATATCTGTTCGTGGGCACCCCGCGCTTCCCGCAGCAGCCGCTCCGCGGAACTAAACCTGCCCTGCACCAGGGCATGCAATCCCCCGTCCTTCAACAGCCTCGCCCACGCCTTGCCCGCCTCGACGCTCTCTGGCCGGAGCTCGACCGCGGCCTCAACATGCGGGAACAGCCTCTCGCGGGCCGCCCAGCTGTTCTTGTCTTCCGCCCGCGCCGAGAACGCCGACCTCAGAAGCCGGACATATCGCTCCTTGAACGCGGTCTGGAGCCCGCGCGACTCCAGCCAGCGCCATGTGGCCAGCTGCACTAGCGCGTGCATCGCGAACGTGTCCCCCGCCCCCGTGCCGCCCACGGAGATGAGGCTGTAGTCCCTGAGCAGGGCAACGTCGTCTTCGAACTCGTCGTCTTTGAACTCGTCTCCAAACTCGTCCTCTCTGACCTCGTGGTCTTCGAACTCGTCGTCTTCCCCCTCCCCCCCGCCTTCGCTATCTTCGGATCCACATGAGAGCAGTTGCAATGACGGCTTGAGCACCTCCTCCGGAATGGCCTGCGGGTCGAAAAAGCTCATGATAGACAGCAAGTCGGCCGCTGACGACCGCTCGCTCCGGATGCGCTCGAACGAGAGCGTCCACGTCGTCAAGACCGAGTTGGAGGCACCGCCGCCGCTGCGGAGGTCACCGGCCTCATGTCCCAGGAGCCTGATCCGCTTGCGCTCGCCGGTTTTGAACTCGGCCAGGTATTTCTCGACCGACGTCCGCGGTGCCCGGCGCTGGATGTAGCCTGCCGCCTGGCTGATAGCCAGCGGGATCAGGTCCAGCGCGCGGACGAGCTCCGTCGCTGCGTCACGGCCTGCGAGCGGCCCCAGCCGCTTCTCCAGGAGCAGCACCGCGTCCTCCTCCGCCATCGGCCCGATGTTGAGCATGTTCCGTCGATCCCCGGTCATTTTAAACGCCAGTCCCCCGTCTCGCGTGGTCACGAGGATCGACCCGTTGTCGCTCTGCGGGAGGTAGTCTGCCAAGGGACGGCCGTCGTCAGGGGCAGTAGCTCCACTTCCCCCCGTGTTGTAAAAGACGTCCTGGTCGTCGGCGCTGTCGAGGACCATCACCCACCGCCCGTTCCGCACATCCGACAGCCAGCTGGACACTAACTGGGGAATGTTCGCGCCCGGGTCGTTGCGACCCGACAACTGCACCGCCTCGGCGATCACCCGAAAGCCCTGCTCGACACGACCCCGAGTGCCCGCGTGGATCCAGAACACCCAAGTGTTGTCCGCTCGCGCTGCTACCTGGTGCGCGAACTCGATCGCTAGCTGGGATTTGCTGCTTCGACGTTAACTAAGCTGGTCAAACACACAGTGGCATGTCTGAACGGCTGCATACCCGACGCCGCCGAGACCCACGAGCGCCACGCGCCTAGGCGGCTCAGCACACTTCTCGTGGATCTGCTCGATGGTGTCACCGCGGTTCACGAAGCCGGGGTCGCGACCGATGGGGATGCTCGCAAAGGGCTGGGGTGGTGTTGTGGGTGGTTCTGGCAAATCAAGTTAGCTCAGGGGGTCTCCTTCGCTGGCCGACGGGGGGAAATTTAACTACCGAACGGGATGAAGCCATTGTCTTGTACCACTTGAACTCCCCGTTCCAGGGCTCCAGAGGCTGCGGTCCGATTAGCCTCTGTCGCAGGACCGGCCTGTCCCGCCAGCTGCAGCGCTGACAGTTGGGCGTTCACCGCGCTCAACTGCTCGTTCGTGGCCGCGAGCGCGCTTGTTATCATGGTCTCCCCGGCCGATATCATCTTGATGATATCTTGTGAGGCGTGGCCTTGCCGGAGTGAACTGTGCCTGATGAGGTCGTGTCAGTGTAGGGTTGAGGATCAGTGAGCGTTTTAACTCACAGCGTCGCGCTACTGACAACAAAGCCAAGCGTGGCTTTGCAACTCTGCAGCTGCTCCGACAGCGACTTGATCTGGCTCTGCTTGAAGAAGCCGACTGCCGCCCGATCCCGCCACGACAGCTTTCCGTCGCCGCTGCTGTGCCGGGTCCAGCGGGCGAGCGCGGTTCGGAACTTGTCGCACGACGCCACGCACATCTCCATCGTAGTTTTTGCGCTGTCGATGGTGCTTTCGCCGAGCGATTGCCATTGCGGATCGGATATGGTCTTGAGCGAGGTCAGGGCCTTGTCCAGGGCGACTAAGTCGTCCCTGAGCGCGGTGACGGCGTCAGGGGCATCGGCGATTTTCCCGATGTCCTCCGCCAGAAGCCGCACGCAGTGCAGCGTGGGCGCCGTGATGCCGACAATGCTAGCGGCAATGCTCAGAGGATCCATCTGGACCGTGAGGGCTTGGAGGTGGGATGGAGAGAGTTGCGGCCCAAGCCGGAGCCTCGTGAGGGGTACATGTGCATGCATACACACATGCTGCATGCAACTGCACGAGCTGAGCAAGGCGCACCGCTGAGGCTGTGTATTGGACCAATTATGCCAAGGTTGTTAAGCCTCTGCTGCGCCAGCGCCATGTGAGAAGAGATTTTGCCCATTTGGAGCATGCTGATAATTTTCCCGCTAATATTGACCTAATCGCCACACTCGCCTGCCGTCCGATTCCGCGATCTGCGAAATGGAAGATCGAACGGAACCAGCGAAGCCCGCGCTCGATGGCATCCTCGAGCGGCTCCAAGAGTTTATGTCGCGAATTGCCGCCCAACGACATGCCGAGCAATTAGAGTTTGAGCGGAGAATGACCGCCATTCAAAAAGAAACGGAGATGCGACAGAAAGAGAAGGAATAGCTGGAAATGCAGATACGTAGCCTTCAGCAGCGGCTGCAAGAGCTAAACCGTGAGGGCGTCGCGGAAGATAGCAAAACAAGGCAGCCGCAGATTGAATGCAATGCCGCCGCGGAGAAGTGGGAAAGGACCAGGGAGAAGTGGAAAGGCCAAATATCGACGGCCATTTCGTCCATGGTACGCTTGAGCATCCATTCTGTGGTGTACCTCAGCCCTTACTCGACCTGCCTAACGTGTTCTCCTCTACGTAGGGATGGATTCCGTTCAATCCTCCTCCCGACTCCCGTTTCCCCTTGGAAACTGCCGTGGAAAGCGCTCTTGGTTGTTGAACTTGGGCCCGCGGGGGAGAGGACGCGGGCGGTGCTTTGCTCTAGCGCGGTTTCTTCGGCGGCGCCTCGACAGTTCCAGACGCTCGTGAGAACTCTGCATGGGGTAAGTTGCCGCAGAGGATGACTAAAACTCTTCACGTGATGCCACCCTGTTCCAAGGTTTTCCTCTCCATTCAAGGCGCGCGAATGTCTCCTCCTACACCCGCTCTGCCTGGCATGCGGCCGCCACTGGAACAGTTGGATTATATACGCTTCACTCTGCTCCATCGAGAGGGGCGTCGAAAAAGATAACACGAGCCGCGAAATATCCGTAGCAGACAGCCATTCGAAGGTCCTGAACTATGTTAGCCGATGTCCAATCCGTCAACGCTTTCGCTCCGTACCGGTCGTCCCACAGCACCGGGACCTTGCCTTCCGGAGTAGGCTCAACGGTTTCCTCGGTGAACATATACAAAAGATCTGGCGGGAGAACTAGAGCCTTCTCCTCTTTCTCCTCGTTCATCCGGAGCTGCCTGTTGCGCGCGGTCGTCTTGTTTGGCCTTCTCGGCCGCCACAGCTTCGGCATCGGCTGATGCCTGGGCCCTGCGCTTTCGCGCTTCCTCTGATCGCTCCCGCCGCAGCCGAGCGTCTCGCTCCTTGCGCTCCTGCTCTGCCGGCGCGTCGTCTTCGTCGGTATCGCGCGATCTCTTGCGCGTGGATTTCTTCGGGGGTTGCGTGGCAGCGCCCTGCGTCGGCGGGGACGCGTTTTCATCGTCGCCACCCACCGCTTGCCCGTCGTCCTGCTCTCCGGGTTCGGGCACATCGGGCTGGACCTGAGGTTGTACGGCTGGGGGTTGTGGCGTGGCTGTCGCGTCTCGCGTGCCCGCCCGTGCTGACCTCGCCGTTTTCGCGCGACGTCGGGCTTCGGCGGCGACGTTGTCGCGCTGAAGTGCGGTGAAGATCTGGGCTGCGGCCTTGGTGATGTTGCCGCCGCCACCGACTGTAAAACGGTCGGGCAGCTGGGCGATCGGGGAGCCGTAGGAGGTGCTGTACTTGGCCGGGACAGGAATCCTCGCCAGGACTGCCTGCGCAGGGGTGCCCTTCCGCTGCGGGGCCGGCGACGGACTCGCGGTGCCACAGACGCGACGCCTGGGAGGCATGGTGGGGATGGCCTCGGCGACGTGGTCTGTCTCGATTGAGGGCAATCGTTTGACGTGCTCGTTAAGGGCGATCAGCAGTCCGACTTGCGTGTACTACTCCAGGAGTCGGCATCGCGCCTCGGCGCATCGACGGAACTTCTCCTCGTCGGTCTCGCAGCGGCGCATATCTCGGCCTGGTAGGGGCTCAACAGGAGCTGTTCGTCTTTGACTTCATCGGAAGCCTCGGGTTGACACTGTGGGGTTGAGGAGCTCATCCTCGCAGGAATTTGGGCATATGTGTGGTGGTCGCCAGTCGGTGAATAGGTGTCTGGAGTATGGTGGGAAACAGCTAACACCGTTGGAAGTAGTCCTAGACCTTTTCTCGGCCAGTCTCCCTCTCTGAAGCGCGCGGCTCGAGGAACGAATTGAACTCATGTGGATGTGGAGTACGTAGGCAAAAATAGAACGCCTCCCTGAATCTTCCATCTTCCAAGAATATGATGTCATAGCTCTACCCCTGGATAGCGAACATGACGTCATAGTTCACCCCTCTCCCGTTGGCGCCATTGTCCCCCAGCCCACTTGCCCTTTCCCCCCACACATACCGACACCCACAAGCGAGAATACCATCACCAGTTTTCTCTCCCTCCTGCGTGCGCAACAAACTGTGGGAGCGCGCGCAAAGGGAAGAACTGGTGATGCTGTCTGTTTGGTAGATGCAGGGGGGCTAGCCATTAGGCCTGCCTGCAGAGCCAAAAGTGTGGGCGATATGGGTGGCTAGCAGATGAAGACAGGACACGAGAACTAGAGCCACTAGACAGAAACAAGAACTGGTGCCACTAGTGAATGAAATGGTGGACAAAGATAGAGCACCTAGTGGCCAGAGAAATGGGAAAGTGTTATAGGACCATCGTAAAGTTTGTCGTCTCCAAAATCCGAGCCTCCTGAGCCTGCTTATACCAAGGTTGATGAAACTTGGACCGTCCGGTCAACGCGTGCGTGGAGCAACTCCTCGTCCGGTTCTGTGACGGGCTGAGCCCTGCAGAGGTCTCGGTGACCCTCGACCAACCCCGACCCCTGAACATCACCCAGTCAACGACTCCACCAACGCCCCCATCAACAACCCCATCACGCCTGCCCCTTTTCGTCGATAGCTCCCGTCTGGGCAGACAG
>FTEL01002187.1_pt1 | contig 10628 bp, 12 predicted proteins | sample 1658911 | NCBI WGS metagenome assembly FTEL01 (sample SAMEA3914869, study PRJEB12502) | metagenome | biome: forest; material: soil | place: USA | collected 2012-03-12 | depth 0.1 m
CGACATTGCTGGTCCCGACAATCAACATGCGGCCGAGATGATGAATATCCACGACGAAAACAACGCCAATGCGGCCTCTTCCTCTGGCGACGGCGATCCCGGTCCTTCTTCTAGACCTTACGACACCTTCTTCTGAGCTCTTCAGCGCCGGGAGCCTGCGGCAGCCCCCGGCCCCCGTCCTTTGCGCGCCCCATTCCCCGCGGCCCCGGCCCATGGCGTTGCTGCGCAGCTCCGCGGGAAGCTGCAAAACCTAAAGGTCTTCGGGCACCTCGCCCACGACTTGGAAGCAAACATCCAATGTCGAGATGTTGACATGCAATCGCGCATGCAGCCCGGTGCCACAGCACCATGTTCTCGTGACGACGACGGCAGATACCGGCTGTGTTTGGTTTCGTTCTAGAAAAAGCGATTGCGGCTGTCCTTTTCGTGTTCTCCTTCCTTTCTTTCTCTTTTGGTTACGCTGAGGTATAATGCGAGACCCATGGCACGGCGTCATATGGAGTCTGGTGGACGGACTTGTGAGTTCTTGGGATCCTGGGAGTTTCCGTCTGGTGTTCAGGAGCGGATTGCAGTCCAACACCTGCGACGGAGGGGCAAGTTGGGGGGAGGTTGTGGCGGTCTGGCCAGGCAAGATAAGGATGGGGCAACAGCAGGAGTCTTGGAGTCTCGGGTTTCTTTTTATAATTCCACCTCACCTGTCTCTCCTCTGTTGTATAAGGGTACTAGGTGTATACCGTGCCCGGGGTTTATCGCGACAGATAATCATGCCGGTGTCTGCCGCATCCTGTCTCATTACGTGACGCGCCTCTCATACACATTTTTTTACCTGGGAGTGCCAGATGGTTTTCTCGCCGGCAACCGAGCGTCAAGATCCCGCCTGCTCGGCCACCCCTCCGGCATTGAAAACAGACGACCCCAGCGAGAACCACCCACGGACACAGACATACTCCGTACCACATGTGCGATGTGTGGTAATCATGTTCCTCGTTAATTAAGTAGCTAATGATACAACAGCGCCGCCTCCATTACTCCTGACCCAGCCCTTCTCCCAATATTGCGCCGTTTACGAGCTTCCCACCCTTCGACGGCCGCATCCGCGCCGTCTTTGGCCTCTTCGCCCCAGGGAACAAAACATCCCAGATCCGAAACCAACTCACCTCGTCGTCGTCCCCACGCATCTTGCCGCGACGGGAGCGCCGAGGGGCGTCGTCCCACTGCAAAAGCTCCTCCACCTGGTCGTCGGTCGCACCTTCGATTACCTCCGCCGTCAACTCCCTCTGTGTACAGGAGCGGGCGCGGATGTGCTTGTCGCGGGCGAGGGCGGATGGGAAGTGGGAGCAGCAAATGGGACAGTAGATGGGTGCGAGGTGCTCAGTCAGCACATGCTCTCTGACGCTGTGGGCGTTGCGGATATCGGCGGCCCCGGCGCACGCGTGGTAGCGTTGGGGGTTGTGCTTGTAAAACGGGCACGCCAAAGGGTATGGTGATGCGGCCCGGTGGGCGTCGGTGTGGATGCCGCTGTTGCGGTGCCGTCGCGAGTGGCGGCGTGACTTGGTTCGGAGAGAGAGTTGCTTTGCGGTGGTGTGAACGGGAGATTGTGGAGGGGTGGGCACCGGTGCTGTTGCGACGGCTGTCGCCGCTGCTGCCGCCATCGTCAAGCACTGCAGCGACCGGGTTTGTGTGGTGGCCCGCAAAACACGGCGCCCGGCGAGCCCAGGGAGTTGGTCAGATGCGTCAAGCGTGGGCATGCTGTTGCCCAACGGACCGTACAATGTGCGCTCTTGTGAGATTGGAGCCACTCTGCAGGATATTGCATTGGTGGTTCTGAACCGGGCGTCTCGTCCTTTTATATTCTTTCATCAAGAGTCGGGAGTGAGTCTCGGCATGGTGTGCTGGAAGGGTGCCAGGCAGCTTGTCCACAGTTGTTGGCACATGTGTGGGCTGTGTTACATGTAAGAAAGAGTTGGCGCCACCTCAGTCAGCCGGGCGCTGTTGGCCCACTGGAATGGACCAAAGGGCGGGCTGGCTCGGCTGGCAACCCTTCCACAGCCCCTGCGCCAGATTGGGATTGGCTTCGGATCTTGAAGGGCTGTGGCAAAGTTTCGCGTTCAGCCGGAATCCACCATGTACAGTACTGGATGTACCTACACGTGTAGGTTGCCAATGGCGTGGCCATGACAATAAGTCTGCTGCCTGCGTGCACTTGACTCACCTTGTGTTTCTAAGCGAGTTGCACATTCAAGCCTGGTGGCCTTTGGCAGAGGCTTTTGAGGGGAATCCCCTCGGCCGATCCTTCACCAGCGAGCGGCACGGAGTAATTAAGACGAGTCAACTTTCAAGGCCCGGGCGCGTCCCTTGTCCCAATGGGGCTAATTAGGTACCTAACCTCGGTGAGGGTGACACCAGGGAGCCCGGGACGGCACGCAATAATCCAGGCCAACCACAATCTCGCAAGTCGAACACACCGTCGCCAGGCTCCCATCGTCCGCTTGCCAGCCCGGGCAGCATGGGGGTACACATTCGTCGCGATGAGGTTCTGCGCTTTATTTCAGCAACGGCTCCGCGCCTCCCGCGCCGCCAAATTTACGCCCCTGAGGCCCATGCAACCCCCGACACTCTTGGCACCCTAACCTCACGCTCCACCACCCGGAGCAAGCGATGGGCTCCCGTTTCGGGCTCTGCCAACACCGAAATGGACTACAAGTGGGCCACACGGGACCCGGCGGCGGCGTACGCCTTTGTGTGCATGTGCCGGCCCCCCTTTCGACTCCAGGACGACGACCCCGAGCCGGAGTGGGATGGCCGGGAGTTTGACGACGATGAGAGCGGCGAGGACGGTGAGGGCGATGAGGACAAGGACGACACCAAACCAGACGAGTATGGATGCGACCGGGGCCAGACATGTCTCTGCGACAAGCCCGCCTCGGAGCACCCGGATCACATCTGGAAACTGTCGGCTGCGGGCAAGCACAAGCTCTTCGCCCAGCGCATCCACTACCAAGTTCGATGCCCCCGCTACTTTGGTAGCCTGTCGTTCAAGTACCACATCGAGTACGGCGTCTTGGAGATGCTACAGAACCTCGTCCTCGACTTTGAGGAGGCCGACGGCAACTACAAGGAGCAGTGGGCGGTCTGCGAGGCGCTGGCCCTCTTCCTGCAGACTGATATCTGCGAAACCATGCCTTAGTATGACCCGATGTCTTATGCCGGTAGTATGCGGGTGCTGACCTCGGATGTGAGTGCAGCATGGGCGAACTGGATCTCGTGGAGGCGACGTACGAGCTGATCTGCCGTCTTTTTTTGTCCATGCTTGCCCAGCTTGAGCGGAAAGCCCTCCTCTCTAACGAGTCGGAGATTGAGAACTTGGGATTGATGATTCCGCTATTCATGGTCTTTGCCGGGATAAGAGACGGCGGCGAGTCATCGGAAGAAGAAGAAGACAGCGAGTCGGAAGACAGCAAGCCGGAAGACAGTGAGCCGGAAGACAGCGACGCCAAAGCCATTAAAGAACCGCCCAGTCCTGCAAGTAACGTTGGGCAGTGGAATCCAGACGCCCTGGACAGTCTCATCCTAGCCTACGCCCGCAAGTATGACATCGCTCTATTCGGCGACACCAATCTTGAGAAAACCATCCGCCATGCGAAAGTCAAGGTCAAACTGCCTGACCCAGGGTCCAGCATGGCCGGGGAAGACCCCTGGGAATTTAGCAGTTACCTAGAACAGTACAAGATCGAGCACCGCGGCATCATGGCTACCATGGCCGTCAACTTTCCAGGTATCACGCCAATCGGCGGAGACAATCTCGACCTGAGCACTTGGAGCAGCACCAAGCGTCGGGCTGCCAGCTCGGGCCAGATGTCGGACCCTCTTACCAAGGTGCAGGTCGAAGCTCTCAAGAAGGGAATGGTCCTGTCGTTTCTTGAGCACGTGCCCGAACGGGGTTGGGACGTGGAGGTTAGTGTCCTGATCACGACACAGGGCAGGGTCGTGTCAAAGGAACTGCTGTAAGGCTGAGTTTGGTTCTCCCGGGCGTCGTGGGGTTGGGCTGGAGGCGCTCGAGGAAGAACAGAGTGCTGTCAAGGAATCTTGGTTCTATTCACCAGCAATAGTAGGTAGTCACAGCTTTCCTGCTCTGAGATCCGTTCTGGTCGCAGCGCGTCTGTCCTGCGTGGCTCCTTAATGAGTCCCCATTTTCCAACAGCCCCGGTGACGCAGCGTCTGTCTCCTGCAAAAGGGAATATAGCTTGTTAAGCAAGGCGATGACCGAGCTCCCGACGAGGGGACGGGGTAGACGTGATGCTTCCATTAGGGCGACCGTGTACAGAAGGAGGGTAGGCGGGATCAGGGGGCAGACGATCGAGGCATCGACACTATGGGTTTTCTTGGAGTTGTAAAGATGACGACATTCAAGGTTAACAGGGGCGCGAAACAAGTGATCGTCGAGCTTTTTTCGGAGGATTATCCGACGAAACAGCCTCGCGCCCAAAAGCATTGTGGCAATTCACGGGGTGCGAGTAGCTGGCGCGTGTCAAAGTCAACCGCGAGAATGCAGAGAAGATTGTAAGGGGGGAAACAAAAGCTCGCGAGAATACTGGGCCTCGGGTTCTCAGGCCGGGACCGCACAGGCCGCCACTCTCACCCCTTTTTAGCGTTATCACTAGGCCATTGCTGCCGACATCCTCCCCACCATTTGGAGCCATGGACGACTACTGCTGAGAGGAAACCAGCCCAAGGGCAATCTATGATACATCCTATGTCTTGAGCGCGCTTCCCTTTCCCTCAAACCACTGCATCCCACGACCCCTGATCGGAGAGGGGGCATCACTAAGTCCTTGGAGATCATGCCCATGAGGATTCGCACCTCTATCCCTAACTATCCATCACTACCTATCTAGATATTAACAGCTGACTTTCTCCTTGAGTCCATGGGCAGCTGCAGATGAGCTACAGTCACGATGTCCCCGATGTTGAATTTGAAAGCCATCTTGATATCTGACTCCCACAATGGCACTCGCTGTTGCACTTGTAAGGTTAGAGAAAAGGGGAACAAAACCTCACAAGTCAGCCAAAGATAGGGGTTGTTTGGGCCAATTAAGTGCTGCTGACGGACTACGAGCTCGGGAGTCTCGGACATCCAACTTTCGACGAGGTGAGCGAGACGAAAGGGGCAAGGAGGCAGTTAAGTATGTAGTACAATTACAACGCAATACAGAACACGAAAAACCAGCACTAGACGGCTCTACAAAACGTAGCATCCAGTGACGAAAGAAAACTCACGTTGATCGAAGACTAACAAAGATCAACCACAGACTCAGCTACTTAAGTAGGTAGGTACCTAGGCATCCGTGGAGTACACGGCGACCTCGCCGATGTTGGCGATAAGGGACGCGCCATAGAGGTGGATGTCCAACTCAACGTCGAGGAACAAGCCGTCCTCGGTTGTGCCGGCGTCGCCCTTGTTGAAAGTGGGGAGGGTATAGGGACCCTTCGCAAGCCACACGAAAGTAGAAATAGGCACCTTCTCATTCACGCCAATATCCTTGCCGCCAACACTGAGCGAGAGCTTGGTGATATCGGAGAGCGCAGTTATTTGGAAGTCGATCTTGTACTGCACGCCGGGACACAAGCGGAGCGTCGTAGTGAGCGTGAGGATGGGGATGCTCGTGTCGGGGGCCCCCACGAGAAATATTGCCTGCGTGAGTATGGACTTCTCACCAATTTTCGGCCCTGTGCTTACTGAAGAGACTGCTTTGACGTTGGTGGGGCTCGTGGTGGACCAGCCTGTCAGCCCGTTTGAAAAGTCGCCGTTGGTGAGGGCGTTGACGGGGTAGCACTTGTCGGCATTCGCCGGCGGCGTGAAGCAGGCACCCTGGTAGCAGTAGCCGCTGGCGCAGACGTTGCCACATCTACCACAGTTGCGCGGGTGCGTGTGGAAATCGAGACACAAGTTGCCGCACTGGTCCGGGGTCGGCGGCGCCGGCTTGCACAGGCACACGCCGTTGGAGCAGTACGCCTTGTCGCCACAGCTCTGGCCACAGCCACCGCAGTTTTGGCTATCGCTGGCGCCGATGCCGCGAACCCGCTGGCACGTCTTGCCGCCACTGGTACAGATGGCGAAGGCTGGATCGGCACATGCACAGTCGCACAGCTCCTTGCTACCATCCTGGAAGTGTGCCGCGGCTGTGTCGCCTGAAACAGCCTCGTAGTAGAGATCGGCTGCAGCATAGCAGCTAGGCAGGAGGTAGAAGTCGTACCAATTGTCGAACCCTAGAGAGTAAGTCAGCCATGATTGTCCTGTACGGAGAACTCAAAACGCGGGCTTGAAAGGGAATCCCTCCCAGCTAAAAGGGGGCATCGAAACCTGGGATTTTACGTACAATCGTTGCAAGAGGAGGTCATGCAGCCGTGAAAGTCGTCGTTGCACTTCTCAAACCACTGGGGACACGTGTCGTAGCATGTGTCGTGCGTGTTGCAGCAGCCTCCAAAGTTCAGGTTCGGGACGAGCGCAGTATACCATGCGCCATCGGGGCCACATCCGTTCGGCGCCGAGCCAGCTTGTCCATTCGAGACAGCAACCATCTGGCTGTTGAAGTTGGGGCAGCGCTGCGCTTTACCGAACTGCGACATGTCCTGCGTCGCCCGCTTCCGCTGAGTCGTCCCGGGCGAGCGACGCTTCTTGGTTGAGGTGACGGTGCTTAGGTCGAAAGGCGTCTGGATCCGGGCGGGAAGCAAGAGCATGGTGTTGAGCGTGGAGGCGGTATTGTCGGTCGCTGGGGTGCCAGGCGTGGCGATAGTACTGCCATCAGCTGTTGTTGTCCACACATAGCTTGTCGACATGTACTCGAGGAGTAGGGAACCCCGGCAGGATACGCCAAACACGGTCGTGGACTTTCCATCCTGTGTCACACCGCCGCTGGTCGAGGAGGACTCAAGCGAGATGGCGCCAGTATTCACGTCCAGGGCGACGTAGAGGTCCGGCTTGGAGCCATCATGAACGACAAGATCAAACAACCCGTCGGGCGCGTTCTGCGCGACCTGGAACTCAAACCTCGGAGGGTTCCAGTCAGCCAGGAGAGCGCGGGCCGCAGCCTCATCAGCTGGTTGTTCGACAGGGCCAAGAGCACCATCTCTCTTGACGACGTATCCGGCGCCTGGAGCGAGGAGATACTGCGGTATTGCGAGACATTAGCCGTCCATGTACACCCGCTAGAGTTTTAGAAATGTAGTTCGACGTACAAAGACATCGCCAGTTGGGGTGGCGTCCATCAAACAGACCGTGGTCGGGGTAGGATAATCAACAACAACGGAGGGGTCGGCTGCCGAGGTGAACTGAGGAAGCTCGTATTCGGAATAGGTGTAGGTGGCGGTCCAGCCAGCATCGCTGGGGAACACAACGGATGAGCTCGCAAGCGGCGGGCTCTCAAAGTCGTATTCGGTTGCGGTCGAGGCGATGGTTGTAGTAGAAGTGATGTCGGCAGCTGCGGCGGCGGTCACAGTCGACGCGGAGATGCTCACGCAGGCGCAGGCGCTGCTGTACTGATCGGCTTCGGTACACCAAGCGCTCAGGTACGCAGGGACTGTGCTCTGAGGCGCGGTGACAGTGTCCCCCCGTTTCTTCACCGGAGTCGTGGCCACCGCTGCGTCGGTCGAGGTGGCCACCCCGGCGGGCGGCTGGGTCGTCACGGTCACTGTGCCTGCATTCTGATACACTGTCACCCACGATGTTCTGGCGTTGACAGGTCAGCGGTCAGCAAGCGGGTTTGTCTAGCCGCGGCCTTGGCAGCACTTACGAGGCAGACGGCGTGACGGTTACGGCGAGAAAGGAGTTGCAGTCGGCAAGTCGGCTGGCGCTGCTGGGCCCCGTGGTCGAGAATCGGAGAGCACGAGCGCAGGTGTTGAGGCATCCCTTGTTGCACGAGGTGGCTGACACGCCCCCGGCGCCGGCAAGGGCTAAAGCCAGAAGCGAGAGCATCGGCGCGGTGGGCGCCATGGCTTGAGATCAGAATCGAGATCAAGATGCCGTGTCCGGGAACCTGGCAGCCACACCCGCCCTTGGCCTGCTTGGCCGGCTACATCTCTTCTTGTACCCGGGCTTTCAGAGGCGCCTGTTCTTTGCCATCAGGGGAATGCCGCCCCAGCCGGACGCGCCAACCTCTGCTTGGTTCAATATTTTTCAGGAGTTCAATAGCGCCTGTCTGCGAGAGCTCCCAAACCGGCTAGCGACTGTTGTTTACTCCACCGAGTCCGCTCTCAGCTGGCGACTTGGATTGTGTGGGTCGATCGAGGCTTCGACGTCAGTGCATGCCATTCCACTCACCTTGCAGTGTTCCGGACAAGGAATGTGGCCGCCCCCTGTCCACCCCAAAGCAGACACTCAGCTGGCTCGAGCCTGGCCAACAGCACGTACTATGAAGAGCTTCAGTGGAGACGACAGCCGCATAGATGCCGTGGCTCGTGTGGGTTCCTGCCAGGCCGCTCCGCTTTTGCAGGATTTCCTCCGGGTTTATTCCGCAGTCTAGTTGTCAGGCGAGTCAGGGTCTGCCGCTTATCTCCACCCACATCTGCCGTTTCTCTACGTGGGGTGTGAAGAATAGTTGATCCAGGGCCACCGGTCAGATGAGACGTGGTCTCCGCCTCCCCATCCTAGTGTTCCGATCACCAGTGTTACGCCTTTTCCACATTGAAGAGTTCCGCCTCAGCACCCTCCACATTGCCATCCAGCCAGGCGCCCGCGACGATGAGGATGACGCAGTTGACGAAAAGGGCGAAAGTAGAAGCGAAAGGCCGAGTTCGACGCTCGAGTAACGGAGACAATGGCGGACTGTAGCGACCGAGAGTCGGCGCTTGTGGTGGCGTTTCCGTTGCCACGGACATGTCCGTTTTGGATGTTGAAGTGTTTGAGCCGCAACTCACTCAAGGACGCCACCTCCGAGAAAGATAAAGTACCGTATGATCGTAGCCCCAAGGATGACCGACCCGACTGAGGTGTGGCCTGCACGCGGGGTACGCAAGGCTTGGTTCGTTGAGATTCACTTACCCGCTGCTGCTCTGGGTCTCATACAACAAATGCTTCCTTCGAGTGAAGTCTTGTGAAGCCCGCATAATTATCTATCTTTCCTTCTGTCAAGTGGAATTATGAACCTCGAATGAATAATAACTGTATAGATAACACCGCCATGCCCCATGCCTGTAAATGCACCCCAGCTCAGCTCTTCACTTTCAATGAGCGCCTCCCCATTTCCCATTAAATCGGAAGACATGGCAGTCTTAAAACCCTCCCAAGGGGTTGGGGTTCGCCTCCCTCAACCCGCCCTGCACCGCCGCCTGGACCCCAGAAGGTCCCTCAATCCCCTTAGCCAAGCCCCTAAACACCTCCAGCGTCTTCCCGGAATCCACCACCTGGTTCACAACACCGACCATCCCGCTCTGGCAATGCCGCCCCTTGTCCTGCGCACAGTAGAACCAAATCGGCTTGGTATCCCGCACCTCGATCTGAAACACCTCGCCCGACTGCGCGACGCTGCCGTCGGCGTTCTTAGACACGGGGAAGAAGCCCGAGTAGAAGGACGTCGCGTCCTTGGGCACGCAGGGCGAGGCGAAGGAGGACTCGACGACCGAGTGGTTGGCGGGGAGGAAGTGGAACTCCACGATGGAGCCGGGCTCGGCGAAGATGTTCTCTGGGTCGAAGCGCAGGCCGGGGCGGCCGGCGACCACGGTGTGGGTTGTGCGCGGCGGGGTGGTTTGGGTGCCGGTTGGGGCGGCGGTAGTGAGGGACAAGGTGGAGAGGAGGGTGAGGAGGATGGTGGTGGGAATCATTTTGTTGTTTTTTGGAGGTCGGTGGGCGGTTGTTGGTGTGTTTCGATCAAGAAGAACTTCAAGTCTGTTTGAGAGTCCTGATGTTGACTCGGAGATGAGCGTGAGCAGAAGACTGGATGATGAGGCTGCTGATGGGATGATGAGAAGAAAGAAACTCGTTCATGGAAAACCACGGTTGTTATATACAGCCATTGTTCGTATGTACAGCCCCGGCAACAATCACCAAACCAACATCCGAGGCCATCACTAAGTGCAGTGGAGTTGGTATTTTCGGAGTCGAGGGCTTCCGGAAGCGCAGCCACGGGGCTTTACTGAGCTGCACACGAGTTGGCAAACAATAACCGTTGCCAAGGGCGGCGTAAACGTGCCTTCTGGCCTGTCAGTCAACGATTCGACCGAGAGCCGCGCTGACGGATCGGGTTGGCTGGCATCCGGTAAGCAGCCAGGTTGAGCCCGGTGCTGCGGTCGGCCCGTGGCGGCTGTATGCTGTTTTTAGAAGCGCGCGTTTGGAGGGCGGCTGTGCCCGGGTCCGCCGGATCCGGCAATCTGTTTCCTGTGCCGTGTATTTTTGGCCACGTGCTGGAGCCTCGTGTTCCCAGCGCAACTGGCAAACACTTCAGTTGGGACGACCCGTATTGTGATCAGTCGGTGGGAACAGACGACGGGAAATGGAACGAGTGAATAAAAATGAGGCCAAATAGCCAAAGGTATAAGTTGAAGTATGTACTGGAAGAAAGATATGTACTGGGACGCTATGTACAAGAAACGAATGAGACCGCGCTCATATGCTATGCATCAACAAAGTTGTTGTC
>FTEL01007744.1_pt1 | contig 10625 bp, 4 predicted proteins | sample 1658911 | NCBI WGS metagenome assembly FTEL01 (sample SAMEA3914869, study PRJEB12502) | metagenome | biome: forest; material: soil | place: USA | collected 2012-03-12 | depth 0.1 m
AGCGGTGCTGCTACCACTACCACCACCACCACCACCACCACCACCACGGCCGCCGCCCCTGCGGCACAGCCGGTTAAGGCTGCCGCGCCGCAGGAAAAGGAGAACGCTGCGGCAGCGGGACAGTCGCACTCGGACGAGGGCGCGGGTTCGTCGGGGAAGGCGCTGTTTAGGAGGAGTCTACAGAGGGTGTTTTCGCTGGGGCAGCATGGTCATCAGCAGCAGCAGCAGACACAACAACAGCAAGGTGGGGGGGCGGCGCCGGCGAGTCCGACGGCTGCGGGGGAGGTTACTGCTGCTGGTTGAGTGATTACTGCCGCTGGTTGACTGTGAGGTGTGGTGTAGAGGCTGGTTGTTGGGTTGACGGGATTCCGGGATTGGAGGCGATGGGTTTAACAACATATTTTGGAGTGGTTTGGCAGGTTGGTTGGCAGGCTGTTTTCTCGTCAATCTTTCTTTCGTTTTATTTGGCAGGAAAGGGAGGGACAACGCGTGCGTGTGTGTTGCTGGTTTTGATACCCCGGTCATTTTGCTAGTTTGATGATGATATCTGGGCTTGTTGAGGCGGTGCTGGGTTAAGGGATGGGTGGGAAGAACATAGCCGTGGCATGGGAGATAGCTGAAGATAAGTAGCAGAGAGAGCTCGATTCAATGAGAAGGATCTGAGCACCAGTCAGTCCCTTGCTGAGCTCAGTTCGGTTGGTTCGGAGTGGGGAGGGTGTGAGGTCCACTCTGAGTCTGTCTTGTCCATTGACAGATGTGTGGGGGGAGGGGGAGCGGGAGGGGGATATACATACATACAAGACCGGCTGCGTACCAAGAGACAGGGCGGTGATGTTTGCTTCTACATTCCGGGAGTGTCAACTGTGTTTGCTCATAGCATCGGTGTACAACAGGAGACATGACGATTGACTGAACCCGTCCCGAGTGGATACATCGTCTACCGTGCCGCGCCGAACTTGACTCGCAGAGTGCCAGACTCGAGCAATTCCACACCGTCAGCAAACCAAGTCAGGTAGATTGTCGGCATGTAAGAACAGACCCATTCTTCTCCAAGACCCGAAGTGGACAGAGCAAAGCAAATTCCAATTAAACTCCCAACACACTCTCTCTTCCTCTGTCCCCCCAGCCATATAGCATGCATGCGCCTGCCTGTCCCCGCCCCATCCATCCCCCCGTCCTGTAATAGATGCATAAAATAAACATGGTATGTATGATAACACTGCCCAGCGGCAGACCAGGAACAAGAAGTATCCAACCTGCCCCATCCCCCCCCCTCCCCTTCCCAGATCACCAACAGCACAATTTCCAAAACCACTGCCCTCTTCTATTCCCCCCCAAGAGAGTCAAGTAGGTGGTAAGTAACAGATTTACATGCCCGTCACCCGCATCGCGGCATACCCCACCGTCACCACAACAGCAAGCGTAAACAGACTGCTCGGCACGCCGACCTTGATGAAGTGGTTTACCTGCAGGTAGCGCTGGCCGGCGGGGTCCTCTTTCATGATGGCGGCTACGATCACAACCAGTCAGCATCACAACCACACCATACCAACCCCCCCAACCAGATCAGGGGAAGGGGGAAGGGGAAAAGGAAAAGGAGACTCACTCATATTCGGAAACCCACTCGTCGGCAGCGCCATCGCAGCACTGCACATCAGCACGCCCGCCATAACCAACAAATTCGGATGCGGCTGCTCCAGCCCCTTTCCGACATCATACACCAGCGGCAGGATAATCAGTGCCGCCACGGTATGGCTGATAAACGTCGCAATGACCAAGATCAAGCTCGAAAACACCACCAGGATCCCATACAGGCTGTACTCCCTGACATGCTCCGTGATCGCCTGCGTGACCGTGTGCAACAAACCCGAGGAATTGACGGCCTTGCCAAGGGACAGACCGCCGGCGGCGAGGATGATGATGGTCCAGGGGAAGTTGTTGAAGTCCTCCTTTGTGAGGATGCCGACGCCGAAGAAGAGGATGATGGGGATGATGGCGATGACGCCCATGTCGCCAAAGACGTGTTCCAGGCTGTGCGAGGCGCACCACAGCGCGATGGTCGAGAGGGTCACGACCGTGACGAACCATTCCACGCCGGTGAAGGGGTCGCGGACCGGGCGGACGGGGACGATGGTGGTCCCGCGGCCCGGGCGGAAGGCGATCAGCAAAATCGCCCAGATGATGAGGAGCGAGATGATGCCGACAGGGATGACGATGAAGAACCACTGGCCCCAGGTCGGGGGCGGCTCCATGATGCCGATGGCGACGACGTTCTGCGGCGAGGCGATGGGCGAGAGCATGCCGCCGATGTTGGAGGCGAGCGCGATGCCGATGATGACGGCCTTGGACATGTCGGAGCCGGCGGGGAGGTTGCGCAGCATGGGCTCGATAATGCCGAAGCAGAGCACGGGGGCGGCCACGTTGCTGATGAGCATGCTGGCCACGGCGGCGACGCCCATGTTGGCGATGAGCACAGTCTTGGGCCGCGTGCCGGCCTTGCTGAGGACAAAGGTGGCGATGCGCTTGTCGATGCTGCACTTGGAGAGCGCCGCGGCGAGGGTGAAGCCGCCGAGGAGGAGCATGATCACGGGCGTCCACATGGCCGAGAAGACGACGGCCGTGGCGTCCTTGGAGCCCAGCCGCTGGTGCGGCTTGTCCTTGTCGCGGAAGACCTGCAGGACGACGCAGAGGAACGGGATGATGAGTGATGTCACGAACAGCGGCAGCGCCTCGGTCGCCCACAGCAAGCTGACCAGCACGAGCATGGCCAGGCAGTTCTGCTGCTCGGGCTTGCTCATGATGGGGATGTAAAGTATGGCGAAGAAAATGCCCAGGATCACGATCAAGCTAAACGTGGCCGAGGTAAGCAGCCAGGTCGGGCAGATGAGACGGCCGAGCGGCGTCGTGATCTCGGTGGTCGGCAGCACGATCTCGTCGTCGCCCTGGAGGCGCGTCTTTTGCGGGTCCGTGTCGCGGCCGAGCAGGGCGTGGCCCAGGCTGGCGGCCTCGGCGCGGCGCTCCATGCCGATCAGGTCGCGCCAGACGGTGTTGCGCTCCCACACGACGTGCTCGCGCAGGTGGGAGCGGAGGTCGCGGACAGCCGTGTCGGCGTCGCCGTTGGTCACGATGTCGGTGTAGGCCTGGACAATCTGGGAGATGCGCTCCTCGAGGCCCTTGTACGTCTCGGGGCGGAAGGGGTACGCGGTATCCACGTGAGTGGCCATGTACTTGGGGCGCAGGCGGCGGTCGATGATCTTGTCAAACTTCTTGAGCACCTTGCTGAAGCCGGTGCGGTTGAGCTGGATGTACGACTTGAGCTCGCACAGCTGGACGTAGAGGTTGATCATGCGCTTCTTGAGCATAATGCCCGACGAGAAGAGCACGGCCTGCTCGGCGTAGTCGTCGTAGTTCATGCTGTGGCGGCGCGTGAAGTCGGTCGAGCCCGTCATGTGGCTCATGTCGGCGGAAGCCATCCTGCGGCGGCCAACGCTCGAGCGGCGGCGCTTGGCCGTCAGGCCCGTCTCCTCGTCGCCCTCATCGTCGCTGTCCTCGATGCCGTCCTCGGTAGAGAGCTGGCTGCGCATGCTGTTGCTCCGCAGGCGACCGGGGGTGGAGCGGCGGCGCTCCGAGTGGGAGTAGGCGCGCTCGCTGCCGCGGGTGGGCGGGCGCGGCTCGTCGCCCATGAAGCCCGATTCGTCTTCGTAGTCGCCGGCATCGTTGAGGAGCAGGTCTACCTCGTCGAGCAGCTCCTTCTCCTTGAGGCCGTAAAAAGAGGTTATCTTTTCGAGCTCGACATCGAGGGCGCGGCTGAAGACAGCCTCGGGGTCATCGTCGGGGATGAGCGGGCGGGACTCGGCATCGCCGGGCGGGAGGTGGATGGCCTTTTCGAGCTGGTATATTCTGGGGGAGGTGGGGTGTTAGTGGGCACGTGGGGGGTGTTCTGGATGTCAACACCTCGTCGCGGGGGCACACACAGTTTCTTGAGGTTGCTGTAGGCGATGTAATGGCTACTCCAGTCCGGGACAGCGTTGAACTGGAGGCTGTGGGAAAACTTCATCTCGTCCTGCTCCTCGAGCCAGCGGCGCTTCTCGGCCCGCCTGAGGTCGTACGTGTGCTCGCGCTGGCGGACGGCTTCGAGGTACTTCTGGGCGGTGGCGTCGGCGGGGCGCGGGTACTCTGCGAGCTCGATCTGCTCGGGCTGCTCGATCTTTTCGGACGGGGGGCGGGAGGAGGAGGAGGACGCCGTGGCACGATGCGGGTTCCCTGCGCCGTGTGTGGAATTTATGTGCCGTCGAGCGGGCGCCTGGGGGGCGGCAGGCGGCTGCCAGTGCTCGGGCTGTGTTTGTGGATGGGGATCTTGATGTTGGGGGCCTTGTTGTCCAGGCTCCCGAAGTTCACGAGATTCAGGTCCACGAGGTTCAGGGCGTCGACGATGGGCGGAGCGGCTGGAGGAGGGAGCGTCCTGGGACGCAGCCGGGGGCGCTATTTTGACTGGTGGTTCGAGGGATGTTGCCTCGCAGGCAATTGGTGACGCGATGGATCGCACACAAGTCGGGCTAGGTTCGCTGGATCCAAGTCTCATCCTCGTCAGGGAAGCTGGCGGGCGGTGCAGTGTGTCGACAACTGCAGCTTTACATCTTTACTGGTATCTCTCCGTATCCGCGCAAGCGGGTCGGGTACCGTACAGCTGGTGTGGGTAGGCCCCACTCCCTTGCAGGCGTCGATCCGCCGCTGCTGGCCCGTCGTTGGGCTGCCTGCTGGCCTGTCGGGCGCCTGGAACGCCTTGGCTTGCAGCCTCTGGGCCCTGAAACCAGCCGGCACGCCCTGGCCCAATAGGGGGCCGTGCTCGCCCACGTGGGTCCTGGTCGGCTGACATCGTGACTCGAGAGTTGCCCGTTTCTCTCTCTTGAGTCTCAAATGGGGTTGCAATGGCAAATTCAACGTCGCGGAGGGTGGGCACAAGTGTGTTTGCCTGTTTTGATTCTTACGCTCTGTTACAAACGCGCAACTCCTGTTTCTCTCTCAAACCCCTGTGGCTAGAGTCTGTCTAAACCATCCACGGCTTCGATCAATGGCGTGCTCCTGCAATCCTTTTGTGCAACTTGGGCTTTTGCTGTTTCGGGTCTCGCCTCGGAACTCACGGCATTCGACCGAGCTCGGCATCAGGTTAAGAGGAGAAAATGGTGGACACACGACAAGAAAACCCCCACGGGGAGGCAGGTCCTTTTTCGAATGTGTTGTGTCACAGACCGGCAGTTCTGCCGGGTACCGGTGAGGCGGGCAGTATGGGATGGAATCTTTGAACACACATCACATACGCATTCTCGTAGGGAATGTGGGCAAGTAAATGCTTCTTGAGGTACCTTCTAGAACGCTGAGGTTGGTATCTACCTGGGTATTTTGGTCCCCACACGTTGCAATCCTGCCATCTGGTTCCCAAACATTCAAACACTCAAATTCTTCAACGCACCGATGCTACGACAGTTCAAACTAAGGCTTACATAAGGGGATGGTTTACATTTCCGACTTCAGCGTGTCAGTCCGTTATTCGTTCTCCTTGCCCTCCACCGCAGTTGGTTGACCACTGTTGCCCTTTTGTGTATGGTCCAGTTCTCGACCAATCCGGCTTGTTTTGAATTATGCCCCTCTTGCCCATCTAGGAAGATTGATTTTAATTATTCAAGCCGAAATGGAGAATGGCTACTTGGAACTCCATGTTGGCATACAACCCGAGCAGGACCGTAAGGGGTGGAGACTGTAGTTACACGGAGCAGCTCAAAGGAAAAGCGAGCAACTCGGATCGAGTGTTCTCTCTGGAGGGTGGCTGCCGGGCTGACAACAACACGCAGGTTGTTCCGCATTGGCCTGCTATTATGAATCATAACGGCACCTTGTCGTTGCATGGCATGAGGTAAACAAGAATTTGTCCAAACAAATCCGACGAGGACTCGTAGTTTTCGTCTATGGTTGCCGGGGCCGTGCTAGTCAGGAGCGGTGGCCAGGAAGCATCAACTATCAACGGGCATTCAGTAGAAGACCGAGAGTCTGGATGAAAGCACATCTCCAACACCGGCCCGCCGAGCCGTTCCTCACGACAATTCAATCACAACCGTTGGCCGTTGGCAGAACACCCCCGCCAAGAAGAACATGCGGCCACCCCGCGCGCCCCCTACATCTGTCCCAGACGAGGACCGTGAGCGGGTGTGGGCGCTGTTGGGTGCGCACCGAGATTAAAACTGCTGCCAACAGCGCGTTCGTGCAGGGTAGCATTCGCTCCAGAAGCACCAGATCGGGCCACACACCTGGCGGAATTAGGCGGGATAGGGCCACCCAACTGCTCGCTCTGCCCTTCCGGTACCAAAAAAAACACGGTTTTTGCAGCTGCAGCTTAATCTCGCGGTGCGTACCTGTTGTTGAGCCGGGCCGGGATCGAGGGGCCAAGAGGACGCGGCCCGGCCCAGGGCTTTGCGTTGACCGCTCAAGAGGGAGGGCCTTCTCCTCTTTTCGTCTTATCCCCTGGGCTTTTCCCTCCCGTCGTCATTCTTGACATATCGAATCGGTCTTGCTTGCGGCGTCCGATGGCTGTGAGCCGCCCCGAGTGGTCCCTCTGGGTACAGCTGGGCTTGAGGGTCGTCTCGGTGGCCCTTTTGCTCGTCTGTCTCGGCCACTTGATATACTGCAGCGTGGCGTTTGACGAGGATTTGGTTCCTGGATATGCTGTGGTAAGCCTTTCCAAACCCGGAGGGATGATTGATTCATCGCACAACCCCGTCTCACCTCGTCGCGACTTACACAGGCTCCGCTCCTCCTCGTCCTCCACGTCTCGGTCCTGGCCAGACTCTGCGCCGCCATCTTCGGCAACGCGTCAATCCCCGGACGTGCCTCGACCGGATGTATTGCCGTGGCCGACATTATCGGGATCCCCGTGGCCCTCAGCGCCATCTTCGTCATAGTCGTTACGCAAGGCAGGAAGGAATGCGGCACGGAGGAGTGCGACAGACTTGCCGATCCGGCCGAACAACCGCGCGCTGTGGCCGTCTTCTTGCTGTGTGCCGTTGCGTAAGTGACATCCTTCTTTTTTACGTCTGGTGTTATTAATTGATTATTGTAAACTGCGGCCACTGACACCAATCGATAGCGGCATCACCTTTCTCTCGGCAGTCGATGGCTTTGTTTGGTGTTGTACAAGTAGGAAGCGAACAACTCATCGTTTAGGGTAATGCTTATGGGATGGGGGGTTCGGTGTTAGTGCGAGGGCGTTTGTTCGTTTTCAATGGGTGGGAACCTGGTGTTTGGAGAATGGAAGGCTTTGGTGTTGATGGTGGCTTAGTTGGATCAAGACTCGAGTTTGAAGCCGAACGGGGCAAGATTTGGGTCTATCGATGCCGAGTTTCGAATACCGAACGACCTCAAAATAGATGATTCTCCCAGTAGATCCGTCATTTTATCAGATGTCAGATGTTGTTGATGTCTAGGAAGGAGAGAAGGAAGGAATAGTTGAAATACAGCTAACCCTGGAAGTATCAACCCTAACCCTAGTGCAGTTGGGCACATCATCTCACTTAACCCTGGACCCATGCCGTCATCTGGCATAGCTTCCCCCCGTCACAGGCACCATCTCGAGGACTCGCGCAACGCAACACAACAACCGAGTGGCCTGCCTGTCTGAAGTTGGGCCCTGCCACCGCGCTCTGCGATACCTCCTCCTCATGAACCGATAGCCGCGCCGCGCGCAGGAACGCGACGGGGTGGCGGGCGACGATGCTCTCCGCATTCACGGCTCGACCCATCATCGAGCTCAAGCAGCGCGACAAGTCCAAGATCGAGTCCATCCTCGCCTACGGTAGGTTTCCCTGGTACATTTCCCCGTCCTACCTTCGCTGACGACCAGGGACTCAGGCGACCGTGTCCTCGTCGGCCTCAACACCGGCTCCCTGCGCGTCTACCGCGTCAACGATCCTCTCACCCCGCCCGCCGACGAGAAGCCCGCCGACAGCGGCCCCTCCACCCAGCGCGATTCCCAAGACTCTTCCTCCGCCGCCCGGTCCTCCCAGGATGGCCAAACACCCACAAAGCCGGCGGTCAAGCCGACAGACCTCCTCCGTGAGGTAGAGAAGTTCTCGACGCGCTCCATCGAACAGCTCGCCCGAATAAAGGAGGCAAACATCCTCTTGTCGCTCTCCAACTACGCCGTCTCCCTCCACGACCTCCAGACCTTTGAGCCCATCGAGTCCCCGCTGCCCCGAACAAAGAATGCCTCCACCTTCGCCGTGACCAGCAACATCGTCAAGGACCCCGCGACTGGCATTCCCGAGATCATCTCGCGGCTGGCCGTGTCTGTCAAGCGCCGTCTCTTGCTGTGGCAATGGCACGAGAGCGAGCTGTCGCCCGATGTTACCGAGATCGTGTTGGCTGAGTCGATCCGGTCGATCACCTGGGCCAACGCGACCAAGGTTGTGTGTGGAATGAACAGCGGCTATGTGATCGTCGACGTAGAGACGGGGACCGTCGAGGATATCGTCGGCCCGGGAGCTATCGGCGGCGCGGCGGGCGGACAGGGGCGCTTTGGCGCCGTCAGTGCCGCCGGAATGGGGTACATGGGCCTGGGAGGATACATGCCGAAGCCGCTGTCGGCCAAGCTCGCTGAGGGGGAGCTGCTGCTGGCCAAGGACATCAACACCCTGTTCATCAACGACTCGGGCAAGGCGCTCGAGAAGCGCCAGATCCCGTGGCAGGCTGCCCCCGAAAGCATCGGATATAGCTATCCCTACATCCTTGCGCTGCAGCCGCCGGCGAAGGGAAGCCTCGAGATCCGGAACCCCGACACGCTTAGTCTCCTGCAGACCATCAGCCTCCCTGGCGCCGCGGCTCTCCACTTCCCTCCGCCGAGCGTGAGCCTTGCCCATGCCAAAGGATGCCATGTCTTGAGTGACAGGGCAGTGTGGAAGCTGGAGGCCACCGACTACGATGCCCAAGTCCAGGAGCTGGTCAAGAGCGGCAGACTGGACGAAGCCATCAGCGTCCTCAACATGCTCGAGGACGCGCTGCTCAAGGACAAGACTGGGACCCTGCGGGAAGTCAAGATGCAAAAGGCGGAGCTGCTGTTCCGCCAGAAAAAGTACCGCGACTCTATGGACCTCTTCAACGAGGACGACGTCAACGCGCCGCCGGAGCGGGTTCTAAAGCTCTTCCCCAAGATCATCGCCGGCGACCTCTCAGGGGTCGTCGAGGAGGAGGAAGAGCCGTCGACATCCACGCAAGAGGACTCCGAACAAGAAAGCTCCAACGGCAAGCCTCCTAATGGCGACCACGAAACCAAGCCCGAGGCCGCCGCCGAAGTCGCCTCACCCGCCCGCACCGGCGGCTTCGCCAAGTACCTCATGGGCACGCGCAAACAGAACCCCGAGACCGCCTCCATCGCCTCCTCCAAAAAAGGCTCCGACGACGAAGCCGCCAGCATCAAAGCCGCCGTCAAGGCCCAGGAAGACCACGCGCAGCAGGAAAAGGACCTGCTCGCCTCCGTCCTGGAACTCAACAGCTACCTCGCCGGCGCGCGCGCCCGCCTCCAGCGCGTCATCGACCCCGTCACGGGCAAGCTCAAACCGCGCAAACCCCAACCCGGCTCCACGGCCACCGCCACCGCAGAAGAAGCCTTCAAATCCCTCCTCCTCACCTCCCCCGACACCAACGACGCGGCCCTCGAGCAATCCCTCCAAGCAACCTTCCGCCTGGTCGACACGACCCTCTTCCGCGCGCTGATGTACTCCCGCCCGGCACTCGCCGGCTCGCTCTTTCGCATCCCCAACTTCTGCGACCCGGACGTCGTCAACGAGCGGCTGGTCGAACGCAACCGGTTCAACGAGCTCGTCGACTTCTTCTACGGGAAGAAGCTGCACCGCCAGGCGCTGGCGCTGCTAAGGCGGTTCGGGTCGCCGGACGAGCCGGACGAGGCCGCGCCAGGGCTGCACGGGCCGCAGAGGACCGTGCTGTATCTGCAGGGATTGCCGGCGGAGATGGTGGATGTGATACTGGAGTTTAGTGAGTGGACGCTGAGGCGGGATCCGGGGTTGGGGATGGAGGTGTTTTTGGCGGATTCGGAGAATGCGGAGACTCTGCCGAGGGATAAGGTGTTGGGTTTCCTGGGGGGGATTGATATTGGGTTGGAGATACGGTATTTGGAGCATATTGTTAATGAGCTGAATGATTTGACGCCGGATTTTCATAATCGGCTGGTGGAGTTGTTTGTTAGGCAGTTGTTGGATAAGGAGGTGGAGGAGAGGGATGCGGAGTGGGAGGGAGTGCTGGAGAGGTTGGTCAAGTTTTTGAGGGAGAGCAAGCAGTACAGTTTGGGCAAGGCGAGGGGCCTGATTCCTAAGGATGGTGAGTGGGATTGGCATGGCTGGAGGGAATTGCAGTTGACTAACGAGCAATCTAGATCCGCCGTTCTACGAAGCGCAGGCTATCGTGCTCAGCAACATGGGCCAGCACAGGCAAGCGCTCATGATCTACGTCTTCAAGATGGAAGACTACGCCAAAGCCGAAGAGTCCGTCACCCTCCCCATCCCCTTCCTCTCATCTTGCTAACAACCATCCAGCTACTGCAACCGCATCCACAAAACCCAAGA
>FTEL01008080.1_pt1 | contig 10623 bp, 12 predicted proteins | sample 1658911 | NCBI WGS metagenome assembly FTEL01 (sample SAMEA3914869, study PRJEB12502) | metagenome | biome: forest; material: soil | place: USA | collected 2012-03-12 | depth 0.1 m
CACCCCCTCCAAACCAACAAAACAACCCTTTCCCTACTCTCTCCACCTTCCCGTTAACACAACCATGTGCCATAGAACGCGCCAAAGTCCGGCGCGCCTCCGAAACAACCCTCCACAACACAATCATGAAAGCCGTCACCCTCGCCAACGCCCACAAGGACCACATCCCGCCCATCACCACCACCGAGTCGAACCCCTTCCCCTACCAGATTCACATTGGCGGCAGCGGCGCCCAAGGAGCCGCCGGGCAGGCGGCAGGCGGAGAAAGAGGAGGCGGAGGGGGTGGGGCGGCCCAGCAGACGACCACTGCTGCGAAGGATGCCGTGGCTGCTGCTACGGGGTGGGCTACGCGCATGGGGATTTATTAGGGGGTTGTTGCCTGCGCTGTGGGGGAACTGGTGAGGGGAGAGGGAGGGTGTTGGTCGTGTTGGGGTTGGGGGAGGTAATTTGGATGAGAAAGAAAGAGGAGGGAGTTTGGGTACGGAACGGTTCATGGCATGGCATTGGCGTTCGCTTGGGGGCTGGGTTGGGTTGGGTTGGGTCGGGTTGGGTTTACCAGCGGAGCATGGATAGAATATGGTTGGCTTGGCTTGGTTTTATCTGGTTGTTGGATTGTTTGGTCCGAGTACGTGTTGTTTTGTTTGGGACGAAAGGGTTTTGAAGGGGCCAAGGGGGTGGTTGTTGAGTGGAGGAGGGGTTGGTGTTTGGGAAGCACAATGGAGGAGGAAGAGGAGCAGGGGAGCACACTGACTGACGGGCACACTGTTTTGGCGAGAAACATGGCGAAGATACCCCATAATGAAAACGGCAAATAGACTTGATGACGAGGGAGCGGATACTCTTGACTTGGGGAGGGTGAGTGAGAGCCGGACGAGAAGGGGGGCAGGGTGGTGGGGGGGTTATATGTGAACGGACAACGTTTGAAAGCGGATGACGCATGATAGCGGACGACGTTTGAGAGCGGACAACGTATGGTAACCATATGAAAATCCCAGGCCCGGGGACGCACGTCACCTCTCGGCCGGGAAGCACATACCCCACATGTCATCTCGCGCTCACCGGATATGGGCCACCTGGCAGAGAGGACGCACATGAGAGCGAGCATAGTCACCGCACCAATATGTTTATCATCTGAGAGACTTCATCAGCCAGTGGATAAGGTAAGTGGGGTGTTGACATTGTCCGCACCTGCCCAGCCCAGGAGTCTCCCACGTCCAATGAATTGAACCAGCCTGAATCCTGAGGTCGTCTCTCCTGCACAGACAGTAAGCAAGTAAACAGTGAAATAAATAGAAACGCATGGACAGTGTCACCGGTGACAGACAGGCGGACGGACATCTGACTCAAGATGACTTAAGGGATCTTTAAGGTGTATATATATCTCGAGGTGGTTGCCGTAACTCAACAAAAGCTTCCTCAAGGTCTGGTGGTGGTGTCCGGAGACTCAACACCAGATCCCCACATCGCCACCATCACCACCATACATCACTCATCACACTACCGCCATCTGTTCCTCGCATCTCGAGATGACCTCCACATCTCAACATGACCTCCTCAAAGGCCAGGCCACGGCCTCTGGACACTCAACAACACATCCACACATCACCACCGCATCACCACCATACATTACACCTCACTCACTTACGAACCAACCTCCACCACATATTACTCACACGCTGACTACCAAACTATCAACCCATTACATCACCAGAGAATCAAGAGACACAGCACCACAGCATCAACGGCCCAACAAAATCAAGAGAGCGCAAGTCAAATTGCTATGCTACACCATACACAACAATCCCGCTGCCAACTAGCCGAAGTATCCCGGCCCGGCCCAAGATAAAAAAGCCAACCCAAGGATCGTCGTCGTCAGGCCAGACTCGAGACCCGAGTTAATACAATAATACCTACAACAACAGCAACCTAACAGACCGCCGCCCCTCCCAAACCCAAGGAAGGAATGTATGCCTCCCCGAACGAGCCGGCGAGATCCAGAGACAGACAGAGACAGGGATAGACACTAAGAGAGACAAGGACCAACAAAGACACCAAGCAGCGAAAAGCAAAAGTCAAATTCAAAAATCAAAAGCTCGCTCCCATTTCCTAACCTCCCTTTCCCATCCATCCCATCCTTTCTTTGCGCCCAAGTTCGTTCTTCAAAAACAGAAAACAAGAGCAAAACTCGCTATCGCCTCCTGCTTGCTGACGAACCCGAAACATCAACTGACAAGCCAGACCAAGCCAGACCAAGCCAAAACCGGTCTATATAACCCGACAGCAACCGGACAAGGAGACTCAACACGTCGCCAGACAGGCGCCAGCCGATATCATCGACCGACCGCCCCCTCCAGCCGACAAAAACCCGACAAGGACAAACCATCCCGAATTCCAAACCGCCAACCCAAACCCAAAATCAAGCCAGGCAAGCCAAAAACACAAAAACCCAATGACAAAACCAGCATGCTATGCGTCCGTCCATCCCTCATCCATTCCCAATCCCTTCCGTTCCCCCCAAAAGCCAACCAACCACCCCGGCCATCCGAATCCCAAGCCCTGGGGCGCCGCCGCTGTTGTCGTCGTCATTATCGCGTGTCGCAAAAAAAAGAGAGTGAGGCTGAAGTCGTCAAAAAGAAAAACAGCAAGCCGAAAAAAAAACCCGCGGTCGTCGTCGTAAAACCATCTCTCACCCGCGCCACCGCGTCCGCCACGGAAAGACCAAATCCAAACCAGAACCAAAACCAGGCGGGGCATCAATACCCCCCCGCGCCCGACCCACTCGACCCATTCGCCCTCCACACCCCCTGCTGCGGCCCCCCAATCTTCTCGAACCCAGCGAGCATATCCAGCTCGCCGAAATCCTCCTCATCAAACCCACCACCGTTGTCGCCGAACCCCCCTGCGCTCTCGAACCTCTCCAGCTCGTCGATGCCCCCGAGGAACGTCAGCGGCGCGTTCTCCTCGTTCCCATGCGTCGCCGCCGCCGGCATCATCTTGGTGGGCGATTCCAGCTGCGGCCGCTGGTCCACGGTGAAATCGCCAAAGACCTTGCTTGGCGACGACGGCAGGCCCTCGAACGCCTTGCTGGGGGTCTCGAGGCCGCCGTTGAGGGCGAGGCACGAGCTTTGGCTCGGGACACGCAGGAACGAGGCCGAGCGCCGTGCCGAGTTAGTCACGGATTCCGGGGTGAGGCCAAGGACGGAAGATGGCATGCGCTGGCGCCGTATCGAGCTGGAGGTTCGCTTCGCTGGCGAGCCGAGGTGGGTTGCGGCGGCTGTAGGGGTGGTCGAGAAGAACCCTTGCATGTCGTTGGGGTCTTCGTGGATGTCGAAACCGAGGCTGTTGCTGGCCGAGTTGTGGCTTGGGGTTATCGACTCGGTGAACAACGTGTGCCAGAGATCGTCCCCGTGCAAATTAGGAGTCTGTTGAGGGGTGGTCTCGCCGCCGTCGGGTAGGAGCGCCGAGGCACGGCGGTATGGCGACTCCACCAACGACTGCATATTTTGGCGGTGCATACGCAGGTTGGTACTTGGTGAGACAGACGGGGGCGGCTGGGCTGGCGCCTCGAGTTTCGTGGCGGGCGTCAAGGGAGGGAGCATCTGGCCATGCCCAGCCGGATGGCGCAGCGGTGACGATGACGGCGGGGCATACCCGCACGATCGGCCTCTGGATGGGCTCTCGTATGAGGACCCGCGAATCCTGGCGATCTCCGCTTCAGCGCGGCCCTTCTTGATCCGGGGCCGGTCGTCCGAGGTGAGGAGTTTCGGGTTTTGATGGGGCCGCATGGCCGAGGACTCGAGCGACGAAATGTAGCCGCTGTCGTCCATGGACGCGTACCGTCGACCGTGGCGGGACTTGGTGGCTGACGACTGCTGCACCAGCTGGCGGTACGTCGGCCTAGGGGGTGTGCCGTTGTGGAGGGCCTCCATGCGGCGAGGGATTGGCGGCGATGAGTGCATGGCGCCCGGGAGCGGCGAGTACATGTGCGGCTCAAGGTCGTCGATCGTGGCGGCGTCTGACGCTGGTATCGTGGCGTCCGATGAGATCATCGGCATCAATGCCGGCGCTGGGGCCAGGGTTTGTTGCGTCTGTTGAGAAGACGACAGAGGAAGGGCGGGAAGAATGCTCTGCGGCATTGCGAGATGGTCCGGCATGCCAGGCGCTTGCTGCAGTGGAGGCTGTTGTTGTTGTTGTTGCATTTGCAGCTGCGCTTGCAGCTGGATTTGTTGCTGCAGTTGCTGCTGCATCATCTGTTGTTGTTGCAGCTGTCCTTGTTGCAGCTGCATCTGCGGTTGTGGCTGAAGTTGGGGTTGTGAGGGTTCAAGCCGAGTCGACATGACAGGCATGTTTTCTGCCGTTGGGGCAGCAGCCTTTCGAGAAGCCTTATCTTTGAGCACCAGGTGCTCCATACCTGGCTCAATCGTCCAGTAACAACCCTTCCCTGGATCGTCCTTCGGACGTTCCTTCTTCACAAAGCTCTTGTTGAGACTCAAGTTGTGGCGGATGCTATTTTGCCACCCAGCTTGGTCGCCGGCGTACCACGCGTACGTGTCGGCAATCCACTTGTAGATCGACGAGAGGGTCAAGCGGCGCTGGGGTGAGCGCACGATGGCCATCGCGATCAACGTCGCGTAGCTTAGGGACGGCTTTTTGCCGTCGTCGATGATGGGTGGGTACGAGTCCCACGGGGGGAGCGGCTCCGGCTCCGGCTCCGGCCTCGCCCTCTTCGCCGGGCGGAGGTCCTTGATCGGCGCGGGCTCCATCAGGGCGTGCTTTCCAGAAGGCTGCTGGTAAAAGTTGCCGAGATCCAGATCGAATTGCGATTGGGCGGGCGCCGGGTACAAGGGCGCGTGGGCGGGGAGACCGTTGGGCGAGAACTTCATGGCCGCAAGCGCGGACTGCGGTTTTTTCGGGGCGGTTTTGAACCGCGACATCACGGGCTGCCTCTTTTTGGGCGAGTCCGTGGATGGAGAACCGAGCGCGGGCGGAGCCATGGCTGGTGCCATTCTGGGGTCCATGTTGAGGCGGCTGTTTTGCGACGCGTTGAGCGTGCCTTTTGGCGAGCTCCGTGGGCGCGCCTTGGACTTGAGAGGCGACGATCGCTTCGGACTCGCCTGCGTAGTTGGCGGGCACAGAACGGCGTTCGCGTTCTGAGTCCCGAGGGGGGGGCGTGCCGGGTTTGGTTGTGTCGGCATTGGTGCGTTGCTCATCACTGGAGCTGGCTGGGCGAAGAAGTCGTCCTCGAAGACGGAAAACTGAGGCCCGCCCGGTTGCGGATGTGGTGGTAGACGGGCCATTGTGGCCGGACTGGGCGCGCAAAGTTGCGCGCGGGAACTAACTAGGGAGCTCTCTCTCCTCGCTCGTCGGCGCGGCGAGTCCGGTAGCCACCCGCAAAAGGTCCAAGTTGATGGTCGACCGTCGGCGCGCTAGAAAAGTTCGGTCGTCAGGGTCCGCGGTTGTCGTCGAGACCGTGATCGCGGTGTCGTCCAAGGTTGCGAGAAGATGTCCGAGGGCTGAGTAGGTGAGGACCGTTGAGGCTGACTCTGCTGCTCTCCACCGGGGGGGCGCCAGGTCGTTAATTACCGGGCTGTGGGGGGTGGGCGCGCGGAGCGGTGAAGCAAGGGAGCGATAGGTTAGGTCGATCGGGGACGTGTAAGTCGTGCGAGGCGCTAGGGTATCGCACCGAGATGACGGCGATCGGGGCGATGGCGGAGCTTCAATTGAGGATACTTTTTGGGTGTCAGTGGTTGTGTGTGAGTGTGTGGTGTGTAGTGCAGCGAATTGGCGGATGGAAGCACGGGTCGCTGGGAGATGCTGAAGGTTTGGTTCCAGAATTGGGAAGGGAAGCAAGCAGGGGGGGATGGCGGAGGAAGAGCGAGTTGAGCTGGGCTGGGCTGGGCTGGCGTGGGACTGCGGGAGCAAGACCAGGCAGTGAATGGATGGAGGGATGGAATGCGGGAGGGGAGGGGGTGAGACAGGCTGCAAGCGACTGCACTTACGAGGGTTGGTGGTAGCGTGCGAGCTAGCTCTGGCTGTGGTAGCAGCAGAAAGTTGGGTGTGTGCGGGTGGTAGGGATGTCTGTGCCTCGAGAAACTGGCCCTGGTCGCGAGTTAAAAGGCGACTGCCAGCGCACACACGCTGTTCCAAGAATGTCGTGCAGTGGGGCAGCGGGGCCTTGCAGGGAGTCAACCGGGGCAGTGATTGGGTTGAGATCCAGCACGGCCAGGCCGTCAGCAGGGGTTTATCAGAGCGCAGGGGTCAGGCGGCGGCAGAGGCTGGCTGGCCTTCAACCGCAGGCCCTCGACACCTGCCCTGGCGCCCCGACCTCGTCCTCGGCGATGCGCCTTGAGAATACATAGTGAACACTTTCGCCGGCTGGCTTGATCGAGCACCAGCAGCCTCAGAGACAGCTGCAGACTTGGCTCCCACAGCGATGTCTCCGCCAGCTGGCAAGAGGGGAGCGTGTGGATTGGTACCTACCTTAGGGACCATGCAGCATGGAGGGCCGCTGCGCGATGGCATCTGATTCTGGCTGCCTCCGGGTCAGTTGAGCAGTCCTCAGGCACCGAACAGCAAGCCTTTGAGCACTGGCCGCAGCATTTGGCCACTGGCAGCGCCCACCTGCGCAAATTCTGCCCACGGCCACAGCTCTCTCGAGGCCGAAGGAAGTTCGAACGCCGAGTATCAACCCGCCTGCCCCATGGCAGCTGAGCAGCTGCGAGAAGAGATGGAGAGGTGGGTTGGCGGTGGGTCTCTCTGGCCGCCAGGCTCCATGTTCGGCAGAGACTGGACGACGGCGCTTTGGTTGGCTCTGGTGCGATCGATGTGACGCCCAGGCCCGTTCCCGACAGGGGCCCGCGGTCCAACGAGAGGGGCCAGAGGCACGCCTTTGTTTATCAGAGGGGCTCCACCCGACGCGTCGCTTCGCGTCATGGTCGCGACCCGACCGCTGCGCAGCCAATCAGAGGCCGCAAATGCATCAGGCGCCGCGGGGTAAAATATCTGGCTGTCGCCTTTTGCATCTGCTTCTGGAGCTGTCCTTCGCACAGAGGGGGGGATGTCTTCGCTTGAACGAGATCAGCAGGTGACATCACCGCGGCCCGCTTTCAACGTCCTCCGACATGGACATGGACATCGTGGAGTACGGAGTACCTACCTCCATTGTACGGTACATTGCACTCAAAAAACACACCTCGACTGCCGGCAGTGCACAGCTGGGGAACCGACCGAGCAAACTGCCTGTCTGCCCCGCCAGTCTGGGGCCTGGGACCCTGGGCAGATCGAGAGGCAAACCCTCCGAGCGGGAGCCCTGTCGCATCCATCCCACCGGACAAAGAGAGAGAGTGCTGCGGCAGACAGATTGCACAGCCAGGAATTCGATTGCTGCTGCCACGGCCAGCCCGTCCATTCCCAACACGCCGGCGCCGGGAAATGCGAGGCGATCATCCATCCTCGACGCGACTGCAACTGCAAATCCTCGGAGAGCAGCCATCCATCCATCCCTGGGCTATTATAGGGAATCCCCGCCTGGGATCATGGCCTGCTCTCCCGCAGAGTCCCGGGTGCCTGACTGCCCCCAATTCGCCCTGTTGAACTCCCTCTCCCCAGAGCTTCAGGCAGACACTGTCCGATCCCCCTTGGCGAGCTCCACCAATCCTCCGGGAGCCGGAAACCCTGCAAGGCTCAAGCACCGTTGCATCCCTAGCCTGAATCATACCCTGCTTGCTCCCTTGGGCATCTGATCATCCGGCAGCAGCCCTCTCTCTGCATGCGCCGCTGCACGTAGGGATGTGCCTATATGTGGCAACAGCGGGCGGGCAAGAGAGTATCATCGTAGCTCCTGCGGGAAGCGCCTGTTCTCGCCTCGGTCGAGATGGACAGCTCTCGTTCTCTCTCTTTCTCCTTCAGGATCTGCGTCGCTCCTGTTTTCTCTGTTGCTTTCTTTGGGACTTTCAGAGGCTCCGAGGGCCCGAGCCTCGAACGGTCCGATGGCCAACGGCCTGCCCTCCCTCGGCAGCAGGCGCCGTTTCAGAGTCGGCATGGGTCGTGCTGGGGTGGCTAGGGTACTACTGAGCAGGCCTGCTGATGAACGGCTGCCGTGAGCTCATTCACAGCTCACTCACAAACAGTGCACTGCCATGCGCCCCATCCCGCCCCCATCCCGTGGATTAAACCCTATCCGTGCCATCGCCACGGACCCCCGCCCGCCTCTATCTCCCCACAAACCCACAAAACGTTTCGTCAGACATCCACTTCCACTTCCAACGGCATCATTCTTGATACCTATTTCCGCACCCATCACTTTAACACAGACCGTCTCGAGAAGGCCAAAGCTGAGTGTTGATTTGCACTCAGTTGCCTCAACCCCCAAGGCATCTATTTGTCCCCATGCCCATCCATCCCGCGTGGACAAGTCAGTCTCAGGACCACAACCTCTAAGCGCGGCCCCCAACATCTCGAAACACCGAGGCTCTTGTAAGCCAGCCAATGGCGTTAATGGAGGAGGTTGGGAATGGAAAGTAGGCCGCCCAACCAGGCCAACCCAGCCACCGCGAACCTCCCCCACCTGCATACAGAGCATGCAGCAGCCAGCAGCCCGCATGATGCGGAGTGCGTGAGCCGCCACGCCACGTCGCACGACGGCTTCCTTTCCGCTATGGCAGCGGTCTGTCTGTTGGATGTGTGTGCACTGGGGACGTACAACTGGAAATTTCTGTATTCCGCACGTAACTGGATCGAAGGGTGACACATGCCTGTCTTGGGGTGTCCCGTTGGGTTTGGAGGGCCGGTCCACATTGTCGAGACCGAATTCGAGGACTTCATGGGAAGGGCAGGGTTGGTTGAGGGAGAGTGAGAAGACGATGTCTGAGTTGAGTGTTGCCAACCAGGCCAAGTCAAACGTCTCTTCAACCCAGACGGAACCGGCTTCAAACCCAAACCCATCACCCTCCAAACACCTCTCCTTCATACCAACCCCCACCCTCCTCTCCCCATCTGCAGGTCTACGCCTCACAGGCCCCCCCCCCCCCAAAGCACTTCAACCAACCAGTCCGGCCGGGAATGAAAGGGAAAGAAAGTTGCCGGATCGCCCCCAAGCCGTCGCCGTGTCAGATAGATCCCTCCCCGTTGCCCCTCCCTTCCATCAGATCACCACTCACAACATTCACCACCCACCCCGCCGATCCACCGCAACTCGGGCCGTCAAAAACGGGCTGCAGCCAGGCAGAACCTGCATGCATCTCCCCTCCCCTTCTTCCCAGCCAGCCAGCCGTCCACCGTCCCTTACATCCGGCAGCATACGGCTGGAGCATGGTGAGGCGGCTGCGCCCTGCATGGCCTATCTCTCCCCTCCACTCCCTCCTTGATAGTTGGGCCGTGAGATGAGGTCGCAAGATGGGGCCGAATCGGGTCCCCAAAGCCCCCAGGTTAATTAGCGGCCACCCTTCAGACCTCGTGTTGCGCGCCGGTCGGCCTTGTTCTAAGACCCGGGGAGGTGGGTGGAGGGATGGATGAGTCGGCAGGGGGGGAAGGTTGGCAGGGCAGGGCGGCGCAGTGTAGGTCCAGTGCAGGTTGGCAAGGCAGCGGATGAAGGGTAGGAAAGACATGCAAGGAAGCACATGGAGGCTGTCAAAACCTGCAGTGGTGTTGATGCCGGTGCTGTGGTGCAGAATAGCCACCGAGAAACAATCTCTCATGGCCAGACACCCTAACCCACTCAGGACGGGGATAGTCACGCTTCAACCCGCTCGCGAGGGCAGAATATCCCCCGATAATATCCCAATACGAAACCTGACAACAAAAATAACTTGGCTATGCTACCATGCGTGCATGCGCGCGAGTAATCTGTCTGTCTGTCTGTCTGTCTGTCTGTCAAAGCCAAGTTCAACGCGCAAGCAAAAACAAGAAGAAAAAAAACGCAATCGAAAAGAACAAGAAGACAAAACACAATCCCTCCCCGCCTCCCATCCCGTCTCCCTACCCTCGGCGGTCTAACCTTCCTTCGGGAGGTATATCACAACTACGTATATACACTACCACTTCTCCGAACCGCAACTACCAACCGAGTGCAACCTCGCCCCATTGTTCCCTCCCACTCCAGCACCTCACACGGCAATTCCACCACCACATCCGCCTCAACCCAAGCCAACAGGTAACCACCTTCCTCGCTGCCCTCTCAACTAACAGACGCCCCTATCAGCGCCCGCCACACCACAAACCACCCCACCATCCGACGCGTCCCATCACCGACGCGCTCCGGCCGTGGTACGCATGAACCCCCAAATTACCTAACTTCCGCTTCCAACTTCCACGCAAATCCACCCCAGTCCACCCAACCATCACCCCAATCCATCACCCAATCCACACTCAACCACCACCCAGTGCACCACCCAACCACCACCGCCCAACCACACCCAACCACACCCCTACTCATCACCTACACCCTACGCTTACACACCAACCGCATCTAATCAAGCACCCTCCCCGCGACCGACGCACCACTCTTATCCCTCGTCTGCGTCTTCTTCAACGCCCTCCCCGCCTGGATCTCACCCAAGAACCCCGCCGGCCGTCCGCCACCGCCCGACGGAGCCGGTGCCGCACCCGGCGGAGGCGGCGGGGGAG
>FTEL01006403.1_pt1 | contig 10583 bp, 10 predicted proteins | sample 1658911 | NCBI WGS metagenome assembly FTEL01 (sample SAMEA3914869, study PRJEB12502) | metagenome | biome: forest; material: soil | place: USA | collected 2012-03-12 | depth 0.1 m
CGCCAACCCCGCCATCCTCACCCACCCCTCAGTCCTCGCCAAACTGCAAGAACTGGCGGAGCTGCAGCAGCAGATGGACAACCTCCACAATCAGAACGAGGAGCTGCGCAGGGAGGTCAAGGGGATCAAAGAGGAGGGGGAGAGGGTTGAGAGGGATGTGGAAGGAGGAGAGGGTTGAGAGGGATGTGGACGGGGCCATTGAGGAAGCGTTGGAGGTTGGGGAGGGGATTGGGTGGGGGTTGAGGTTGCCTTGAGGATTTTTGAGTTGTTTGACGGAGGGGCGTTTGGGGTTGGGATCGAGGAACTGGGAGGGAGATCTGGGAGGAGGATCTGGAAGGAGTTTTTCTTGCTGGGTTGTTTGTTTCCGCCTGCCTGGGTTTTTGGGTCGGGTGCCTGCTTTCTTCTGCCTTCGTTTCGGGGAGTTGGGCGCTTGCCTGGTTTGATTGGGAGGGGAGGATGGAAGGGAGGTTGGGGTTGGGTGTTCGCGCCTGCGTGCTTTTTGGGTTGCCCGGTTGGGTCGATGGAGATATGGAGAGGGGGGGTTATTTGGGATTGCGGAGGGATTTAGAAGTGGCTGGAGAGAGAAGGCGGCTCGCAAGTCTTTTTGCTTTTCTTTTTGTTCGTGGTGTTGGGGAGTTGGGCGGTGACTTGCATTCGGATGGTTGTGGCCCCTGAAATTGAGGGGTGGCAAGGGAGGAAAGTAAACAGAGACGGAGGGGGTCGCCACCATTGCCAACAACCACTTGAAATTGAGCCAAAAATGGCTGTATTCACACCATCGCTGAGTTTTTGATGAAATTTTGGTGATTCTTCCAACAAATTCCAAAAGTCGCTCGTTCTCTCCAATCAAGATGGTGGTGTTGCTGCCGTCCAGTGCTGAGGCCACAGTGGTGCTTCAAGATGGCCGATTCTACGACAACATGAGCTGCAGTGCCCTATGGACAATTCAACCACTTCGCGGTGTCACCAAGACAGGCAACCGTGATCACCAAGGTCTGACGAGAAGAGAAACAGATATCCGCGGCGCCAGCTTCGCCAGCAAATGCATCAAAGTTGCGTGTCGGTGTGCGTATGTGAGGCTCTATATACCCGCCCAAGAGCAAGCCCAGCCCAGCTCCGCCCAGCCCAGCCCAGCCCATTCTCTCTATCACCCCTTTTTCTCCCAAATTCCACATGCTAAATGGTATGAAGACATCATGAGAGGAGCATTATACATGTAAGATCCGAAACCCAGTAACGCCCAGCCCGACCGCGTTCGTAATGTTTTTAGTGCGCGTGGATCAATCCAACAACGGTGGTAGTAGTACAGAGGGAAATGAAATCAAGACCTCCCTGTGGCGAGGACCTTCCCTCGCCAGCGAGGACCTTCCCTCGCCAGCGAGGCAAATTGGCCCGCTTATTTGTTCTTGACGACGCCGACCTTGGCCGGGCGCAGGACGCGGCCGTTGAGGCGGAAGCCCTTCTGCTGGGTGATGAAGACGGTGTTGTGCTCCTTGTCCTGCATGGGGGTCATGAAAGTGGCCTCGTGCTCGTTGGGGTTGAAGACCTCGCCCTCGGGGGAGAAGCGCTCGAGGCCGTGCTTCTTGAGGGTGCTGAGCAGGATGTCCTCGGTCATGCGCAGGCCCTCGTGCAGGTTGACCAGGTCCTGCAGGTGCTCCGACTTGACCTCAGACTTGAGCTTCTCCTCGGGCACCATGGTCAGGGCGCGCTCGAAGTTGTCGACCGACTCGACCAGGTCCTTGGCGAACTTCTGGATGGCAAAGTCGCGGGCCGACTTCATCTCGCGGGCGGTGCGGTCCTGCAGGTTGCGGAAGTCGGCGACGGAGCGGAGGTAGCGGTCCTGGGGGGGTTGCGCATTAGCATGGAGCTACAACAGGGAGGGGTGGGAGCTGGGGGGGTAGCTGGGAGTCGTACCTTGAGGTCGCGGATCTCGGCATCCTTGGCCTCTAGTTGCTTCTTGAGGGCGGCCTCGGGGCCTTCGGCCTCAGCCTCCTTCTTCTCCCCCTCTTCGGTCTTCTTAGCGGCGGCATCAGCTTCGGAGCTGTACCACCGTGCGCGGGGCGCAATTGTCTGCGCGGCCACAAGCGGGGTCTGGGTGCGTTGGGCGAAGGCGGCGGTTTGCCTCTGGACGCCGAGCCTGGCGGTGCCGCGGAGGGCCTTGGAGGTAACAGAGATGGTTTGCCGTAACATGGTGGGTAGTGTGGTGTGTTTGTGTTTGTGTGGTGAGGGATCTAAGTTTTTGCGGGTGCCTGTCGCTGTCACTAATAAAAGCTCAAGAGAGTCAATGCTCGGGTCCCGCTGTTGTCGCGTGTTGCTCAAGAAATTTTATGGGGGCGACGGCCCAGGCTTGGCTTGGCCACTCACCCTCGGCCAGAGCTTCCAGCGCTGGCGGATCATTGACGGTCCGCCCGGGCCAGCGCTTGAGGACTGCCAGCCGGGACCAGATCGCGCTAAGCCCACCTCTGCTAGCGCATTTGCGGGGGATTTGCCGCTGCCTGCCCCACTGGCCATGGCCGCGTGTGGGCCCAGCTGCTGTCGGTGCTTGGCTTTCTGGACTTCTGAACTCTTGATCCTGGCTCGTGCTTTGAACGCGACACTCAAAACTCCCACGACTGCCACCCGCAAGCCCTCCGAACACCATTCAACACTCTGCGCCCTGCCATCCGCCCTCTGATTCAACGCCGCATCCTCGATCACACAACCGCCAACATGGATTACGACCCGATGGTGATGGACGACGCGGAGGCCTTGGGCCCCGTTGTCAAAATTTCCCAGGTCCGTCCGCTGCGCGACCGTGGCTGCCCCTCGGTGCTCTGCTGGGACGACGCCAACGAGATCTAACACCGCTGTGGAACACAGGCAGATTCCGTGCGCGTAAAATACGAGCTCTCGAACTCCGATATCGCCTTCGCCAACTCCCTGCGCCGCGTCATGCTCGCCGAGATCCCCACGATAGCCATTGACCTGGTCGAGATCGAGGCCAACAGCTCCGTCCTGGCCGACGAGTTCATCTCCCACCGCCTGGGCCTGATCCCCCTCAACGCCGATGGCATCGATTCTCTGCTCTACGCCCGCGAGTGCGACTGCGAGGGCCACTGCGAGAACTGCAGTGTCACGCTGGCGCTCCACGCCAAGTGCACAGGCGACGAGAACATGCACGTGTTCGCCCGTGACCTGATACCCATCGGCGAGCGCGTTCATCAAGTTGTTGGGACACCCGTCCTCGCGGATGCGGAGGGGCTCGGCGCCCTGATTCTCAAGCTCCGCCCGGGCCAGGAGGTCAAGCTCGAGTGCATCGCAAAGAAGGGCATCGCCAAGGAGCACGCGAAATGGGCGCCTTCGGCCGCCATCGGATTCGAGTACGACCCGCACAACAAGCTTCGCCACATCGATCTGTGGTATGAGTCGGATGCCAAGGCAGAATGGTGAGCGCAACCCTCTGCGATTTAGCCTCTAGCGTCCGCTGACCCAGTCAGGCCCCCGAGTGAATACGCCGGATGGGAAGAGCCTCCCCAAGAAGGCGAGCCGTTCGACTACGACGCCGTCCCGAACCGATTCTACTTCAACGTCGAGAGCGCCGGCAACCTGCCCCCCGATATCATCGTCAGCGAGGGCATCAAGGTCCTGCAGCAGAAGCTCGCCGGCCTAATCCACGAGCTCACCGAGAGCGAGGAGGACGGCATGAACGGCGGCGAATACAACGGCCCGCGCAGTCCAGAGTACGGCACCGGCGCCGACGGGTTTGGCGGGTACACGACGCCGTTCGGGAACACGGGCAACCAGAGCGCGTGGGGCGGTGCGGGCGGGACGACGCCATACGGGACGACGCCGTACGGTGCTGGGCAGAGCAGTTGGCAATGAGCATTGGCGGCTTTGCGACGGCGGTGCGCTATGCACCTGCGTTGCCCGCTGCCCAGCGACAACTAATGGGGGCTGCCGACCCCCGAGTCCTTCCGCCATCGGCGCGCCGCAACTACCATGGCCGCGCGATGGCTCAGGAGACTACGACCGTCTCCGTTGCGTTTTCCAATCTCCCTCCGGGTCGCCTTCCCGCCGTGTATTATATCACGCCCCCACCACCCCGCATCCGCGCTCCCCAGCAGTCCCTCACCATAATCAGGATACACCACCCTTTTCATTTCAGGCTCAACAACCACATAGATACCACCAGGAGTTTTGGCGGCGGGGAGCAAGGGGAGCAAGGACCGGGAGGGAAGGGGAAGGAGCGGATTGTTTTTGTCTTCACCGAATCTGCAGCGCGATTTGACATTTCGGAAAAGGGGAGGGAAACCCAAAAAGGCTCTACCTACCCTATTAGTACCTTTCTCTCTCTCTCTAATCTATCTGGAACAGAAGGGGTATAGAGGAAAATGGAGAACAGAACGGGATGGAGAAAATACACTGAGAATTTGGCAACATGGCTTGTTCGCTGGGTGGGAAGAGCCCACGAACTGGGCGATCCCCCTGCGCAACACCAGTGCCTGTGAAAATGCATTCATGCCTTCCTAACTTGCTTGCTCTAAGTGAAATAACGCCTTGCCTCCCTGCTTGATGATCTTGGTCTTGATTGATGAAATCGTCCGCCCATGCTATACCGTTGCTCTCTAGTCGGTATTATGTATCGAGATGGTGGGGGTTGGTGTCCTCTAGAGTCTAAGCCGTACCGCGGTGTCTGAATGTGGTGGTAGTATCCAACTCGTGGTTATGTGTTGGTTTTATCCTGTTTTTTCAGATGTTTTTGGGGTTTGGTTGTTTATGCAGGGTCCTCGATGCCGTTGATCCGCCGGTAGATCTTGCGGTGGGATTCGAGGAAGAGGAAGGTGCAGATTGTTTGGCTGTTTGGTGGTTAGTAGAGACTCATGAGATGATGAAGAGGGTGGGCGGAAAGAAAGGGAAGAAAGCTAAACAGGAAGAGAAAGGAGTGACCAAGAAGAAAAAAAAAGGAGGGAAGGAAAGAAGACACCAAGAACAAAACAACCAAAAAACACATACGGTCCCAGCCTCAAAAAACTCGGCACCCATCCCTTAAACATCCACCTCATCCCCTCCTTCGCATACACCTCCCTCAACACCCCCACAACCCCATGATTACCGCTCGCCGACATCACCCGCGTCTTGATCACATCAATCGGACTCGTCACGGTAGCCGCCACCACCCCGGCCAAAAAACTCGCCGTAAAATGCGTCGCCAACCCATCCCCCAACCCCGTCACCCTCAACAGCGTCCTCTTAAACACATCATAACTCGCCAATTGACTCGCCGTCATGGCCGCGGCCCGCGCGCTGTTGGGCCAGACACCACGGAACATGCTCCCCGCCCCTTCCTCGCGGACCATGCGCGCCAGCCCGTCGAGCGCGTGCGCGTAGTTGCGCCGCTGCGCCGGCGGGAGGGCGGCGTCGTGCTGCATGCGCACGTTGAGCACGTCGGCCGCGTTGCCGGCGATGCCGCCGATGAAGCCCGAGGCGGAGGCCATGGCGATTAGCAAGGGGAGGGACGGGGGGACGGGTTCGCCGGCGTGGTTTTTGGAGACGAAGCGGGATTTGAGCTCCTCGTAGATGCCGAAGCGGGTGGTGGAGTAGGTTAGTTGGCGGAGGAGGGAGGCCGAGAGGCCCGAGTAGAGGCCGCGGATGCCGGTGTGCTTGATGATGTGGATGAAGGTGCCGGACATGGTTTTGGGCATATCGCCGGTGCGGGTTTGGAGGCGGACCTGAGGGAGGGTTAGTTGGGGTGGAGGAGAGGGGGGCCGGGGCGTGGTGTATACCTTGACTGTGGGTGGTGGTTAGCATGTTGATGAGATAAGGATATGTTGTACATGTAGGTGTGTGTGTGTGCGACTGAGGCAGGGTGGGTGTAAGGGCGGTGGAAGAGGGGCTCCTTACCAAGATCGAGGGGATGAGTTACGCAGGCGGCCATGCTGCTCGAACTACCGCCGAACCAGAAGGGGTAGTGGACGGGCCGCTGCCTCGCCGGCGTCGCGACGGCCTTGCCCTCGTCCGCCTTGGCCATGGGCGGCGAAGACGGGGACGACGAGGGGGCCGAGGCGGGCCGGCTTTCACTTTTGGCTGCCTGCATCACGGGCTGCGGTGACCAGGACGGTGTGGGAAAGGGTGCTGCTGCTGTAAAAGCATTCCGGTTCGAGCGACGAACAGAGGATGGACTATTCCAAACGAGTGGCCGACTATCGCTTGTCTGCGACGGTCACCTTGAGACGAGATGTCAGTCTGATATTTTGCCTCCTATTTTTGGTAAAGCTGACAAAACTGCAACCGTCCAAAGCCCGGCCTGAAAACCTGGCCGCCATCGCCGATAACTTAGCCACAGCAGAGAGGCCAACCAGCCAACAACCCCCCCAAGCCCACTTTTCGGCGGTCAAATCCCCTACAACCCCCTGGAGCCCCTGTGGACCGTGCATCTCGGGACGACGTCAGTATCGGCTATCCAAGGGATTCGGGGTTCAGGGGTCCTTATCTTTTATTCTTATCGGCGGCATCAGCGATATCGGGTGGGTCAAAAATTTGACCGCCCCTCCTCTGGGTACGAGTCATACCACGGGCCAGAGCAACGAGCAAGCGAAGACGCGCTGCTTTCCTCCTCTCCATCGTTGCGTAGTGCTTCTCCTCGCTCCTCTTCCTTGCACATCCAAACCACACCTTGCTTGCTATCCCACCCGGCAGTCTTGCACCAACCCAGGCCCCAAGCCACCCAATCCATCATCATGTCCAAGGGTCGTGTCTGTCTGTAAGTGACGACCCCGCCATCTGTGCTCTCGTGCCGCGAGAGGGGCACACGACTGATCCGCTCGTCCACAGCGCCTACTCTGGAGGTACGACATAGTTCCGCACACTTGCACGCCCAATTCCCCCTCCCGTGTCCCTGTAACCGTTGCTTGAGCTCCCTCGTGGAGTTCAAGATGTCCTCCTGTTCTTGTGTAACCGCATTGGGCCGGCCTCGCGACCCAACCCCACCATTGCACCACCACCAGCATCGCCAATGCCACTTCCACAACCTCGGCCCAGACTGACGGCATGATCAACAGGTCTCGACACCTCCACCATCCTCAAATGGCTGATCCTTGAGGTGCGGCCCCAATTCCATACCTTGCAACAGCTTCGCTTCAGAACTGACACCCCTGGTGCAGGGCTACACCGTTGTATGCTTCCTCGCCAACGTTGGCCAGGAGGAGGACTGGCCGGCGGTCGAGAAGAAGGCTCTGGCTCTCGGCGCCGAGCGCATGGTCATTGAGGACCTGCAGCGCGAGTTCGTCGACGAGATCGTCTTCCGCGCCGTCCAGTGCAACGCCATCTACGAGGACCGCTACCTCCTTGGCACCTCGCTGGCCCGCCCCATCATCGCCCGCGCGCAGGTCCGCGTCGCGCAGCAGTTCAACTGCGAGTTCCTCAGCCACGGCTGCACTGGCAAGGGCGTAAGTGACCACGGAATTGGTGTTGTTGATTGGTGCTGACATGTCTGCAGAATGAGTACGTCGATCGACTGCACGCCGAGCTGGCAAGAGCATGGTATACTGACAATCCCACAGCCAGGTCCGCTTCGAGCTTGCCTTCAAGGCTTGCAACCCCTCCATGAAGGTCATTGCCCCGTGGCGGTTGCCCGAGTTCATCCAGAAGTTCCAGTACGTACCTCGTATTCCCGCCCTCTCTCGGGTGAGACCAGCCGCTAACACCCTCTCCACAGGGGCCGTGCCGATCTCCTCAAGTTCGCCGCCGAGAACAACATTCCCGTGTCGTCGTCCCCCAAGGCTCCGTGGAGCATGGACGACAACCTCGTGCACTGCTCGTACGAGGCCGGCGTCCTCGAGGACCCCGACCACACTCCCCCCAAGGAGCTGTGGACCCGCACCGTCGACCCCACCGATGCGCCCGACGTTCCGTACAACTTCACCATCCACTTCGACAAGGGCATTCCCGTCAAGGTGGTGACCCCCGAGGGCGAGACCACCGGCTCGGTTGAGCTGTTCAAGCTTCTCAACAAGATTGGCCACGACAACGGCGTCGGCCGTGTCGATATCGTCGAGAACCGCTTCATCGGCCTCAAGAGCCGTGGCTGCTACGACACCCCGGGCCTGACCATTGCGTGAGTGTCCCTGACGAGCGAGGATGATGTGAAACGTGTGCTAACCAACCGCAGCCGCCTCGCCCACGTTGATCTCGAGGGCCTGGTGATGGACTCCAAGGTGCGCAAGCTGCGTGACCAGTTCGTGACCATCGAGTGGTCGCACTGCCTGTACAACGGTATGTACTTCAGCCCTGAGCGCGAGTTCCTGGAGAACTCGATCATCTTCTCGCAGAAGAGCGTCTCGGGCGAGGTCCGCATGTCGGTCTACAAGGGCAACGCCTACACGCTCGGCCGCAAGAGCGACGCCAGCAACCTGTACTCGCAGGAGGATGCCTCGATGGACTCGCTCGAGACCTTCTCGCCGATGGACACCACTGGCTTTATCGCCATCCAGGCCATCCGCCTCGAGAAGTACGGCCTCCAGAAGATCAAGGACGGCGAGCCCCTGAGCAAGTAGAGGGTGTAGAGTAGGATAGAAAAAAGTAAAATGGGTTGGGACGGTCACATGGGTAATGAATGCAATGGGATTTGGCGTGATGGGGATCAATCAGTTGGCTGCCTCTGTCGTTCGTGTTGTGAGGTCGTCGTTACCCCTGACCTGCTGAGAGCTGGGAACATCGCGGGCTGTGCAATTGGCCAATCATGGAGCTCAGGAACAGCCCCAGCGACGATGTCATCGCTGAACCGCAGCCCCTGTCTGTGCCGCGCCTTGGCGACCAGACCCACTCAATTTTTCCAAGCTTCCTCACACCACCAGCTCCATCATCGGAGGTCTCCAGCTCGACAGCTCCCCCACCTTTCACACCCGCGAAGCCGCACTCCGCACCCCGTCCGAACTCCAGCATGCTCGGACCCCGAAGGGTTGCGAGCGCCCTCTGGCCCCGTGCCGGGGGCCGGTCTAGCATCGCGCTGAGCCTCCGCCGAGGCAGCCCGTTGACCAGGGCAGCCATCCGCCCGAGCAACAGCTTGCTGGTGCAGCAGCGCACACAGCAATGCACACCGCGGGCGTACTCTTCAGGTTAGCAACAGAGAGCTTGCAATACACCGTTCCACGCGATCCAGCCTTGCTGATGGAAGTGCCCATGGAAAGAAGCCGCAACCCGGCCGGCCCCTACGGGAACGGGCCCCAAGACAGTCGAAATCAATGGCAAGACCTACGAGACAGACGACTGGTTCAACGTCTCGTCCACCGTGCTCGCCCTGACGGACCGCAAACTGCATCTCCAGAAGGACCACCCCGTGTCCATCACGCGCAAGATCATCGAGTCCGTCTTCCCGGCACCCACATACAAGTACTACAACGACATCGACCCCGTCGTGTCCACCTTTGAGAACTTTGACTCGCTCGGCTTCCCCGCGGACCACCCCGGCCGCGCCCGCTCCGACACCTACTACATCAACAAGGACACCCTCCTCCGCACCCACACCTCGGCCCACGAGGCGGAGCTCTTCCGCGCCCGCGCCTCCGGCGGCTACCTCCTCAGCGCGGACGTCTACCGCCGCGACGAGATCGACCGCAGCCACTACCCGGTGTTCCACCAAATGGAGGGTGCCCGCGTATGGGACCGCACCAAAGTCCCCAACGGCGACATCGCGGCCGCCATCCTCGCCGACCTCGCCAACCTCCCAACCCACAACATGACCGTCGAAGACCCAAACCCCCCGATCCACCCCGAGCGCAACCCCCTCCAATCCGCCCACCACACCGAAGCGGAAGCCTCTGCCGCCGCCGCCCACCTCAAGCGCTCGCTCGAATTGATGGTCAACGAGATCTTCTCGCGCGGCAACGCAGCCACCGCAGCAGCCGAAGCCGCCGCCGCCGCCGCGCGCGCTGGCTCCTCCCCAGCCCAGCAGGCCGCCGCAGCAGCGGCTGCCACAGCCACGCCCGCCGCGGAACCCCTCCGCGTCCGCTGGGTGGAAGCCTCCTTCCCGTTCACCTCGCCGAGCTGGGAGCTCGAGGTGTTTTACCAGGGTGACTGGTTGGAAGTGCTGGGGTGCGGCGTGAGCAAGCAGGAACTGCATATCAACGCCGGCGTGCCGGAGCAGATGGGGTGGGCGTTTGGGATTGGTTTGGAGCGTATTGCCATGCTGCTGTTTAAGATACCCGACATCCGCGTGTTTTGGTCGCGCGATGAGAGGTTTCTGCGGCAGTTCCGGGGGGTTGAGGACCAACTGGGCAAGATGCGACCGTTTAGGGTTTTCAGTCGGCACCCGCCGTGTCATAAGGATGTTTCCTTCTGGCTGGGGAGTTCCAGCGCCGCCGGGGGGGGCGCTGGGGGGGCGGGGGATTGGCATGCGAATGATTTCATGGAGGTGGTGCGGGATGTCGCGGGGGATGGGGTGGAGGATGTGAGGCTGGTGGATGAGTTTGTGCATCCCAAGACGGGGAGGAGGAGTCTGTGCTATCGGATTAATTATCGGAGTCTGGAGAGGACGTTGACGAATGAGGAGACTAACGAGGTGCATGGGAGGGTGACGGGGGCGTTGGTGGAGAGGTTGGGGGTTGAGA
>FTEL01003391.1_pt1 | contig 10580 bp, 4 predicted proteins | sample 1658911 | NCBI WGS metagenome assembly FTEL01 (sample SAMEA3914869, study PRJEB12502) | metagenome | biome: forest; material: soil | place: USA | collected 2012-03-12 | depth 0.1 m
ATAGGGGGGTGTTGGTGGGGGAGGAGGTAGACGGGGCGACGGCGGCGGTGGCAGCAGCAAGCGGGGAGCTGGTAGCAGTAACCCTGACCGCCCCCTTCCCCTTATCCTTCCTCCCAGCAACCACCACCGGTTCCGCATTGCGCGAGAGCACCTCCCGAACCCCCGTCCACGAAATATTCGGTGTATCATACACCACCAGCGTCAACCCCACCACCGGCAGTCTCGCCCCCCCACCAGCAACCCCGCCCTTACCGGCCCGCCCCTTAACCATCGCCGCAGCCTCCGCCAACACCAAATCACTCACCCTCGTGTTATCCATATACACACTCCTCAACGCCGTGCACGCCCGCATCACTGGCAACATCCCCGCGTCCCCCAGCTGCTCACAGTAGCTGATACTGAGGTGCTCCAGCGCGGGCGCACAGGGTGCTATCGCCAGCCGCTGCGACAGCACCGCGTTCGTCAGCTCCGGCAGCTCCTCCAGCTCGAGATGCGTCAGCCGCGGGGTCGACGCAAAGATGGGCTCCAACGCTGCGTCTGTTAGGTGGGTTACACCCGACAACTGCAACCCCTCAAGGTCGGGCACCAAGTGTCCCAGCGCGCGGACGCCGTTGCTGGTGAGGCGCGAGCAGCGGGTGAGATCGAGGTGGCGCAGCCTCCGCGGGGGAACCATGGGGCGGTCGGTGAGGTAGTCGATTTCCGGGTCCGTGCCGTGGATCATGGTCTGCAGGGCGGCGTCGGTGAGGGTGTCGCACCCGGCGAGGACGAGGCGCTCGAGGGTGTTTGTGCGGAAGATGGACTCGGCGACGTCGAGTTTGTTGAAGCCGCGGACCTCCCCCGCGCGGAGGTCCTTGAGCTTCGGGCAGCCGTCGACGACGAAGCGGACGCCGCGGGCGTCCATCTGTTTGCACCAGGACACGTTGAAGACCTCGAGCTGGGGGCACGAGTGCGCGATGATCTTGCAGGTGGCGTTATTGACGGCGGCGAGGCCCGTGAGGTTGAGGTGGGCGAGCTTGTCGTTGGCTTTGAGGAGGGTGTGCAGGGTGGAGCGCTTGAAGTTGCGGCAGCCTTCGAGGGTGGCGTTGATGAGGTTCTGGCAGGCTTTCGCCATGGCCTCGGCGCGCTGGTAGTGCTCGACCTGGAGGCAGCCGCGGAGGTTGAGGTCCTTGACGAAGGGGCCGGCGGACTCGATGATCTTGGTGAGGGACTCGGCGGGGATCTCGCGGTAGAACTCGGATGCGTCCAGGCTGGTCCAGAGCTGGCCGTCGAAGCACATGGCGTGGAACTCCTTGGACACTCGCGAGACGCGGACGAGCTCCTTGGGCCGCAGGAAGGAGAGGACGTGGATCTTGACCTCGTGGGGCATGCCAACCCAGAGGTTGAACGTCTTGGCCTTCTTCTTGACCCGTGCCGGGAGGGTGATGGTGGTCTGGGTGAGGGCGGCAGCATCCACGGGCCGGACAGCCAGCATCGTCTCGAAGCCATCATTGCTGGGCGACTCGGGAATCGGGCTGGTGGGTATGGAGGTGTGAGCACTGGAGCTCTCGGCGGCGGAAGACTGAGAGAAGTAGGAACCCGAGTTGGGCTGGCTGAGCGGGGAGGCGGCAGACCCGAGGCTGACGCAGGAGAGGGCTCCGGAGAAGCTGTACGGGCTGCTTGCGGATCTCGAGCGGCCGGCCCGGGGGAGAGAAGGGGACGAGGACATGCGCTGCAGGCCGCGGAGCAGCCTGTCCCGGCCTCGCTTCTTGATCTGGGCCTCGGACCCGATGCCGTTCCCGGCGGCGCCATCCACGGGCATGACGCCGTCTGGGGCAGCCGAGATCGGGGGTGTGGCCGCTCCCTGGGGGGTCGTCATCCCGGCGTCGGCCATACTCGTGACTGTTTCAGGAGCTGTGCTGTTCATCGAGGGGCTTCAGGTACCGGAAACAAGAACAAGGAAGGGCAAGCTGGTGGTCGGCAACCTGAGGCAGGTTTGGGGGGGCGGCGGGGAAGAGTCGACGCAGCAGGGCAAAACAAAATGGCTCGGGGAGTCCTCCACCCGGTCCAATTGCGGCTCGGGATTGGCGGTCGGTGAGGTGGCGATGTTGAGGGGAGACCAAGGATGATATCGACAGTGGGGCGAGGTCAAACGGGGTGAGAGCGGAGGAGGGGGGCGGGAGAGAGGCACGGACAAGGCGAGGTAGGGAAGCTGCCTGGACAAAGAAGAAGAGTCGAGGGCCCAGACAGACTAGATGGATCAGAGGAACCAGATGAAATCAGAAAGACTGGAGAAGCCACCTAGAGAACCCGTCGAAGTTGTTGAAGCTGGCTGAGGAGAGGAACGTCCAACCCGGACAGCGAGCCACCGCCAGCCCAGCTTGCTCCTAGCAGCTTAAGAGGAAGCCATCCACGGGCGGGTGTGGAGCATGCACGAGGTGTGTGACCCGGTCACTGACGCGCGCGTACGCACGGACTGCGGGCCGATGAAAGAAGCAGGACGTCGACGGTGATGTCGATGCGGCTGCTGCGCCTGGTGCTGCTGTCGCGCGGTCTCGTTGTCCCTGGCCGTGTAGTGTAGATGGGCTGGGATCGTGGGTAGCAGAAGCCAAGAAAGTCCAAGTAAATTGAAGTTGACAACCGAGGATGTCTTGGATTCCAAAGGACCTTTGTCTGGTGCTCCCGGAGAGTGTTCAGTGTGTTCGGTGTACAAGCGGTGGTGGGCAGACCGCGGGCGCAACCACAATAACACACAAGATCAAGCCACTCGGGACGACGAGGGTATGACGGGACGGCAGCGATCCAAGTGCCAGTGCCACCAAGGGGCTCGGTCGGGCGAATCTCGGGGACAGATCGGGCGAGGCAAGCAAATCCGAGGAAGGAAGGAAAACAGAGGACAACGGACGAGAGTAACTACCGCGGATATTATGCGTGGATTAAACACCCAGCACAAGAAGGAGGGGCAGCAGCGCGTGCAAGCAAGCAAGCATGGAACGAACCAAGCGGTGGCTACCACTTATTGGGGGTTTTGGACCACTGAGCTGACTGCCAACCGCGCGTTCCTCTCTTTTCGAAATACGAGCCTTCTTACCACTCCCGGGATGGCAAACTTCAGCTTCTTATCTTTTTCACACGACAAGCACGCACGCAGCATCAAGGCCCAGCTGCGGCTCAGCAGGGCAAGGAATCCGGGCGGGCGAGCGACGCAACAGGGCGGGCGCCCTTTATCGCGTCACCCAACCCAACCACCCACCAAGAAATAGTGTCCATCTGGCCCTCCATCCTGCAAGCCCCCGATTTGGAGGCGGAGGGGGGGAGGAGGGATTGGGGAGGGGGGGCTAATAAAGCAGTCTAGACTGCTGCAGCAGGAAGCCATGCCATGCGATGCCCCAACAGCGTGGTTCACTGATTCCTCAGTGGCTCGAAACAAGCAAGCTGCCGGAACCGGGCCGGACGAGCCCAACCGCCTGCCCCTCCCATCTGACCGCCTCCGTGGCACCGTTGGGGTGCGTTCGTGACTCGGGCACATGGGCGTCGATTGGCTTGCGGTGCGCGCCCGTTGTTTGGGGTTGGGGTGAAGCAGCGAAACATGCCATGGGGAAATGGGCCATGCGGGCAGGAGCGGAAAGGTGGGGTGCTGATGCGTGGTGATGGGCTTATCTTATCGCTGTGGCATCCCCGCCTTTTGACGCTGCTGGGGTGATGGGAGGGGAGATCCACACAGGAAAGAAGAACCCTTGCAGGCGGGCGGGCGACGATGTCGTGGAAATAGAATGCTATCACCACCAGATGCCAAGGAAGATGGGTTCGGATTGTCGCGCTTTGGGCAGTGAACGGCGGGGGTTGGGAAGTTTGAGGAGAACCGCTCCGTCCTCGGTGCTCAGAAGCCAAATCCGTTTCAAGGTTTGCTGCCTGCCATTCTTGGCTGCTGCCATCTTAAACCAGCAAAAGCTTGAATCCGCGAGTTATGACCCTATATTACTCCGTATCCCAGGCCCGCCCCCAATCCCAACGGCTTTCCCTGCTTGCCCAAGCCCGACTGTGGTCACCATGGCCCATCGGGATACCGAAAGGGTGTGTTTGTGGCCGCCCCCCTTGATTGGGGGCCCTGTGTGCGACGCCTGGTCCGCTGACATGACTCGCGGCAAACACCTGTCTCATCTGACCTGCCTCCAGTCTTTGTGCGTGCAGACTGGCTCTGCTTGGCCCGTTCCTTGACAACAAAAACCAGGGCCGGAGCAGCAGCACGAGGACGCTTTCTTGTGTCGGCTGGCTCCTCCCAGGGATGGTGTCTGTTTTAGACACCCCACCCTCCCGGGAAAGGACTGTTTGTTCGTTCGTTCGTTCGCTCGTTCTGTCCGACGGGAAGCCCCGTCTGGCCCACGGTGTCGGTTGAAACAAACTGCCTGCGGCCCTGGACAGCGACGGCGCGGCCGGCGGTCGGAAATCTCGCCGCCAGGCTTGTTTCAGGCCTCTTCCTTACACCGACCACCTGGAAGAGCGGGGCGCAACCCGACTGCACGGGCTCGAGGGAGGAGTTCGCCAGTGGACCTGGATTTCTGGCCGTCGAACGCCTTGAATGGCCGTCGGCAGCACAGGCCGAGACTGCCGGGCCGCTTCTCCCCGCCGAAAACCGCGGCCACTTCCCGATTCTGCCGTTAGCGCTGCCGTGCGGACGGATAAATTATGGCAGAGGATGGATACGGAGGAGGGAGGAAAAGAGATGGATAGTTATCCGAGTTTGTGTCTGCATCCAAACCCGGGACAGACAAGTCATCTCGCCTGGGCTGTTCTTGGAACACGGAGCAGCTGACTCCCCCATGATCCATTACCTCCCCCCTCGCCTCTCCAAACCTGGCTCACCCCACTGCCAGCCGCTTCTCGCCCCGGCTGCCGGGAGCGGTCGCTTAGTGTCGCCTGACGGATTTACCGGCATCTTCTGCGTCCAGCGTGGTGGAGTTGCGCTGTGGGCTTGTGGGCTGGTGACGGGGCGGGCGAATAATTACACACAGTATGTGGAACGTTGACTGTCGAGCGTGGGGGCCCCGCCCTCTCAGCCCACCGTGGTGTGCATGACCACCCCACATTCGCATTTTCCCACGTTTTTTTGAGGACGAGGCGGTACGGGGTATTCTGTCTTGATACAGATCATACACTGCGATGTTTGGAGAAAATATCACCAAGCCCGAGGCAGACCTGCAGAGAAGCAATGGATGACGTTTGGGGGCTTGTTTGGCGTTTTGTTTCGTCATGGGGCTGTCCAGGCCCGGGCCGCCACCGCTGGGGACCAGCGGCCCTAACCACACGACGCCTGCTGCCGACCAAGGGACCAAAAGTACAGCGAGAGAAATTCGATGCCAAAAACTGTCCGATATAGGGTGTCGTCGAATGGCGGCAGACCCTCGCAGACCCTCGACCCGTCGTCACATCACTGCCGGCCTGCCGTTCACATGCACAACGCTCTCCCTCGAAAACATGCCAAAATCAGGGAAGTAACACCGGCACCGCAATGACAGTGCGCGCCCCGCAATTTCCGACTGTGCTGCCCGCGCTCTGAGTGGCTCGATCCGTGGTTCGGCGACAGGGGCTTGGGCACATGGCACAGTTGAGCACAACTGAATTTTGCCATCCCATCTCCATCACACGAAGAGAGTGGGTAAGAGAAGTGAGTGGGCAGCACGGCTGGCCTCGAGTCCGAAATACACTCAACTCGGAATGGATGTCGCACCAGGCTCTCTGGAACACAAGGTGCTCCGTATGGGACACGCCGCGACAGACTCGGCCTCGAGACCAGGGTCACATCGCATTACACGACCACCTCGACCGCGCCAACGGCCCCAACACGCCCCAGACTCAAGCCATGCCCCCCAGGCCAACACCGTCATTGGACTGGGGAAGACAGGCGGCTGCACGACGGCATGGTTCGGTTCCAATTTTAGCTGTTGTTTGTGCCTGGGGGGTTGATATGACGATGGCGGCAAGCAGTGCCTTGCTTTGATCTTGAACAATGAAGAACAAGACAAAAAGTCAGATTGATGGTAGACCTGTCGTGTATCTCGGCTTGCATGTCTCGCCAGCCCTGTGATGAGCGAGTTGACTCGGAATCCGCGAGCCGTGCCTGCCGCTGCCGTGCGGGACACTGCATTCCAGAGCAAAAATGTGTGATCAGCCGAACATGTCCGTTTTTTTTTTGCTTCTCTGACTCTCTCCAACTCTGCACCTGCCACCACCACCACACGGCAACCCATAGATGTAATGGATGTATGTAACAACTCCAGTGATACTGTAATGTAATCCCCTCCGTCTGGTACACAATCTTTCTCGAACAAACTCCTTCATCGGCCCCCTGCCTGCAGCACGTAACCGGCGGCTTGGGCTGCCAGCCAGGGTCGGCGGTCGGGGGCGTGGCAGGCGGGCAGCAATTAGTGGTGGGCAGCAGCGGGCGGGCAGCAGTGGGGCCAGAGACCACCTGTCGCTGAGTGGCCTGGCGGCGTGGCTTGGGTCCCTTCAAGACGCAGCCCAAACCCCACCAACCGATTTCTCCATCGAACAACTCGATCGCCATCTCGCGGCTCCCAGGACTGCTCTCGCATCCCGCCCTGCTGCCTCTCCCCCCCAGAGGATACAGCCTTCTTTCCTTTCTGTTTTGCTGTAGTTTTCCCTAGACCTGGCCAGCTGTCTCTCCCTGCTCAATTATGCCCGGTGCATGCGGCGGACCCGAGGACAATGGTGAGTCGTGAGTCGATCCAGTTCCCGTCCATCCCTCCCCACGATCCCTCGTCCCCAAGCTTGGCCGCTGGTGGTGCAGTCTGACGCACCGACGCCCTGCTGCACCGTGACATCGCGGCATCATCACCACCACCACCACCACCACCACTACACTACACCACCGTGCCGCCGCCGCCGCCGCCGCCTCCACGCCCTCCCCGCCTCACCTTCCTCCCTCCCCCAACTTCCCGCACACCATCCCAGACCATCCGTCCGAACTGCTGCTGCTACTGCCGTGTTCCCGCCTGACATGTGCTGACGAGACGCGCCCCGCGCCCCCCTCCGGAGCAGGTGACGACACTCGACGCGGCGCGGACGCCCTCGCCCAGCAACGACTGGCGCCGGGCCTGCAGATCCCCAAGAACAGGAGCACGGGGAACCTCGGCGCCATGGGCGACAACTCCGAGAAGGCTCGCATCCGCTTCTCGTTCGACGCTGGCGCCGCCGCCGCCGAGTATGACGCATTGTCAAGGTCAGCAAGCAGCATGGAACCAGAGTGCCCGTGTGCCTGTGCCAGTGCCAGACGTCCAGACTGCCTGTCCCACCGCCGCTTGCTCGTGCAGGCCGGCTGGAGCTCGCTGCTGCGCTTCCGGAAGACTCATCGCTACAGTACTGACGCGGTCGTGCTCATAGGAGCGCCCTCATGACCGACCACGATCATGGCCTGGGAATGTCCGGGCTCCGGCGCATACGGCAGCAGCACAACCCCCTCCGCCCGTCCGCCGTCTCGCCCGTTGCCTCCCGCGCGCCCTCCCTGTCTGCGCTCACGCGGTCGACGTCGGCCACCATGCTGCTAGAAACATGCATACCGCTCTCGCCCTGTCCGACGTCCCCCGCGTTTACCGAAGACCTCTCTCGCTTTCCGTCCGAATCACTACACTCATTCTCATTTGCACACCAGTCCGAGGACCTAATACACAGCCGCCAAAACATGCTGAAGCGCTCGATCGAGTTCATGAGGGACCGCATGGCCTGGACAATCTCCTCGACGGCCGGGATAGCGAGCGCCCAGGCGCGCGTGACGGGCGATGTGGAAACCCAGGGCATGCTGGACCTGCTGTCGAGGGCACAACTAATCGGGGCCGGAAACCTCCCCAACGGGAGCTCAGCCATACCTCCCGCGCCCCTGACAGGGCCGGCGACTACCTCGCCCGCGAACCTGTTCGAGGAGGGATTCAACCTGAGGACCGCGAGCCCCGAACCGATCGACCGGACGCCCCTCATATCGCCTACCGAAGAGCTGCCCCAGCCTATACTGACGCCTGAGCCTACGCCGCCCGAGCAGGATCCTCCAACAACTTCGAGCTCGGACTTGCGGCCGCTGCCTCCCCCAGGCGAGGGTGTGGGTTCTGAAGGCTCCTCGCGAACGCCGACGAACGAGAGCGGGACGACCACGCAGACCACGCCGCCGCGGTCGCGGCGCCCCAGTGAGCTGAAGCGGACAATGACCGACACGGACACGACCCAATTGTCGGTACAGCAGAAGCTCCTGGACGCCCTGGCACAGCCGTACCTTGCCGTTGAGCCGCCGTCAAAGCTGCAGCACATGCTGTCACAGCCATTCCCGGCCCCCAATAACATGCTGCCTGCCGCTGCCGCCGCCCCCCAGACACGGTGGGTACCCGCCGCACAGGCAATCTTCACGACCGAATCCAAGTCCCCGTGGACGATCATTGCCGCGAACGACCTCGCCTGCCTGCTTTTTGGTGTCACCAGCTCCGAGATTAGGAAGATGGGCATTCTCGAGGTGGTACAGGAGGAGCGGCGGGCCTGGCTGGTGGGCAAGCTGCAGAAGGGCGTGCGCGAGGACGCGGGCGACGGCTCCGAGAGCGAGATCGTCCAGCCGACGCCCGCCGTCCAGACGTCGACGCTTCTCGGCGCCCGCGGCGGCGGCATCACGGCCAAGCTCCTGAGCAAGCCCAACTCGAGGTCGCAGACGCCCAAGACGGGGAGGCGGCCGGCTACCATACACAGTGGCGATGCCAAGCCGCCGAAGCCGGGACAGGCTCACCGCGCTGACGGCAAGGCGCGGGGCGTGCTGCTGTGTGGAGACGTGGTTCCGATCCAGGTGGGTATATTCGGTCTCTGGTGAGATGTTTGTGAGCTGTGTGTGACTGACAGGCTTGGCTAGAAACGAAACGGTGCGACCGGATCTGCGAGCTTTTGGGTCATCGAGAAGCGCGTGGGCCTCATCTGGGTGCTGGAGGAGATCCACGAGGACGTCGCCAATGTGGACGTGGACGAAGACGGAACGGTGCTCAAGCTTGAGGGAGCCCTGGGCCCCATCTGGGGGAACGACACGCTGCAGCCCGGCCTGGACATCGGCCGGCTGATCCCTCGGATCCCACGCCAGGGCATTGACCCGCGCTTTGGCGAAATCGACTACCGCGAGATCGCCAAGCGCAAGTACTACACATGTCGCAACTCCGAGAGGATCAACATCCCCGCGACGGTGCAGCAGGTCAGGGGTTCCACCGAGCTGCGCGTCTCGAGCTTCCCGCACATTGCCGGCATCGTGGTGGTGTGCCCGCAGAACCTGCATATCAAGAGCTCGAACTCGGTCTTTTGCGGCGCGCTCTTTGGCCACGAGAAGCCGGACGGCCTGCCCATCACTAACCTGGTGCCCAACTTTGACAAGATCCTGCGCATCCTCACCGAGCGGGATGGCGTCCACCTCGTCGACGGGATCGTGATCCCCGAGCACTCGTTCCGAAAGGCGTCGGCGTTCCTGGCGCTCGAGGAGGGCCAGCCGGATGCTGCGACGGCGTTCCTGCGCCCGGAGAGTCTGCCGGCTCGGCATCGGGACGGGTCGCAGCTCAGGATCGACATCCAGATGCGCGTGGTCAAGAGCGAAAAGCAAGTCCCGACGCCCAACGAAGTCGCCGAAGACAGTGGGGAGGAGTCCCCAACCGGCGAGGCGAGCGATACCTTTGTTGTCGCACAGACGGAGATGGTGTACGCTCTCTGGATCACGTACTCGCGGCACCTTCACGCTTCTAGGACGAACCTGGGTGTCTCGTCGCCGCTGCTGTCTGGCACAGCCACCCCGCTGCACCAGCCGTCGCCGGGCCAGACGCCAGTGCACACGCCCTTGGACATGCCGTCGGACTCGGACGAGTCCCCCACCAAGGCCGACGCGAAGCCGACGTCGCTGGCGCGGCAGATTAAGGACGCCGCCATCTCGGCCGCCGGCAAGCTGACGGGCTCGCAGAAGGCGGCGGCGGCCGAGCCGCCAAAGGAGCAGCAGGTGGTCCCCGCCGAGCCGGAGGCGCCTCACAAGAAGTCGATCGACGACTTTGTGATCCTCGAGGACATGGGGCAAGGCGCGTTCGGGCAGGTCAAGCTGGCGCGGTACCGCGGCACCGGCAAGAAGTGCGTGCTCAAGTACGTGACGAAGCGGCGGATCCTCGTCGACACGTGGACGCGCGACCGTAGGCTGGGCACCGTCCCGCTCGAGATCCACGTGCTGGACTACCTGCGGCGGGACGGATTGCGGCATCCGAACATTGTGGAGATGGACGACTTCTTCGAGGACGACGTCAACTACTACATCGAGATGGCGCCGCACGGGCTGCCCGGCATGGACCTGTTTGACTACATCGAGCTGCGGACGAATATGGACGAGCAGGAGAGCCGCAGCATCTTTGTGCAGGTCGCGCAGGCGATCCACCACCTGCACACCAAGGCCAAGGTGGTGCACCGCGACATCAAGGACGAGAATGTCATACTCGATGGCGAGGGCCGCATCAAGCTGATCGACTTTGGGAGCGCGTCGTACATCAAGAGCGGGCCGTTTGATGTATTTGTGGGGACCATTGGTGAGTCTTACCTCTCTC
>FTEL01005927.1_pt1 | contig 10580 bp, 10 predicted proteins | sample 1658911 | NCBI WGS metagenome assembly FTEL01 (sample SAMEA3914869, study PRJEB12502) | metagenome | biome: forest; material: soil | place: USA | collected 2012-03-12 | depth 0.1 m
GTGCAGGTTAGTTCCAACGGTGCCATCACGCAGGGTCTCAGCCGGGCCAGATCTGGGCGCACGCACTTTTCGCCGGCATCGTGGACGCCATGGTTGACTGCCCTATGAGATGGAGATTGGACTGGGGGGGGTTGATTGCGTCTCAGGGTTTCGACAACCCCCTCGGGGCAACCAATCAGCCAGCAGGTGGAGTGTCGGGGCGATGAATGTCGCCGACCGCGGGGTTAGGCAATAACGGGCTGCCCAAAAGCCGCGGGACAGTGTCGTAGTCTGGTGCAACCAGGGCGTCGTTGTTGCCTCCGGAGAGTTTGCCCTCGGCCAAGGCGATCTGATTGTTTTCCTGAAGAAGAATGGCGGTTTCGGCCGCAAAGAAAGGTGACGTTGGCCGACACATGCAGGTTGCTGCTGAGTCCCTGGGCGTGCCGCAGCGCAGGGCCCAGATCCAGTGGGCAGTCAGTGGCTGGATTCCCTCGGCTCGCCCCCACTTCGCCCCATGGCCGCGGGCTGCATCCAGATTGGCCAAATCGTGTCTCGCAGGGGTAGACTGCCGCCATGGCCCCACACGATTGCTTTCCGTTTTGGGGCATTGACAGGGGTGCAGCCCCTGCGATTCCACGCGAATCCCGTGTCTGGCTTCTTTTGATTGCTCTTGGCACCTTGCGCTTTTCTGGTCGCTGCGCATTTGGTCGATTTTTTGGTGCTGGCGCATCGGGGAGCGACCATGACGACAACAACGGCCGCCGTGGGTGTGAGTAACTATAAAGCACCCAGTCCACCGTATCCGGGAATCGTGTCGCGTCCCCTCTCCATCATCACTCGCACTCGCACTCGCACTCGCACTCCCGCGCCCACGCCCACGCCCTCCCTCGCACTCTCACGCCCTCCCCCCCTCTAATAAGGGTCAGCACCCCCCGCGCCATCAGAACCCGCCCAGCAACCCAGACGCCAACAACCGCCACCATGTTCTGGTCCAAGTCCCCCTCCTTCACCCCCAAGAACGACATCCCGTCGCTCGCCGGCAAGGTCGTGCTCGTGACGGGCGGCAATGTCGGCCTCGGCAAGCAGGCCGTCCTCGAGTTCGCCCGCCACGAGCCGCGCCTGATCTGGCTGGCCGCCCGCAGCGTGCAAAAGGCTGACGCCGCCGCCGCCGAGATCAAGCAGCAGGTCCCCGGCGCCGCCATCCAGGTTGTCGAGCTCGACCTCTCCTCCTTCGCCTCGGTCAAAAAGGCTGCCGACACCGTCCTCGCCACCTCCCCGCGCCTCGACATCCTCATGCTCAACGCCGGCATCATGGCCACCGCCCCCGGCCTCACAACCGACGGCTACGAGCTGCAGTTCGGCACCAACCACATGGGCCACGCCCTGCTCACCAAGAAGCTCCTCCCGCTGCTCCAACAGACCGCCGCCGCCGACGGCCCCAACGCCGACGTCCGCGTCGTCGCCCTCTCCTCCCACGGCCACACCATGGCCGCCAAGGGCGGCATCGACTTCGCCACCCTCAAGACCACCGCCGAGGGCCTCAACACGGTCCAGCGCTACGCCCAGAGCAAGCTGTCCAACATCCTCTGGGCCCGCCAGCTCGCAAAGGCCTACCCCGCCCTCACCGTCGCGTCCGTCCACCCGGGCGTCGTGCAGACCCAGCTCATGGAGCGTGCCACCGGCGTGCCGAGCGTGCTACGGGCCCTCACGCGCTGGTTCGGCGGGCTCGTGCTGACCTCGGTCGAAGACGGCGCCAAGAACCAGCTGTGGGCGGCCGTGTCCAAGGGCGTGGTGAGCGGCGCCTACTACCAGCCGGTCGGGAACAAGACGGGCGACAGTGTGTATGCCAAGGACGACGCGTTGGCGGAGAAGCTGTGGAAGTGGACCGAGAAGGAGTTGGAGGGCCAGTGAGCGCGCGGCCATGGGGCTGGGAGTGTTCAGATTAATATTTATTATTGTTTGTTGTTGTTTGTTGGGTGGTGTTGGTGTCATCATGGACTTGTCAGGCAGCCTTTTCCTCTATTTTGTTGAAGTAATACACACATCGAAAGCAATCCGCCCCGTCATCCTCCGCCTCAGTAGAAGCACTGCCCAACGTTCGGGTCACCAGTCGGGAACCAGCACCCCTTGGTGCCGTCCGGCTGCCCATTGTCGCTGCAGCAGACGTCGACAAAGTTGTTGATAGTGCACGGCTCGCCAGGCACTGAGCAGGCCGTCGGGGAAGGCGTCGCGGACTGGGTCGACGAAGGCTCGGTAGAGGACGGCTCAGCGGGCTCAGTCGAGGACGGCTCAGTCGGCTGAGGGGTCTCGGTGGACGACGACACGTCGGTAGATGACGGTTCAGCAGGCGCCGACGAGGAGGGAGTCTAATCGCGCAGTTCATGTCAGCCATCATCACCTTTCTACCATGCCGCGACCCCCACTCCTCAGTTGAACCTACCGGCTGCACAAAGCACGAGCATGCCGCGCTGACGCGCTCCGCCGAGTCGGCACACTGTGTCTGCACCGGCGCAAACGCCTCGGTCGCCGTGTACGTCTCGGCCAGGAAGGACGAGCAAAAGTCGGGCGTGGCCTTCGACGCCGACACCACGGCCCGCACGCACTTGTCGCGGCACGGCGAGCACAAGCCAGACCGCGCCGCCAGCCTCTTGTTGTGCGCGTCCGCGGCGGGCGCCTTGGGGTCGCTGTAGGCCTTGAAGGACCCGTTCGGGCCGTACTCGATGCGATAGGCCGAGGCGCTGAGGCCGAGGGCGAGGAAGGTGGCGAGGATGGAGGACTTCATCGTGTCGGTCGGAACGAGTGTGGGTGGGTGTTGAGAGGGTTGAGTGAAGTTGGATCAACCCCGACAGCGGGAAACCATCTTCTTTCAATATTTATTTCTGTCTCTGCCCCTGTCAAGTGTCAACAACGAGTTGTCAAACCCACGCAACCAAAAGGGGCAGCCAGCCAACCAGAAGCGCCGCCCTGTCCGCACTGTCGGGTCCAGAACGCTTCAGCTGAGGCCTGGACTCAATAGTCAGAGTCAGGGAAATTGCGCCGACGACGCCCCAGCGGGGCCTTCAGCTGCACCGCCAAGATGGAAGCCAATGCGCAAACATGAGAGAGGGAAATATTGAAATATTGAGGGAGAGGTGGTCGTGTGCTTGGCGAAAGTGGCAACTCCTTTGTGGCAGGAGTCGCCCGGGTTGACGATCCTTGGGGGTAAGACGGGAAAACCATCGACTCGCCTCACCATGGTCGTGTCGCGGAGGTCGTGTCTTTGCCGATGGAATCGACGGGTTGTCGCATTATTTTGAAGGAGAGAACCTGGAACGACTGGTATTCTATTGAATCAAAACAACGCAATGGTAGTGGCTCGAAACTGATGCAATGTTGGCTCACCATGGCCAAAACACCAAAGTCTCAAATGGGTTTGATGCGATTGGGGCGTCGGAATGGAAACAAGACAGGTGGGGACAAGACCCAGATGCCCACGCCACCATACCTTTCACACGAGCGGTTGGTGTGGGAAGAAAGACACGTGATCAATGGCGGGAGTCGCGGCCAAAGGCACACATGTCACGAGGCATCAGACACATCACACATCTCACAGCACAGTCAGGAGGAAGAAGCGAGTTAGACGAAGTCAATTCCCTCCAGTAATACCTCCCATCGCCACTCCCAAGCGCCCCAGACCCTCAGCCAGTCCACAGACAGTGCAAACCGCTCCCCAAAAGCCGCCCTGCATCTCCGAAAACCGCCCGTCCCAAGGCCCAAGCCAACCCAGTGTAGATAATGGTATCGTGTTTCTCCCAACCAACCCGAAGCCCAAACGCAAGACGAGTCCCGAGTGTGTGGCCGAAGAGTGAGTTGCCAAAGAAGCGAACCCAGCCCAGGCGCACAACAAAACAAGTGAAAGAAACGAAAAGAAAAGAGCCACCCGGCCCAGCCCGCCTGGCATGCCACCACATCTCAGAGCCGCGCTCAGACCTCGCCCGAGACAAACATGTCATCGTCGGCATCCACCCCACCGCCGCCGACGACCTTGCCCTCCTCCTCCTCCCCCTCCTTGTCCTTCTCCTGCGCCTTGCCCGCAGGCGAGCTGCCCGTGGGCGAGAAGTAGTCCAGCAGGCTGGCGTTCTTGCCCGCGGGGGTGCCCTTGCTGGGCGTGCCCTTCTTGCCGCCGGCACCGCCCGCCTTCTTGCGCGGGGTCGAGGTCGCCGACGCGCGGCCGCCGCGGGGAGCGGAGCGGGGCGTGCCGCCGCCGGTGGACTTGGTGCCGGTGCGGGCGCGCTTCTTCGGGGTCGGCTTGGCGCCGCCGCCCGCGGTGTCGTCGTCGTCGTCGCCGGAGTCGGCGGCGGCGGGGTTGGTGGCCGCCTCGGCGGCCTCGTCGTCGTCCGAGGGGAGGCCCCGCTCGCGCCGGTCTGCCTTCTCCCACTCGGCCAGCTTCTTCTTGATGATGCCCCACGCGTTGGTGAGGCTGGCACGGTTTTTGAAGCCGAGGCGGTCGGCGGCGAGGGCGGAGTCGATGCCGAGGCCCTGCACCGGGGGAATGTGTTAGCGGGTCGGGGAGTTTTGTGAGGTAGTAATTAAATTGGTGAGATGGGACACCGTGTGTTTGGAGGGCGTGTTGGGATCGGATGGGTCTGTTTCGGTTCATCTCATCTGCCGGATCGCAGGGAGAGATCGAAACAGGCCTCGTTGAAGAGATGGAATGAGTGAGGTCGACAGGATGATGAACTTACCGCGGGGAAGCCCTTGACAGTCATGATGCTGTGTAGGATGACCTCTTTTTCACGCTCGCTCAGGACCGACTGCGGGCCCTTGACCTCGGGAGTGTCCTCCTTGTGGGGGGAGCCGGCCTTGCCGGCGGTCTTCGCCTCGGGAGCCATGCTTTTGGTGTTTGTTTTGTGTTCTGGTATGGGTTATTAGCGAGGGCTCTGTTGGTTAACTGGTTGGCCACCCGTTCGCATGTGTAGTGGTTGGAAGATGAGAGCCGGTCGGGGACAGAGGTTGGAAACAACGAGTATTTGCAGCGTGGTCACCACATTTGGCCGAAGTGGCCAAGCAGACACAAACAAGACGCTCAAGATGGGGCTAACATGATGCTATTACTTACTTGGCGATGTTGTGTTGGGGCTGCTCTCGAGCTTGGTCGAGAGAGAATTGTGGTGTTGAGTGGGGGAAGAAGAGGAAGAGGAAGAGGGAGAGCAAGAACGGGAGAGGGCAGAAGTAGAGGAAGGCCACGGCGGGTGGAGGATTCAGGCGACGGGGGATCCGGTTTTGCGGAGCAGAAATAGCTCGTGTGCTGCACTTTGTCCGGTTTTTGGTGTTGATTCTCCTTCCTCATATTCAGGGTCACAGTTGTGATGGCGGCGGGTGAGTTGGTGACAAGGTTGAGCAAACTATTGTAAAGCATCAACACCAAATGCAATTTTTTCATACTACCGGAGACATCTAATTTATAGCACATGGAAGGAGGCGCCAAAGCCCTTAGGCTCGTCCTGTCGGTTGCACGAAATGAATAAAGCATGCCTCCGTTCCTTGATGGCATGTTGTTTTCATTTGAGGCAGCCCGGACTTGAATCTTCCCATTCACTGCCCAGTATGGAAACAATTCTCTGTGATGATTCCGACAGGCAATCATCTTTAGCTCGATAGTTCAAATAGTTCCGCCGTATATCTATCGTATTCCCGAGCCTGCCCCTCGCCCCTTGATGGCTCGAGATGCCTATATTCGTCAAGCTTCCGTAGGGCATGGAATAAAAGGGGGAATAAATGTTGTCAATCAAGTCTATTCTGGCGTCGGAGGATTTGAGTGTCTCTCGGGGATTTCACAGACAACCCTATGGAGCCAATGCGGGCTGTTATCTGCCGTGGCCAGTGCTACGGGGACAATGTGGAAGAAACTAGGAGTTTTGGTATATGTTGCTTGATATAGGATTCATGCCTGGACGGTTACTGCAACAAGTCTCTGAAGAAGCAGCCGGTGTGCTAAGGTGATCTACAGTATTCCCGCTGATATCAATACCTAATGTCTATCTTTCGTCGTGTCACAAGGACTTCAATACCGTTTGTAACAAGCGGGAGAAGAAGCGCACTTTCAGCACTGTGGAAGCCCGACAGGTTTGTCCCTGGGCATTTAAGTCAACTCAGCAATAAGCTGAATACTTCTCCCTCCTAATCCCAGAAGCCAATCGTCTAGTGTCCATAACTACTGCGCCATTATACGATGATTCTCAGTTCACAGCCAAGTCAGCCGAAGTGACAGCCATGAGGTGACAAACATCCACCCATGGCCTCAGTGACGGATTTCGATCGGGGGCAACCAAGTGGTCTACCAATTTAAACAGTAAACCTGCTTGGGGATGTTGGGTTGGCTCAGCATGCGTGCTAGGTTTGTTGGGGGAAGAAGGATCAGTTTCTCGCCGCAACAAGGGTGGTAGAGCAGCCGATCAACCCGCCTTGAAGCTGACAGACAACTTGTATCTGGACGGGAAACCCAAAGAAGAACTTGTCCAAAGCAGCCAAGAAACTAAGGGACTCTCTTCTTAACCACCTGCACAATCTGAAAGAATTATCCAATGGCGAACAAAGCCACCGTTGCGATGCCCAGACTTAGAGGGCCGAGCGTGCTACTGTACGTGCTGCGAGATGTCTCGCGACCTGCCCAAAGCGGCATCTGCACGACGGCCTTGGCACTTTATCGAAATGCCGGGTGCAATGCTTCTTCTGCTTCGGCATGTCTAAGCTCAGCAACAGCCTGATAAGGAAATAGAGTCCGACGTGATCGATTGTCAATCGGCATCATCGGTGATCGACATCCCCCACCTTCTTCAGTAAGCTTTGCCCCGCGCGAGTTCTCTCAGATGGACAAGCTCCTATCGTGAGCCCCTCATAAGGACTCCCATCCTTCCTTAGATTTCAGCAACGGGCGGTCACAGTGCGGGCATCTTCCGTGGTCTGAGACACATTCATTTGACCACTCTTCTCGTCCCCGGGAATCCCTCCTCCCCTCCCTCCTCTCCATCTCCCCCGCCTCCAAGCACCATGAAGATCCCCCGCTCGGCAGCAGCAACACTGCTGCTGTGGTCGACCACCACCGCCACAGAAAACCCGCTGACCCCCGACAAGCTCGAGGCCGACATCAAGACCGAGGAGTAAGTAAACAGGCAATTCAAACCAACGACGCGTCCTACCCCCCTAACACCCCCCTGCAGACTCCAAAACGTCCTCTGGAACTTCAACCAAATCGCCCGGACGCACGGCGGCAACCGCGCCTTCGGCGAGCCCGGCTACAAAGCCTCAGTCGACTTCGTCCTCGAGCGCGCGCAGACGCGCTTCCATGATCAATTCGACACGATCGTGCAGCCGTTCAACCACACGTACGAAAAGACGCGGCAGATCAAGGTGACGGGGCCGGCCGGCGAGGACGTGGTCGTCGTCAGCCCGCAGTACAACCCGGCCACGCCGCTGCCCGGGGGTATCACGGCTGCGCTGGTGGATACGCCGGTTGATGATGAGCGCGGGTCGGGGTGCTTTGCGGACCAGTGGGAGGGCGTGGATGCCACAGGGAAGCTGGCGCTGGTGAAGAGGGGGAGTTGCGCGGTCGCAGACAAGTTGAAGTTGGCCAAGGCGCATGGCGCGTTGGGTGAGTGCCATTGACGGATCGTTCCCCAAAGTCTGAAAAGGGGCGGTTGGTTTGCTGACGCGATGTTCAGGAGTCATCGTGTACAACCAAGACCCCGGCAATGGCATTGTCGTGCCGACGCTCGGCGCGGAGAACATCGGCCAGCTCATCCCCGTGGGCATTATCCCCCTCGAGGTCGGGCAAGCCTGGAAGACGCGCGTCGCAGCCGGCGAGACGGTCAAGGTGACACTGCTCGTCGACTCCATCTTCGAGACGCGCGAGACATGGAATATCATCGCCGAGACCAAAGAGGGCGACCCGAACAAGGTCATCATGGTCGGCGCGCACCTCGACAGCGTCCAGGAGGGTCCCGGGATCAACGACGACGGCAGCGGCAGCGCAACGCTCCTTGAACTGCTGACGGCCGTCCGGCGGTACAACGGCTTCCCGCACAAGATCCGGTTTGCGTGGTGGGGTGCCGAGGAGAGCGGCCTTATCGGCTCGCTGTACTACACGTCGAAGCTGTCCGAGGCCGAGGCCGACAAGATCAAGTACTACTTCAACTACGACATGATCGGCTCGCCGTACCCTGAGTACAGCATCGCGACCAACAACAACAGTGGGGTTGGGCCGCACCTGCTGGAGGAGTACTTGGTGGCGAAGGGGAAGCCGGTTGAGTTTGGGTATGCCGTCTTTCCGCGTTGTTGTGAAGTGCTCTTAACCGACGACGCTAACCCCGCGCAGTGACCTCGGCAGCGGCTCCGATTTCGTCGGTTTCGTCGAACTAGGAATCCCCAGCACGGCCCTGCACACGGGCGCCGGCGAGCCGTACGACCCGTGCTACCACCAGGCCTGCGACACCCTCGACAACATCCATTGGGAGGCGCTCACGGTCAACGCGAAGGCGGCGGCCCGGGCGCTTGCCCGGCTCGCGACGTCTCTCGACGGAGTGGGACCGCGCCAGAAGACTAGCCCGAGCCGACGTACCCGGCGCGGGGTGGCGCAGAGCTTCCGCAGGTGGGCGAAGGTGGCCGAGGAGGCGAGCCATGGGCATACTTGTGCGCACAAGGGGGAGAAGCTGGTTGTGTAATGGCGCGATGAGTGGAGGAAGTGGATGCTCCGCGTCTTTGGCGAGGTGACATTGGAACATATCCGGCAGGGCCACTGGGCGTCTACAGGCAGCATCCCTCTCAAAAATACTCCGTCTGTCCAGCGTGGTAGCCTCCCGCTCAGGGGAACACCCACACGGCCCACCCACCCCTGCGGGATGTGGCAGCAATACCGGTGGACGCGGGTTGAAACATTGCTGCGTCCACTCTGCCGTTTGTTTCCCGGTAGTTCTTGACTGGGTAGGAGTGATCATCCGTTTATTGTTCCGAGTCTAGTGAGGAACTTGAAGATGCAGTCGCCTGCTGTATGCCCTTTCCTCAGAACCGCGCTCCCCCTCCCAACACGCACCGGACCTCGCCTCAGACATTCGCTCGCTCTAGCCGCTAGCTGATCGTCGGCGCCGGCGACCTGGATGCCTAAACACCACGGGATGCAGCAAAATAGCCAGAACCAGGCGCAGCGGAGATGACCGTGCAGAGCGCACCAAGAGACCCCAGCACAAGGGGTTCCGGGCTCGAACTTGGGAACGGCTGGCGCGAGGTTGCACCAGCTACGGCACGAGCGACGGCAACAACACACAGCGCGCGCAGTTCATCTGGGAGCGCCCGCCCACTACCGCCGCGTCATCCCGCCCGCTCGCTTGCCTTGTCGAGACGGGATGAGTTGTCGACTGCTCCGGTGCCAAGAAGAGGCAGAGTAGTAGCCCGACTGTTCAGGCTAAAGTATCACGTGGGGAGGTCCAACGTTCGCCGTTCAAGAGCAGCGCTGCTGGAGAAGACGCCCGCATGATGAGGAGGCGCCGGCCCCCATGGAGCCATGAGAGGCGCGATGGCACCTGCCGGCGGGCGCCCCGGGATTATTAGCAGGGGCTTCGCTAGCAGGAGGCGGAAACGGTGTGGGTGGACCGGGGACGAGGTGGCAGCCGAGGGGCCAGCGAGGAGCCAGCTCCCCGGTCGTCGACCCCTCTGGCGTCGCGTTCGGGGCGTCTTGGCGTCCCGATTCGCAACGACACGGAAGACCCTCCGAGCAAACCGGGTCGCGGAGCCGTTAGGGGCAGAGCCCCAACCGCGCAACGTCCTGCAAGCCGCCGCACACGTTGTACCACCTCTGGCGGGCTTGGAAAGCTTCCATGGCTTCTGGCGCCGGAGCTAGAAGCCAGCCAAGCTGGGGTGCCGGGGAAATATCCAGGGGCATCCAGGGGCCACCAGCCACAGCCGGGGACATCCAGGGGCGAGATGAGGGGCAGGCCAGTCGTTGACCCTCGGGATGGCGCAAAGCGGCAATGTCACCCCGTGGGGGACGACGCGCCGGTGATCCCATTGCCGAGTCCTGATTTGGGCGGGTCGTCGTAGAGACGAGGACGGACAGGGCGACTGGGCAGAGACCACGACTGTCGGTCGCATAAAGGCGCCCTCTCCCCGCCGGCAGACCAGAACGCACACCCACCTCCACCACCACCACTCTCTCAACCCCATCCGCTCCTTCTCGACGTCACTGCCGCCGCCGCCGCCAAGATGCGCACCCAGAGTCTCATTGCCACGCTCCTCGCGCCCGCGGCCGTCCAGGCCGGGCTCAACGACCTCGCCGTGCGCGCCGGTCTCAAGTACTTCGGTACCGCCCTGCGCGAGAGTGCCATCAACAGCGACAGCACCTATGCCTCCATCCTCGGCGACAAGTCCGAGTTCGGCCAGCTCGTGGCCGAGAACGGCCAGAAGTGGGACAGCACCGAGCCGTCGCAGGGCCAGTTCAACTATGCCTCTGGTGACATCACGGCCAACAAGGCCAAGGCCACCGGCCAGGGCCTCCGCTGCCACACCATGATCTGGTACAGCCAGCTTCCCTCGTGGGTCAGTAACCTCCTTGCTTCGGGCGCTCACTGCAA
>FTEL01010877.1_pt1 | contig 10580 bp, 3 predicted proteins | sample 1658911 | NCBI WGS metagenome assembly FTEL01 (sample SAMEA3914869, study PRJEB12502) | metagenome | biome: forest; material: soil | place: USA | collected 2012-03-12 | depth 0.1 m
CTCACCCCCCTCACACCCCCAGTCCCGACCTCCCCGGCTACCCCCTCCGCTCGCGCCCCTCCGGTTCCCGCCTGCCCCGCGCAGTCAACCCAACAACCCCCATCCGCTCCAACACTCCCATCTTGCACCGCGACCCGTCGTCTGCAGACAGCACGCAATACAGCATGAGCAGCTCGGTGTTTAGTCTGCACAGGCTGAGCTTGTCGATGTCGAGGGCGTCGCTGGCGGAGACGAGCGTGGCGGGGACGCCGGCTCTGCAAAGTCCTGTGGTTGATGGCGCGAGGAGGGCGGCGAGTCCGACGGCGATACAAATACCGAGTGAGGGTGAGGTACACGGTCTCGGGCTGGGCTTGACGGAACGGGAAAGGAGAGAGAGTATAACTAGTACGAAAGGGGGAGCAGCGGAGAGTGTGACGAGTGGGAAAGCAGCAGGAGAGGCAGCAGAGAGTGTGAAGAGCGAGGCGGGGATGATGGCGAGTCCCGGCGGGAGTGTGGTGTCGTCGCCGCGGATGGCGCATGCGACGTTGGAAGCTGTGAGAGGAGGGTTGGGGAAACCGGCGTTGCCGACGGCGAAGAGTTGGGCGGATGTTGCGAGGAGGGAGACGAGGAAGGTTAATATTAGGTAGAAGAGTCGGGTAGGTGGTGGAAGGAGATGAGGAAGGTTATTGGGGAGAGGACGGGGAGGGTTACAGTCGGAGAAGATGGCGATGTAGGAGGTAGCAAAGGGATTGGTTCAGCTGTGGTAGACAGGGGTGGATGATGGGGTGGATGATGGTCCAGGAGCGGATTTGCTTGGATCGGGAGCGATGGCTTTGGTGGAGAGAGTGCAAGTATTTGGGATGATGATGATATGACGATGGCATGTAGAGAAAAATACCCTTGTTTTTGCTGTCTGCCATCCCTGGCTTCTTGCTGCCAAGAGCCTTCTCCAATTCCTGCCAATCCGACCGACACTTTGGTAGAGTGCTCTAAACACCCACATCTCATGAGCCCACCCCGGCGATACCCCCGGTGCAACCAACCACCCAACCAACCAACGTCTTGCAACACCAACAACCCAAATTCTTGCCCATCCCCGTCATGCACTCGCGGTTTCCCTTTGCTGCACCCAGGGACTCGCCGCAGTTGAACCCCACATCCGGCCCGGGCACTCCAAGAAGGTCGGCTGGTGTATTGGTTATCACATCTCGTTCACAAAGGTGAATTTCCTCCGAGAAGGTACCAGGTTCGATCCCTGGGTCGATCATCTTTTTCTATTTCCTCTTTCGCTGCCTGTCATTTTTGCATTCCGTTGTTTTTGCCTGGCAGGTCGTTCTTCTCGTTGAGTTTTACATAGATTTTGGCTGTGTTTGGTAACAAGCCCATAAACTCAATCAACCAAACCCATCCAATCCAGACTCAACAACCGGTTTCAGCGTTACAAAGTCAAACAACACACTTCAACGTCACAAACATAAACCTAAGGCCAACAATGAAAGGAACCGCTCAATTAATTACTTCCTGCCCGACTGCCTACTTTTGCTGCATCCGTCGAGCAAACCCAAAAAAAAGACATTACTACAGACAGGTTACTCAATACCAGACTACTCGATACCAATGAAAACACCTTTTTCTGTCCCGTCCCCGTCCACCCTTCATCCATTCATCCCTTGACAATTCCCCGTCCTCCTCGCATGTGCAATACCGCTGGCTTCACGCTCTCCTCGTCCTCGGCGCCGATTTTCTACCACCCCCATGCGTCCCCGTCGTTCCCTCCCTCCCTCAGCCCTCCCTTTTCCCATTCCGCTCTGCGAAAGGCACAGTAAGGGAGTGCCTTGGAGGACACCCCAAACCAGAAAGAGGGAATTTACGCTTTGCCCGTGCGAGGGGGGATATGCAAACCACAAAAATAAACACATGACAACAGACACAACACACACACTACCCATCCCTCCCAAGCTCGAGGGCCGCCCCCTCCCGTCTGACTCCCAAACCAAGGTAGGCCACGAACGAATGCAACGCCGTCCCGGGCGGTACTAGGCCGATCGATGGTAGACCCCCAGCGACTCTCGCTCGCTGGTGGCAGCTGCGTTGATACCCGCCCAGCTGGCTGGCTCAAGCAAAGTAGCTCTTCCACAAGACACCCTCCAAGTCCTCGAGTTGTTCGCTGCTGAAGTACTGTCGCATCAAACCGGTTAGCATCCCAATCTCAAGAAAAGGGGCGGGGGATCTCCCCCCCCTCCCCCCCCCCCCCCAAACGAACAACAGAAAAGAAAAGAGACGCAACAAACCTTCTGATCAACCCCCCAACTATCCTGCCTCGTCTTTTTAAACTCCGCCAAAATCGCCTTTGTCGCCTTCCCCACCACGCCGGGGTCACTCGCCGCTCTACCGGCCAACCCCGCCAGCACCTCGGGCATCCACTTCGGCGGCGGCGTGGCATACGGGAACGCCTCGACCAGCGCGCCCAGCCCCAACACGGCCGCATGCCGCCGCACAATCTGTTTCTGCGCGTCCACGGGGGTATCCGTGCCTGGCATCTTGCGCCGGGGCATCGGGTTGAGTTTGAGCTGCCGCGCAAAGCGGTCCTTGAGTTTGAGGATGACCGGGTTGCGGACGCGCGCCGGCGAGCAGCGGATCATGCCTGCGAGCGTGGCGGCGGCGCAGTCGCGGACTTCGAGTTGCGGGTCGGACAGCATGTCGCCGACGGCGTCGAACAACTTCTCGCGCTGCTTCGGGTGCGACAGGAACAGTCGCCGGAAGTACAGCACCTGCATGTTGACGAGGGCGCGCAGGCGCTGGTGCCACGACGCGGCGGTGCGGCCGATGCGGACGAGCGCGGTGACGAAGGCCTCGTCCTCGCCCGCGCGGAAGGGCACGTTGGGGAGGTGCCGGTAGACGTGGTAGGAGAGTTTCATGAGTTCGGGGTCTTCTTTGACGTCCATCATGTGCAGGAGCTGGTCCATGAAAGGGGTGGGGAAGAAGGGGATGAGCTGGATGCATTCCTGCGAGGAGAGCATGCTGTCGAGCCAGATGAGGGTGGTTTTGGAGCCCGAGGTGTAGCTGCAGGGGGTTTGCTGGCCCGGCGCGCGCTGGAGACGCCATTTCTCCAAGCGGTCAAAGACGTTCTTGACTGCGGCGGCGAGGTCAGCAGGTGCGGGATACGGCCGGATGCCGATGGATGAATCGGCCTTGTTCAGGTCGAGGAGCGACGAGACGTCCTTGAACGACTCGTAGTACCGCGTGCGGAAGATGGTGGCGATGATGCGGCCGATCGACTCGCGCACCGACTTGTACGGGTGATCGACATGCGCCAGGCAGTCCTCGAGGATCGGCTTCTCGTTGCGGAAGTGCCAGCCCGCGTCGTTAACGATGAACTCGACCAGCTGCACCTTGGACGACTCCTTGAAGGCCGCGTTGGAGTTGACGTCCAGCCGGAACGACGCGAGCACGTCCGTCAGCTCGCGGCACCGTCGCGGGTCCTTCGCGTCCATAACCACGTGCAAGCACGTCATCCAGTACGACACATTGTCGGGCGTCAGGTCGTCGGCGATGATCTTGAGCATCATGGGCGCCGCGAAGCCCCACGCGCGGTCGCGCATGTCCTTGGGGTCGTCAACGCTGCCCGTCAACAACGCGCCGAGGATCTCGGCCGTCGCGCGGTGTTGGTGCTTGTCGCTCCCGTCCCCGTAAACATCCTTGACCAAATCCACAATGTCGTCAAACGTGGCCGCCGTGCCCCCGTAGTGCAGCAGATCAAACACGTTCATAAGCAGCACAAAGTTCTGCATCCTGAAGCGGTCGGCGCCCGCGTCCCTCGGCTCCTGCTTGAGGTAGTCAAAACACTTCTTGAACCAGTCCTTGTTGAGGATCTTGCCGATCTGCTCGCGCGCGCTCTGCTCCACCTCGTCGTAGTCCAGGAACGGCTTCGGGTTGGCGCTCGACACCGTGAACTTCTTGCCCCACACCAGCCAGCCCGGGTAGTCGCAGTCGATGTAGTACTCGGGCGTCTCGGGGCTGTCGAATTGTGCCAGGAACTTGTCCGTCGCGTCCGGGTCCGTCGTGTCCACCGACACCTGGAACTTGTTTTCCTCCTTCTCGGCCTCCATCAGGTAATTCTTGTACTCGTGGCCGTACACGGCGCGCATGTCGATCGCCGTGAAGATGGCCGAGAAGGCTGACAGGTAGTTCGACCGCAGGCTGGGGTGCTGGTCGTTGGCGCCGTTGGCGATGAGGTCGATAAAGGCCGGGTTGCCGAGCGTGTCAAATCGCAGGGTTAGGTTCAGCGCAAAGATGGTGCACCGGTTCGCCACCTTCCAATGCGACTGGCGCGCCTTCTCGGTCAGCTCCAAGCCAAGCGCGGCCTTCTTCTCCTCCACCTTGGTGCGGCGCTCCTTGATGAAGTCGTTGCGGCGCTTGATGACGGCCGAACAGTCCTCGGTGGGGCGGATGGTCTCGACAATCGCCCGGTCAAACAAGATCATGCGCTCGAGCGGCTTGCCAAACTCCAGCAGCGGGTACAGCGCCGACGACCCGAGGTTCTGGATCGATGCCTTGTCGACGCTGGCAGTCTGGATGTACAGGCGCATCAGGTCCGGCGCAAACCTCCAGTCACGCATGACCGTCTTGATCAGCGTCGTGAACAGGAGGGTGTACATGGCACCCTTAATGCGGTCGTGGTCCGTCTCGTCGAGCGCCTTGCGCAGCCTGTCCAAGACCACGGGGATGACCAGCGGCCTCCCGCCGATCAGGACCTTAAGAGACGAGTCTTGGGCTCCTTGTGCCACGCGGCGCACGTCCGAGTACGACGAGGTGCACGACGCGGCGAGGTCGAGCAGCAGTTGCTTGTCGAGCTCGCTCTTCTTGCGGTACGCTGAGTTGTACTTGACCCGCTGGAGCTGGTACGCGTCGGCGCGCTTGATGAGCAGTGGCCTCGGGTAGACCTTCCTCAGGCCGCTGATCTTGAACGGCGAGATGTCGGCCTTGTAGAGACGTAGCAGGCGCTCGAGCGGGTGTGCCGAGCGCTCGATGCCGACGTCGGTGATCCAGGTCCTGTACGTGGCATACAGCGACGTGAAGCACGCCACGTCGTCCTCCTGCTGCGCGTTGAGGAACGCGTGGGTCTTCGAGAGCAGCCTGCCAATGTCCTCGCGCAAGCCGTGGATGCGGTCATAGACGGGATCCTGGGGCGTCAGCAGGTACCCGGCCGGGTAGTGGAACTGCCGCTTCATCTCATCGTCGTCGGCGACCTCGGCGAGGGGATCATCGTCCTCCTCCATCATGGTGTCGCCGCCAGCGTCCGTCTGGCCGCTGCCGTTGGCACCCGACTGGCTGGTGTCTCCAGACGCGCGGACCGGGTCGAAGAGCGTGGCCACGCCCGAGATTATCAGCCTCAACGCGGTCAGGCTCCGCGACAGCTCGTCCGACCAGACCTTGGCCTTGCCCTTCCTGCTGACAGGTGGTTCGTCACTCATAAGCTGTTCGAGCCTCCTGGCCGCGGTGCTAGCCTGGTTCTCAAAGAGCTCGACGGCGAAGAGGACCTCGGCCTGGGACGGGCGGTGCCACTTGATGCTGAGGTCCGCGGGCGCGGTCGTCTGGCCCCAGTCCTGCACATCCAGGCCGCGGGCCATGACCTCGGGTTCGTACAGCATGTTGTCGATGGGGTAGGTGTGCGTCAGGTTCAGCAGAAGGTGGTGGATGTAGTTGGAGATGTGGATGGTGGGCAGCCCGCGGCACTTCTCTTGCATGTACTCGGCTATCCCAAAGAGCTCGTCCTTGTACCGCAGGACCTCGGCGCCGACGTGGACGACGCACATGCTAAGCATGCTGACGTGCCAGACGAGGGCGCGGTCGCGCGGGAGCACCTCGGTACCGCTGCTGCGGTCCGACGCAGCGCCGTTGTAGTCGATCTCGTTGCGAATGTTGACGATCAGCATGGGGATGAACACCTTGAGCGTCTTTTCGGGATGGACCTTGCACAGGGCATTGCAGATCCACGCCATGGCATCCCGGGCCTGGTGGACGACGTGGCCCGAGACAAAGGTGGCCAGCTTCTCGAGCACCATGTCGAACAGCTCCGGGGAGAGCGACGCGAACAAAGGCGTCAGAGCCGCCGGCAGGGTGTTGATGACATTGTCCTCGGGCGAGCCCGACCGGAGCTGGCTCGCGTCCGGTAGGTTCTCGAGCAGGGCAAACACCTTGCCCAGCAGTGCCAGGACGAACTCACCGAGGCCGGCAGTGGACGAGCGCAGAATGTTGGCCTCGTCCTCGTCAGTCAGCTCCTCGTTGTAGCAGATCTTAACTTCCTGCCCTTCCTGCTCCATGCGCTCCATCTCGGACTGGACCCAGTTCATGGCGAGGCTCGTGTCGTGGATCTTGTCGTCCTGGTGGGCCAAGGGCACAAAGGGGATGCTGTACGCGACGCTCTGGATGAAATTGAGCGTGTACTGCGTCTTGCCCAGATCATTGGCGTCGATGCCCGGCAGCGCGAGGGCCAACAGAGCCGTGATGTGGCAACGGTAGCCCTTGTGCTTCGCCATGATGTTGGCAATCATCTGCAGGCCGCACAAACTCGACGTCGTGCGGTGGACTTCGACCAGCCCTTGCAAGCTGGGATAGAAGCGCTGTAGAGCGCCAGGGAGCATCAGGTCGGGCTCGAGATAGGCGAGGCCCTGCAGCGTCGAGTAGTAGTAATTGACGACCTTGGAGCTCTTGGCAAAGAGCCCCATGAAGGTGACCTCCTTGAGGGCGAGCACGAAACGCTTCTTGAGCTCGTCATTGATGCGGCGTTCCGGTGGCACGTCCAACTCGCCACTCTGCTCGCGGTTCCAGCGGGAGACAAAGATGTCAGTTAGGAAAAAGGTCAGCTGGGCGAGGAAACCAGTCCAGGCACCCTGGTTCGAGGGATGGAAGAAGGTGTCGATGGATTCCAGCAAGCCCTCAAGGTTGGCCAGGACCGAGTTATCGCTGCCGATGCAGAGCGGCGAAAGCGAGTGGGCAATCCAGCGGGCAATCATGTAGGGGACCGGGTACTTTTTCTTATCCTTCTCCAGGTAGACCCCCAGGCCGGCGGCGTAGTCGAGTGTCGTGTAAGGCGAGTTAGCCTGGCCGACGGGGATCTCGGTCAGGCGCAGGATGGAGGTGAAGACGAGGTCTGACTGCTCGCGGGTGAAGATGCCGTGCTCGGTGAAGGGCACGTGGTTGCAGCTGAGGTGGTCGCGAGCCAGGCGCGAGAGTATGTCGATGAAGCAGATGTCAAACCCCTTAGATCGGCTCATCAGGGACCACAAATGGAAGAATGTGGGCAGGAAGTCGGCGGGCTGCGACTGGGGCTCTGTCGGAGGCGTGGGACCGGTGGGCAACATGACGTTGATGGCGCCAGCGACGATGTAGGCATTAGACATAGCTGAGGTGCTGAAATACGGGAGCAACTCCTCGAGCATGGCGCGCCGCTCCTTGGGGTCGAAGTAGCTACTCGCATGAAGGCAGAGCTTGAGGAGGTGCTTGGACGATCTCCTACGCGATCCCTGGTGTGAAGCGACCTCGGACGGCATGACCAGCGCCTTGAGCTCCTTCCACAGCGGGCGCCAATCGAGGGTGAGGTCCTCGCCGGCCTTGAGGTAGTGCTTCTTTCTGGGGTTGGGAGAAACGGTTAGCATGCGGCGGATGGAATGGTGAGATGAGAAAGGGGGTAGCAACCTTGTGAGGGTGATGACCATGCGGGAGAAGCGGTCGGCGGTGGTGCTCTCCAGGCCGGGGGCCATGGCAAGGTCGTAGTAAAGGCGGGCGAGGCGGGCGCGCAGCTCCCTCGTCATCTCAAACTTGAGATTCAGCCATCCCTGCAGCTCGCGGGTCCAATGCAGGGCGCCCGGGGAGAAATCTTCGGCCATGATGGCGATGTAGAGGTTCTTGAGGATGCCGCGCAGGGCGGCATCGCGGTGTGAATCGTCCTCGACATCGAAGGGCAGCAGCCTGTAGTAGCTGAAGGTGCGGGGGCGGTAGCGCTTCTTGTCGTCTTCGTGGTGATGCTCGCCGCACGCGAGGCCCGGCGAGGTGGCGCGGGAGATGGTCTCGACGGACGAGAGCAGGCCCGAGAGGAAGGGGGGTGCGGCTCCGCCGGCCGAGGGGGCGAATGCGGCCTCGGAGCCGACGTGGGACTCTAACGATTCATCCATTGTTGTATTATTGTCTGATGTGTGGGGAGGAATGCCGCTGTTGGGGGCGGCTGAGGAGGGGTTGTCGTGTCGTGTGCTCAGGGGTCGGCGGGGGGGTTGGTCGCGTTGCGCGAGTCCGGGTCGCACAGTGCCGCGATGGAGGGGATGGAGGTGTCTCGGCGGAAGAGGAGCAGGTTCGACAACGGCGACGAGGCTGAGGAATGTCGAGGCTCAGGACGCGGGGTGGATGGGGATGGTGGGGGTGGTGGTGGTGGTGGTGGTGCTGAATTGGGGATTGCGGATGGCCCCCTCAATCATTTCGCCCCCTCCAGAGGAACAGGGTGTCTGTCGTGCTTGCTCGCTCTGCTGTCTTTGGTGATGCGCGAGGCGGGCAGGACGAGTGCATCCGACTCGGCAATCGGCAGGTGGGAGTCGGGCGCGCGGGGATCACGACAGTCGATCGGTGTCGGATACGAAGGCGCGGGTCTGGGGAGAAGGGGTCAGCCGGGCCGCAGGGACGGGGCGGGCACACGGGAGGGTCGTTGGGGATGCAGATGCGATGCGGTTGGGATGTGGTTGGGATGCGGGCGGGTTGTGGTTGCAGGGCCCGGAACTGGGGTCTGTCGAAATACGGAACCTGTGACGCCAGTGCCCCAGCGCCCCAGTGCCTGTGTGCTTGGTGCTTGTGGTGGCAGGGCAGGTCCTCTCTCTCTGTCTCTGTCTGTGCAGCTCTGCTGGGGGAAACAAGACAAGGAATTGATGGATGGATGCTCACTGCAATTGCTCTGCGGCTCGTTCGCCTCTTCAGACCCGGCAAACACGGCCACACAACACAACAAGAATCACACTGCTGCCACCGGCAATCAAGCCCGCACACCCTCAGATCCCGGGAACAGAGAATGCAGTGAGTGCAGAGTGAGGCTGGCGACAGTGACGGAGCTTGTTCATTACAGCATCAGCCAGTTCCCAGACCCGCAGCAAGCTCCAGTGGGCCAGGTGGGTCGGGCGTGGGCCAGGATGCGCCTCCAAGACAAGCCAGCCGGCGGACGAATCAGCGGCGGCAGCAGGGATGGCACAGGCCGACAGTAGCTCGCCCCACTGATGCAGCTCAGGGCAGCACCACGATGGCTGCTGCGGGGTTCAATTTTTGGGGAAGACGAGCGGGAGATGCCCTCGTGGTACGGGCCCGAGAGAAGGGTGTGGGCGCCGTGGGTGGTGTGCTGCTTGGTCTTTGTCTTGGTGTGTGAGAACCCGGGAGGGGAGCGCGCGAGATGACAGGTCAGAGTTCAGGAATCCGAAAATGCAAATCGCCCGGCACGGCTGGTGGCGTGGGCTTATTCGGGCATGGCACCTGGATGGTTGAAGCCGGCCAGGACATGCAGATGGATTGGGGGCCGAAAGATGGGAGAGAGGGAGAGAGAAGTCAGGAAAGAGATGATCTCCAAGAGTGCACTTTCGAAGGCCACCCCGCGACTGAGCCCGGCAGTTCTTAAATCATGCCTGCCATGCTTGACCAGCATTGTCCACGCCGCTCCTTCCGCCTGGAGGCACAGGCAGCGAGGCCAGCGACGCAAGCCTTTTCCACTCACACTTGCTGCTCTGGGCCAATCGGCTCAGACCCCGCCTCGGTTCTTGCCCTCGCTCGCCTCAACCCGTTTTTGACTCTTGCAACCCTGACATTGAAACCCTTCTACTTTCGACAGAGGGGGCGGCGAAGTAATGTGTTGGTCGTTGCGCCGCAAAATAGGTGCCGAGGCCCAACTCAAGTTCTCGGCTAGGTCGCCGTGTCCATGAACCCTGCAGTCGGCGAAATGGACGGGATGGCAGGTTCATTACTCGCCGAGTCCACAAACCTCGAGCTTCAGACAGGTTCAAGTCGGTTGTGGCCGTTGCGCAAGACTGGCAGGAGACCAGGCACAAGGGACGCGCCACCTCCCATTCGACGGCGCAGCACGGCGGCCTATGGGGTTCCAGATCCTCCATCTCGGCGTCAAAGGGACGTTGCACCGAGCAGACTGACTAAATAACTCTCCGACGAAGCAGAGGTCGAAACTCGAGACAAAGACAGAATAGCGTCGAGCGCAGAACCCTAACCCTCTTTTCAGACTGAGAAAAGTATCATCAGTCCTCTGGACTGAACCAAGGCTAACTATCTACTCAACTTGCTCGACACTCACCGCGAATCAAGTAACATTCACCAGGATCCGACCTCAAGATAGCCTTCCCAAAGCATTGCACAAGGCTTCTTATTCAAGTCCCCAACTCTCACTCCCTTACTTACACCGAGCCACCAAGGTCACTATCAAAACCCACACCAAGCACATCTCTTCCAAAGACAGTCCCCCCTTTTCTCTGTTGCGCTCGTCAAATACCGTGGTGTCGCTATTTCCATCACCAATCAGAACGGCTGCTACAACCGGTAATCAACACCCAATATCCCCTCCCCCC
>FTEL01009564.1_pt1 | contig 10579 bp, 13 predicted proteins | sample 1658911 | NCBI WGS metagenome assembly FTEL01 (sample SAMEA3914869, study PRJEB12502) | metagenome | biome: forest; material: soil | place: USA | collected 2012-03-12 | depth 0.1 m
GATGTACTCCTTCTGGACATTGTCCTGCGACATCCAGGAGCAAGAGTAGATCTACCACGTGGGGACAACTCGGGGAGAAAAAAGACATCCAAGTCCCCAAAACGTCCCATCTTGTCGTCCCGCCTCGCATCACCTACCTGCGCTTCATCCTACACCCGTGCCTTGGTCGTGGGTGTTGTGGTCCCATCCTGGTGCTTCGCGCGCCCAGGCCGCTCCGACCGAGCGCCGCCCCCCCCACCCCCGCTCCTTTGCCCCGTTTGTGATGAAGAAGCAGCGGACGGCAAACACGCTTCAAGGATGGCGTCCGCTGCAGACGACATCGATGCCCTCGCTGCAGCAACAGCAACAGCAGCAACAGCACCAGCGCCAGCAGCAGCAGCAGCAGCAGCAGCCGCCTGTCCAGCGACAGCATCATCAGCTCCAGCAGCACCAGGCGCACCAGCAGCAGTCGCCGCCGCAGAACCTGAATGCGAACCCGTTCACTACTAACCATGCCGCCTGGTACAGTCAATCACCGTATGCTGCGCAGCAGCAGCAACAACAGCAGCAGCAGCAGCGGCAGCCGGACCTGACTCGACGCGACCAGCCTGTGGATTACCGGACGTACCCCACACAGCCACCGCAAGCTTCGCAGCCACAGCAGCACCAGCAGCCGCATTCGCAGCAGGCCCAACATCATGCCGCCCCCCCGGTGCAGGCCCACGCACAACAACAGCAGCAGGCCCCACCTCCCCAGCAACAGCAGGCTCCGGCACCCGCGCCGGCGCCGGCTCAGTCGGGAGGGAGGAGGAAACGGCCGGCTCCTGGATCTCACCCGCCGGCCCATGCTCCGCAGCACGCGCAGCAGCATGCGCCCCAACACCAACCTCAACACGCTCCTGCCCATACTGCCCAGCATGCCCCCCAACACGCCCCCCAACACCAAGCCCAGCATGCGCCGCAGCACGCTCCTCAACACCAGGCCCAGCACGCGCCGCAACACCCTTCCCAGCATGCGCCCCAGCATGCTCCCCAGCACATGACGGCGCCTCAACCCGTCCAGCAGAAGCAACAACAGGCGGCGCAATCTGGGCCGATCGGGGCGCCCCAGGTCGCGCAAGCCCCCCCGCAGCAGCAGCAACAACCGCAGCACCAGCACGCGCAGCCGCCGCACCACCAACACCACGCTCCCCACCCGCAACACCAACAACAACAGCACGCTCAACAGCAGCAACAACAACAGCAGCCCCCGCAGCCTGTCCCCGTCCCCGTCCCCGCGCCCGCGCCGACCCAGGTACCCCCGGCACCGGCGCAACCAGCCGCCGACGACTCCACCTCGGCAGCGATGCCCCCTCCGGCCAAGAAGAGCCGCACCAACACGCCGTGGACGCCGGCCGAGGAGCACCGGCTGAAGCAGATGCGCGATGCGGGGAATAGTTGGGCTGAGATTGCCAAGGTAGGTCGCCACGTACCTGGTCTGGTGTAAGCCATTTTGAGGGAGGTTGAGCTGACGTGGTGATTGCAGACGTTCCCGGCGAGGACGGAGGGGAGTGTCAAGAAGCATTGGTACAAGGATATGCATTATGCTGAGTTTGCCGAGGATGAGGTATGCCGATATCCCCCCACCTTGTGTACAGTGGTGGCTTTTACTGACACCCTCCCGCAGAAAGAGGCGCTCTTCTCGGCCATCAAGGAGTACGAGAACAACAAGTGGAAGGTCATCGGGCAGAAGGTGGGGAAGCCGGCGAAGGCGTGTGAGCAGTTTGCGAAGGAGCATTTCCCTCGTAAGTTTACTCTTGAATCCCTCTCGGGTTGGGGTTTGGGAGACAGAAGATGCTGACTGGTGGTGTGTAGACTTGTTCCCGGCGCAGAAGAGCAGATAATGTCGTTGTTCTTGGTGAGCTCTTCGTTGCTTGCTGGTTGGGTGTTGGGGGTCTCATGAGATGAGAGCTGGCTCTGGTTGTGGTCTCTGCCGGGTTGGGGTGGTCAGGAATGTTGTGATGACTGCTCTTGTTCCGGGCATCTTGAGGGGGAAGAGAGAAAATCGGTTGTGGGCTTCCACCCAGTTGTTGTTGACCCTCAAGGTTGCTGTGTTGTCTCCCTCGCCGGTTGGGTGTTGGCAGAGGGCTTGGTTTTGCAGCCTGTTGCCTGGACGAAATCCGGTTTGGGGGTTCGTCCATGGCTGTTTGATGAGATGAGATAGGGGACTCGGTTTCCTTCTCGATCTTTTCTTTTCTTCGTCACACCTTTACTTTACTTTTTACCTTTGGGACCGGGTACTCGCGGCGTTTTGTGGGTTGCTTCTTCAAACAGAACGGGTTTTGTCTGTCTCTGATCTGTTTGTCTGTCTGTGTGTCTCGTCTTATTTTGTGGAGATTGAGGTCGAGGTGTGTCTTGTTTGTTGCTGGTTGGTTGTCGTAGCCTGAATTGTGCGTGGTTTGATGGGGGAGAGTCGTGGTTCTTGTTGGTCCTGGTGCTGTTGCTCCTTGCTGGCTGGTCGACTTCGCTCTGGCTTCGTGGGGAGTAGTGTCATGCTGTCTCAGCGCCTGCTTGGTCTGAGGACTAATGGAGGTGATGACTGTTGGAGAGGGGGAGAGGGTTGTGTCCTGCGAGGCCGCGACTGGTACTCTCGGCCGACGATTTTCTCGCCGTTTGGGCATCCGATCCCTTGCTGTTGGGCTTGTGGGTTAGCTGGCAGTTGGAGTTCACTTTGTGTCTGTTTGGCGTGTTTCGGTTTGTTTTGGTACCGGTGTAGAAGGCTGCTGATGAGACGCAATGTCTGGTGATGAATGAGAGGCTAATGACTGACTACCTTCTCATGCTCGGATTTGTCTGTTTAAACTCGGTGTGTTTTGTAATGAGACAGGTTGTTGATGTTCTCGCCGAGTCTCTTCCATCTCTCTACCAATTCCGTTCGTATTGTGCCTACTTGTTGCATATCCAGACAAACGCTTCAAAACAACCCCTCTGCCAGCCGCCGTCCCCGCTGCCGCTGCCCGTCCCTCCCGTTCCGTGACCACCGCCTTGTTCTGCCCTACCGTTTCTTATGCCCTCTGCTCCGAGGATCAACCTGGACCCCTGCTCGAATACGAACCGGGCCCTCCGACGGAGTTTATGCCGGCCGCTTTGGGCGAGTCGGTATGTTCAGGCATTCCTGGGAGCGGACAGACAGTGCACTCGGCGCATGCTTCTCGTCGAGTCACTGCCGGATTGGGTGAGGGTGAGGCGTGGGGGTGTCTCATGATGTTTTGAGGTCTTGGAGTCTGGGATTATCACGAGGTTTGGGGGAGAGGTGGTGAGGGGTTGTGTTTGGAGTTGAGGGGCTGTGCAGAGATATAAATCTTGAGTGGTGGTGGCCTGATGCCGTGATGTTGGGCAGCTTCCCCGCTGGTTGGTGGCTACTATGTAAAAGATGGTCTTTCTGGGTGACACATGACATCTCCATGTTGAAACTGTCGAGTCCATCACAATACCGGTGCGATGTATCCAAAAACATCATCATGAGCCCGCCTGCTATGCTTGGTACTCGTACTGGCCCGCCTCGAGTGCTCTTCCCGCGGGGCACGCGATATCAATACGAGGAGCACGGTTTCATCGGGTCGCTGCGTGCCTACACTTTGCTGCACGGTGCTGATGAAGAGCCGAATCAGGATTTTGTGGCGCCGGGTTCTGGAATACGAAATGCTGGAATTGCTGGGCCAGCGAGTGGCTCAGCGTTTGGGAACCCACACGGAATGCTCGGGGGATCCACCCGAGTTCCCAATCTGGGGAAAAGGGCCAAGGCGTGGAAATTCCCCCTCCTTGGCACGCACATCGCTGCAACGGCGCAGGGGTGCAGGGGTCCTCGAGGCTGTGGGTCTCTCTCTCTGTCTCTCGCTGCAGAGGGTCGTGTGTGTGTGTGTGGCACCATCCAGCCAGCCAGCCAGCCAGCGTCGCACAACAACAAAAAAAGGTGACTCCTGCTGTGCCCACACACGGGAGCCAGCATGCTGTCAACTTTTCTTCTGGAGCCGGTGCTCTGCTGGTTGCTGGCTGCTGGCTGGCTGCTGCTGATGTGGGACCCAAACGGTCGCGCATGCGGCGTCGGGCTGGACGCCAAGAAAGGCACATCTCCGCCTGTCCCCTCCTGCGCCAGGCACAGTGGGCGGAGGACAACGGGCACCAGCGGGCAAAGTACAGAGCGCAGAGCAGAGCAGAGCAGAGCGTGCAGGGCAGCAAGCGTGATTTTGACCAGGCCTAGTTAGCCAGTCCCCGTGATTCCCAGTGGACCGAGTCCCTGCCTGAGCCCAGGCCAAGCACCCAGGCCAAGTCAGGGTCCGGTGGTGTGGTTGCCCTTCTGGGAACAGGGACCCATCCCCACCCGCGCCGCGCCTTCCCTGCCCCTGCCCGCGCGCCCAGGGCAGCAAGCGAACGAGAGGGACTGGGCCAGTGCAGTGGGAAGGGGCGGGAGAGCAGCTAAAATTGGCTGGGGCTCGCAATCGTGCCCCTTCCTCCGGCGCTTTTTTCCCTCTCTCCCCTCCCCCCTTCGCTCACCCAACCCCAACCCACCATCAATCTCTCTCTCGCTTTCGAGAGCCACCTTCGTTTTGACCCCATCGCCCTCGATCCGACGCCGTGCCAGCCGTTCGCTCGGTTGCCATCCTTCGTTTCACTCGCTCGTCCCTTGGGTCCGTCCATTCGCTTCGCTCGTTTTCAGGGGAAATCTGCACATCGATCGATCAACACTCCTCAACGCCAATCCGCTCCCGCGCTCGCGACCACTCCCCACGCGATCCGCCCGTTTCAACGCCACGCGAAACGGCCCCCGTCCGTCCTCTCTCGGCCGACACATACCGCCCTCTGCGGTAGACGCACGCCGAATTCTCAGCTGGGGGAATCTGGACTCGATTGGAACCGAGTTCCCTTTCCCTTTTGCCGGCGGAGGTCGACAGCGGCTGCATTCCAAGGACCCCGCATAAACCACCCTCCCACGAATCCGCAACCGGAAGGTGAATCAGCCCGATCCTCTTCTTCAACTTCGAGAAGCTCGTTTCGCTCCTCGCGCGAGACGTCGTCGACTCGATCCAAGACACGCCCATTCCTCGTCGCGACGACTCTCTCGACGACACGCGCTGATCATCGCCATGGTCCGCGCTCTCCTTCCCCTGGGCGCTGCCCTCCTCGGCGCCACCACCGTCCTGGCCGCCGACCCGCCGTCGTGCTCCCTGTCGCAGAAATGCCCCAAGGAGGCACCCTGCTGCTCGCGTGAGTTGGAGTTGCTGCTGTTCGACGTGAGAATCCCCACTGACCCCGGGAACCTGCAGAATACGGCCAATGCGGTGTCGGTGCCTACTGCCTCGGCGGCTGCGACCCGCGCATGTCCTTCTCGCTCGACTCGTGCGTGCCCGCCCCGGTGTGCAAGGACAAGACGTACAAGATGGACTCGCTCGACCGCTACCAGGACATTGGCGAGTACCTCGGCGACCCCAGCAAGGCGGACTGGGTCGGCCAGGGCGAGCCCCTCGTCTACGACGGCAGCGTCCTGCTCACCATGCCCCCCAAGTCGGTCGGCACCGTCCTGGCCACCACCACCTACATGTGGTACGGCAACGTCAAGGCCCGCATGAAGACGTCGCGCGGCAAGGGTGTCGTCACGGCCTTCATCTTGTTCAGCGATGTCAAGGACGAGATCGACTACGAGTTTGTCGGCGTTGACCTCCAAACGGCCCAGACCAACTACTACTTCCAGGGCATTCCCAACTGTAAGTCTCGAACAGTGTTCACTTTGAATATGTATGCTGACTCGTCCCAGATGACAACTCGGGCAACATCACCATCTCCGGCGACTCGTACAACGAGTGGCACGACTACGAGATCCAGTGGACCCCCGATGAGATCCGCTGGCTCGTGGACGGCAAGGTCGGCCGCACCAAGAAGAGGTCCGAGACGTGGAACGCCACTTCCAACCAGTGGGCCTTCCCCCAGACCCCCTCGCGCGTGCAGCTTTCCATCTGGCCCGGTGGTCTCGAGTCCAACGCCAAGGGTACCATCGACTGGGCCGGCGGTGTGATCGACTGGAACTCGGACGAGATCAAGGCCAACGGCTACTACTTTGCTAGCTTCAAGGAGATCACCGTCGAGTGCTACAAGACAAACAGCCCGCCCGGCACCAACAAGGGCGTCTCGTACTACTACAACGACATCTCGGCCACCAACAACACCGTTGTCGACAGCAACAAGCCCACCGTCCTCAAGAGCTTCCTCGCCACCGGCACCGACATGGACAAGGGCGACGGCACCACCTCGGGCGGCGCCAGCGCCTCGTCGTCGGTCAACGCCATCCCCGGCGGCGGCTCCACGCCCCCGAACCAGGTCCCCGGCGGCAGCAACCCCGGCACGGGCTCCAGCAACAGCGGCGGCAACAGCGGCTCGAACAGCGGCGGCAGCGGGAGCGGCAGCGCGGCGGCCTGCCAGACTACCGGCTTCTCGCAGTCGTGCGGCGGCAATACGGCGGCCGGGAGCAACTCGAACAATGGTGCCCGTGGTGTGGAGAGGACGCTCGGCGCGAGCGCGTTTGCGGTGGTTGTTGGCTTCGCGGGGTTGTTGTTGCTTTAGGGGGGGTAATGAGTTAGGGTGTGTTGCGGTTGTTGGTTTGGTTTGTTTGTTGGGGGCATACTTTGCATATGTTGGTTTTGTTTTATTCCCGCGGACGAAACGCTGCCTGGTTTTGATCTGGCCTGATCTGATCTGAGTTTTATGGTCTCATCTAATCTAATCTATGCTGATTTATCTATTTGTCTCTTGCTCGGGCTCAGTTTTGGTCTGTTTTGTCTCGCAGGATGGATGAATGGGTATGGGGAGGTGGGCTGGTGAGATGGGAGCTAAAAGGCACCAAGGGCAGTCAACTCAGATGTATGGGGCAAACGGTCAGACGGAGAGTATCTGGCGGGCTGGCTGAGCAACGACAAGTGCTGGTTTTTGGTATGGGAGAGGTGTGAGAAGATGGGCATGGCGATGACGGACTTAATTTTTACTTTTTATTTTGTCTATATTGGCTCTGGTCTCCTTTTTTGGACACTTCTTGTCTATAAGCTTGATACCTACTTTGAACACTACTTTGCTCTAACCGGACCGACCCCTTTTCCTGCCTTAGTGCCTGCTTTAGATCTTGGTGTCTTCCGTTTTCCTGTGGAACTGTTAAAAGAAACAACGCTCCTTTGTCTGATACCATTACAAGGCTGCAGCTGCGGTCTGGGACTTGATCTGATCTGATCCACTCACCACCCCTTTCTCACACATCCTTGCCGCCGAGGTGTTGTTTCGACATGGTAGGCCTACTTCCTGTTTTGCGCCTGGGTTCCATAGAGTTTATGTAGCTGAGTGCAGCCAGGGGTTGGGGGGAGTCAGGTAGCCCCCACAACAGATTAGTTAGTTTGCTCCTATGGCTCCCTGTCGCTGCTATGGCATATGCTGGCTCCTTCCTCGGGGCTCAAGGTGGGAGGCAGTGTGAGTGAGGTTGTCTCTGTTCGAGCTTCTTGATGAGATCTACATCCATGTCTCCGTATTAAAGAGAGCGAGGAGAGATGAGAGGTGAGGAGAGCTGGTGGCGACATCATGGATATATAATCATAACTCTCGACAACCCATCGACTCTGGGATTCTCCTCAACTGAACACAAGACATCGCACAAATATCCCGCCTCGCGTGCTCCACATTGGAGTGACACGGCGGGGCGAAACTACATCCTCCTCTGCCCACACACTCCACACTAGAGTGTCACGGCGAAACCACACCCTCCTCCTCCGACACAACACTATCCCAGGAAACACCTTCCTCACACAGGAAACTGGCTAGGCCTTGCCTGTCCTCTCACTCGACCCCTACCCTTTACTGGAATCCACACGACAGAACCAAGTTATAGTGGAGACAGCCCTGGTGGTCACCAAGAGCTTCTGTGCAGGCACTCAAGTTAGTCAGGGGCTCGCCAACGGACTCATCACGGAGACTTACCTGTACTCAACGAAACAGTCGCTAATAACTCGACACATCCAACAAGGAAACTATAAGTTGGAATCCCGACACTCAACCCCCATCTCTCCCCACTATCTCTCGACGCTGCGGCGAGCCACTTGGTCCACCACCACCGCGGCGCCGAGGATGGCGCTCGGTCACAACCTGAGCTGGATCATGTCATGTCATATCGTCGTCACTGCCCAGCTCACCTCTCAAGGCCCGCCGTCAGGAGAGTCCGGCTGGTACAGGCCGAGCCGCCTCCGGGCATCGAGCAGCAGTTCCGCGACGTTCGGCTTGCCCCTGCGCTGGGCGAGCATGATGAGGTCGTCGAGCAGGCCCATCCCGTCGCACACGCGCGCCATCTCCTCGGCGATGAGACTCGCGCCCCAGGAGTGTCCCAGGCTGTCATCGCCGTGGACAGGGCCCGCGGTGGTGCGGGCGGTAAAGTTCTTGCTGGCGAGCTTGAGGATGTGCGCTAGATCGCGGTCTGTTGAGACGGCTGGGTCTGCGAGCAAGAGCAGGTGGACCATGTCCCGGTGGTTGTTCCGGGCGGCGTACTTGAGCGCTGTGTGGTTGGCATGGTCGCGAAGCTCGGGCTGCGCGCCCCGCTTCAGGAGCATGATGGCCGTATTCTCGAACCCCTCGCCGGCGGCCACCATGAGCGGCGTCACGCCGTCCTTGTCAGCCTTCTTGATGCTCTTTATCAGATGTGCCCAGCCGGTCGGCGAGTTGTAGAGTGCATCAATAACCCGCACGGTATCCTCGTCGGTGTAAGTGCCACGACCGATGTCATTCAGGTTGGCGTAGGCGAGCATGTCGTTATCGCCAACGCGGTCCTGATTGCGCAGGGCAAAGAAGAGGACGGAGCGGTCCTTGTTCGTCATGGCGTCAAGCTTGGCGCCATAACGGAGGAGGAGCCTGACGATGTCGACATTACGTTGGTAGGCGGCGTAGTGGAGGGGAGTCATGCCGCCGCGTGTTGCGCAGTTGGGATTGGCATGTCCCTCCAACAGGGCGGCGACCGCGTTGAGATCGTTGTAGACAACGGCGTTGTGCAGCTGTGTGTGGTCCAGGACTTCTAGGGCTGTCTCGGGGATTGTGCTCATTTCCTGGGCCGAACCCGGGTTCGGACTTCCAAAGACATGATAACCAAGGAAGGAATGGCCGGCGTTTGGGTGCTGCGACTCGGACCAGCCGAAGCCCCAGGACGATGTCCCATTTGCGGCAGGCTGGTGGTACTCGGAGGTGGGCCATGGGTGCAGAGGGAAGCCGGCGGAGCCGTCCATGTTGGCCCGCGGCAAGTCGTGCGGCACTTCGGCGGAGAATGCATCAGTGATGAACTGGGCCGCCATACCGGGAGGGCTTGGGCGTTGCTCGACGGGGTACATATCATCGGCGGACCAGGATGACATGGCAGGCCAAGCCATGTGATGGGTCAGGGGGCTTCCGTCGCTGTCGAAACTGTAAGACCCGGGCGAGTCCCCGATGGTCTCGGGTTCTCCCTCGCTCGTTTCTTGGTCGGGGTAGGGTAGCGGAACTGCCGGCGGCAGCGAGTGGCTCGGCTCGGGCTCGGGGGTCCTGTAGGTGATGTTGGGAGGAGTTGCCACTGGGAAACCCAAAGGCTGGTTAGATCTATTTACAGGCGCTGGTTAGGGGAGGAAAAGTACCTTGGGCATCATAAAACGCACTGGTAGCTCCGTCTGCGGCCAAGCCGTGACGCTTTTCGAAGCGACGGAGTTTCCCGGGGTCGACCTCCCTGCCGCGGCGGATGAAGACGGTCTCCTTGTTGTGGACGTTGCGGCGTCTCTTGGCGATGCCGATCATGGCCTTGGACTCCTCCGTCGTGATATTTTTTGCCAGACCCCAGTCTTTGAAATGCTTCTTGTACATCTTTTTCCTGTTGGGGGTAAGTCAGGGATGAGGGCCTCCAGGCTGAGTAAACACAAGAAGGCATCGGAGGGGATGGTGTACATACGTGGCGACGAAGCCGTGGGCCGACTCCATCGTCTTCATGACTTCGGGGAGCTCTTTGCCGTGGCTCCAGTACAGGTCCTCGATGGTGTGTCGATGGGCCTCCCAGTCGGGCTGGCTGTCAGATGGGCCCGACATGGCGCCTAGAGAGGGGGGGTCCACAGCTGTGTGAACGATGGGGGTGGGACGGCGGGCCTGCGATACCGAGATAGGCGGGGTGGGTGAGAGCGCGAGTGAGAGGGAGGGGCAGCGGCGGTGAGCAAGAGGGCAAGCCAACAAGCAGCAGGAGGGCAAAGCGGGGGAATTTGGAGCGCCGAGAGGCAGAGAGGGAGGGAAACGAAGCACGCACGAAGACGACGGCAAACAGGACGACGAGCGGGAGTAATTGTGTTCTTAAGCGGGTGGGTTTAGGGTCAGGATATGGGCGTGGCATCGTGGCAGCGCATGGTCATATCCGTCCGTATCCTGGGGGGATTCGCGGCTGACGCCATCCCAGACGGGGCGGTTGGCCGCCACTGGGCGTGCCACTTGTAAGTGGTGACCATGCATTGACGGTTCGCCGAGAGATGCGCGCGCGACGGGCTCGGTGCCACTTTCTGACGGGGCGCTGGACATGGGAACAGCCAGGGAAGAGACC
>FTEL01009756.1_pt1 | contig 10569 bp, 7 predicted proteins | sample 1658911 | NCBI WGS metagenome assembly FTEL01 (sample SAMEA3914869, study PRJEB12502) | metagenome | biome: forest; material: soil | place: USA | collected 2012-03-12 | depth 0.1 m
ATAACGACAGCTTTTGGTCTTCGTTGTGGTTCAGAGGGTGCGGTTTCTTGTCTTCAAAGCTACCAGATCTGGACCCTTCTGAACCGACAGACAACTTTTATGGGCAAACTGTGTTATGCGGATCCCACCCCATCCCAACATCGTCCCGTTGGATGCGCTCGTTGTCGACTCGATTGATGGTGTCGACCGGGTCGTTGGCTTCACCACCCGCTACGTGCCCGGTTTTACTCTGCATGAGAACAACACACGCGTCTTCAAGCTCAAGTACCTTGAGCAGCTGATTAGTGTTAGTAGCCTCTGTCACCTACTCACCTGCCCTAACTGACCAGGCACTCCAGGCTGTTGACTACCTTAACCTTGAGCTCGGGATTGTACACGGTGACATTTGCCCATGGAACCTGCTTATCGACCCCAGCACGGACAATATCCAGCTCTTTGACTTCAACTCCGCGGCCAAACTCGGCTGGGAGGGCGACGAGCAGCACAATTACGAGTTCGAGGACGACCCCGAACGCAATGATGTCAAGTTCGCCATCTTCACTACCTATGAGCTCATCACGCGCAAGTTCAACTTTCGGCAGGAGTTCTACCCCGAAGAACTCGATACGCCCAAGATCATGGCACAAAGGACCTGGAAAAAGCACCCGGACACTCAGCTCGACAGTCCCGTCACCGAATACCGACACGTCTTAGCCGAGTGGGCGATACGGAGAGCCGAAACCGACAAGAAGGTCGACCACTTCAGCAAGACAGCGAGGCCGCTCAGCTGGCCGCCGCTGCACGTCGATGACCCGTTCTTGGACAACTTCAGGGGCCCGGTCAGAAAGTTGGGGAGAATGCGCGAGGTCATGCTGCTGCTCGAGAAGGACTTTTTGCGGTGGGAGCGGCCGCCAACGTCCGCCCTGCCGCTCCCGGAGGGCCAGCGGCTTCTTGCCACTGGGCAGGTGGTCTGGGATAAGGATGGATCTCTCGTTTCGCCTGGCACTGAGGACGAGACTGGACAACAGGCGGGGGAGGATGGTGATCCGATGGCGAGTGGTGCACCTGTCGACACATGATCGTTGAAATGGGAGGGGAGGGCGTGCGGTCGAGGGTTTGGCGAGCTTCTGTGCCTGGCTCAACTGCTTCTCTCATGACTTTCGACTTGGTCTCTGTGTTTTTCACTCTTTTTCGACCTCTTTGACCAATGCACCCGTCTGTACTGTCCAGGTTCGCACTAAATACTTCTGTTGTTCGCTAATGACATCGTTCCTGCCCATGGACGGCTGAGGCAACTAAGCAGCCTGGCCCTGCCTGATATGCAGTTTCCTGGTCTCAAGCTGGGGGCCGGCTGCTTTCATGGCCCCGACTTTGCTGCTCATCGCGGCAGTACCCGCACGGCATCTTGTAGTTTTCATGATGAACGAATAGCGAGACCAGATGCACGCACCTCGCACCGGCCGCCAGCCAGGCGCAGCCGTGCCGAGAACGAGGCGAAGCATGGGGGGCCTGGCACCAACAGCCAACAGGGGGCATCAAGAACATAAAGAACACCCAGGACAGATGACTCACCAACCAACAACCAACCGGCCGGATGAGCTCGTCGGGTCTGTTTCACGTGATAAGTTGCCTACACACAAACCATTCCCCCCCCAACAGACCGCCAGGCACCCGCCTCAGCCTGCAAAAGTCCACTCCATTGAGCTGCCCATCAACCTCAAACCAATCCTCCTCTCCGCCACCATGCCTCACCCCGAGAGCCCGCCTCAAGCACCCCCTGACGAGATTTCCCCGCCGCCGCCTTTGGGAGAGGATCAACGTCCAGCCGCGCCGATGTTCTCCACCGACACTTTGCCTTCAATACCCTGGGCCCCGAGGCTTGAGATGCCTCCTCCCCCTCCAGGGTATGACAAGTATCTGAGGCGGTTGAAACGAGAGGAGCGCCGGAAGCGCGGACCGCCGTCCCCCGAGCTCATGGCGCTCCAGCAGCAGCTTGATGATCTCAAGGCCCTATTCGCCATGGCCGAATACCCGGAAAAGAAATCACTCTGGATCAGGATGAAGCGCGTGAGAAGGCAGAGAGACGAGCTTAAAGCGCGTGAGAGGGGCGAAAAGACCGACGGGGATGTACTTGACGGAGGTATCGCGGGGTTGGTCGGGAGATTGAGGGTGACGGAAGAGGCACTCAAAGCCCGCGCAGCTGAAAGATCGGGAGCAGCCGAGAGATTCGGAGCAACTGAGGGATCGGGAAGCGACACGGCGAGGGAGGGGGGTTCTGGAAGCGACACGGAGACGGGCGAGGCAGATGAAGGCGACACGCTCCAAACAACGGAAAGCGACTTGGGCACGGCCAAAGCGACGCCTGCAAGGGAGCTGGAACGGACAGACGAATAGCTCCGGGTCCACACCACTGATGCCCACACTCCCTGGATGATGGTTTCGTGAAAGGAAAAGGCAGGGAAAGGGGGGGCAACTTTGCTACGAGGTTTACATATGTGCCAGGTAGATACTGAGGCTTAAACTGGGGTAGAATTCATATTCGGGGCAGTCGGGTGTGATTTAATATCGGCTTTGGCTCAACAATCAAATCCTTGCCGTTCCTGGGGTTCCTGGACATTCGGGAGGGCTACTCCATTCCCGTGCATGGCTCGGATGCGGCATGTTCAGCAGAAGCGCGGGTAAATTGCTCAAGATAAACGGCCCGTGTTCACATCCTGTTCCTTCACTGGCCGACTTTACCATTGGTGCGCTTGGCGGAGAGCTTAAACAACATTGACCCGAGGTGAACATGGAGAGAAATGTTGGAGATCTCGACTGGTGGAATATTCCTTGGAAGTCGATCTGTGTCTCGTGAAAAGAGACTTCACAGAGTACCAAGTCATACGTATATAAGCCCACTGTTCGTGCGAGCTAGGTACTCTTAGATAATTATATCAAGATAGACACGGTTGGTCTCCCTGTCCTCGTATCCCACAACCGATTGGATAACAACATCGTCGAGACACCATGCTGGGACAGCTGGTCATCCTTTTGGGCGCCGCCTCCGGCGTTAGCTCGCGGGGTGTTCCATCGAAGCGCCTTGACAACGGTGTCGGACGCACCCCGGCGCTCGGTTGGAACTCTTGGGTATGGGCCGCCCACCACGACACACAAGTGCCGTCACTGATACACCCCGCTGCAGAACCAGGGTGGATGCAACGCCGCCACTGCCGCCGTGGTGCTCAACACAGCCAAAGCCTTCGTCGACCTGGGCCTCAAGGACCTTGGCTACGTCTACGTCAACATCGACGACTGCTGGGCGACCAAGCAGCGCAACAGCACCGGCCACCTCGTCGCCGACCCGGCCAAGTTCCCCAAGGGCATCGACGGCCTCGCCCGCGAGATCCACTCCATGGGGCTGAAGCTCGGGCTGTACGGCGACGCCGGCACGTTGACCTGCGCCGGGTATCCGGGGTCGTACGGCTCCGAGCAGAAGGACGCCGACACCCTGGCGGCGTGGGGGGTTGACTACTGGAAGTTTGATAACTGCCTGACCGAGCAGGTCTACACCAACAAGGGCATCAAGTCGCCGCAGTACTACCCCACCATGCGCGATGCCTTGCTCAAGACGGCGAAGCCTATTCTGTTCTCCATCTGCCAGTGGGGGAGGGACGAGGTGTGGACATGGGGCGGGAAGGTGGGCAACTCGTGGCGCATGTCGGAGGATATCCAGAATAACTGGACGTCGGTGTCGAGTATCGCGGCCAGGGCGGCCACCATGCAGCAGTATGCTGGCCCGGGTGGGTTCAACGACTTGGATATGATGGTATAATCCTCCGATTTCGTCCCGGAGATCCATCCGTGCTGACATAAAAACAGGAACTTGGCAATGGTGTCCTCACTGAAGCCGAGGAGCGGGCTCATTTTGGTCTGTGGGCCATCATGAAGTCGCCCATCATCATGGGCACAGACATGACCAAGCTGAAGGCATCAACGCTCAAGATCATCAAGAATAAGGTACAAGGACCCGTGACTGCTGGCGTAACAAGAGGCTGACCCAAGACAGGCTATCCTGACGATCAACCAAGACGCCTCGGGGAAAGCGGCCACCACTTTCACACCCAAGGGCCAGCCCGGCCCCGTCAGCGGCAAGCTGTACAAGTACTACGCTGGGCCGCTCTCGGATGGGGTCGTCGTCGGCTTGGTTGCGGCAGATGGGGCCGAAACCTTGACCGTCAACTTCAATGATGTTCCTGGCCTGGGCAACGGCACTTTTGCGTGGACGGAGTTGTACAGCGGACGCAACGGCACGGGGACGTCGGTTTCGCAGAAGCTGGACACGCATGACATGGCGGTGTTCAAGGTGACGCGTACAGGGAGACTGCAGGATAGAGATTACTGTTAGGACTATTGTTGCAATCTCTCTAGACTAGAACTACAACTAGTACTCTCCATCAACCAATGTACACTCCTCCTGTCGACAACTCTCCTCCCCTTATCCCATACCCACGTAGACAGCCTGAGGATCAGTCATCACACCGCGGTAATACGATACACCCCCCCAACGGTTGTCTCAACTCCCTTCCCCTCCTCATACCTCACCCCATCCACCTCAAACTTCCCACCCCCTTGCACCTTAACCCTCAGCACCCCTCCACTCCCCGCCTCAACCCTCGCCCTCACAAACCTCCCCTTCTCCCAAACCAACTCCTTCACCACGAACCCGCCCCTCGCAACCAACCCCTCCACCCTCCCACTTGCCAACTTCCCCGCCAGCGCAGGTAACAAATGCACCACGACCCCCCCATCCTCCACCGCCGTCTCATGGCTCTGCACCAACATCTCCGCCACCCCCGCCACCAACCCAAAGTTCCCATCAATCTGAAACGGCGACGTGCCCCCGCTGTCCGAATTCCACAGATTCCCCAGCAGGAACGTCGCGACGAGCTGCTGCGCGTGATGCCAGGCGTCGTCTGCCCGGCCGGGGATGCGGGTGTAGAGGTTCACCGCCCAGGCGCGCGACCACCCCGTGGAGGCGGAGCCCGAGGCAATGCGGTGGTCGAGCAGGGCGGCTGCTGCCGTGGTCAGGTTGGGGGAGGTGGTGAGTTGCTGGCCCGGGTAGAGGCCCCAGAGGGGAGAGAAGTGGCGGTGGCCGGGCTCGGTGTCGGCGTAGGACGGGGAGCGCCATTCTTGGAGGTAGCCGGTGTTGGGGTTGATGGCGGGGGGGCGGAGGGCGGGGAGGTAGGTGGATGGGGTGGAGCAGATGGCGTCGGTCAGGTTGAGGAGGGCGCAGGTCTGGGCGACGTTGGTGAAGAGCTGGTGGAGGAGCTGGTTGTCCATTTCGATGGAGATGTCGAGGCCTTCGGCGGCGTTAGTTTGGGACATGCCCGCGGGCACTTTGAAGGCGTGTTCGGGGGAGAGGGAGGGGCCGGTTGTCCAGTAGTTGTTCCATTTGAAGAGGTAGCAGGTGTAAAACTCGGCAGTTTCGCGGAGGATGGGCCAGGCGGTTTGGGCGAGGAAGGTCTTGTTTTGCGTGAAGCGGTAGTGCTCCATGGCGTCGGATGAGAGCCAGGCCGCGCCCATGGGCCAGATGGTGTAGGGCGTGCCTTTGTCGACGGGGGCCGCGTCGCCCCAGAGGTCGGTGTTGTGGTGCAGGACGAAGCCGCGGTCGCAGCCGTACATGGTCTTGGCTACGGCTTGGCCGCGCGGGATGGCCACGTTGATTAGGTCGAAGACAGGCTTGTGGGTGTCCGCTAGGTTGGTGACGAGGGCGGGCCAGTAGTTCATCTCGAGGTTGATGTTGATGGTGTACTTGCTCTGCCACGCGGGGCTGTAGTCCTGGTTCCAGAGGCCCTGGAGGTTGGCTGGCAGTGAGAGCGGGCCAGTGTCGCGGGAGGACGAGGCGAGGAGGTGGCGTCCATAGTTGAACATGAGCGTCATCATCTGGGGGTCTGTGTCGGGGTTCTTCTTGAAGTTGGTCATGCGGGCCGGTATGGGTTGCTGCCCAGCGTTGCTCGAAGAGCCTAGATCAAGCTTCACGCGTCCCATGAGCCCGCTAAAGTCGGCGATGGCAGTGTTGCGGACTGCTGGGTAGCCTGCTGTCACAGCAGCGTCCAGCTTGCGTTTCACCTCAGCCTCTGCCGCCGCAGCCTTGGGATACCGGTACGACGACTCAGCATCGAAGAAGATGTCAACGGTGTTGGCACCGGATATCGAGACGATCTTGCCGTCAGAAGTGGCAGTCCCTGTCAAAGTCAGCCATGGTCATCCTTCGAAGGGTATTCCGCGGTACGTACCACCCGAGTTCACAACCCTGGCTTCAGACCAGAAGGTGAGTGCATCAGAAGATTGCCCGCTGTTGGCGCTCAGCGCAACCTTGTGACCGTCTGTGCCCTTGCTGACGCTTGCAGTCTGTGAGAGTACCCATTGACTGCGAGACAGAGATAGCTTGACATTGAGTTTGCCTGGTTGGCCGGCACTGAGTCGAACAGCGAGAACGCCGTGGGGATAACTGGCCACATATTCACGGCTGCTATTGTCAACTTGGGCGCTCTAGGTAGACTTCAAGCATATCAATGAATCTCACCTGTAGGTGGTGCCGCCATAGGTGTAATTGACGCCCGCCGTGCCCTGAAACGTGTCGAGCCAGCGTGTGTAAGACGAGATGCCGGAGCCGTGGCCAAAGTCAATACCCATGTTAACCAGCGGATTGTACGCCCTCGGCGAGGTCGGGTTGCCCGCCATGTTGTCCATCGCAGACTGGCCGGCGGCCGTGATGTTGCCGGCGATTAGCATCTTCCGGATAGCTGGGACAGCATTCTTGGAGTTTGGGTTGACTCGGTCCAGCCACGGACCGCTCCAGGCCGAGTTCTCGTTCAGCACCAGCTTTTCGACGCCGGTGCCGAAGATAGTAGCACCCAGCCTCCCATTGCCAATGGGCAGCGCGCTCTTGAAGTCAGTCCCTGCGTCGGAGTCGTACCAGGCAAACCGAGAGCCGTCCCACACGGTGGCGGCCTCGACGACGGCGGAGCCCAAGACCAGAAGAACCGGTAACAACATCGCGATGGTGATAGATGGTTGGGGTTGAAGGTGTGGTGATCCGTAAGAATCGACTATGAGACACCTCCCTCAAATTCACTGAAATACCTTCCAGACTCCCAGGTACCCGGACGCAATACAATTTGTGCACACCCCGGCCCGCCATTCCCAAGAACCCGGTAAAGCGGACGCGGAAGTGGAACGTCGGGTTGATCAGGGTAAATGTATCAACCTGACCCGCTACTATTAACTGCCGTGATTCGTGCGCGTATCCTGGTGCGGGACATGGCGATCAACACGAGCGGATACTACCAACGGTGAAGGAAGCGCGCCTGTCAACAACGACGTCAACAAGTGGGAGCGGTTAGCCCCATGGGACGCAGCCTCAAGCACGGGAATTTCGGGCCGGCGCCGTTCACAGTTGTCACACGCCGCCAAGGGAGTGTACCTCAGAGGCGCAACCCAACGGGGCTCAGTCGGCCTTACTCAAGTCGAATTATAGGCGCGTACTGTGTAGCTCGATAGCCACGAGTTCGCAGGTCTGTGAGAAGAAGCAGCATACCACAACACCCAGTTCCTCCCTCTCCTCACCCTTACCCCCCCTCGCCCCCACCCCTCAAATCCCAAACCACTCCAAATCCGCCGTCTCATGCGCCGGCACAACATGCCCAACCCCCCTCGCCGAGTACCCCACCAGCTTCGTCCCATCCCCATACACCATCTTCGTATACCCCTCCTCCGGCGTATCCGTCACGTTATGCGACCACTCCACCCCCAACAGCGCGGACCACTGCTTCAACTGCTCCGCCAGATTCGGATAACTAACAAAATCATCCGCCTCCCCATGCCACGTCTGAAACCGCGGATACGCCCCCTCATACCCGGGATACATCGCATGCGCGACAGCAGCCCACTCCGCAGGCGTCTTGACCACCCTCCCCGCACCACACTCCCTGTCCGCAGTCGCCGGGCTCGACCCCGGCGAGCCAGCCAAACATCCCGCCGCGGCACCGGAGTAGCACGACGCGGCGGCGAACAAATCCGGGTACGTAGCCGCCATGACGTTGGACATGAGACACCCGGACGAGATGCCGGTGAGGTAGACGCGGGCGGGGTCGGCGTGGTACTTGCGGATGGCCCAGCGGACCATGGTGGCCAGGCCGGTGCTGTCGCCGCCGCCGTTGCGGGTGAGGGAGCGGGTGGAGGCGACGTCCCAGCAGTGGTTGTCGTTGGGGGTGGTCGGGTAGAGGACGATGAAGCCCTTGGTGTCGGCGAGGGCGCTGTATTCGGTGACGTTGGCGTATTCGGGGCCGGTGCCGCCGCAGTAGTGGATCTAACGAGGAGGAGGGGTTAGAGGGGGTTTGACGGGGGGGTTGGAGTGAGGGGTGGCTTACGGCCAGGATGATGGGCGGCTTGGGGGGGAGCTTCGACGGGATGTAGACCTTCAGATCAAGGTTCGTCGGGTTGGGTCCCCAGCTGCAGATGGACTTGAGAGCGTGCTGCGGTGCCTGGGCTGCCTGCGCAGAGGCGATGCCAGCGAGGCTGAGGCTCAAGGCCACTGCGGCCAACGCGTTGTGAAGCATTCTGACCAAGTGGTTCTGAATCTTTGGATGACGAGGACGACACACAGGAGAGTAAGCGCAGTTCTCAGGGACGAGCCCCCAACTATATCATTTTCCGTTTGGTTAGAATAAACCGCGTACGCGACGCTAAGGGAAATTATTAGACGGATGGAGTCGAATGATGCATTGCCCGAGTACAGAAAGAGGCATCGACACGTCCTTGGCCGTCGTGTCTTCGCAAGAACTTCCCGAGAAGGGAATAGGCGCGATCCTGTGGACAGACATGGACCGAGGTAGATAAACATCCTAAACACACAAACGCCCAGCGGCAAGATGCCGGAATAAAGTGCCGGCGTAGGAACCTCAGCTCAGGGACAACGCAGGGCTCCTTTACAGCCCATTTCGCGTTCAGAGAGACAGAGTGAGGCTGGTGTTGCGAGATGGCGGGACACAGCGTGCGAGGGTTGAAAAAGACTTGGCAGGGGGAACAAAAAGGGGGACGGACGCCTTAGCTCCTTGGCTCTCGCTCACCTTGGCTCTCACCTTGCGCCGGCCAGAGTGGATTTCCATTAACTCACTCCTCCTGCCACTTCGAATGCGCCAGGACCTCCTCCATCGTCAACTGAGCGGCTGGATCCAAGTTGGTCCGTTCTGCGACCATGTCCTGTGGCTGAGGCCCAAGGTCTGACCCTCATATGTTGAACCGCCCCTCCCGTCACCAGTGCGTCTAGGACCGGCTGCTCGGCCAGATGGGAGGCCGCCCTCAGAGCCATGGACCACTTCTCGTCGTCGACCTGCTTGAGGAGCCTGTTATTGGCCGCGCTGAAGTGATCAATCTGTCGAGGCAGCATCTCTTGTTCGAGCAATAACCAGTGTTTTGTTGAAGACGAAGGACTCGGCTGCGGACCTGGCGTCTGCTGGGTTAGGGTAACAGCACGAACCAAGGCCGAGAATGCCGAGCTTTGAGGATGGAAATCCATATGATCCTCTTGGCGATGCTGCAGCTGGGGTAGATGTCACTACAAACGGCCGGGCTTCAAGCCCAAGATGGTCTCGAGATGCCATTCAGATTCAGGGTTCAGTATTTATGTGTGAAAGCGCAGTCGACTTGAACAGAAGTCAAGGGGAGCGAACGAGTCCGCAGAGACTCAACCAAGCAGAATCGCAGCCCAGATAGCCCATCTGTCCAGCGGCCGCCTGCATGCATGCAACTGCAGCCATCCGTGCACGAAACAACACAACCCACGACCCGGCCAACAACACGAACACTCCCCCGGAAGAGTGCACAATTTTCGCGGCAATGGCAAACAAAGAAGTCTCTCGTCCGTTTGTCCGGGCTCCCAGGTCTTTTCCCCTTTTCTGCTCATGCTTCGGTTTTTCGATGTTTTTCTTCCCCTCTGCACGCAACCCCGAGACATCCTTTGGGAGTTGCAAAAGAAACAAGCACTTCCAGTTTTGGCATGCCTTGGCGCCGATCAGCTGGACTCCTCCGTAATCAGTACAGTGTCCATACTCCTGGCCCTTCTCGAACCCCTCCTTCTTCCCTCGATCAAGCATTCCCCCACCCCTCTCTCCATTCCCCTCCCCAGTCGCGATATCCTTGACGTCACCCGGCCTGGCATCGCGATCCCCCAATCCAGCAAGCAAGTTGAGCCATGGGCAACTACAGCGACACCCACCGGTGTGGCACATGCCACAAGGTCTTCATCGCGGGATGGCAGGCCCTCAATAACCACCTCCGCGCCACCGGCCACGCCCGCACCCCCTCCTTCGAGTGCGACACCTGCACCCGCCGCTTCGGCTCCGAGAGGGCCCGCTTCCAGCACATGCAGGCCACGAACCACTTCGCCTGGGAGTGCGACATCTGCGACGAGACCTGGCCGACCGAGGACCGGGTGATCCAGCATGAGCACGACGACCACGACTACTGCCGCGAGTGCCAACGCTCGTTCATGAACCAGAACAACCTCCGCATGGTACACCACCCCCACCCCTTCTCACTCCCCCAGCA